>FWPV01002324.1_pt1 | contig 47198 bp, 36 predicted proteins | sample 2228371 | NCBI WGS metagenome assembly FWPV01 (sample SAMEA103939776, study PRJEB20133) | metagenome | reverse complement strand
GGCATTGGACACTACGAATAATCTATTTATTAGAAAAAAGAGAAAGAGTCAAGAGAGACAAATTATTTTTTAAAATGGCTGGGAAGGACGTTTCTCATCCAATCACTCTCTTCCCTTCATCATGGTGCTCGCCTTATAAAGGAAGTAGGTCGCAATGATTGTAAAGGCAATAAAGGCAGAGAGCGAAAGCCATAAGGAGCCATAGAGATAAAGGAAATATGATAGGGAAATGCTGGTGAGGATGAAGAGGCTCCCCAAGAGGTAGATGATATACTGCCTCCACTTAAAGTGTTCCTTAATCTCTTTCAGTTCGTCCAGGAAGAAGACGATGAAAAGGAGGATGGCAATTAATAGGAAAGAGAAAAACACAAAATAGAGAAAATGAATATCCATCTTGATTTAAATCTTCCACATCTTCACTTTCCAAGTCAAGCGTAAAGTGGATCCCCTTTAGAGGCCATGGCATCGTTAACCAGTTTTATAATTTGATGAAAATCGAAGGGTTTTGGAATTAAAAAATCAAGGTGGTTTACTTCAATCTCCTCCTGGGTCAACTGGACCCCCCATCCTGTGATCATCCCGACAGGGGTCTGGGGACTTAACCTTTTAATGGCCCTGCATACCTCCCAGCCCGAAAGTCCTGGCATACCGAGATCGGTCAAAACGAGATCGAATTTATTCTCTTTAAAGAGGCGGATCCCCTCTTTTCCATCCTGGGCCACCATCACCTGATGATGACCCTTGGAAAGAATCTTTGAAAGGGTATCCCTGACCTCCTCCTCATCATCGATCACAAGGATTCGAGCCTCTCTCCCTTTTTGGATAGAAATTGGGTAAACTTCCTCCTCCTTTCCCTCCACCTGAATGGGGAGCGAAATGGTAAAAGTTGTCCCCCATCCCACCTTACTCTCCACCTCGATATCCCCTCCAAACCGTTTGATGATTCCATAGGACATGCTTAGCCCTAATCCTGAATTGGTAAAGGGTTTGGTGGTAAAGAAGGGTTCAAAGAGCTTCTTTTTGACCTCCTCTTCCATCCCAATCCCTGTATCAGAGATTTGAATATGGACCTTCTGGTGTTGTTGGAATGTCCGAATCTCAATCTTCCCTCCCTCTGGCATTGCCTCAATGGCGTTAAAGATCATATTGGTAATCACCTCTCTTAGATCAGAGGCATGGCCACTGACCGGAGGGATCTCTCCAAAATTCATCACTATCTCAATGGGAATACCCCTTGCCTGAGCCTCGTCTTTCCATTTCGGTTTGGTAATCTCAATGGCATCTTTGATGATCGAGTTGACATCAAGTCTATAGAGTTCCTGGTGGGTCTTCTTTCTTGTGAATTCTTGAAGCCTTCGGACAGTATGGGCGGCATCCTTGGCCACCTTTTCGATGGTTCTGAGAGATTCTTTCAACTCCTCATCCTTGACTGTGATCAGCATCAATTGGGCATTTCCAAGTATGGCAGCAAGGGCATTGTTAAAATCATGGGCCACTCCGCTTGCCATCTCCCCGAGGGCACGAAGTTTTTCACTCTGAAGCAACTGCTCTTCTATCCTCTTCTTATCCGTGATATCTCTCACAAAGACGATAAAAAGGATCTTCCCTGCTGAGTCCTTCAATACCTTGGCATTGATCTCAAGGTTTCGGACCTCGCCATCCTTTCTCACTCCGTTCAATTCAAAAATCGGTGATAACTTTTCGCCTCGTTGCCTTTGAACGGTTCGCTTCTCGATGTATTGCCTGCTTTCTTCATCAATCAGATGATAAAAATCGATTCCGACCAATTCCTCCTCAGAGTAACCGAAGATTTCTACCATCCTGTGATTGGCATATCTTAATCGATTATCCAGTCCGATGATACAGATCCCATCATGGGCCCCTTCAATGACCGTCCGATATTTTTCCTCCGACTGTTTAATCTCATCATAAAGGCGAAGGTTATCAATCACGGTTGCCAGTTGCCCCCCGACGATGCTGAGCAATCGAAGATCATCCTCCGTAAAGGCATTCAATTCCTTCCTCTGCCCATCAATCACCCCAATGACCTTCTGCCCTACCTTTAAGGGCACACATATTTCAGAACGAATGCCCTCATCCCCACAGAGGTACCTCGAATCCTTGGTCACATCATTCACCAGAAGAGGCTCTCCCGTTTCCGCAACCCATCCTGTAATGCCCCTGCCCACGGAGAGACCCAGTTTTTCAATCTCCTCAACGGGGATGCTGTCATAAGAGGCAGGATGGGGAACCAATCTTTTTGTCTTTTCGTCCACCATGAGAATTCCCATCCTTTCAAATTTGAGGAAACGACTCAGACTGTGGATGACATCCTTTAGGATTTGATTGAGGTGGATTGAGGATACAGAGATTTTTATTATTTCATAAAGCACGGTCAACTCATTCAGCCTCTTTATGGTCTCTTCGAAAAGGAGGGCGTTTTGGATGGAGATGGCCAGAGCAGGGGCTATCAGGCGAAGGAAATGAAGATGATGATCTGAAAAATGGTTGACCTCTTTACTGCCAAAATTCAGTGTGCCAAAGACCTTTCCCTTATATTCTAATGGGTAGACTAAGGAGGAACGAATACCCTCTTTCAGTAATTCCTGATCCACAAAGGATTCACTCTCTCCCGTATCGTCTACGATCACAGGTTGGCCTGTTTCCAGGACCTTGGTAAGGAGGGTCCCTTCTATTGGATAAATCACCCCACCCATTAACTCCGTCGCTTCATCATCCTTCTCTATGGCAAGATATCGAAATCCTTCCCCCTTTTCATCTAAAAAGGTGATGGTCATCCTTGAAGAATCCAGAACCCTCCTCAACTCCTTATGGACCCCACGGATCACACGCCTTATATCGAGGCTTGAGGCAAGGATTCGATTAATATTGTTTACCACCTCTTTTTCAGTCTCCAGTCGTTTCTCTTCTGTCACCTCCCTGGCCAGGTCAATCACCGCAACAATCTCTCCAGACTCATCATAGACAGGGAAGGTATAATATTTGAAGATGCCATTTAAATATTTACTATACCTCTCCCCGGAGATCGGTTTCTTTGTCCTCAGGGTTTCAGTAATATAACATCCCTCGCATTGCCGATTGCTTTGATGGAGAGTCTCAAAGCACCTCTTCCCGATCATCTCCTCTGGTTTCAGTCCGTAACGCTTAAAGGCTGACCGATTAGCCCGGATGATCCGATAATCCTTGTCCCTGACTGTGATGAGATCGGTGACCGCGTCAAAAGTTGTCTCCCACTCTGATTTTGCTTTGGCTACATTGGAGAAAAGATTGGCATTCTCAATCGCAAGCCCTATCTGGTTCCCAATGCTTTCCAATAGATGTAGAGTCTTTTCCCCTATGGAGGATTCAAAGCGGCTTGCCATCGTGATTGCGCCTATTGTTCTTCCTTTGGCTATGATAGGAATACCTACAGACATTTGATACCCTTCCCTCTTTAAAAATGGAACAACTCGTGGGGTTGGGTATTCCTCGATGGGAACGACAATGGGCTTCATGGCCTGGACAGCCTTTCCACAAATTCCCTCACCAATTTTAAAAACTCTTATTTGTTCCATTAATTCAGGGGATACCCCTTTGCTAAATCTTAACTCTATTTTTTCTCTGTCTTCATTCAGGAGGTGAATGGTTCCCATATCAAACCCTACGAGGGTTAAGATCTTTTCTAATGAGACGGATAAGATTCGGTCTAATTCTAATGACTCGTTGATGAGGGCACTCAAATCATAAAGGGTTTGGAATTCCTCTGCCCTCTGCTTAAGTTCTTCCTCCATCCTTTTCCGATCCGAGATGTTTTTAATAATCCCTTCATACCCAATAATCTCTCCCGAATCATTCCTTTTCACGCTGGCGGTGATCAGGACATCGATCGGAGTCCCATCCTTCTTTTTTAGTCTCGTCTCAAAATCTTTAATAAACCCTTCCTTTGAAATCTCCTCCTTAAATCTTCTTCTTTCCTCAGGATTTAAATAGACATCCCCTGATCGAATCTGCTTTAACTCTCCTTTATTCTCATAGCCTAACATCTCTACCCCAGCCTGATTGACCTCGATAAATTTCCCATCTGTGGAGGTGATATAGACCATATCCTTTAAGTTTTGAAAAATCCTCCGAAACTTCTCTTCGGACTCCCTCAGGGCCTCTTGAGATTGCCTTAGATCTCGAATCATCTGATTGAAGGACTCTGTGAGAACTCCGATCTCGTCTTCGTGCTGGGCATGGATATGAACATCTAAGTCGCCTCTGGATACTTTCCCCATCTCACTGGATAATTGCTTGATTGGGAAAATCAACCTTCTCGAAAGATATAAACTGAAAATGAGGCCAACCAGAAGGGTAATTAAAACCGATTGAATGGCCCTTTGGACAACCTGGTTAACCGTTTGGAAAGCCTCCTTGGAAGGAATCTGAATAATCACCTTCCAACCCAAATTCCTTATGGATTTAGAGAGGCACAAGAATTTCTCTCCCTTTTCATCCACAAGCTCTAAAAACCCCTCCTTTCCTCCTGAGGCTTGGTGGAGCAAAGGAGGGCTCTCAAGTTTAAATGGATCTAAAACACGCATGGATTCAGAATGGGCTACAAGCCTTCCCTTTTGGTCAATGAGACAGGTATTCCCTCTTGTTCCAATCTGAGTCTGGGAAATCAAAGTCCATAAATGTTTAAGTTTTACTTTCGCACTTAACACCCCCACTGTTCTTCCTCTCTCTCCCCGGAGGGGAAGGGCAATGACCATGGAAGGGGTCATATCTCTTGTGAGAAAAAAATCTCCATAATAGGGTTGACCTTTTGAAGCAGTCTGAAACATCTCGGTCTTTAATTGATCTTTCAAGTCAGAGGGTTTAACCAATTCGTATGAAACCTTAAGAATCTCCTTCCCCTTCCCGTTGATCAATGTCAATTCATAAAAATAGTCACTCATATAGAGAATATCCTCTAAATGGTTCTTTGCATGGGTAAAACCTTTCTTCATAAAATTTTTATCCTCTGTGATAAAAAGGAGGGTTTTTGTCAGGGCTTCAAAAAAATCCTCTATCCTTTCTATGAGAAAAATTACCCTTCCCCTTTCTCTTTCAATAATCGATTCCTTAAGGTCTTCCTTAAAGGTTTGAATCGTGGTAAATGCCACGATGGAAATAGGGAGGGTGGCCAATAAAATGGTAAAGATCAGCCATTTCAGGATGAAACTTTTTTTAATCCTCCGAATCATAGGTCTTTCTCCCCTTTTAAGAACCGGAGGAGTTCCGATTGGAGAACTCTCCATCCTTTTCCAGCCTTGATGGCTTTGATCTTTCCAAGATGGATATATTTGAGAAAGGTTGGTTTTGAAATTTTTAAATATTGGATTGCTTCTTCAGAAGTTAGCACTTCGTCCTTTTCCAAAAAAGACATTCAGTTTCCCCCATTTGTTTCGATTTTAATTAATTTAACGGCAAAAGTTATGCCAAAAAGAATAAAAAAATATATATTTCATAACCTATTGATTTAATTTTAAAATTATATAAATTTAATAAAACTGAATGATCGTTTCTGTTCTCTCTAAAAAGACTTTTTGTCCAAATTAAGGGAATTAATGTCAACTTTCTCCCAAAAGAGTTTCGGGGTAAATTAAAGGCAGGAAACGACACCAGGACAAAGCCTTTCGGAAAAGGGGAAGATTGAAGGGTAGAATTTAAATATATTCAATGGTGCTTGGGGGTTTGGGGGTCAGATCATAGAGAACTTTATTGACGGATGGAATCTCATCGATAATTCTTTTTTGAATCTTTTTCAAAAGGTCCCAGGGGATTTCCGTAACCTCAGCCTTCATGGCATCTTTGCTTTCCACCGACCGAATGGCAATCATATCCCCAAAGGTTCTTCGACCTTCCACTCCAGTGATCCCTGTCGCCTGATCATTGAGAAGGACCGCAAAGGCTTGAAAGGGTTTTAGTGGCCCTAACTCTTCCTCCACAATCTTTACCGCCTTCCGGACAATTGAAATTCTCTCCGGGGTGACCTCCCCAATGATTCGTGTAGCAAGTCCTGGTCCTGGAAATGGCATTCTCTCAAAAACTTCCTGGGGCAGTCCTAAGGCCCTCGCTATCTCTCTCACCTCATCCTTATAGAGTTCGCGAAGAGGCTCAATCACCTTAAACCCATAACGCTCAGGGTCAATTCCAATCTGCTCCAGAATATTGTGTTGAGTTTTTACTCCTCGTTGAGTCTCTGAAATATCTGCAGCAATCGTTCCTTGAAGAAGAAAAGTAGCACCGCTCTCTTTGACCGCTTTGCCGAGGACATGATAGAAGGTATCTCGAAAGACTTTCCGTTTTTCTTCCGGATCGGTAATCCCTTTAAAAGATTTAAAAAATTCCTGTTGCGCCTCAATGAGATGGACAGTTACCCCAAATTTTTTAAATGTCTCGATTACGGTTTCAGGTTCTCCCTCTCTCATTACACCAGTATCGATGAACACGGTCCGCAGTCTATCTCCAATTGCACGATGACCCAAAAGGGTGACTACAGAGCTATCTACACCTCCTGAAAGGGCATTGATCGCTCTCGCAGAGCCCACCTTTTGCCTGATTTCGTTAATCTTTTCTTCTATAAATCTCTTCGGGTCCATTTATCCTTACATTTTATATTTCCCAAAGTCTTCTGGTTTCATCCGTTCAATGATCGATCTTAGTTCATCCTTTTCGTCTAAAAGGTTAGAGGCCAAAAGCCCTAATTCCTGGGTTGCCTTTATGACGGATTCCGTAATAAAGATGGGGGATTTTGTTCTGACCGCAAGGGCAATGGCATCCGAGGGACGACTATCGACAATCATCTCCCTCCCCTCGATATCGAGGTAGAGTTTGGCATAAAAGGTATTATCCTTCAAGTCGTGGATAACCACCCGATTGACCGAGACGTGGAAGGTATCTAAAATCTGCTTCATTAAATCGTGAGTCATAGGTCGGAGGGTCACCACATCCTCAAGACCTCTTGATATGGCCTCTGCTTCAAACACGCCAATCCATATGGGCAGAGCCTTTTGGCCAGCGAGGTCTACCAGAACGACCACAGGATTAGAGGCCTTGGGGTCGACGACAATGCCCATCACCCTTACCTCTGTTAATTCAGATTCCATGACTCCTCTTTTATCAATTCATGATGGGATGGAATTTAGATTAAGTCAATTTTAACCTGAATAAGAGGAATGTCAACCCTGTGCCCTTTGTTCAATGGGTGAAACCAATTCCCGCCTAATTTTTCGTCGACGATCACGGGGGAAGGTAAGGGTCACTGTTGTCCCTCTCCGCAACCTGCTCTCCACCGAAATCTCCCCTCCTAACTCCTCAATGACTTTCTTTGAAAAGGTCAACCCCAACCCCACATGATCCGGGCGTGTAGAAAAGAAGGGGTCAAAAATGCGAACGATATTTTTTTTGGAAATCCCCTCCCCCTTATCGGAGATTGAAATTCCCACCTCGTCCCCGTCCCCAAAAAGGCTGACCTGGATCGCCCTCCGCTTTTCCCCTCCTTGGGGGTGAGGAATGGCATCGATGCTGTTTTGAAAAATGTGGAGGAGAACTCTGGAGATGAGATTCCTATCCGTATAGAAATCCCCTTCCCCTTCTAAGGATTCCGTTTTTAGGTCGAAGGAGATTCCTTTTTCATGGGTCATTTCTGATAACGTCTGAAGGGTTGAGGTCACGATGTCCTGAAGCCTCTCTTTTTGATAAACAGGGCTCGGAATCAGGACATATTCTTCCACCCGTTGAATCGTCTTCTCCAGTCTTTTTGTATCCTTTAGGATTTGATGGACATAGGATTTCCCTTTTCGAGAGATGGGAGGGCTCCTCAGGAGACGTTGGGCATACCCCCCGATCGAGGCAATGGGGTTTCGTATCTGGTGAGCGATCTCCTCCACCATAAAACCAAGACTTGCCCAATGATTCATCTCTAATCTCTCCCTCTCAAGTTTCTTCAGTCGCTGGATCTCCTGGAAGGAAAAGACCAGGTAGGTGTCTCCTGCCTCTTTGAAGGATGCGGTGGAGAGGTGGATAAAGATTTTTTTGCCATCCTTCTGTCTCAGAAGGGCTTCTCCCTCAAATCCATTTTTATAAAGAGAAAGGTAGATGATGTTGGGGAGGAAATAGGTGAGGTCCTCCTCAAGAAAGAGAATTCGAATTCGCTGTCCCTCGAGTTCCTCCCGGGTATAACCAAATAAACGTTCGGTATAATGGTTCGTATAAATAATCTTTGAGTGGATATCCGTGATGACGAATCCCTCTTGAATAAAGTCAAGAAAAGGATGGGGTTCTTTTAAAATGGTTATCATGGGCAACCCTCCTTCAATAGAGGAGACTGAAATAAAAAACGGAGGCAAAGAGGGATGAACAAATAGTAAGTCAATTCTATTGCATCAATTAAAAAAGTCAAGCCCTTAGGTGAACCTTTGATCCCTGAAAAAGTCATCCATAGGCTGGGAGATGGGGTTCCAAATCCTTCGAATGCGGGTGTTTACAATTTTATTTGTTAACAATCCAACCCATAAAAATTCAGTCCTATTTGGGAATTAGGCTTGAGTGCTAAGACATTTAGAGGTATCTGCTCAAAGGCTTTTTCACCCCACCTCCCAGTCCAATAATTCTTCATAAATACTTTTTCAGGGATCTCAATCGGGCTCCTTGACAAATAGAGGGAATATCGTTAAGAAGTAAACAATTCTCTCCCTGAGGAATCGCCATTGGGTTTAAAGGACCGCCTCTTCCCAAAAGAGGCCAATTTCTACAAGATGCTTTCCAACCAAGCCTTAAAAACCCTCGAAGGGATTGAGGCCCTCCATCTTTTCGTCGAAAATCAGACTCCTGAGAATGGGAAAAGGGTGAGGGATATTGAACACGAAGCAGATGAACTACGAAGAATCCTGGTGGAGGAACTTCACCGAACCTTTGTGACCCCTATGGATCGGGAAGATATTTTCGCCCTTTCCAGGGCCATTGACGACATCGTAGACTATGCCAATACCACCGTGGATGAGATGGAGATTTACCAGGTGGCTTCCGATGACCATATTAAGGAGATGGTAGAGATTTTAAAAAAAGCGGCTCGTGAAATCTCCGATGCGGTCAAAATCTTAGAAACCTACCCTCACATTGCGATGGACCATGCTGTTAAAGCCAAATCCTATGAGAATGCCATGGAGAAGGCCTATCACTCTGCGCTTGCCAATCTCTTCAAAAAGACCGATACCGTATATATGCTGAAGATGAGGGAGATCTATCGGCATCTCAGTAATGCAGCAGATCGGACCGATGAAGCAGCCAATATCATCTGCAGTATTGTGATGAAGTCAACCTAAAGGCTTGTGAATGAACCTTCGAACAGAAGTATTAATCGTCGGTGGAGGGGCAACTGGTGTAGGGATTGCGAGGGATTTATCGCTAAGAGGAATTCCCTGCATCTTAATCGAAAAAGGGGACCTGGCCTCGGGGGCCTCGGGACGTAACCATGGGCTCCTCCATAGTGGGGCAAGATATGCCGTGACCGACCCTCAGGGGGCGATAGAATGCATTTCTGAAAACCGAATCTTGAGGAGAATTGCCCCCCATTGTATTGAAGAGACAGGAGGCCTCTTTGTCTCCATGCCTGAAGATGACCCTCGTTTCCGGGATCAATTCCTCCGATCCTGTGAAGCGGTGAAGATTCCCACCCAACTTTTATCCCGAGATCAGGCCCTTACCATTGAACCAGCCATAAACCCCGATCTCCTCAATGCGATTGAAGTCCCGGATGGAGCCGTCCACTCCTTTCATTTGGTCATGGAAAACGCCAGGGATGCAGAGGATAGGGGAGCAACGCTTCTCCTTCATACCGAAGTCACCTCCCTCCTCTTCGATGAAAACAAAGTGAAAGGGGCCAGGGCGAAAAATTCGAGGAGTGGAGAAGAATACCTTATTGAATCCTCCTTTTTGATCAATGCAACAGGGGCCTGGGCAAATCAGTTCCTCAAGCTTGCAGGCCTGAAGATTGAGATGGCCCTCTCAAAAGGCTCGATGTTGATCACAAATCAGAGACTTACCCAAAGAGTGATCAATCGCTGTCGACCCCCCTCTGATGGGGACATCATCGTTCCTAACGAAACGGTTTCCATCTTGGGCACGACTTCAATCCGTTCAAGTGAAGTAGAGAATTTTGAGGTCACCCCTCAAGCAGTCTCCCTCCTCATCCAGGAAACATCGAGGCTGATCCCTTCGATTCAGGAAGTTCGATTCATTCGAGCCTATGCCGGAATCAGACCCCTCTTTCAGTCAGGGGGAGAGGATCGAGATCGTGCCATCAGCCGGAGTTTTGCGTTGATTGACCATGAAGAAAGAGATGGTTTAAAAAACTTGATCACCATTACTGGAGGAAAATTGATCACCTATCGACTGATGGCAGAGAAGGTCTCCGATCTCGTCTGTAAAAAGATGGGGGTTAGAATTCCCTGCTCGACCCATCTAAAACCTCTCCCTGGAACCAAAGAGTCCTCCCCTGTTCAGGATCGATTAAAAAAACTGATCTCCTCTCTTTCAAAAGAAAGAAAAGAGATCCTTTGTGATTGTGAAATGGTGGAGAGGAATGAAGTTGAGAAGGTATTAAACGATCCCAAATTAAAAGAACCCCTAAATATCCTTCATCGAACCCGACTGGCCAAAGGGACCTGTCAGGGAGGCTTTTGCCTCTTTCGTCTTCTCGGGGTATTGCACGAGAGCGGAATAGTTCGGGAAGACTCTTCTCATCTCCTGAAAGGATTTCTTGAGGAGCGCTGGAAGGGAATCCGTCCCGTTCTCTGGGCAGATGCACTCAAAGAAGAGGAGTTGATTGAATCGATTTATAAAGGGATCTTCAACTTATAGGATCCAAGGGGAAATATCATTGCGGAATGTGGAATAAAATTCCGAAATTCTCAATCCGAAATCCGCAATAGAAACCAACGATGCACTTCGATCTGATCGTCATTGGAATGGGGCTTTCGGGGTTGATGGCCGCTAAAACTGCAGCGGAGGCTGGCCAAAAAGTCCTGATCATTGGAAAAGGAATGGGAGGGCTTGTCCTCTTTTCCAATTCGATCGATGTCCTTGGATTCCCACCCATGGGAGGACCCGAGGCAATGCCTCTGAGAGAAAATCTCATGCAGTGGATTCTTGACTATCCAGATCATCCCTATGGGAAAATGGGATTAGAAAGGATTGAGGAAGCCCTTTCCTCATTCAATTCCCTCTTTCCACCTCCCTATACCTTTCAGGCAAAAAATGGGACTAACAGCCTCCTCCCCACAGGCGCAGGAACCTTCCGCCCCACCTATCTCATCCCCTCCACTATGATGAGGGGGATCGCCCTCAGAAAGAAGAGGTCCCTGATAATAGGATTCAAGGGGTATAAAGACTTTTATGCCCAACAATTGGCCAATTCCTTTAAATGTCGTGCAGTGACCCTTTCTCTCTCTGAACAGCCAACGTTAGAAATCACTGCCACCCATCTTGCCAGGTGGATGGAACAGCCTTCATTCAGAGAACAAATTGCTAAAGAGGTTAAAGAAAAGATCCAAGACGAGGAGTCCATTGGTTTTCCTGCTGTCCTTGGCATCAAAGACCCTATGGGAGTAAGAAAAGACCTCGAGAAAAGGATAGGCCTCCCGGTATTTGAAATCCCTGTCCTTCCCCCTTCCATCCCAGGAATAAGAATCTTTCATCGATTTAAAGAAAGATTGATCCAGAAGGGAGTCACCTTTTTATTGGGGCATTCTGTCTCTAAGGCCTATTTAAAAGAAAAAAGTTGCGAGCGAATTGAGGTCTTAACCCCTCCTCTCCTTACCTCCTATACGGCAGATCGTTACATCCTTGCCACAGGTCGTTTCATGGGAGGAGGGCTTAAAGCGGATCGCGAAAAAATATCGGAGTCGATTTTCAATCTCCCTGTAACACCCTATGAAGGGAGGGAGAAATGGTTCGGAAATTCTTTCTTCGACGAGCATCTGATCCACCGAGTCGGCATTCCCACTGATTCATTCTTCCGTCCCATGGATGAATCGGGAAAACCAATCCTTAAGAATGTTTGGGTGGCTGGAACAATTTTAGCCCACCACTACTTTATTAAAGAAAAATCAAGGGAAGGAATTGAGATTGCCTCTGGATACTGGGCGGCCAAATATGCACTGGGTTCGTTATAATGGGCTACGCCTTTTTACTTTGCCAATAACCTTTTGATAGTTAAGGGACGTTTTAAATTCGAAGCACGAAGTCCGAAATTCGAAACAATTTCGTAGGATCTGTTTTGAATTTCTATATTTGGATTTCGGATTTCTGCCAGGCAGGATTTGGCTCAGCTACTTATGGCGGTTGCGATGGAAAAGGTGAATTGTTCAAAGGATAACTCAGACGTTTGTATTCGTTGTGCCACCTGTATGTCGGTCTGCCCTGTCTCCAGGGTCACCCCTCTTTTTCCGGGGCCGAAACAGGCAGGGCCAGGAGCCCAGCGATTTCGCAAATTAGGGACCCCCTCTGAAAATCAGTGGATTGAGCTCTGCATCGGTTGCCATCTTTGCGATCTGGTCTGCTCATCGAATGTTCCAATTTCTGAACTCACCCTTCATGCCAAAGCGACCTATCTCAACGAGAAGGGAAAACCTCTCAGAGAGCGGTTTCTTAGCCATCTCTCCCATATCGGATCACTGGGCTCCCTTTTATCCCCTCTCATAAATCCTATCTTAGACCATCCCCTTTTTAAATGGGGATTCGAATTCTTCTTAAAAATCGACCGAAGAAGAAGGTTCCCCAAATATCAGTCCCCAACGTTTCAACAGTGGTTTAGAAAACATCCTTCAAAGGGAAGTAAAAGGATAGCCTATTTTTATGGGTGTTATACAAATACTCATGAGGTGGAGGTGGGAAAGGCTACCGTGGAGGTGCTTGAGGCAAATGGGTTTGAGGTGATCCTCCCCCCTCAAAAATGTTGTGGTCTCCCCATGCTTGGAAACAGCGACCTCAAAGGAGCAAGGAAGATGGCCCTAAAAAATGTTCCTTCCCTCCTCCAGACCATTCGCTCCGGAGTTGACCTCCTCTTCTCATCGACCAGTTGCGGGCATATGATTAAACATGAATATAGCCACCTTTTAAATATCATAGGGGCAGAGGAAATAGCCCACCATACCTTCGATCTCTTTGAATATCTTCGAAACTTAAAGGAATCGGGAAACCTCAACACCCAATTTAAAAAACTCCAAATCAAAGCCGCCTATTTCGCCCCTTGTCACCTCAGGGCACTCGGGATTGGCCTTCCTGCGCTTGAAATTCTAAGGTTCATCCCGGGTCTTCAGATCGAGAATGTCGAAGAAGACTGTTGTGGTTTGGGAGGAACTTTCGGTTTCAAAAAGGAAAAATTTGAGATCTCTCAAGAGATTGGAAGAGACCTGGCCCAAGCCATTCATCGGATAAACCCTGAGATTGTCTTAACAGATTGCGAAGGTTGTCGGCTTCAAATCCATCATCTCACCGGCCTGAAGGTTCTACATCCTGTCCAAATTTTAAGGGATGCCCTCATTTGAAAGAGAGGTAGATGAGGAGATTACACCTCCTATCTCCCCCATTCCTTATTTCCCCATCACCCCACCAATAGGTTTTCAATCTCGCCAATACTCTGGAAGACAAAATCGGGTTGATCGGGGCTATGTTTGATGTCTTGGAGGGCTCCCTCATCGGTAACCCCGGTGAGGACAATACCCGTGGCCATTCCTGCCTCTCTTCCGATCTTAATCTCGGTCTCCAAACTATCCCCGATCAGAATACAATCTTCAGGTCTTACCCCCACTTCCTTTAGAGTTCTTTGGAGGGTGAGGGTGGAAGGAATCACCTCTTCCGGATGAGTAGGGATACCAAGACGGGTTAATTTTTCAGCACAATCCTTCTGAGTCTCGAGGGAGGGAGGGGAGAGAAAAAAGACCTTCCTTCCTTTTTTTCGAATAAGTTGGATGACCCGATCCGCACCGGCAATTAATTGGTCATTGAGATAAACTGTCCCTTCTAAATCGAAAATAAAACCTGTAAACATCTTTCACCCCTCTCTCTATCCCTTCAGGGAAGAAAAATATATTTGAGCAACACGAAACTTAGCCCAGCAAGGAGGCCTGCTGCAGGGATGGTGATTAACCAAGCAAGGATAATGTTTCTCGCCACCCCCCAACGAACTGCAGACATTCTCTGTCCCATTCCCACCCCTATAATGCTTGAAGATACAACGTGGGTGGTAGAGACAGGTCCACCGAGCAATGCAGCAATTAAAATCACAGTGGCTGAAGAGGATTGAGCACAGAAAGCGTGGACAGGTCTCAGGCGATAAATCTTTGTGCCCATGGTCTTGATGATTCTCCATCCTCCGGTCGCTGTCCCGAGGGCGATCATACCAGCACAGCATAGAATCACCCACTCTGGAACCTGGAAACTTGGGGTGACCCCAAGGAGGAGCAGGGCCAAGGAGATCACCCCCATCGACTTTTGTGCGTCGTTTGTCCCATGACTGAGGGCAAGGGCTATCGAGGAAGGAACCTGCATCCGATTGAAGAAAGTATTGATTCGTGGAGTTGCCCTCCGAGAGAGATGGAAGGTGATTTTGAGAAACAGCCAACCCACGAACAAGCCCAAGAGTGGAGAGAATATCAAGGACGCAACCACATAAAGAAGGCCTTCCCATAGAATCTTATTTGATCCATAAGCCATCAAGACAGCCCCGATCATTCCTCCAATCAGTGCATGGGAAGAACTTGAGGGAAGCCCGAAGAACCAGGTCATCAGATTCCATCCAATGGCGCCAATCAGGGCAGAAATGAGAAGAAACATGGAGAGGTTAACAGTGGCTGGGCTGAACGTGGAAAGATCAATGATATTTTTTCCAATCATCTGGGCCACTGCGGTTCCAAAAAGAAATGGGCCAACAAACTCGAACACCGAAGCCAATATCAGGGCCTTTCTGGGGGAGAGGGCCCGGGTGGTCACCATGGTGGCCACCACGTTTGCCGCATCGTGAAACCCATTGGAAAAGTCAAAAAAAAGGGCAAGCGCAATCACAAAAAGTTCAGACCCCATTTTTCAAAAACTCCTTCTCCTCTATGGCTGGTCCACCTTTGATCCCATTTCCTTTAAGTCAACCTTCCTCTTGGAAACATTGAAGGGGTCTTCCCTTTATTAATCCTTCGAAACATCTATTGCAAGAAATGCATTTCGCTCTCTTGGGGTAACCCTTTTCCCATTCAAGAATAAGTGAAGGCTCTCTTATCAAGGGACGACTCAGCGAGACAAGATCAGCATCTCCACTCTTTACAATCTCCTCCATGAGTTCAAAACTTCTTAATCCACCCACCAATAGGACTGGAACGTTTACAAGCCTTTTTATTTCCCTCGACCAGGGGCGAAAGTAAGCCTCATGATCACGGGTTCGAATCCCTGTCCTGAATTCTGAATTTTTATAGCCTTTCCCTCTCAGTCCCTGGCTGATCTCCAATGCATCAAAACCCCATTCGGCTAAATACTGAGCGGCAAGTTTTCCTTCATCCAATTCTAACCCTCCGGCCATGCCATCCTGGACTCCAATTTTTATAAGAATGGGGAAATCTGGACCAACCTTTTTTCGTATCTCCTGATAGATGTCGCAATGAATCCGAAGACGGTTCTTAAGGTCCCCTCCCCAGCAGTCATTTCGACGATTGGTATAGGGAGAAAGGAATTGACTTAAGAGATAGCCATGAGCCCCATGGATCTGGACCGCATCAAACCCTGCCTCTTTTGCTCGGATGGCCCCTTGGCCAAAGGCGTGAATGATTTCCCATATTTCTTTCTCCGTAAGGCTCCTATAAACCCCTTTAAAATAAGGATCCGGATCAATAAAAGAGGGGCCGAGGGGGATTTGATTGTATGATTTTGGAATTCGGGCCTCTCTTCCTGCATGGAAGAGTTGAACCGCAATTTTTGCTCCCTGATCGTGGACAGCGGTGGTTAATTGTTTCAACTTAGGAATGAAGACATCGTCAAAAATAAAATTCTGGAATTTTGAAATTTGTCCCCTTCGATGAACACAGGTGATCCCCGTAATAATCAGTCCCACCCCTCCCTGAGCGAGTCGTTTGTAGAGGTCCATCTGTTTCTCGGTAACAAAACCTTCCTCTGAACAGCCGTCATAGGTGGCGGAACGGACTAACCGGTTTTTTAACTCCATCTTCCTGATTTTTATGGATTCAAATAGAATCCTATCTCCGCTCACTCTGTTGACCTCTTAAAAGGAGATCCGAAGGGTTACTCCAAAAGAATTCTTTTAGGATTAATGAAAGCAATCTATCCTAAATCCAATCTGATGTAAAGATCTGGGGGAAAGGAGATGCCCTTTTAAAGGGGGCATCTCCAAATCCATAATGGCTGGGATTGGAAGAGGAAACTATTTCTTTATAGGTTGAAGTGGAATTGAAAAACGACTATTCCCTTGAAAAGGCCTCTCTGCTCCGGCCCTCTCATTTCGAGGCGAAGGGAAAGTCGGCTCTATTCTTTTTTGAGCGAGAGGAGGCGATCCATTAATCCTTTGATTTTCAATAGGAGGATTTGGTCTCTCAACCCTCACCTTCTCTCCGGCTGAAAAAGAGGGAGTTTTTATTTTTTCTTTAACTGGAGGGAGGGGAGGGGTTGAATTCCCTAAAGGAATGGGATTAGAAAGGGGCGCTTCCTTTCCAGCAGATAGATCTCGAGGAGGCTCTTTCTGAGGGGGCGTCTCATGAACCTTTTGAGGTATGAACTGGGGAATTGAAGTGGGCTGAGTGATTACTCTCTCTTGAACTTTTGGGTGATTTGAAGGAGTGGTTGGAGAGGCAATAGATTCCCTTTTCGTTGATCCAACTGGAGGATAAAGGTTCGGCGAATGGATTGGATCTGATTTTTCAATCCTGCTTTGAATTTTCTCTCTTATGGGGAGATTTTCCACCCTCTTTTCAGGTTCTTTTGATTTAGTACTTTTGGGTCTTGGTTCTAATGGAAGGCTCTCTTTTCTCCCTTCTTTTGGCAAAGTCGGTCTCTCTGTCTTTAACTCCATTTGGGAACGCACTGGAAACTCCTTTAGAACCCGAGACTGGGTTTTGGGTTTTTCTTGAGGGAGAGGCTTTTCAACAGGAGGACCAGAGATCTTTACCTGATGGAGAAATGGATTTTCTTTAAGTTCAACCTTTGTCACCGGATTCCTCTTAAAGAAAGAATCCTTAGGGATACTCACTACAGCCTCCTTCACCTTTGCATTGATAAATACCTTTGGAGGAATTTGGGGATTGCCTTTGTTGAGGTTTACGCTGTAAGGACCATAATAGCGGTAACCATAATAGGGTTCACCTGGAGCCAATGGAACCCATGAAATATGAGTAGGTCCAACATGCCATGCGACTGCTCCTGGATGCCAAAAGATCACCCGAGGAACGGGTGGAACCCATACCCACCCATAGTGGGAAAGATAAACCCATCTCCCGTAGTGGAAGGGTACCCATCCCCATGGTTCACGAGGAACCCAGCAATAAACCCCCTTTCTCCAGACCCAATGGCCATGCCGGAAGGGAGTCCATCCAAGAGAGACAATTGGGATCCATACATATTGATATTCCTGAACATAAACCCATCGGCCATAGGACTCTATTTCGTAACCCCACGGCTCCAACTCAGGAGGAAGATACCTCTGGGCATATCGTCGATTAAAAATCTCATTGTCCCTGACTTCGTTCCAATGATCCCATTCATCCCTTCCATAAAGCCCTCCTAATCGAGTATGGCCCTCTGCTCTCACGATCAGGGTGTTGCCTTGGGATAATGAGAAAGACCTTCCTTCACCTTTCCATTCAACATTTCCTTGGAGAACAGAAATCTTCGCTTCTGAAGAGACAAGGTCTACTCTGAATCTTGCCGGGATATAGGATGAAAGAACTCCATAGGGCAAATCGATATATAAAGAAGGAGGTTCTCCTTTGACCGACATCCGATTTACATAGATTTTCCCTTCCAAGAGATGGAGATGGATGAAGGATTTGTCTCGTTCAAAACTTAGAGTGATGATATCGAATGTGGACCCTTCTCCAACCCTCACATAGGTTCCATCCTTGAATTGAAGTTCCACCTTCCCATCCCATTCGGTCATAATACGGTCTCCATTGGCAATGGGGAAGTTGAGGGAGGCCTCTGTCCACTCTCCTTCCTCTCCGGTCTGAAGGAGTACGTGTCCCTGAACGAGACTAATCCTCCCTCCCCCCAATTCGTCTTCTGCGAATGAAGGAGACATAGTGAGGAAGGGCAGGAAAAGAATTAAAATAAGGCTAAAGGCAAACCATTTTATTTTCTTCATAACGAACACCCCTTTTCGTGAACCTTTGTTTATTTAGACGGAGAGGATTGATAAATATTCAAGATACCTTCCGGCTTTCTTCTTTGGCCCTTTGAAGAAGTGAATGGGAAAGGAGACAAGGGGCGAACCCCTGAAGAAACCAGAGAGAGGAAATCGAACACCCCTTGAAAGAATTGATTCTCTATGGAGAGGTTTTCAATACTTTGGAATGATGCTGGAGGATGTTCCCGATTCGGCTTCGCCAGAAAAGGTAGGAATGAGAGGAGTTCCCATTATAAGGCTGAACAGGAATCTGATGGCTTCTTTCTTTTAAGGCCTTTTCAAAATTTTGATTCCCTTGAGTGATTCCTTCAAAATTTTCATTTGTCCCGTAATCGAAATAAATCCATTGGGGGAGGGTTTGGATATTTAATTTTTCTAACATGGTCAATGGGTTATTTAAAAGGATATAATCTTTATCGAGATAGGAATGGAAGGGAAGTTTCTTCGGTTCGAGGCGTCCAAAGACCTCTAAAAACTCAGGGATAACCATTTTAAGCATCCATTTGTCTGTCAAAAGTCTGAGATCCAGAAGCCCACTCTGACTGCTAATTGATTGAAAAAGATTGGGATATTTTAGCCCCAATTTCATTGCTCCAAACCCACCCATGGAAATCCCTGCGAGACCTCTCTTCCTGAGAACCCTTTCACGATAAGAAGATCGGCAATGGATATACTGCACGAGTTCGAGAAAATAGGTCTCGTATTTTCCAAATGCCCCGGGTTTCATATAAAAAAAGGGAAGGATCGAATAATTAAAAGCCTCTCCTTGATGGAAATGATCACAGGCTTCTGGGCTTTTTGTTTCGGGGAAGAGCCTCTTTCCCTCATTTTCGTCTGTATAGAATCCATTGTCTCCATCAGGGAGTACAAGGATCATCTTTTGAATAGGATGAAAGGAATCTTTCAGGTTTCCTTCGGGGTGAAGGTTATGGGTGACGATCGACTGGGCAATCTCCCCTGGAGAATAATCATTTCTGGCAAGCCCTCCATGGAGGGCCACTTCTTCAAAACGGTCTTTTAAGGATCCTTCCAGGTCTTTATAAGTCCTGGTTTTCGAATCCATCATGGCATAGGCAATGAGAGCCACATCTTGATGGAGAAGCCAGTGATATTCTTCTTCTCTGGCCTCGCAAAGAATCCTCCTCGCTTTTTCTGGAGAATAAACCTTCCACCCCATCCCGGTTCGATGAAAATTATACCCATGAAGGAGAAACAGAAGAGGGTATCTCGTGTTAGGATTTTGATAATAGTCTTCGGGGAGGATGACAAAAAATCCTTTCTCCTTACCCAGTGTATTGGAAAAGAAGGTCTCGTATCGCACCAGATAATGAAATCTCTGAGAGGGCTTTGGGCTGAGGAGATAGGAAAGCTCCTGATCTCCGGAACAGCAGTGGGGTTCCGTGCCAAAGATTTTAGAACCTCCCATGATGAGGAAAGGGATTACAAGGAAAAGGGATAAACTTTTTGCCTTTAAAAGAATCTGCAGCTTTTTCTTCAATATCCTATTCAGAGTAGATATCCCTCTCTACAAGAACTTGACAATTCTTTAAAAACTGATAAGATTATAAAAATTCAAAAAAGGAAAAATCAAATGGACCGAAAAAGAAAAAAATTACTCCCCTATCTGTTTAGCCTAATAATCTCTTTTATCCTCCTCCAGACCTCTTGTTCCAATCTTCCGATTATTGGCAAAAAAGAGCCTAAGCCTGATAAGGCTACGGCTGGAAAGACGGTAAGGGTGGAAGGGATGGAGACCTACAAAGGGGTTAACCCTCCAAGAGAAGAGGCGCCTCCGGCTAAAAAACCTACCACCCCACCTCCTCCGAAAAAGAGGGAGACTGAAACGAGGATGGCTTCTGTGCCATCCCGACCTTTCTACTCGCCCGCCCTTCCCTTCTTTCAGATGGGCTTTAAGCGAAAGGTGGCCATCTTAGACTTCGAAAACAGGACCACCTATAAGGATGAAAAGATTGGGGAAGCGGTTGCCAAAAAACTCACGGATAAACTCGAAGCCACTCAGAGAGTGGTGGTCATGGACAAGACTGTTGTCTCGGAGATGTTAACCCGTGAAGGAGTCAAATTCGAAAACCTCTCAGACCCCTCTGTGATGAAGCGTGCGAATCAGTCTCTGGGTATTCAAGCCTTTGCCCTTGGAACGGTCACCGACGTAAGCATCCTCTCCTCAAAATCCTCTGAGACTTCTGAGGAAGAGGTCTCTTTTGCAACCTCAAAGGTCGAGGTGAGGCTTATTGATGCCTCTACCGGCAATCTGCTGAAAACCTTCATTGGCAGAAGTCCAATCTTTGGCACTAAAGAGATGGGTGAATATAGCAGAAGCAAAGCCGTGATGAAGGCCATTGATTTCAGTCTGGAGGATATCCTCGAAGGGTTTCTTCGCCAGCTCGACCTTCTTGAGTGGACCACCACCATCGCCAAAATCGAAGGAGAAAACGTCTACATCAACGCAGGGAAACTTTCCGGTCTTCGGATTGGAGACTCCCTTGAAGTTTATGAACCTGGAAAGGAGATCATCCATCCCACCACCAATCTCTCCCTGGGATGGACCACCGGTCAACTGAAGGGAGTGATTAAGATTGTAGATCTTTTTGGGGTGGATGCGGCCGTTGGGAAAGTGGTCCAAGGTCAGGGCTTCAGCTCCAACGATGTCGTCAAATCCACGATTAGGTAAAAATATGTATTATATGGAGTGGGAATTTGGGGCTATTAAGGAAATAGTATCTGGTAAAGGAATCTTCCGTGTTGGGATACCTTAGAGAGGATTTTTAGGATAATTCACAATATTTCTTCAGTTTTTTATATAGACTACACCTTTGGATTCCCAATAATTTGGCTGCTTTTCTCTTGTTGCCTCGAGTGAAATTCAATGCCCTTTGAATGGTTTGTCTCTCAACCTCTTCTAAAACACCCCTCAGGCTTAAGCTGGTCTCATCGTTAGAGTGACCGTTTTCAAAAATGTAATAGGGTAGATGCTCAGGAAGTATCACGTGGCCTTGGGTCACATTCAAAACAGTTTGTTCTAATACGTTGGTCAACTCTCTTATATTTCCAGGCCAAGAATAGTTCATCATTATTTGTAGAACTTCATCTGAAATTTTTATAATGTTAGTTTGGAACCTTTTATTGATCTCTTTCAAAAAATGGTCTACATAAAGGGGAATATCTTCCATCCTTTCCCTCAGAGGGGGAATCCTAATTGGAACGGTATTTAATCTATAGAAGAGATCCGATCTAAATCGGCCTTTTTCCACCAGTTCGCTCAACGTTTCATTCGTTGCTGCAATGAGCCTGAAATCAACATTAATGGTACTTTTGCCTCCCAACCTTTCAACTTCTTTCTCCTGCAAAACTCTTAACAATTTGGCTTGAATACTCAAGGGTAAAGAACCAACCTCGTCTAGAAATATAGTCCCACCCTCACTTAATTCAAATTTGCCTGGTTTCCCTTCACTTCTCGCGCCCGAGAAGGCTCCTTTTTCGTATCCAAAAAGTTCAGATTCGGCTAAATCAAAGGGAATCGAAGGACAATTGATCCTGATGAAGGGATTGTTCCTTCTCCTACTGAGATTATGGATGCTGTGAGCAAATAATTCTTTACCTACACCACTTTCTCCTTCCAACAATACATTCGCATCTGTTTGGGCAACCCTCATTGCCATTTGTTTAGCTTTTAAGAATTTTTCGCTATTTCCTAAAAGGTTTTCGAAGGTATAGTAGGATGAATCGATCCCTTTTATTCTCTTTTTATAATTGGTAATTCTTATCCTCAAATCCTTTATTTCCTTATTGAGTTTTTCAATCTCCTCAATTTTGTGGAATATGACCTTCCCAATGGCACCAATTATTCTCCCATCTTTTTTTATTGGGATTCGGGAAACTATCTTTTTCTCACCTTTAACTTCTTGAATTTCCCCCATGCTAAGAATTCCTGTTTTTGCAACTATGTGGAGTTTTGTATCTGGCACTAGATCGGTAATGTAAAAATTTTTCCCTTCCCCTGGATTCAAATTAAAAAATCTTTCAGAATATTTATCCATAAACTCTATCTTGCCTTCTGGATCAATCAAAATTAACCCTTCATAGGTGCCCTTAAGCAAAAATTTTATCATTTCAAGAACGAGAGGCGTTAAATTATAACTCCCAACCTCTTTTAAGACGATTTTAACGAGATCATTTGTATTTTCGTTATATGAATCCATCATTTACTCCTTTTTGTTCAAATTTGGTGTATAATAAATATACATGTTTGAATTTGTATTCATAAATAAAAACCTAAATTTTTATAATATATTATAAAATTAATATCAATAAATTATGTTTATTTTTTATACATAAAATTTTATCGACACTGTTTATATTAAAATTTTATTTTAATTTTAATGACATAATCTTTTTTAAGATTCAATAACTTATAAAATTTTAAACTAAACTTCTCCATTTTGGTATAGATATTGCTGAACGAAATTAAACTTGAAAAACCAGTCTTTCAAGGCTGAGGATGAAGGGCATACATTCGAAGCGAAACGGAAGCCTTTTCCAGCATGAATGGCGTTGCCGAAGGTCATGGATAGGTATACTCGAGGCCTAAAACCATGAGCTTTAGCCGGGGGAGCAGGTTCTTTTTTAAATATTAAAACCACTTATAAACTGAATAAACCCAAGGATAGTAACTCTCTTAAAATCAGAGCATATATACCTTCTTGATTGGAGGCGTTAATGGCTAAAGTGAATCGTTATACTCAAGAAATGATAAATCAGTATCTAAACGCTGGATATTGGACAAAAGAGTTAACCGTAGATTTCTGGGACCGTAATGCAGTACTTTATCCAGATGAAGAGGCGCTTGTTGACTCCAAAAATAGATTGACCTGGCTGCAGGCAAAACGACATATTGATAGAATGGCTTTAAATTTGCTGGATTTAGGCTTTAAGAAGGATGACGTTCTCCTTATGCAACTTTACAATAGTGTGGAACTTAATATAATAAGGCTTGCCTGTGAGAAGGCAGGAATTTTACTGGCCATTGTTCCTTACACTTTCCGACATACTGAAGTTGAAAGTGTTTTAAAGCAAGTGGAAGTCAAAGGAGCCTTTATCCCTTATGAATTCCGTGGGTTCAATTACTTTGAGATGTTTAATGAAATTCGGACACGTATGCCCTCATTAAAGCATATCTTTGTTATTGGCGATAAAGTTCCTGACACAACCGTTCCTGTTCAGAAAATGATGGACCAAGATGCAAAGATTCCTCTGGATAGAGAACTCGATCAATTTAAATTCAGTCCATTTGAGTTTGAAGAGATTATGACTACCAGTGGCAGCACAGGAGCTCCTAAATGTGTGGAGTGGACTGGGTGTGCCCGCCTTGCTCAGGCCCGTCATTATATTAAAAAACTCGGCCTTACCCGAAATGATGTGATTGCCGCCTTTAGCCCTTCCACTGGCGCTGCGACGGAATGTTTAGCTTATCGCTGTCCGCCACAGGTAGCAGCCAAAACAATAATGATGGAACGGTTTACTCCTGAAGAAGCATGCCAATGGATTGAACGTGAGAGAATTACAGTCGCAGGAATTGTTCCAACAATGATCATTCGGCTCCTGGAATACCCTGGATTAAAAGACCACGATCTTAGTTCTTTGCGTATCTTATTAAGTACTGCAAGCCTGCTTCCCTATCATATAGCAAAAGAAGCAGAAGAAAGATTAGGCTGTTTTATTTGTCAGGGTTACGGTTCTATAGACAGCGGTGCCATAACGATGTGTGGAATCGATGACCCTAAGGAAGCTCGTTGGCAGACAGTTGGCAGACCTTTTCCTGGAGGAGAGGTGATACTAATAAATGAAGAAGGGAAAGAGGTTCCATTAGGGGAGGTAGGCATTGTAACGGTCACTGGCCCCACCTGTGTAGGAGGCTACTATAAAGACCCTGAATTAACGAAACAGGCGTGGCAGGGGGGGAGATTCAAAATGGGAGATTTAGGTGTATTTGATGCTGAAGGACGTCTTAAAATTATGGGGAGACAGCGTGACATAATTATACGAGGTGGACAAAACATCTATCCTAAAGAGGTGGAAGACCTGCTTGTTCAGCATCCTAAAATAGCGGAGGTAGCTATTGTACGAATGCCTGACCAGCAAATGGGAGAGAAAGCATGTGCTTATGTGGTGCCTAAACCTCAACAAGAATTTACCTTCGAGGAGATGGTCTCTTTTTTAAAGGAAAAACGTATCGCCCCATTTAAAATCCCAGAAAGGCTTGAAATTGTAAAAAGCCTCCCTCTGGTTCCAGGTGGCAATAAGGTGGATAAACGCCAACTTGAGCAAGAGATTATAGAAAAACTTAAAACCGAAAAGAAAATGTAAAATTTCTTCAGAAAGAGGAGGACAATAGATGGCCTTTAAAGATTTAAGAGAATTTCTAACTAAATTGGAAGAGATTGGTCAACTTGTTCGACTAAAAAAGGAATTGGAAGATGGATATGAAGTATCTGCCCTTGGTTGGGAGCTCTCTGATCGGGGAGGCGGGCCTGCAATCATGTTCAAGATTAAAGGCTATGACACACCTGTCGTAGCTAATGTTCACGGAACGCTTGAGCGCAATGCCATTGCCCTTGGACTGGAGCCTGACGAAACGATGGAGAAAAATTTTGTTATCCTCCGAAACCATATGGCAAAAGCCCTATCAAATAAAGAAACTTGGATCGAACCTGTTATCATAAAAAAGGGACCATGTCAGGAAGTTGTTTTAACAGGAGATGAAGTTAATCTTAAGAAATTGCCCATCCTCAAGTGGAATCCAATGGATGGGGGTCCATATATCACATTACCTAATGTGATTACTAAGGATCCACTCAATCCGAAGTTTGGTCGAAACAATGGAATGTATCGAATAATGATTCATGATGAAAAAACCACGGGATTGATGTGCTGTGCTACTCAAGATATCGGGATTCACATCGCCCGTGCCCGTTCAGCGGGAATGAAAACTATGCCTGTAGCAATTGCGATTGGGCTGGATCCGATTATCAATATAGTGTCATGTACCAAGATGGAGTCTTTCATGGACGATGAGTTTGCCCTGGCAGGAGCCCTACGTGGGGAGGCTGTAGAGTTGGTTAAATGCAAGACCATCGACCTCGATGTCCCAGCCCATGCGGAGTTAATTCTGGAGGGTGAACTTGATCTTGATCCTGCCCATGCAAAGTTAGAGGGATCTTTTGGGGAATGGATGGGGTATTATGAGGAACCTATGATGCTACCTGTCTTTCGGGTCAGTGCCATCACCCACCGCAAGGATTGGATCTACCAGATGTGTACACTCGGCCATGAACGAAGCGATGGGGATTTATGGAAGATTCCATTTTTACAGGCAAATAATTATAACAATCTTAAACGAACTGTGATTGGTTTTCGCGATTACTATGCCCCGATTAGTTCAAGGGGCTACAAAGCAGTGGTCCAAATAGAAAAACGTTATCCAGGTTGGGGGAAACAAGCCATTCTTGCTTATCTAGGTTCTGGTCAGGGAATGGCAGCGGCAAATTATGTTGTGGTCGTAGACACTGATATCGACATTTACAACCAGGACATGGTAGACTGGGCCATTGCTACGAGGGTAGATCCCGCGAAAGATGTGATCATTATTCCTGAAGTTGGAGTCTATCCTCTTAACCCTGCTGCTTCACGACGAGTTGAGTCTGAAGTAACGGGATATACAGAATTTGGATTTATTGGTAAAATGGGAATCGATGCTACAAAGAAGATGGCCCTTGAAAATCGTCGCCCTACAGGCATTCCAGTTCGACCTGATCCAGAAGCTATTGAAAAGGTTCGAAAAAATTGGAAAGATTATGGGCTTGAATGAGGAAGTCTTACCTTTACCCCTTTTTCCAACGACAGAGTGTGTTGAGGAGGTGTAAGAGTAAGAAATGTAAGAATCTAAAAAAATTATACCAGGAGGTTAAAAATGAAAGGGATAAAATCTATGGTATTGGTAATGATGTTGGTTTTTTCTCTAATGGTTGGCTTATCAGGAGTGGCCTCTTCAGCAGAGAAATTTGAGATTCGCTGGGGGACCATTACTGCTGGCGGAGCTTGGCAGGTAATTGGCGCAGCTATGTTAGAAGACATCAAGAAAGCAAATCCTAATATTACAGGTTCTTGTGTGCCGAGTACAACAACAGCTAACGCTCTTGGGGTTCATATGGGTAAGTTCAATGTGGCCTTTTGCTTAACGGATACTGTTGCTGATGCTTGGCGAGGAGAAGGATTTTTTAAGGAGCACGGAAAATTGGAGGACCTCAGAGCAGTTGCTGCCATCTATCCCCACGCCACCCATCTTGTTGTGAGGGCAGATTCTGGGATCAATAAGGTTGAAGAATTTCGTGGCAAAAGGATCAGCCCTGGCGCAAAAGGTCTTTCTTGCGATCTGCAAACACGACGACTGCTTGCATTGTACAATATGTCATATGATGACGTAAAAGCGCAATTTTTAAGCTTCAGCGATGCAGCGCAGAACTTTATTGACCGCCACTTAGATGTTCTTTCCTTTATCACTGTGCCGTTCCCCTTCGCCCCAGTGATTAATGTGGCCAATCAAGTCAGTATTAAACTCTTACCTATCGCTGATGGTGACATAGCCAAGCTAATTAAATTACCAGGCGTGACAAAGTTCACACTTCCAGGAGGATTATACAAAGGGGTTGATTATCCCGTTAATGGAATAAGTGTCTACTCTTTCATTATTGTCCGAAAAGATATGCCAGAGGATATCGTATATGCAATGGTTAAAACCATTGCTGATAACCTTCAACGATATGGAGATGTCTTGGCCAGCATGAAATATGTCACCCATAAAGACCTAAATAAAGATGTAGGAATTCCCTACCATCCAGGCGCATTGAAATATTTCAAAGAAAGGGGATGGTAATCCTTCAGGTGGGGCGGATTTTCATCTGCCCCCACCTGATACTGTTTTGGAATGCAAAATAGAAAAATCCGAGTAAAAGATTATATTTCTGAAAGAAAAGGCGTTTCCTTCCTCGTATCCGTTTTAGCGGTCGGCTTATGTCTTTTCCAGTTGTACACAAGCCTATTTGGTACCCTTGATGCCTTACAGCAGAGAAGCATCCACCTTGGCTTGGCTCTGGTTATTGTATTTCTAACCCAACCCTTCTGGAAAAAAGGCAAAAATACATTCTTTGGCTGGCTCAATAGCCTATTGGCCTTGAGTACTTGTGCGGTAGTCCTTTATATCTTTATTCGATATGACTGGATCGTCTCCGAAAGGTTTGCTCTCATAACTCCGCTTACCCTCTTGGAGAAGATACTTGGTATTCTTGCCGTGATCGTAGTTCTTGAAGCCACACGTCGGGTGGTGGGTTGGAGTTTGGTGGGTGTTCTTATAGGATTTTTGGTCTACCCTTTTGGGGCCCCTTTTCTGCCTGGTATTCTCCGAAGTCATTCTTTAAGCATTAGTGAGTTGCTCGACTTTCAGTATCTTGGGACATCGGGAATTTTCGGAATCCCCTTAGGTGTCTCAGCAACAGAAGTAGCGTTATTTATTATATTCAGTTCTGCCATCATCCGAAGTGGGGGTTCTAAGTTGATGAACAATCTTGCGATCTGTATTAGCGGTGGTTCTGTAGGGGGGCCGGCTAAGATCGCAGTGATAGCAAGTTCGCTCTTTGGTACCATTTCAGGAAGTGGCACAGCCAATGTGGTAACCACAGGCACAATTACCATTCCCATGATGAAAGAGACAGGCTATAAACCACATTTCGCAGGTGCAGTGGAGGCAGTAGCCTCAACCGGAGGTCAAATCATGCCTCCTATTATGGGGGCTGCTGCCTTTGTGATGTCTGCCTTCAGTGGTATTCCTTATGCACACATCATCATATATGCAATCATTCCAGCCCTCCTGTATTATATAGCACTCTATGCTGCTGTCCACTTGGAAGCCCTCCACTTGAATATACCACGGATGAAACCTGAGGTCACCATCAAGGAAACCCTTCGTGATTATGGTCATATGGCCATTCCGATTGGTTTCCTCCTTTATTTGCTTCTTTCAGGCTATACTGTCCGACTCGCTGGAGGTATTGGGGTGTTGGCTGCTATTGGAACAAGTCAGCTACGTTCCACAACACGCCTCAGATTCTGTGAAATCCTGGAAGCTTTTGAGGATGGTGCCAAAGCCCTCTTGATGGTCGCCGTGGCCTGTGCTGCCGCTAGCATGATTGTGGGGGTTGTTGATCTCACTGGAGTGGGGCAACGTCTCGGAGCAGGTTTCATGGAACTTACCGGTGGAAATCTTTTATTTGCGCTTTTTTTAGGCATGATTTTAGCTCTACTTTTAGGAACAGGGATGCCCACCACTGCTGCTTACGTCATTCAAGCAGCCACTGTTATTCCCGCATTAATCCATATGGGACTTCTGCCTATTGTGGCTCATATGTTTTGTTTCTATTTTGCCTGTCTTTCCCTGATTACTCCGCCTGTGGCCATTTCTGCCTATGCTGCAGCAGGAATCGCTGGTTCAACGATATGGTTGACAGGTTGGACTGCCTTTCGGTTGGGCATTGCAGGATTTATTGTCCCATTTGCATTTGCTTACAACCCATCTTTGCTTTTGATCGGATCATTGTGGGAAATCATTCACACCATCATTACTGCACTCTTAGGCATAGTATGCCTTGCAATAGCGACCGAAGGATTTCTCTACAAACCCTTGGTCTTCTGGAAAAGAGCGATTGCTGCGGCAGCATCTGTATTGCTTATCACTCCCTCAACAAAAACAATTTTGCCTGGGCTCATTCTAATGATAATCCTTTTCATGATTCAGAAAAAGTCATCCGTCATTCAATGGTGGTTCAGAAGAAGTGAGGGAAGATCGACACCTGATAGGAGGAACAAATAGAATTAAATTGAATATAGCTGTAGGATAGACTGGGAAAAAATTTTATCTGGTCAGATAGGCTGAAAAAATGCGAAAAGATGTCATTGTCATTGGAGGGGGGTGTGCAGGGATCATAGCCGCATTGGAGGCAGAAAAGAATGGCGCCAATGTTATGCTAATTGGTCGAGGGACCATTGGGATCGGAACCAATTCTATCTTATCCAATGGAATTTTTGCTGGCCCTACTCCTGAAACTACTTCTGAAATATATATCCATCAAACCTTAGTTTCAGGAAGGGGATTAAATTGCAAACTCCGGGTGAACCTCATAGCAAAAGAAGCACCTCGAGCTTTTTCTCTTCTCAGATCATTTGGATTGCAATTAGAAAAAATCACTGGCCGATATATTGTCATACCTGAACGACCAGAAGTCATTCCAGGGGTTACCCTGATGAAAGCCTTGGTTACCAAAATAAAGGAGTCAAGCAGAATCGAGGCGGTCAGAAACTTTTATATTACAAAGATATTAAAAAACGAAGAGAGGGTATATGGTGTGAAGGGTTTTGACAGAACAGGAGAAGAATCGATCATTGAGGCTCCAGCCGTGGTAATTGCCACTGGTGGTGCAGGTGCAATCTATCTTAGAAATGATAATCAAAAGGCCATAATGGGGCAAGGATATTACATGGCCGCAAAAGCAGGGCTGGATTTATGGGATATGGAATTCGTGCAGTTTTTTCCTCTTGTGATCGCGGAACCAGGGCTTCCCCCTTGGCCTGTTTTCTCCCCTCATCCGAAGGAAGCCATGGTCATTAATGATAATGGTGAGGATGTTCTTCAAAAATACGAAATAGGTAATTTAAATGAAGCAATTAAGACAAAGAGAGACGAACTTTCGGCTGCTCTATTTAAAGAGGGAGCGAAAAGGAGAGTTTATATCGATTATCGAAAAGTCCCTCCCTCTGCTTGGGAAAGACATCCCTTAAGTCTTTTAAAAAAAATCCATTTCGATTTTAAAAATAAACCCCTAACCGTCTCCCCAGCTGCTCATTTTTTTATGGGAGGGATACGGACGGATGAACATGGGCGGACCTCACTGCCTGGCCTCTTTGCTTGCGGAGAAGTTGTCTGGGGATTACACGGTGCCAATAGAATGGCAGGAAATGCCCTAACAGAGGCAGTCGTGTTTGGAAGAATTGCTGGACAAAACTCGGCTCGCTATGCACTCACCTATCCTCTATCAAAATCAAAACCAAAAGAGTTATTAAAGGATCCCCCACGTCATATCTCTTCATCAAAGGAGAGCTTACCTAATATTCGAAAGCAGATAAGGGAGACCGCCTGGAAATATGCAGGGGTAGTTAGATCAGAAGAAGGGATGAAGAGGGGTTTGTCCAGGGTTGCTGAAATAGAAAGAGAATTAAAAGGTATTGTCCCAAAGACTATTATGGAAAGAAGGTTAAAAGAGGATTTAATGAGCGCAGTTTTTGTACTCAAAGCAGTACTCACTGCCTCCTTCTTAAGAGAGGAATGCCGGGGGGCTTTCATTCGTGAAGATTTTCCTCATCAGGACGACCTGAAATGGAGGAAAAACTCATGCCTCGTTTATGACATTCAAGAGGACAATTTCTCCCTCAACTACCCCGCTTATGAAGAAAAGTCAATTTAAAAAAATGGTGACCCCCATCTTAGTCTCATAGGAATCGAGGAAAGTATTTTTCTCAACTGGAGAAATTATCAAGGGAGGAGTTTAAATGATTTTACGAAAACTTTTTGAACCGATCGTGATTAAAGGTCTTTCTATTAAAAACAGAATGATAATGGCTCCCATGCACATTAACCAAGGAAACATGGAGGAAGGGATTACGGATCAGGCCATAGATTTCTATACAGCGAGAGCCAAAGGTGGGTTCGGGATGATAGGAGTTGGGGTAATCGATGCTTACTTTATCCCTGGAGCTTCAAGTCCTCGTTCTTTTTTCCTAATGAATGACAAACATGTAAAAAACCATAGCAAAGCTGTTAAGGAAATAAAAAAATATGGAGCAGTGGTATATGCTCAGATTGGTGTACGTCGTATTTGGCCAGTATCACAACTGCACCATTTCCCTAAACTTTCCACGGTTTCTGAAGAACAGATTTTCGAAATGTTAAATTCTGTAATTAAAACATCAATTCTTGTCAGGGAGGCGGGTTATGATGCAGTCGATCTACTGGGAATAGGCGGAGGGGCTATCAGTATTTTCTTATCGAACGTGCTCAATGATAGAACAGATGAGTGGGGTGGGAGTTTGGAGGGGAGGTTGAGGTTTCCTGTCAAAATCATCAGAGGGATTAGGAAAGAACTCGGAGAGGATTACCCCATCTTATTTAGAATGCATGGAAGTGAATTTCTACCGGGTGGTTATGATATTGAGAGAGCGAAGCTCATTGCCCATCATTTGGAGGAAGCAGGGGTAGATTTTTTCAATGTCAGTGGAGGAAGTCATGCCACATCTATACCCCAATTAACTCCGAATGTTCCCCGAGGCACTTACGCCTTTTTGGCGAGAGAGATCAAAAATTCGGTTTGTGTTCCTGTTGCTGCATCAAACAGGATATGTCACCCCCTTGTAGCTGAAGATATTTTGAGAAAACAGTGGGCAGATATGGTAAGTCTTGGACGAGCTTCTTTGGCCGACCCTGATTGGCCAAAGAAAGCTAAAGAAGGTGATTTTGAAGATATTCGATTATGTGTTGCCTGTAATGAGTGCTTAGATGCTGTGGTGGTGCGGGATGAACCAGTGTGCTGTCTGGTCAACCCAAAAATTGGAAAGACTTCCGAGGTTCAACCCCAATCCAGGGCAAACCAAACGAAACGCGTTTTGGTCATTGGAGGAGGTTGCACTGGTCTACAGGCAGCCCTTACCTGTGCTGAACGAGGTCATCAGGTAACACTGATGGAAAAGGAGCCTTTTCTTGGTGGTCGATGGCGGCTGGCTTCCGCTACTCCAGGCCGTGAAGAACTATTCAACTTTTTATACTGGCTTTTCAAGCAAGTGAAAAAGGTCAGGGTAGACATTCGCATTGGGACTAAATTTACATCAGAGATGCTCAAACAATTATCCCCTGAGGTGATCATTGATTGTACTGGAAACAAACCAAATATTCCTGATATTCCTGGCATTGATTTACCTAACGTCCTGCTCGCTCAAGATGCAATAGATGGAGTAGCTCAACTCGGTGAGAAGATTGTAGTAATTGGAGGTGGAGGAGTAGCCATCGAAACGGCACTTTACCTTGCAAAAAAGTGGTCTTCTAATCCAGAAGTTGTTTCTTTTCTGAAGGATCATGGGGCTTTGGAAAGAGAAACAGCTCTTTCTTTATTAAAAAAGGGCCACCAGGTAACCCTTGTGCTTCGATCGGATAGGCTGGGGAAAGGGTTGGGCCCAGGAACAAAGTGGGTTGTAAAAAAGGAATTGAAATTCACAAATATCAGAGTCATTTCTAATGCCTTGATAAAAGAGGTTAAAAAAAATGGTGTCATGATAGAAAAAGAGGGCGTAGAAGAATTCATCCCTTGTGATAACGTGGTCTTAGCCACTGGCTTTATTCCAGATACATCATTTTATAAGACTATAAAAGACTTTGCTCCAGAAGTCTATGTTGTTAAAACAATAGGTCATATGATTGGAGGCATAGGCAAAGCTTTTGAAGTGGCGATGAGAATAGGAACGTAAGACTTTCTAATTTTTCAGGGAAGAATTTTAAGAAAAGCCTCAAAATCTTTTTTCAAATCCAATGTTTTTTTCTTGCGGGTGGGATCGCTAACACCAAATCTCTCAGGAACCATTCATATTTTGAATCATGACCGCTAAAAAGGGGCAGGTTACTTCTTTTCGCATTCCCCTATATTTTTTTTAATCTAAAAAGTGGGCTGTCCCCTTTTCTTTCTTATTCTTCTAAAGCAACAGCAGGTGGAAAGGAAAGGCCTTCGGTTAAAAAGTAAGCCGCCTGTAAGTAAGAGGTGGGACAGAGTGGGAAACATTCCTTGCAGTTCCAGCACTCCTTGGAGGCAATCTCAGGAATGAAACTGATCTCTCGCCTTACCCCTCGATCCACAAAGGTAATCGCATTCTTCTTCTTGACCTCAGCGCAGTATCTCACACATAGACCACAGAGAATGCAAAAGGAGGGCTCTTTTTCAAAACGTTCCTTGTCCGCTCCATATTGTTGAGCCAGATTCTGCAAGGGTTGGGAATCGGGTGCATGGGCAAGCATCAATTCGAGAAGCATCCTGCGGATCTTATCAATCTTCTTAGATCGGGTTCTGATTACTAAATCTCTTTCTACAGGGTAAAGGCATGAAGCCACAAACTGGGTCCAGCCTCGCTTCTCAATTTCAACCGTGCAAATTCGACAAGCTCCGTAACCATCCAATTTTTCATGATGACAGAGGGTAGGGATAGAGATCCCTGCCTGTTGGGCTGCCTCCAGAATGGTCATGCCCTCTTTTGCTTTTACTTCCCTTCCGTCAATCTGTAAAAGAATCTCATTCATCTGTCTTGCTCTCTTCTCTTAATCACCCTTTTCTCCTCAGGGATTGGAGGTGGAACAGCCTCCCCGGAAATTCGCCTGACCGCACCAAATCGTGGAGGACAGACTTCAAAGCACGTTTTACACCGGGTGCACTTGTCCTGGTCAATGATATGAATCCTGTTTTTGCCCCCGTCAATCGCCTCCGCAGGACATTTACGAAGACAGATCATGCAGGCCTGGCACTTCTCCGGGTCGATATAATAGGAAACCAACTCCTTGCAGAAATAAGCCGGACACCTTTTTTCTCTAATGTGGGCTTCATATTCATCCCTGAAATAACGGATCGTGCTGAGCACGGGATTAGGTGCGGTCTTACCCAGGGCACATAGGGAGGCGAGTTGGGCAGTCTCAGAGAGTTCCTCCAGAGATTCGATATCGCCCTCTCTCCCCCTTCCTTTACTAATATTGGTCAGAATCTTAAGCATCTGACGGATGCCCTCCCTACAGGGGACACATTTGCCACAGGATTCGTCGCTGAGGAAGTTGAGAAAGTATCGGGCAACATCCACCATGCAGGTGCCCTCATCCATCACAATCATGCCACCTGAGCCCATCATGGAACCTGCTTTCGTCAATTCATCAAAATCAACTTTGAGGTCCAGAAGTCTTTCTGGGATGCATCCTCCTGAAGGACCTCCGGTCTGCACAGCCTTAAACCTCTTCCCCTCTGGAATTCCACCACCTATTTTATAGATGATCTCCCTTAGGGTAATTCCCATAGGAACTTCCACCAGGCCAGTGTTATTGATCTTGCCAACCAGGGAAAAGATTTTTGTACCCTTGCTTCCTTCCACTCCTAATTGAGAAAACCAGTCCGCGCCTTTATTGATAATGAGCGGCACATTGGCCCAGGTCTCCACATTATTCAACACGCTTGGCCGGTCCCAGAGACCTTTAATGGCGGTGTGGATATACTTCGGCCTTGGCTCACCGACCTTGCCTTCAATGGCTGTCATCAGGGCACTTGACTCCCCGGAGACGAAAGCCCCTGCTCCTCTGTGCACCTTCACTGTGAAATCAAATCCTGACCCAAGGATATCTCTTCCGAGAAGACCATATAACTCTGCTTGTTTTATTGCAATAAGCACATTTTCTACGGCTAAGGGATATTCTTGTCGAACATAGATATATCCCTCGTGGGATCCCACTGCATAACCTCCGATGATCAATCCTTCAAGGATGGAGTGGGGATTCCCCTCCAGGAGTGCCCGATCCATGAATGCTCCTGGGTCGCCTTCATCGGCATTGACAATCACATACTTGATATCACTTCTTGCATGGCGAGCCTCCTCCCACTTCCTCCCTGCGGGAAAGCCACCCCCTCCCCTTCCCCTCAGGTTGGATCGCTTCACCTCTTCTAACACCTCCTCAGGAGTCATCTGGAAAAGGGCTTTGGCCAATGCAGAATATCCTCCAAGCGCCAGATAATCCTCAATGTCCTTAGGATCGATCTTAATATTGTTTCCAATGATATGACGAACCTGATGCTTATAGAAGGGGATCTCAGATTCACGGATTGCCTTTTGCCCTGTAGTGGGATCCACATAGAGCAGACGTTCAACCACCTTTTTCCCCTTAATGGTCTCAGAGACGATCTCGGTAACATCCTCAGGCTTGACCTGCAGATAGCAAATCTCTTCCGGATAGATCACCACAACAGGTCCTCTCTCACAAAAGCCAGGGCATCCGGTGCCTTTGATATTGACCTTTGCCTTTAGACCCTGTTTCTCAATCTCGGCTTCAAAAGCACTGATCACTTCCTTTGCACCCGAAGCCAAGCATCCTGTGCCCGCGCAGATGGAGACGCAAGGTTGATCGGACTTTCTCCGGGACAATATTTCCTTTCGAAATCTTTCTAATGAATCGGGTGAATTGATCCTTAACATAATACTTCCTTAATGAAGGGGCTGTTAAACCCTTTTTGCTTTCTTTTTATCTGTGTAATCTGAGATTTCCGGAATCTCTCAGAACTCTCTTAATCATAATTTTTTAATATACCTTCGATCTCTGAGGCTCCGATCTTGCCATGATATTTTCCATCCACTTCCACCACCGGTCCCAAGGCACAGCACCCAAGACAGTTGACCGTCTCAAGGCTGAACCTGAGATCCATGTCCGTTTCTCCTGGGTTAATCCCAATCAGACCCTTAAGTGTATCAAGAAGTCGAGGCGCACCCCGGACGTGACAGGCAGTTCCCATACAGATATGAATCTCATGACGGCCACGAGGAACCAGGCTGAAGGCTTTATAAAAAGTGACAATGTGCTGGATTCGGCTCAGAGGCACATTTAATCTCTGAGCCACCCTCTCAAGGGCCTCTTTGGGAAGCCAGTGGTTCTCCCTCTGAATCTCAAGGAGGATTTGTATGAGGGAGCCGGGTTGACTCTGGTATTGATTGATGATTTCATCGACCCTTTTGCCATCCATTGCTATTTTGATCACCTTCTTCTTTCTTTTGATCTCTCTTCTCACTTCTTGATTTCAATAGGGAGATAGCGCTTCAACTTCTCATCGAACCGGATCAATCCCTGCTTTGAGGCACGATGAAGATATCGGGATGACGCGGAGGAGTCTAAACCCAAGAGGGAAGAGAGTTCTCCAATGGAGAGGGGCCTTTCTTTCAGGAGCAATATGATTTCACTTAGAATGAGTGGATCAACAATCAATTCTTGAAATAACTGGTTCACCTCGTCACTCTCAAAGAATTCCCTATAGGCTTTTTCAGTATTTCCAGGGACTCTCAACCTCTCCCTTTCCACCAGTTTAATGTAAGGGAGTAAATTCCTAAGCGCTTCTAATTTGAATTTCAACCCGTTTCCATCAACCCCCTCACCTTTTCCAATCGGCCCCAGTTCCTTCACCTTTTTAACAAAGTCGTTCACCACTTCAGCGAAACGGATCCCTTCGGCCGAGGAGACCCATTCAAGCCTTAATCTTTCGGGATTTATCCCAATCTGCTTGAGTATTTTTTGGGTAAGAAGAACCATGCCCAATGCATGAAAATTCCCTGCAGTAGGATAATGGCATTCACCCGGCCAACAGCCTGCGATAAAAACCCCGTCGATTCCCATAGAGAATCCTTTGATGACAAACGCTGGATCAATTCTGCCGGTGCACATCACACGGACAGCCCTGATCTCAGGGGAATATTGAAGTCTGGAAACTCCAGCCAGATCAGCAGCGCCGTACCCTCACCAGTGACATATAAAAGCCAATATCGTTGGCTCAAATTTCAACCCTGCGCTCACTCTTGCCTCCGCTCCTTGAACTGTTCATCGTTCATCGTCCCTTGTCTTTCGTCCATCGTCTCTCGTCCATCGTCTCTCGTCCATCGTCCCTCATCTCTCATCCAATCACCGCCTCAATCTGTCCTTCCAGTTCCTCATCGGTAAAGTGTTTTAATTGAATTGCCCCTGTTGGACACTTTGCTGTACAAAGCCCATCTCCTTGACAGAGGACCGAATTGACCCAGGCCTTCTTTCCATTCGGTGTCTCCCGAAATTCGATTGCGCCAGGCGTGCAAACCGAAATACAAGCCCCGCAGGCAACACAGTCCACCTCATTGACCTCGGAAACCGCTCCAGAGGCTGTGATAAACTCTTTTGAAAGAATGGTTAAGGCCCGCCCTGCTGCCCCATAGGCTTGGCTGATTGCCTCTGATAGAGGTTTGGGATAGTGAGCCATCCCGCACAAGAAAACACCCTCCGCAGAAAAATCCACCGGTCTCAGTTTGACATGGGCTTCCTGGAAGAAACCATCCGGGTTCAGAGGAACCTTGAACAGACGGGAGATTTCAGAATTGGTCGCCGAAGGAACGATCGCAGAAGCCAAAACCAGAAGGTCTGCATCGATTTCGAGCCTCACGCCAAGGACTTGATCGGTGACCCTCACCTTAACCATCCTCTGCCCATCCTCCTCAATCCTTTCCACCTCGGGTGGATCTTCTGGTTCGTACCGGATGAACTTCACATTCTTTTCTGCGGCCTCCCGGTAATAATTCTCAGCAAATCCATAGGTCCTCATATCCCGATAGAGGATATAGATATCCCCCTGCGGGTTGATCTCCTTTAGTTTCAAGGCATTCTTGATAGAATGGCCACAGCAAAGACGACTACAATAGTTTCTCTCTTCATTTCTGGAGCCCACACACTGGATCATCACCACATTCTGGGTTTGACACAGACTCTCCTCTTTTCTGGCGATTCGCTCATCCAACTCCAGTTGGGTCAAGATCCTCTCGTCTTTGCCATAGAGGTATTCGGTGGGTCTGTATTCTTCAGCACCTGTGGCAATGATGGCGACTCCATGATGGATCTTTTTGGTCATTGAACCCATTCTCACGCTTGTCAGAAAATTTCCTACATATCCCGAAACCCCTGTGATCGTACAATTGGTTAACACATGGAGGGAAGGATGTTGATAAACCTTCCGTATCAGATCCTGTAAATAAGACTGGACATCCATTCCCTCAAGGGTGGAGTGGATTCTTCGAGCCATTCCCCCTAAATCTGAATCCTTTTCCAACAGGTAAACCTCAAACCCCTGATTGGCAAGACTCAGTCCGCTGGTCATTCCCGCCACTCCTCCTCCCACCACCAGCGCTCTCTTGTCTACCGGAAGCTCCAATTCCCTTAAAGGTTTTAAACGGATCACCCGGGCAACCGACATCCGCACGATATCTTTTGCTTTCTGTGTGGCCATCTCCTTTTCCCGAGCGTGAACCCAGGAACAATGTTCTCGGATATTGGCCATTTCAAGGTAGTATGGATTGATTCCACCTTCCCGAAGGGTATCCCGAAACAGAGGTTCATGGGTTCTCGGAGTACAGGCTGCGATGACCACTCGATTCAGTCCCTTTTCTTTGATTATTTCCGATATCTTTTTTGTCGTGTCGGTGGCGCATGCAAAGAGGGCTTCCTGAGCATGAACGACATGCTTCAGGGTAGAGGCATACTGAACAACGGATGGGACATTGACCACCCTTCCGATATTGGCTCCGCAATGGCAGACAAAAACCCCAACTCTGGGTTCCTCTCCTGAAGCATCCCTTTCCTCCGGATATTCCCTTTGGGTCGCCATCTCACCCCGGCGGTAAGAAAGGAGCTGGTTGCAAAGGGCATTGGTCCCACTTGCGGTAACGATCGACTCAGGGATGTCCATAGGACCCTGAAACGCCCCACTAATGAAAATGCCTGCTCTGGAGGTTTCGATTGGATTGACTGAGTTGGTTTTACAGAATCCTTCTGAGGTCAGTTCGATGCCAAATTTCTGGGAAAGATCCTTTGCATCCTCGGGCGGGTTCATTCCGACAGAGAGTACCACAAGGTCGAATTCCTCCTCCTTGACCCCCTCCTTATCAGTCGTATAGCGTATCGTCACGTTCTTGGTTTCTGGGATCTCCCTGCCAATCGATACAAAACTCCTTATAAATCGCACCTTGGGAAGTCTTTCTGCACGTTGATAGAATCTTTCAAAATCCTTCCCAAACGAACGAATATCGTTATGGAATATGGTACACTCGATCTGAGGGTCATGGTCTTTGGTCACGATCACCTGCTTCTGAGTATAGGTACAGCAAACGGCTGAACAGTAGTGGTTTCCACCAGGGATCACCTGCCTCGATCCGACACATTGAATCCAGGCTATTTTGTGGGGATGTTTCCCATCGGAGGGTCTCTTGATCTCACCTTCGTAGGGTCCGGTGGAACAGAGGATTCGTTCAAAGTCAAGACTGCTCACCACATTCTGCATCTTTCCATAGCCATATTCGTTCCTCTGTCTCGGATCGAATACCTCATAACCCGGAGAAAGAATGATGGCCCCTACTTCAACTTCAATCCTTTCTGGTTTTTGGTAGAGATCGATTGCATTATTCTTGCAAATCCCTGCGCAGATCGCACACCTCTCGTCTTTAAGGAAGGAACACACCTCGGGGTTGATATAGGTAATCAGGGGAATGGCCTGAGAGAAATAGATATGGATGGCCTTACTGAACGATAAGTTCTGATTATATTCATCCTGGACCAGAATGGGACAGTATTCCACACAGGCTCCGCAACCCGTACATTTCTCCTCTTCGATATACCTGGGCTTCTTAATCAGGGTGACGTTGAACTCACCTGCCTCTCCTTCCACCCTTTCCACTTCCGTATAGGTAAGAATCTCGATATTGGGATGCCGGCCGACCTCGACCAGTTTGGGTGCGAGTATTCAGATGGAGCAGTCATTGGTTGGAAAGGTCTTATCAAGCTGGGCCATCCTGCCACCGATCGCCGGCGATTTCTCAACCAAATAGACCTTAAACCCCGAAGTAGCCAAGTCGAGAGAGGCCTGAATTCCGCTAATTCCTCCCCCGACCACCATCACATCCCCGACATTCCTTATCGAAAGATTTTTATAAAGCAATTCCCTAAATTCCTTATCCACTTTTGGAAACCCCCATCTCTACCTTTTTTAAAAATCTAGCCAAAAATATTTGAAAATTTCCCCTCACCCCCTCCCTCTCCCCAGCGGGGGAGAGGGGAAGGGTGAGGGGCATAAATGTTAAAAGAAAATTCTCAAATATTCATCTTAAAAATCTAAAATTATTTTCTACTCTTTGGATACCCTGGCGATCGTCTCCATAACCCTCTGAAGTCCGTACTTCTTGATCAATGATTTTAACCCAATCTCCACCTCCCCAATCCTTTTCGGTTCAGCCTCGACGGCCTCCTCTCTCTCTTCGTAGGTCAACGCACCGAACGTGCATGCATCTACACACATAGGTTTTTCCAAGGGAGGAATCGTCTCACACATATCACACTTAAGAGGAAGCCCAGAGTCAGGATCTTTAAAAGCATCCCTTGAAGGACAGGAGGCCGGACAGAAGGTACATTCATCGTACTCCTTGCCATCGATCACATAACGATTTCGGCCATTACATTCGGCCATGGTGTAATCCCCTGCCCGGATCGGCACAAAGATGTCCCTCACCTCATCCATAATGACCATGATCCTGGAACGTCCAGGGTTGACCGAGCTAAATCTCGGAACGGCGTGGAAGGCCGAGCAGGCCATTTCACACGCCCTACATCCAGCACACTTCTTCGCATCGACATGAATCACCTTAACAATTCTTTTTTTCTTTCCATCGCTTCCCACAACTTTACCCCTTCCCTTATTCCTTCCCTTTCTTGGCCCTTGGGTCATGAAGGGCGGTCACTTCATTACCGGTCAAAACTCCTCTCTTTATAAGGTCTTCTGCTACGTATCCCAACCCCAATCTCTCCAAGGTCTCCTTGGTAGGAATCCCGTCAAAGGTCCAACCCTTAAAGTCATAATACTTGGTCAGTAGTTGTTGCTCATACTCCTCATTCCTTACAGCCCAGTGATCCTCCGGTGGCCTCTCCCAGGATCTTCTCAGACCCACTCGATTATTGAGCGCCCTGACCAGATTTCGGTTCCGCTGAAAGCATTCCCAAAGCCTATCTTTGTCGAAATCCCACCCTGTTGCATGAGTGATGACCTGGGGCATATTCCACACGTGATATCCTGTAGTCCCACCGAACTGCCCTCTAAATGAAGATACGAATCCACAAAACCCCAGGGAATCATCCAGGTAGTGCATGCACTCATTCCAATCGACAATAGCGACAATAGCATCGTCGGGCAGTTGATCCCGCTTTTCCCAATTTCGGAACCACTCTGCAAACTTCTTGTCCGGAATCGCTACCCACCTGCTGATGAACTCTTCCCTTAGTTTTGGATCAGGAATTGGGTCTTGCGGAAAAGAGCCTTCAATCTGTGTAATTGCCATGTCCTCACCGGTGGCAATCATGAGGAAGTAGGCTGGATTGAGCTTGCCCAGTTTGATGGGTAACTGTTCAAATTTCTTTATGGTATTGTGATCAAATTTCTCAGCGCCGTTTCCAATCCGTTCTGCTGCCTTTGACACCCCATCGGCCAAGATATCTCCAATGCCCTCACGAAAGGCAATTTTATGAATAAGATAGTAGAATCTCCCTCTTACGTCAGAGGGCATCCCTGGGAAATCCTTTTCCGTGAGAATCCCTGCCTCAAGGAGTTCAAGGGCGAATGCAATGGTCTGGGGTGTGGAATAGGAGTCAAGCCCTAAGTCCTGGGCAATGGGGGCGATCTCATAGGAGAAATCCAGTTCTTGGAAGGCGGCCATATGGTAGGTATCTTTTGCATAACATTTATAGGAAAATCTTCTTCGGCCTGGCCACTTAATCACATTGTGGCACGCCTTCGGACAGTTCCAGCAACCCGTTTGACGACTTAGGTGATCATACTTTAGGTTTCGCCATCTCTCTTCAAGGGTGGCACTCCAAAAGTTCTTTCGTCGGACGCGGGCATTTCCCCAGGCAAAATTATTGTGATGAAAACTGTCATCCTCATCCACGGCCATCCAGTCCCCCACATTGGGGTTCTCATGCAACTCCTTTCGGAGGCGTGAGCACATCTCCCAGAGTTCGGTGGGGTGAGCCAAATAGATGTCTTTTGTTCCTCGGACAGCAATGGCTTTTACCCGCTTGTCTCCCATGACTGGCCCAACCGTTCGAGCGGCGCTCGAGTTACCGCAATCAAGCGAAGCCAAAAAGCATCTGTTTTCTCCGGCTGGACCAATGGTGGCCACCCAGAATCTATTGTCCTTCAATTCCTCTTTAATCAATCGGGCCGTATCATACATCCCTTTCCCCCGGAGATGTCGGGCATCGCGTATCTCCACCTGGTCATTGCGAATGACGATATAGACCAAATCGGGGGCTTTCCCTCTCAGCACGATCCGATCCCATCCAGCAAATTTCAGTTCCGGTCCGAACATTCCTCCCATCAGGGAGTGGCCCATCAATCCGTTGACCGGAGCCATGGTATCGATCGAGGTACGATTGGCTCCAGGGACAGGGGTACCATTGAGAAGACCACTATTGAAGATGAGGAGATTGTCAGGAGAAAAAGGATCGGTTCCCGGAGGAACCCGATCAAACAGCAGTTTGGCACTGATGCCTATTCCTCCCAGAAATAATTCTGATTCTTTGGGGTCGGTTTCTACCTTATCGATACTCCCCCTTGATAAATCGATTTCTAAATTGAACCCTGTCTCCGCATACCTCATGTTTACCCTCCAAACCTCCTCAAAGCCTGAGAGTTGGCTTCGAAGGTTTTTTCTCTTTTAACAACCTTTTTCTAATAGCGGAGGGTCATTGAACCGTGTCCGCCTTTCTTCTCCTTTACTTCGATCTTCTTATATTCTCTCGCTGGAGGTGCAAAAGGAGTCTCAGTCACCGGAAGCAACCAGATATGTTCTTTCAGGTTATCTTTTAGGATTCGTTCAGCCGTTTCGATATCTGGCGCCTCGATCTCCTTTGCAAAACAGTAAATTCTGAAAAACATCTCGTCCCTCCCTAAATTAACGGTCGATAGGCCTAGAACTCATCTCGTCCCTCTATGCCTTTCGAATCGAGCAAAGTTGAGATTTCATTTGAGGATAGCCCATGATGGGCTCTCTTAGATGGACATCCGTCAGAAGGTTTACATTGGCCTCCCCTGACCACCCATGAGGAATACTCACCACTCCCTCCATGATATCCTCTGTCAGCAGTGCCTTGACCTTGATCCTGCCACGATTCGATTCAACGATGATTGAATCGCCATGACCAATTCCATATTGATGGGCTGTTTTGGGATGAATCTCTGCAAAAGGCTCCGGGCACTGGTTTTTTAAATCCGGGATATTTCGGTGCTGAGCATGGGTATAGTAGAGAATTCGAGCCCCTGTAGTAAGGATGAGAGGAAATTCCTTAGAGAGATCCTTGTTCAAAGGACTCTGATCGGGCTCCCGATAGGTGGGAAGCGGGTCAAACCCTGCCTTCTCAAGGGTTTCTGAATAGATTTCAATCTTTTTCGAGGGGGTGGAAAACCCTTTCTTCTCATATTCCTCCATCCCATAGGTTTTCTCCCGATAATAGGCTCCAGCGGGTTTTTCCTCTCTTAGTTCTCGATAACTAAGGCCTGAGGATTTAAGTTCAAGTTCAACGATCTCCTCATCGCTCTCCCACGGGAAAACCTCTCCCATCCCCATCTTCTTAGATAACTCCTTCCAGAACTTAAACTCCGACCAGCACTCATCCAAAGGTTCAATCGCCTTCTTTCTCACCATCAGATAGGGAATTCCATGGCAGACATTATAACTGTATGCCAACCCGTTCTTCTCAAGGTGGGTACATGCTGGAAGGACATAATGGGCCAGTTCAGCAGTCTCGGTCATGAAGAGGTCGTGAACCACCAGAAGCTGAAGTTTCTTCATGGCCTCCTTGAAAGCATTTGAATCCGGCATGCTGACCACTGGATTTCCTCCTGTGACGATTAAAGCCTTGATCTTGTCCGGAACGCTATCCGGAAAGCAAACGACTTGCCCATAGGGGCTCTTCCTTCCCCAGATCTCATAAAAAAGGGTATAATCCTCAGCGCCAATTGGGATCTTCTCGCTTTGGATTCCTAACCCTGTTAAGGAAAGCCTTGGGCTGATCACCCAACCTCCGGGGTTGTTGATATTTCCAGTGATCGTCTGGAGGATGGCAAAGGCACGACTGTTCTGAGTTCCATTGGCAGTCTGATCCTGAGTGTTCGTGCCTTGAAAAATACTGGCACTTTCGGCGGTGGCGTAGAGTCGAGCCAGTTTCCGGATATCTTCGGCCTTGATCCAGGTGATCTTCTCCGCCCACTCGGGAGTATAGGGCTCAATATGGGGTACCAATTTATCAAAACCATAGGTCCATTTCTCTATAAAGTCCTTATCATACAAGTTCTCTTTGATGATGACATGCATCAGCGCAAGGGCAAGGGCTCCATCCGTTCCCGGACGAATGGGGAGATACATCTCTGCCCTTTGGGCCAGAGGGATTCTTTTGGGATCGATCACCACCAACTTCGATCCTTTTGCTAAATTTTCTTGAATGGCCAGATAAAGAGGAAAATCTGACTGTTCGGGATTGTGACCCCAAAGGACATAAAGTTTGGTGTTCATCTCTTCAACTGGATACTTTCCAAAGGTCATCTGCCTTGCTCGGATTCGCATCCGATAGCAGATTCCTTCTACAGAGATGAAATTTGGAGTTCCAAAGGCACCCTTGAACCGCTGGGCCAGTTCCATCATCTCAAGATTTTCTACGCCAATCGATCCGCTAAAAATCGCCAGGGCCTCTGGTCCAAACTCCTTCTTTAGGCTCAGCAACTTTTCAGCAATCTCAGTCAGGGCACTGTCCCAGCTCACTCTCTCCCATTTCCCATTTACTCTCTTGAAGGGATATTTAAGACGGTCGGGATGATAGACCAGTTCGATTGCCCTTTCCCCTTTGGGGCAGAGTTGTCCTTTGTTGAGTGGATGGTCTTTCAAACCTTCTACCTTGACAATCCTTCCTCCTTCCACGAGCACCTTCATCCCACAACTGTGATAACAGATCGTGCAATCCGTAGCCACCCATTTGGATTCTTTATTCTCCATCTTTTTAACCTCCTTCATAGATCTTTTAAATGTGTCTGCCCCCTTCATCCCTTTCATCCCATGAAGGACCAACTGATTCACCTCTTCGCAATGCTCCAACAGGTCATATTTTTCTCCTTTGAGCAACCAACGAGTGACCAGGTGTTCTAACATCCCCAGGAGCAAATGGCGGATAAGGTAAATGTTCACATCTTGACGGATGACCCCTTCCCTTTGACCCTCCCTTATCATCTCTAAGACTTCTCCAGTAAACGGCTTAAAGGATCTGTAGACTTTCGTTCTTACGAAATTCTTACTCACTCGCATCTCTAATAAAAGGGTCCTTCCATAGTCAGGGTTCATCTTAAAAAAATAGAGATAGTACCAGATAAATTTCTTAATTTTATTGAAGGCCCCATCAATTCCTTGTAAGTGGAGTCTCAACTCCCTAACAAACTCTTTGGTCTTCTCAACCGGGATCGAAAAGAATAGATCCTCTTTATTTTTAAAGTATTGATAGATCGTTCCTTCAGCCACATCGGCTTTTTTGGCGATTTGAGTAATGGTTGAGTTTTTAAAGCCATATTTACTGAAAATTTCGATGGCAGCCTGAATGATTTCCAGTCTCTTTTTAAACCTTTTATCTTTGCTATACTTTCTTTTCATAAAATATTTTTGAACAATATTCAATTATCATACAAATCAGATTTTGTCAATAAAAAAATTTTTAATATTTTCAAATAATTATCAATTTGAATCTTATTCATTTTTATATTTTAAAGAGTTAGTTTAAGGGAAGGGACCAGGAGCATCTAGGGCTAATGGAGAATAAAGATGGAGAACCGAAAGAGGTTGACACCCGTTTTTCAGAGAATCATTTGTGTAAGAGAAAGGGGTGTTATCCTCTTGGGAAAGATTTTAGCAAATACAATCCCAATGGAAAGGAGGACACACCCCATGTCATGATATTTATGGAAGGCGACTGTACGTGTAATGTAAACCGAGCGCTGAAGGAAATCAATGCCTTTGAGTGGGAAGGGGACTATCGGGCAGAAGCGAGGAATCGTCTCAAAGAGCTTTTAGAGGAGAGGATGAAAGAGGAATTGGGGCAGTATTTGGGGCGAGCAAAACATGAGCGGAGAGGAGAAGGAGGCGCAGAGGATTATCGGAACGGGTCCTATCCTCGTCATCTTTTGACAGAGATAGGGGATCTGGTTCTTCGGATACGGCGGGGACTTGCAGGGGATTTATATCGAGGGTGTTAGAGGCTTATAGGAGGCGGTCTCGAACGGTAGATCAGTTGATCATGGCCTGTTTTGTCTTAGGAATGGGCACAAGAAAGGTTTCCACAGCTTTGCTTTCTCTTTTGGGAGAGAAGGTATCGGCATCGACAGTGAGCGAGGTGGCCAAGAGGTTAGACCATGCGGTGAGGCGGTTTCATGAGCGGAGGTTGAAGGATGGATATCGTTTTCTCTTTTTTAATGGAGTGGTGCTCAAGCAGAGTGGAGCGGCCAAGGTTCAGAAGAAGATCATTCTTTGTGCTTATGGGATTAACTGGGAGAGGGGAAAAAGAAGATGATAGATTTTCTTTTGACCACCTCGGACTCTTAGAATGCATGGGAGGGTTTTTTAAGAGAACTTCATGAGCGGGGTTTAGAGGGGAAGATTTGTGAGCTGATCACGACTGATGGGGGCAATGGGCTTAGGAATGTCTTGGAGGTGGGTTTATCCTCGTATACCCCGGCAGCACTATTGGGTCATAAGGTGCGAAATGTTTTGGATAAGGTGAAGAAGGTAT
>FWPV01002323.1_pt1 | contig 47211 bp, 36 predicted proteins | sample 2228371 | NCBI WGS metagenome assembly FWPV01 (sample SAMEA103939776, study PRJEB20133) | metagenome | reverse complement strand
CGACGCCCTTGCCATCCGGCCTGGTGCCGAGAGACGCCTGAGGGAGGCGGTCGAAAGAGCCCTGGAGCTTTCCGGCGGCGATTTGCTTGTAGTCAACGCGCAAGGAGAGGAGACTGCCTATTCGATGAAGCTCTTCTGCCCATTCTGTGGCCTGAGCTTGCCCGAGCTCGAGCCCAGGAGCTTTTCTTTTAATAGCCCCTACGGAGCCTGTCCGACCTGCCATGGATTGGGTTACCAGACGACGGTGGATGAGTGGGGAGAGGTCGAAATTACCGATGAAGTCTGTCCGGATTGCCGTGGAGCGCGGTTGAAGAAAGAGAGTCTGGCCGTGAAGATTGGCCAATGGAATATCCACAGCCTGAGCTCTTTGCCGGCAAGCCAACTTCTTCGGGAAATCCAGAATTTTCGGTTCACCCCCTCGGCAGCGGTCGTTGCCTCGAAGATTCAAAAAGAACTCATTTCCAGGCTTGAAGTTATGCTTGAGCTGGGGCTTCCCTATCTTCAGCTGAGCCGAACCACCCAGTCGCTTTCTGGCGGTGAAGCACAACGAGTCCGCCTGGCAGCCCAGGTGGGTGCCAGGTTGAGGGGAGTTCTCTATGTTTTGGATGAGCCTACTGTGGGTCTCCACCAGCGGGACAACGGGCGGTTGGTCCGGCTTCTGCGCCAGGTCCGGGACCAGGGCAATTCAGTCGTTGTGGTTGAACATGATGAACAAACCATCCGGTCGGCGGATTATATTCTGGATTTAGGACCTGGGGCTGGAGAGGAGGGAGGATACAAGGTTGCCGAAGGAAACCTTGACCAGGTTCTCCGCGTTCCCGACTCTCTCACCGCTCAATATTTGCGGGGCGAGAAAAAGATTCCCGTTCCGTCGACGCGACGCAAACCAAAGGGTTGGTTGAAAATCGTCAAGGCGAGCGAGCACAACCTGAAGGAGGTTGACGTCCAGATTCCTCTGGCTGCCATGACGGCGGTAACCGGGGTGTCCGGGTCCGGAAAGAGCACCTTGGTTTGTGATATTCTATACAAGAGTTTACAAAATATTCTGTTCCACGCCCGCCAGAGGCCGGGTGACCATGAGGCCATTCTGGGAACTGAGCAAATAGATAAAGTCATCGCCGTTGACCAGAAACCTATCGGCCGGACGCCCAGGTCGAACCCAGCCACCTACACAGGCTTGATGACGCCGCTCAGGGAGCTTTTCGCTCGTACCCCTGAGGCCCGAATGCGGGGCTACTCGGCCAGCCGGTTTAGCTTCAACTTGCCAGGAGGTCGCTGTGAAAATTGCCAGGGTGCGGGAGCGAAGAAGATTGAAATGCACTTTTTGCCGGACGTCCTAGTTACATGCGACCGCTGTGAAGGCAAGAGATACAACCGGGAAACTCTGGAGGTGCTTTATCGAGGAAAAAATATCGCCGATTTCTTGGCGATGACTGTGGATGATGCCTTCGAACAGTTGAAAGCTCATCCGATGCTCAAGAGGAAACTAGCGACTTTAAAGTCTGTGGGGTTGGGATATCTCCGGCTCGGGCAGCCGGCTCCCACCTTATCAGGGGGCGAAGCCCAGCGCATCAAGTTGACCAGGGAACTGGGCCGAAAGCATTCCGGAAGAACGCTTTTCTTGCTCGATGAGCCCACGACCGGCCTCCATTTCGAGGATGTGCGCAAGCTGGTCGAGTTGCTCAACGAGCTGGTGAACAGAGGGAACACGGTGGTCGTGATCGAGCACAACCTTGATGTTATCAAGTGCTGCGATTATATTATAGATTTGGGTCCGGAGGGTGGCGAGGATGGGGGATGGGTCGTCGCCCAGGGAACGCCCGAAGAGGTTGCGGAGGCGGAAGGTTCCCATACGGCGCTTTTTTTAAGGGCAGTCCTTCGCGAAGGGAGTCTTGCCTCGATGGCTAATTCTTGAGGTGAGGATGGGTTTTGATTTGATTCTCGGCAACCCAAGGGTAAAAAAGATTCTCCGTTTGGCCCTGGAAAGGAATCGAGTTCCTAGTTCCCTCCTTTTCTCGGGACCGCCAGGAGTGGGGAAGAGAAGCTTAGCCCGAATCCTGGCTCAAGCCATCAATTGTGAACGAGAGAAAGGGGATGCCTGCGGGGTCTGCCCGACGTGTGTCGCTATCTCGGGCGGTCGGCTTCCCGATGTCTGGGAGATTGAACCGGAAGGTCAGGTTATCAAAATTGAACAGATAAGGGCCCTGAAACAGGCCGCTTATCTCCGTCCGATGGTCGCTCGGAAGAGGGTATTTATTATCGACGATGCAGACAAGATGAATGAAGAAGCGGCCAACTCCCTCCTCAAAACGCTCGAGGAACCGCCTCTTTTCTCCCATATCATCCTTCTCACCTCCAACCACCATCTGCTTCCTCCAACCGTCCTGTCGCGCTGTCAGGTTCTTCAATTCATTCCTGTGGGTAAAGGAGAAATTAAGAGAGCGCTGGTAGAAAAGGGTTGTCCTGAAGAGAAAGCTAAAATCCTTTCCCTGATTGTAGGCGGGAATCTGGGAAAGGCTCTTGAAGTCGACTGGGAAAGAGTCCAGGCAGAACGGGAAGAAGCTTGGGAGATTTTCCTCTCTTTCTTTGGCCATGGGAAGTTGTCCAGGTTTCTTGATTCATTTGCTTTTGCCAAGCGAGCTTTGGTAAGGGAAGACCTTGAGCAAAGGCTGGAGATTTTTTCTTCTTTCTGCCGGGACTTGATGCTACTCCAGGTGAAAGGAGAGCCAGCTTTGCTCTTGAATCCAGATTTTGCCGATCGGATAAACGCCCTGGAAAAGGAGTGTAGTCTGGATAAAAGCTGGCGATTTCTGGAAAAAGTCAACCAGGCCATTGCCGGGCTGGCTAAAAACCTGAACTTGAGTCTTCTGGTCAGTTCCCTTTGCAGTTTCGGCGGAGGAGATTGAGATGACGGGGTCGGGAATTGTTTGTCTTGTATCTGAAAGCACCGGTAAGATGGTCCGGGCTGCCCGCGGGGAGATGGAACTCGAGAGGGGAGACCTTTGTCTTGTTGAATCGGACCTGGGTGGCGATTTGGCCAGGGTGGTCGATGTGTCGAGTGAAATCTGCCAATCGGCTAAGGCAGCACGGGAGACAGTCAGGATCATTCGCAAAGCCACGGCCGAGGATATTGAAAAATTCCACTGGTTGCGGCAAAAAGAAAAAAGAGCCTTCGATTTCTGTCTGCAAAGAATCAAAGCCCGCAATTTGCCAATGAAGCTGGTTGGAGTCCGGTATTTCTTCAATGAAAAGAAAGGGATTTTCTTTTATACCGCCGACGGTAGGATAGATTTTCGACAGTTGGTTAAAGACCTGGCCAAGGAACTCAGGATGAGAATAGAGATGAGGCAGATCGGGGTTCGCGATGAAGCCAAGTTGATTGGCGGGCTCGGCGTCTGTGGCCGGACCCTTTGTTGTTTCAGTTTCATGAAGAGTTTTGAGCCCGTGACCATTCAGAAAGCAAGGCGGCAACAGATCGTTATTAACCCGACGAAGATCTCAGGCTTGTGCGGCCGGCTGATGTGCTGCCTGGCCTTCGAGGAAGAAAGCCGGGGCCGCATGTACAGTGAAGAGGAAAGCTTGATCGAAGATTGAACGGGTCGGCCGATTATTCGACTGGCTGGATCTGGAACTGGACGCGGCTGGAAACGGCGATGAGCGTCCCCTTCTCGGAAAAAGCTCTCACCTGCCAGGAGTATTTTTGGCCCGCTGTCATCAGCTTCCTGATTTCTTCCGGCAAGGCAATTCGGTTGTCTTTGGTTGTTGCTGTCCAGAGCAGCTTCTCGTTGTAAATCGAAATCCGATACTCGACATTTTCACCGAGCTTGGTCCATTCGAAGTAAGCTGGAACGGCTCGAACATCGATAACCGGAGAAATCAAACTCAGGCTTTTGCCCCGGACGACCTCCTTTTCGCTGAGGACGAACTGGGGACTTGCCGGCCTCCATCGGGGCAGGACGCCGAAGATGGCGATAAGGAGTAGAGCGGCAGCGACCGCTACTGTTGCCCACTGCCGGGGCGTAAAAACAGAATAGATTTTCTCAAGGGAAGGAATGAAGGCCTTTTTCTCTGCCGCCGGCTCTTCCTTGAAAATCCAGGCCCCGCGGGTCTTGATGGCCGAGATCAATTCTTCTTTTTCTTGCATCTTCTGGAAGCAGGCCGGGCAATTGAAATAGTGCTCTTCAAAGATATCCCTTTCTTCCCCCTCTAATCTATTCAGAAGGTAATCATCAATCTGTCGTTCAAATTGGCATTTTTTCATTCGCTTTCACCTTTCGTCCGGTTTCATTCATTTAGTCGCCGGACAAGGAAAAAATCTGAAAAAGGCCAAAAAATTCATTGGCGGATCATCTTCCGCAGAAGCTTCTGGGCGTAATGGAGGCGCTCGCTCACCCTCCGGGGAGAAATGCCCAGCCGGCGAGCAACTTCTTCCCGGGAAAGTTCCTGATAATAATAAAGATTCAAGACTTCTTTAAACTTGGGCTTGAGCTGCTTGATGGCTTCGGCTACCACTCTGGCTCTTTCCCTGCTTTCAGCAGTCAGGCACGGGTCGGGCAGGGGAACTGGCTCAGGAACTTCTTTGAGGACCCTAGTTTTTTGACGAATATAATCGACAATCCTGCGGCTGGTGATCGTGTAAATGAATGTCCCGATTGAGGATTCTCCCCTGAATTCGCCTTTCTTTACTTTCTCAATGACCTGGGTGATGATTTCATTGACGACATCTTCCCAGTCTGGAGTTTGGGTGCCGATTGATTTTTTGACCTTGAAGCTGACCACAGGACGGTACTTCAGGATGACCTCGTCAAGGTCAACGGCAGGCCTTTTTTCCACAGAGTTCATTATAATGGCCAAAGAATAGGCTGGCAAGGGTGGATTTTGGATTAGCTTTTCCCCCCAAAGAGGGGAGAAGGGGTGAGGAGTCACCGGGAGAGGGATTCCCGATTTCAACTTTTTGCCTCGGTCAGCGACTAAAATTACGCCATGAGCACAAGAGAATGCTTTTATCCTGAGAACACTTGGGCTTTTAGCCAGAGATGCGAATCTTTTCAGGCTCATGGCTTGATACTTGAAGACTCTGGAGGCAGACAGGCTTCCCTTCGCTGGCTTCTTGAGCTAAAAAACTATGAATATTTGACCACCCTTAGGGGTAACGATGACTTTCTCGCCGCTCGGGACCCGAAAGGAAATGGTCCATTCTTCGGCGGCCATGAAATCCTCAGCCAGAAAATTTTTCAAGCCAAGAAAGCGATGGCCGACCTCAGCCTGTGGTATGAAGAGGTCTTCCGCTTTCCAGACAGCCTCGAGGGAGAGGATTATTCGGAAAAACAGCTTTTCTTTAATTCCAACCTTATTCAGTTTATCGCCGCCACTGATGATAACGAGGACACTCTCGGGCATTCTCAGCTTGTCGCTGCTTACACGCTCCTCCTGGCCAGGGAAGCGGGCATCGAGGACAACCAATTTTTAGTTGACATCGAGAGAGGAGCCCTTCTCCATGATATCGGAAAAATCGGAATTCCGGATTCCATTCTGAACAAAAAGGGCCCTTTGAGCCTAATGGAAAAGGAAATCATCAAGGACCACCCTCTTTTGGGTTTCAAGCTGATCGAGGAATTTGCCTTCCTGGAAAGGGCCTCGCGCATTGTTCTCTTCCATCACGAGCAGTTCAATGGCCAGGGATATCCTTATGGCCTCGCCGGTGAAGATATTCCCTTTGAGGCGAGAATTTTTTCGCTGGCTGATACGCTCGATGCCATCACTTCGGACCGGCCTTATCGCAAGGGGCGAGGCTTTGAAGAAGCCCGACGAGAAATTGAGAGATACAGCGGCAGTCAATTCGACCCGAACCTGGTCGAGATTTTCTTGGCTATTCCCAAAGAAAGATGGCAGCAGGCCAAGCTTGAGACCATGAAGTCCTGGCGGCTTCCTCTCGTCCATTGAGGTTTAGCCGCTCCCGCCGTCTGTCCAGAAAGGAGACCTATTTTCGCTCGATTTCTTCGATGAGTTTTTTGATATCTTCCTGAGTGGGGTCAAGGCGGACAGAAGCGGTGAGCGCTTCGAGTGCCCTTTTTTTCTCCCCCGTCCGGTAAAAACAGTAGCCCAGGGCGTTGAGGAGCCGCGTGTCGCTGTTGTAAATTTTGTTTCCTTCGAGAAGAAGAGGAATCGCTTCCTCACACCGGCCGAGCTCGCGGAGCGCCTTTCCTTTGATAAGGTAATAATCAAACAAGAGGGTCGGGTCAGCCTTCACTTTTTCAATATGCTCGAGAGCCTGAGCAAACTTCTTCGAGCGCATCAGGAAACCGCAATAATAGACAGCGACTTCCGGGTCGGCAGGGGCGAGGTCTGTTGCTTGCTGATAAAATGCCTCGGCCTGGCTGGAATAGCCTGCCTTTTCGGCCTGTCCGGCCAAGACGAGATAGAGGAGGGGGAGGCCGGAACGCGGGAATTTCTTGGAGAGGATAATGGGTCGGGCAACCGCCTGAGAGGGGGAGACGATGAAAGTTGCCTTTTTTTCATCGAGGACTTTTTCGGCCGCAAGGAGAGTGAGCTTTAGTTCGTAGTAATCCGGCGGAAGTTCGCCAGCAGCTAAAGACCAGTAAAGGGGCAGAACTCGGCTGAAAGGCGATTCGCGAAGCCGGAAAAGGAACGATTTGGTAATGGGCGGCGACCCCTGGGAGCCGGTGATCACCCCGCGCACTTCGCCAATTTTCCAGGTGTCCGGACTGATGTTTTCTCCAGTATAAAAAATGTAAACCGCCTCGTTCGAAGCAAAAAGGTTCTTGGCGTCCACGTAGGCTTTGCGGTCAAAAACTTTATAGGCCGAGAGTGTGTCCGTCTCTCCCGGCTCGATTTTATGAGCCAGAATAGGGCCAGCGAGCCGCGGAGCATCTGCCGATTCAATCACGACATCCCTCTCGACGAGGCTGAACTCTTTCCCCACGGAATTGCGCAAAAGGACCGTGAGGCGGTATTTTCCCTCAATCACGGGAAAAGAATCCTGGATGGCAACGCCGTTGGCGGCAACCGTCGCGCTTTCCGCCCTCGGAAAATAATAAGAAAAGTCTTTTGAGGACTGATAGATGAAGACATCCCCCTTTTTCAAGCTGACATCTACCGCATAGTTGCAAAAATATTGGTCTCTTGGGGGGTAGTAATCTAAGGAAATGCTCTTGGGGGCGACGGAATAATGGAGGAAGGGAATTGCCAAGACTGGGTCTCTGATCACGGCCACCGTCGCGTCGCTGTCGACAAAATTGGTCAGATACTCTGTGCTGACAATCCCTTTGTAATCTAGAAAATGGGTTGCGTAAGCCGGGTTGACGTTTTTATAAGGAGACTCATAGATCGAGGCCATATAGATTTCCGTGAAGACTGAGGGCTCCGCCGCATAGAATCCCTCCTGCGGGACGATCGAAAAAACATAGGGAGCAATTGTTGGCGCTCGCTCGGCCAGCATCTTGTAGACCTCGCCGGGGTCTTCTAAATTGACATCAAGGGAGGGTGTTCTGATGACCAGGCTCTTCGGCCCGTCGAGCGCTGGGCTGTAGAGCTTGTATTCGCCCGAGCCACCCCGGCGAAAGAAAATGAGTCCAAAATAATTCGGTAGTCCTTTTGAGACATCCCCATAGTAAGTCCAGAGCTCGCAAGGTTGGAGTTCGGGAAGAGTGATGCTCTCCCGATACTGCGGAGGTCCCAGAATCATGTAGATCCGGCCACGGTCAGTCATCCACCCAGGGCGAGGAGTGTCCTTGGAAAACTCCTTGTTGACATAAGCAAATCTTTTCTGGATCTCATCCCGGTATTCATTCTCCGGCGTTCCGGGTGTGGGGTCGCGCTGTTTCCAGAAGGACTGGATGAAGATATCGCGGTCAAAGTCGCTGGTCAGCCTTAGAAACACGTCCTTTTCCTGGGGCATAATGATATAAGCGACCAGGTTGAGCCACTCTTGATATTTGGGGGAAAGGTCAGATTCCTTAATTTTTTTTTGCCCCAGAGCAGGGATAGAAAAAGCGAAAAAAAGAAAGAGCAAAGATATCAAATAATTTTTGTTCTCTTTCCTCATGGTTTTATTTTAGCTGAAAATATGAGGCTGGGCAAACAGGTTCCCGGCGCACCCGGGAGAAAAAACAATCAAACCTATTGTTGAATAAGCGGACGAAAAAAGGGCTTTCACAGAGAAATCTGAAAAGTCACTGAATATTTGGCCAAGAAAAAAAGACCTAAAAAACACTTGACTTTATATATCTTATATGGTATTAAGCTTTCTGCCAACCGGTTAAGGATACGAGGCCTTGACAACAAAAGCTCGTCAAAGCCTTCCGCTTGGGGAAGGGGACACTACTTTCTTTCTCAGCATTTCATTCGTTAAAAATATCTCTGCATAGAAAGGAGGTGAATGCCAAAGGAGAGATGGATTTGAAGGTCAAAGGAACTTATTGGTATAGGGAAGTTTATTGAAAGGAGGTTTGATGAAAAAAGTAAGCATCTTTCTCTTCATCGTTGTTTTTTCGGCTGTATTGGCTTACGGCCAGGAAGCGACTGGAGAAATCATCGGTAAAGTCACGCTGGCTGAAGACGGCTCGCCTCTCCCTGGAGTCACAGTAACACTGACAGGAGAGACTTACGGCCGGAGCACGTTCATCACGACCGCGGCGGGAAACTACAGATTCTGGAAGCTGGGTGCAGGAAACTACAACCTTCGCTTCGAGCTGCAAGGGTTTAAGCCAGTCGAACGGCTTGGGATCCGGGTTGGCGTGCGCCAGACCGTGACCGTAGATGTGGCCATGGAACCGGGCGGCATTGAGGAAGAGGTCACAGTTATCGGCCAGGCGGGCATGATTGACACCCGCAAGGCGCAGGTCTCCTCAAACTATACAAAAGAGGTTATTCAATCGCTCCCGATAGCGATGAGGACGAGTGAGATCATCAACCTTGCGCCTGGCGTGATGAGCGCTTTTCCTCAGATTGCGGGGCAAGGCACAGCAACGCTTCATGGGTTTGGAGTCCAGAATTACAGAGCTGAATATTCTCTCGACGGTGCTTCATTCCGAGACACATACGGTCATGGGAATATGCCAACCTCTGTCGCTACCAACCGGCTTGAAGAAGCTCAGGTGACGACAACGGGCCAGGACATCACCAATGTCCAGGGCGGTCCATCGATCAACTTCGTCACCCGTCGAGGCGGGAACAAGCTGGCTGGCGATTCCTATATCGCTTTGCTCGACCGCGCTCTTCAGCAGAATGACAACCTGCCCAAGTACATGAAGGAAACCCTGGGCTATAAGAAGAACCCCGGCATCTATAGAGTTTATGATTATGGAGCTGCGCTGGGAGGTCCCATCTTTACAGACCATCTCTGGTTTTTCGCCTCGTGGGCTGTCACTGTTTCGGCGACTCAGGATTATTTTGAAAAACCTACCCCTTATAGCTATTCTCCGGATATCTATGGCAAGATCAATGCCCAGTGGAAGACAGCTTCGGCCGAGTTCTCTTATGCCCACACGAACACCGAATCGGTAAACGCCCCGTTCTCGTCGACAATCCTGAATTCCTACTACAATTATGACCGCTTGCAGCCAGCCAATACCTATGTGGGGCAAGCGTCGGTTACCCTGTGGCAGAAGCTCCTCTTAACGGGGAAATTCACCTATTTTAAAGCTCGGAACGATTATCATCAGACGGGCGTTGTTTATACCGGCGCTGGAGCTGGGAAATCCTATGACGAGGGCCGCACCCTGAACCCGGTTGGTCAATTCTATACTTATAATTATTTCAAATCGCCGCCCTACAACACCGAAAAAACGAGCCACTGGCAGACATACGAATGGGAGAGATGGCGGCCATATGTCGTCCTCGAAGGAAACTACTTTGCTGAAAGGCTGCTCGGCGGAGACCACGAAATCAAGCTCGGTGTCGACCGCAACTACGCCTGGTTCAATGAATTGTACATGGCTCCGAACCAGATGTTCAATGGCATTTATCCAGCCACGATGGTTGGGGGAACCAAAGATCCGTTGAACGCACCATCTCCAGGTCCTGGCCAAAATTATTGGGGCCGCATTTGGACTTACTGCGACCGCTACGGCCCGAAGAGCTCCCAGCGGTGGGGAATTTATGCTCAGGATGTGATGAACTATGGTCGTTTCACCCTCAACTTGGGTTTCCGGGTTGACTGGCACGCCTGGGGATGGGAAGCGGCAAAATACCACGCCCTGGCACCTTTCGATATTCCAATCACCGATTGGGACCAGTGGACTGGGGTGTTTGAAGTTCCCAAAGGCAAGCTCAGCGTCGGCCCGACTTATTCACCTCGAGTCTCGCTAACTTTTGATGTCACCGGTAAGGGCAAAGACCTGATTAAAGTCCTGTATGCGAACTATTCCGGGGCTCTGGACAATCTGGGATTCCGAACCGGCTTCAAGAAAGGATACAATCGAGGCGAGTTCTATCTGCCCTATATCGACTACAACGGCAACTATGCTCCAGACTGGCCGACATCCAAAACCCCTGGCGTGAGGAATGAGTTTTTCCTTAACGACATCCTCGGACACTGGCCAACGCCAGACGATATCCTGATGATGATTGCCGTGGGCCAGGCTGAACAAAAAGCACTTGAGGCCATTTATGGCGTGGGCAGGGTTCCGTGGAACGCCTATACCTATCCAGGCTGGTTCTTGCTGTCCTTTAGGGGAAACCCCCTCGGCAAAAAGGCTCCAGGCAGCGACCCGACAGACTTTCTGGCTAAAGACTTTACCCCGGACCGAGTGCTCGAGACATCGATTTCTTACGAAAAGCAGATTTCCAACGATATCAGCCTTACCTTAGTGGGCACCTACAAGAGAGAATACAACTTCTTCTGGGCTCGCGGATATTACGGCACAATTCACGATTACACCCTCCAGCCGATTGATATGGTCCGCGGTCTGGGAGCCGACCCTGTGACGGGCTGGGTTGTCTTTGGTTCCGACCCGGCTTATAAGAGTGCCAACGGCTACATGCTCACCAACTACAAACATTACTACAACTACTTTAAAGGGCTGCAACTCATCTTCAACAAGCGGTTGAGCCACGGCTGGATGCTCCAGGTTTCCGCCGACATCGCCGATTGGAGAGTCCACTATTCGCCCACCTGGATTCCGCTGGATGTCCAGACGGCTTCCTCTGCCTATACGGGACCATATAACAATGACGGGGAATTCCCACGCTCCACGCTGTATAATTACTATCACAAAGGCTATGCAGGGGTTTACGAATACGGAAGCACCGAGCCGCCCCAGAACGCCAGATGGCACATCAAAGTCACCGGTCTTGTTCAGCTCCCCTGGAACCTCAACCTTTCCGGCTTCATCGATGCTCGAGAAGGATACCTTTATAACAAATGGGTTTCTTCTTATCAGGGTCAGACACTGCCCGAGAAAGGGAAGAAATTCGGCGATTACCGCTATCCGACCTTCTGGTACGCCAACGTCACTCTCGACAGAACTTTCAAGTTCTCAGATAGTGTCTCCTCGAAGGTCTTTATCACTGGCTATAACATTTTCAACAAGGTGACCACCCAGGAAATTCACCGCACTGCCGTTCCTTCGGACATCAACAAGCCGACGATGGTTAACCGGCCGAGAATTTTCCAGATTGGGGTGAGGTTCTCTTTCAGGTAAGCTCAAGCTCACGCTGAAGTTCAAAAGCCGCCCCCCGGGTGGCGGGGGGCGGCTTTTTTGTTTCTTCGCTTATTTTTTTAAAAGCCACTCGGCAATCTTGCGGCGGCCAAAAGCTTGAAGGTCGGAATCTGTGCCGGCTGAAAGAAGGGCTGTTTCCATGAGAGAGATAGCCTGTCCATAATTTCCGAGTTCAGCCATGGCAAGGGCGTAATTTATATAGAGAGGAGCAGTAGGGTTCAATTTCACTGCCCTTTCGAAATAAGGGAGAGCGTCGAGAAATCTTCCTAAGCTCGCCAGAGACATAGCCGTATCCTCGAGAAGCCGAGGGTCATCAGGAATCCCTTTTTCTGCCTCAGAAAAATATTTTAGGGCTTCCTCATACTTCCCGAGGCGCATGAGCGAATAGCCAAGAAGGCGAGAGGCCTCATAATTTTCGGGTTCCAGTTGAAGGGTTTTCTGAAAGCAAAGCGCCGCTTGTTCATACCGCTCAACCTGACCGTAGGCGCTTCCGAGAGTAAAATGGGCTTGTTCCATCTCATCCGGCCCGGCCAGACCCACTGCTTCCTCGAGAATCGGAATGGCTTGCTCGGCCAGGCGGCAGCGAACAAGATAACTCCCGTAGAGGATTCTCAGCCCGCTCGACTGCCGGTTGTTAGCTATCGCTTGCTCGAAAAAAGAGATCAAGGATTGAATTTTTCCTTGGTTAAAGTAGAGCACGGCCAGGTTCTCGATGACCGGATGGAAATGAGGGTCTTCTTCGAATAGAGAAACGAGGAGCTTCTCGGCAGAATCGTATTTTTTTTCGGCCAGGAGCTGGCTCACCTGTTGCGATTGGTTCCAGAAATCAATCCTGTCCTTGGGGTCAAGAAAAGAAGGTCCTTCTGGCCTCACCACTCCAGCCACATAGCCGAGAGATTCGAGCTTTTTTTTCTCTTCGCGGCTCAAAATTCGACTCACCTCCCGGTTCTTTTCGCTCCATTTTCTTTCAACTGAATCAAGAAGCGCCGCCATCATCCTGGTCTTTTCAGGCCGAGCATCAGCCAAGTTATACTTTTCTCCATTGTCATTGGCGAGGTCGTAAAGTTCAGGCTTTGGTAGACGGATGAATTTGAAATTCCCGGCCAAGACACCCTGCAGCGGAGCGCAGCCCATAACTTCTTGTGAATACAAGCTCTCGAAATAATCTTCCCTTTCGGGCAAATGTCGGCCCTGGACAAGCGGGATAAGGCTTCGACCCTGAACGATGGTCGGGGTTTTGACCTTAAGAAAATCGAGGACAGTCGGAAGGATATCGATGAGGTTAACCCTGTCCGAAATAGACGTCCCCTCCGGCCATGCACCGGGACCGAAGAAGATGAGCGGCACCCGGATATTTTCCTCATAGCAGAAAATTGTGTGTCCGTTTTCTTTGTGCTCGCCGAAAGCTTCTCCATGGTCTCCTGCCAGAATAACCAGCGTCGACTGGAGTAACTCGCGAGACTCGAGATGGCGGATGATTTTTCCGACAAAGAGGTCCATGTAGGCGATTTCGCCGTCATAGGGGTCTGGCAGCCGAGGGTCAGACCGGAAAGGCTCGGGGGGGTCATAAGGAGCATGGGGGTCGAAGAAATGAACCCAGGCCAAAAAACGGTCGCCCTGATAATCATCAAACCATCTGGCGAAATCTTCGTAGACAGACGCGGCCTTCCGCTCGGATTCAAGGTTCTTGATTTTTCCCGGTTCATCCATCCGGTCGCTGTAGATATCGAAGCCCTGGTCGAGTCCGAAACGGGAATCAAGGATGAACGACGAGACAAAGGCGGCCGTGGTATACCCGAGGGGCTTGAGGATTTCGGCGAGGGTGATTGCCTGAGGAACGAGAAGATACTTTCCGTTATTCCGAACGCCATGAAAAAGGGGTATCGTGCCGGTGAGGATAGAAGCATGGGCCGGAAGAGTGAGGGGAACTGGCGAATAAGCATTCTTGAAAAGAACACCAGCTCGGGCAAGGCGGTCAAGTTCGGGAGTTAAGGCTGCCGAATAGCCGTAGGCTCCTATTCGGTCAGGCCGGGTTGTGTCAAGGGTGATGAGAAGAATATTGGCTCCGGGGCGACGAAAGAGCTTTTTTCGAGGGGGGACTTTTTTTTGAACGAGAGTAAGATAGAGGAAAAACATTCCTCCAATCAGAAGAGCCACTCCGAGGAAAAGCTTCCACCTGGGTCGACGAATGTTCATAGGTTTCTTTTATTATTATACATGATTTCAAATAATCGATTGAAAAGATAAGAGATACCGTATATCTTGACACGTCTCTTTCTCTTCTATAATGAATAAAGAGAAATAATGTGTTTTCTCACCGAAAGGAGGTCGCAGAGGATGAAGAAAAAGGCGATTCGGTTATTTTTTCTTTTGTTCGTTTTTTTGTCGGGGCTTTCTTTTTCTCAGGTCAGAATTCTGATCGTCGATTATCTCGCCTCCGACCCAATCGTTTTTTACCCTTTTTTTGAACATTTCAAGGGCCCTGATTATAAACTTGAATACCGACGTTTTTATCCCAAACTGGTTGAAAGCGACCAGAAGTATGACCTCATCATTCTGGCATCCAGCCGCCATCCTTTTCCTTCGGCCTCAAAGATGACCCTCTCCGAGGCCCGTTTGCTCAAGGAGTATGTGCTCAAGGGCGGGGTGTTGGTAGTTCTCTATTCCTCGGAAGAAAACGACCGGGTTATTTTGAACAGACTGCTTAAAGAGCTTTCTCTCCCTGTGCGAATCGAAGGCAAGCCCATTGCTGACCCAGTCAACGGTTATAAGAGTTTTCTTATCCCTTCGGCTTCTTATCTGGATTATCCGCTCCTCCAGGTTTCCCCGGAATCATCGCTGGGAAAAGGGTTGACCAAGGTTTATGGCGGCAAGTGCTTTAGCCTGCTGGCCGAACCCGCTTCCAACCTTTGCATCCCGCTTTATTCGTTTGAAACCTCCCTCCGAATGGAAGGATTCCATCCAGCCGAGAAATCAGGCCAGAAGGGCAGGGAAGGCCTCTATCTGGCTGGAAGCTATGAAGTTGCTGTCATGGCCGTTGGACGAGCCGGCCAGGGATTTGTTGCCCTTTTACCTCGTTATCTTATCAACTTTAACGGCTATACGACGCGCTGGTCAGACAAACCTTCGATTCCTGCCGGACCTCTGGAGGAAAACCGGATTTTCGAAAAAAATCTAATGGCCTACATCGAGGACCTGGTTAGAAAAAGGGACATTTTCAGGCCTTGTTTTCCGTTGAAGCGGGCCGACCGAACTGAGAAATGGGAAGATAAGCCCGATCAGGTAACGCTGGAAGAAGGAACGGTAGTCGGCTTCCCGGATTCATCAAGTTATGAGCGCTTGGTCTACGATGCCGATAAGAAAAGAAGCTTAAATATCAAGCACCCGGCCTTGAAGAAGCTGGCGGAGGAAAGAATTCGGAGCGTTTTTTTTCACCTGGAAAAAGAGTTTGGGCGGCCGGGCTCGATCGAGCGGATAGCTGACTATCTTCAGCAAGCTGGCTTCAACCTCATTGAAGGGATGCTCGGTGTTTCTCCCTACGAGGGTTTGAAGACAGAAGAGTCGAAAAAAACCTATCTTAAGAACATCCGTTCCACCCTCAAGGTAATGGAGGCGAGAGGAATCAAAGTTTTTCTGGGTTCTTATTTTCCGTATGGTCTATATTACCGGAATAAAGCTTATTCGAAGCTGGTCTCAGCGGCCGGTGTGGAAGCCGGTCCGCCTTCGCTTCTTGACCGAACCTTCTGGAAAGAAGCATTCTTGCCCCTTGCCCTGGAAATCGCCAGGCTTGGGCGAGAATTCCCCTCGACCGCAATCGGGATGTTGTGGGACCTTGAGCTTTACTATTTTGATACCGTGGCCCTTAGCGAAGCCTATACTTTTGATTCAATCGCCTTTGACGTATTTCAGGAGCGGCGGAAGGGAATGCTTCAATCGAGGGGACTGGCCTTAGAGGCCAGGCGAGTGCCTCAGTATCTTCGATTTTCCTGGCTCATGGAGAAGGGGCTGCTCAAGGATTATTATCAAGCCCTGGAAGAAGAAGTGGCCGCGATTGCCCGCTGGGTGGACGATGAAGTTAAAGAGATTAACCCGGACCTTCTTTGGGGCTTTTATGCGCCCGGGATTGTCCAGAGCTGGTTCTACACAGGCCTTTTCAGAGCCCTGAGCAGCCCGGAGCGTCCGCTTTTGCTCATCACCTATGAAGGCCGGGGCAACCAACAGGTCGACTATAACGCCCAGAAAGGGGTCTATTTTCTCCATTGCCCGGGTCTGCTGCTGAACACGCTCAAGGCCGAAGAGTGGAGCGAGTGTTTACCCGAGCTGGCTCTTCGGGAGGACGGTTACTGGCTTTATCAGGGGTTCCAGCTATTTCAAGACGAAGGCTGGCTGTATGGGCGGAATGACTTTAGCTATCGAGAGAGTCCAGCCGAACTTCGACAGGCGCTCAAACGAGCCAACGAAAAGCTTGACCAGATGAGAAAACTCGACCGTTAATAAGCCGTGATAAATTTACTCAAGGAGGAAACTGATGGCCAAGAAAAAGTCATCGAGGAAATCAGCATCCTATCCGCCGGGAGTTAATCCCGAACTCTACGGGCTTCCGTTTACCGTGGACGATTACAACGGCATGCCCTATCGCCATTTGGGAAGTTCCGGCCTGCGTGTCTCGAATGTTGGGCTTGGCACCTGGAAAATAGGTTTTCCTCAGACAGGCGATGGGTCCAGGGTGGATGAAAAGACGGCTTTTCGGATTTTTGATAAAGCAATTGAAGAAGGGGTGACTTTCTGGGATACAGCCAACCGGTATAACAACTCGAGCGGTAATTCCGAGCGAGTTATCGGTCGTTGGTTCAGAAAAAACCCGAGTCAGAGGCGGGATGTGGTGTTGGCTACAAAAATCTTTGGCACCATGGACGGACGGACGCCTAACCACTGTCGACTTTCAAGGACCAACATTCTTGAGGCCACCTATGCGTGCTTGGACCGCCTTCAAACCGACCATATTGAAATCTTGCAATTCCATTCTTTCGATGAGACCACACCTATCGAGGAAAGCCTGGCAGCTGTCGAAGACTTGATGGCTCAGGACCTGGTGCGATATTTTGGCGTCTCGAACTTTGACCTCTCTCAACTTGAGAAATACTCTGCCTGGAGCCATGCTTTCCGTCGGGCCAGGATTCAATCGGTGCAAAACCAATTTGATATCCTTTATGGAGAGACCGAGAAGGAGCGAGGAGTTCTTTCCTATTGTGCTAAGAACAAGATTTCCTTCATTGCCTGGAGTCCGTTGCGAGGAGGGCTTTTGAGCGAGCGCTACCTCGACCCCTCCAAGCCGAAAAAGGGCGATCGCCTGGTTGACGAGAACCGGTTGCAAGCAGAGCTCAGCTCAGAAATCCTCAAGAAGCTCAACAGCCTGGCCTCGATTGCTCATCAGATAGGTCTGAGCTTGACCCAGTTTGCAATTGCCTATATGCTCCGTCTTCCTGGGATGGGGCCTGTCATTGCCGCTTGCTCCACCCCTGGTCAAATGGTGGAGAATGCCAGAGCGGGAAAGGTTCAACTGGATGAAGAGCATGTTCAGGCGGCCGAGCGGATCCTGGGCCGAATCAGCTAAAAGCTACCCCCGACCCGGCGTTGATTTCGTTGCTCCAATCCGGCGGCGTGGGAATTAGTGTTTTTCGAGGCGGGGGACAATCCGGAGGTCGAATAGAGCTCCTGTTGAGGCGCCAGGATGAGCCTGGAGCTTGACGGTGACCCGTTCTTTCCCCCTGGTTAGGCTTTCGGGAATCTGGTATTCGAAGTCGAACAATTCGGTAGGATGAATTTCCAGTTTTTCGGTAGCGATTTTTTCACCTTCAACGAGAATGTCAAAAATGCGGTTTGGCGCTTCGCTGCCCCGATAAGTGCATACGAGAAGAAGCGGCTGATCAGGGAGGGATTTGAGTTCAAAGCTCATCCAGCCTCCCCCGCGGGCGGCTCTCCACCGGCGGCCGTCAAAATAGCCTTCGACAGCATTCTCGCCCTGGAACTGATGTGTTTTTTCGCTTTCCGGGTCGTTGATGTCGACCGCATCAATGGTCAGCCGTTCGATTTCGCGGCGCCTCGCCTCGCGGGCGGCTTTCTCGGCTCTTCTTTTCTCCCATTCTTCCTGAGTGTAAACTTTCCAGTAAACAGAATACCTGCGGTCATGGAGCTCAAAAAATGGTCTCAGCGTTACGTCCCGAGGCTCTCCGAGCCCACGTGTCTGGAAGGTCAGTTTTTCCGGCGCTAAGGGAACGACTTTAGAGAGGACGTTGTCGATTTTTTCGGACAGAAAAACAGGCACTTCGATGGGCTTGAGGCGGCCCAGCCTCGGCGCGCTCGGACCGTATCTTTCTTCATCAGTCAGAGCGTCGCTTCCTAAGTCGCCGGCGAGAACAATCGGGCCAAAAAGAAAGGCCACCGTCCTCGGATCATCTGGCAGTGCCTCTATGGAGAGGCTCATCGGAAGCTCTACCTCCACTACATCGCCGTCTTTCCATTCACGCAGAATGGAAATATAGGAGCCTGGCTTTTCTCTGATGGCCTCTTTCTGGCCGTTGATTTTGACGGTCATTCCTGAGATTGCCCATCCTGGAAAGCGGATTTTAACGTCCAGCTGAATCGGCTTTTCTGTCCTGAAGGCTAGTTTTATCTTGTTGTCATAAGGGAATCGGGTTTCTTGCCGGAGGAGGAGACCTTTCTCAGCCCAGCTTAGCTCGGAAGTGATGAACAGGTTAATAAAGAGAGTCGAGTGATCGTGAAAATAGATGGACTCGCCATACTTCGCATGATTCTCCATTCCCGTGCCAACGCAGCACCAGAATGAATTTTCGGGAGTGGAATAAGTGCGGAACGAACCGGGACGGAGGGGGACGTAATAAGACATCATCCCTGTGGCAGGGTCTTGAGAAGCAAGGATGTGATTGAAAAGAGCCCGTTCATAAAAATCCATGAACTCCGCGCTGGGCTCCCAGGAGAAGAGATGCCGGGTGAGTTTAAGCATGTTATAGGTATTGCATGTTTCTGCTGTCGCCGCCCCGAGTTGCTTCGAGAATTGCTGGACGGGGAAGAAGCGCTCGCCGTTGGTGTTTCCGCCGATAACGTAGGACCGATAATGAGCCACGCGTTTCCAGAAGAAAATGGCCAGGTCGCGATAATATTTATCCCCTGTCAGCTCGTACTCCCGGGCAGCGCCGATGACCTTCGGGATTTGGGTGTTGCCATGGAGCCCGTCAAGAGGGTCCTCACCCCGGGAAAGCGGTTCAAACAGGGCTTTGTGCTCAAAAAGCCGCGCTAAGCGAAGGTGCTCCGGATTCCCTGTGACCGCATAAAGATTGGCCAGAATTTCGTTCATCCCTCCGTATTCCGTCTCGAGCATCCTTTGCTGCGCTTCCGGGGTCAAGCGGTCCATCCGGAGCTTCACCCAGTCCGCTTTCTTGACCAGGATGTCGAGCGCTTGTTTATTGTCGCAATAAAGGAAAGCATCCAGAAGCCCGGCCATAATCTTATGGAGGGTATAATATGGCGCCCAGACCCTTTCTCGCCTTTCCACCCTGTCGATGAACTCTTCCGGGAAAGCTGATAGATAACCAGAGTGAAAGCCCTGTTTGGTCAACGCCTCTTGAATTTTTGCCAGTTCGGAGACGATAGTACTGACCTTGTCTTTCAATCGAGAGTCTCCTGTGCTGGCGTACATCAGAGAGCAAGCAGTCAGGAAATGGCCGAGGGTGTGGCCCCTGAGTTCTACATCTGGGGCTTCCCATCCTCCATATGGCCTGGCTGAGGATGGCAAGCCGGCATTTAATCGAAAGTTATGGAGGAGGCGGTCGATATCGATGGCCAGCAAAAAATTCTGGCCCCGGGCCATTGCCTCCCGGAATGGACTATCGAGAATACGAACGTCGCTAAGCCTGAAGGGTAAGGCCTGGAGCTTGACTTTGTTCTGGACGACGATTTTAGTCTCCTCTTTCCCAGGGGATGGGAGGAGAAACTTGGAAGCAGGGAAAAGGGGAGAACCCGCCACAGTTAAAAACAGGAATAAAATCAGCATCGGAGTACCTATTCGGAGAGTTTTCATCGAAATTCCTCCTTACCTCTTTGATAAATTAGAGGTCATCCCGGATGAACCTTTTTCTAATTTTAAAATAAATAAAAAAATTTTTGGAATTAAGCGTTGACCCGGATCCTGATATGTGATATATTTGATATCAGAATCCAGCCTGATTATGGCGGATGTTTAGGCTTATGGACCAGAAACCCGTTTTAAACCTGAAATCGCTCAAGGACCAAGTCTATGAGTATCTCCGGGAGCAAATGCATCGAGGAAAAATCCTGCCCGGTTCGATGATTGACATGGAAGAGACGGCCAAAAGGCTTGGCATCAGCAAAACACCTCTCCGGGATGCGCTCCTCCAGCTGGCCACGGAAGATTTCGTTTCGATCCTGCCCCGGCGTGGAGTCGTGGTCAATGTCCTGACTCTTGAGGATATCAAGAACTATTACGAAATTATCGGCTCGCTGGAGAGCACCGCTCTGCTTCATGCCTCTCCAAAAATCAAGAATGATGAAATCAAGATGATGGAAAAGTTGATCGGGGAGATGAGGCAGGCCATCGAGGATAACGATTTCGACCTTTATTACCAAAAGAATCTCAAATTTCATAATGTTTTCCTCAACCTGTGTGGCAACAAGAAACTCATCCAAACCGTCAACAACCTCAAAAAAAGACTCTACGATTTTCCGCGCCAGGAAGGATTCATCAAGGAATGGGAAGAAACTTCCAACAACAAGGAGCACCAGGAGATCTTCCGGCTTATCAAGGAAGGAAAGTTTGAGGAGGCGGCGCTATATTTACGCACCGTCCACTGGTCGTTCCAGGTGCAGGAGAGTTTTGTCAGGAAGTACTACGCTCGGGCTCTCCAATATACCAAGAAGATTTCTCAACAGGGAGTGAAGAAGGTAGGGAAGAGGGCTTCATGACCGGGACGATTTTCAACATCCAGAGGTATTCTATCCACGATGGACCGGGAATCCGGACAACCATCTTTTTCAAAGGCTGTCCTCTTCGCTGCCAGTGGTGCCATAATCCCGAAGGCCAATCTCCTGACCCTGAACTCGCTCTTTGGCCGTCCCGATGCCTCGCCGATTGCCAGGACTGCATTTCTGCCTGCGAACGGTCAGCTCTTTCCAAAGAAAATGGACATCTCTCGCTGGACAAGAACAAGTGCAATCTTTGCGGCCAGTGTGCTGAGCTTTGCCCGTCGCGGGCGATAGAAATTGCCGGTCGGCCGTGGAGTGTGGAGGAAGTCCTGGACGAGGTCGGAAAAGACCTGGTTTTTTTTGAGGAATCGGGCGGAGGTGTCACATTATCCGGTGGTGAGCCCTTTTTTCAGCCTGAATTTCTCCTGGCGCTTCTTGAAGAATTTAAAAAGAGGAAAGTCCATATTGCGGTCGATACCTGCGGCTTGGTCTCTCCCGCTACTCTTGATAAAGCCTGCGCTAAAGTGGACGTTTTCTTGTACGATTTAAAAATTATGGATGAGAAAAAGCATTGCCAGTTCACGGGCGGGTCAAACAAGAAAATTCTCGATAATCTAAGAAGAGTTAACGAAAGTCGCAAAGAAGTTATCGTTCGCCTCCCTCTCATCCCCGGCGTCAACGATGACGAGAGGAACATCGAGGACACTTTGGATTTCCTCCTCTCCCTAAAAAATATCCGCCACATCAGCCTTTTGCCCTACCATGATTGGGGAAAAGAAAAATACAGGAGGTTCAGCCTTGCCTTTAAGGCGGGGAATTTTATGCCCCCATCCCGGGAGCTTGTTGAAAGGATCAAAGAGAAGCTCATAAAATCTGGTTTCATCGTGACGATTGGAGGTTGAAAGAATGAACGAAAGAATCAAGAGACTGAGGGAAGAAAGTATCTCGACCAGACCTTTCCTATCCCCAGAGAGAGCCCTCCTCTTAACGCATTTCTATAAGAGCGAATCCTCACCGGCCATTTCTTCGCCGATGAAGAGGGCACTCGCTTTTCGGTACTTGCTCGAAAACAAAGAAATCTATATCGGGGAGGGCGAGCTCATCGTCGGTGAAAGGGGACCCTCTCCGAAGGCAACGCCGACTTTCCCGGAAATCACCTGTCATTCCCTTCGGGATCTTGACATTCTCCACTCCCGGCCAAAAACCCCCTTCCTGGTGAGCGAAGAAGCGAGGCGAATCTATGAGCAGGAGATTATCCCCTTCTGGCAGGGCAAGACCATTCGGGAGAAAATTTTTAGCTCTATGACTCCAGAATGGCGGGATGCCTATGAGGCCGGAATTTTCACCGAGTTCATGGAGCAACGGGCGCCCGGTCATACTGTCCTGGACGATAAAATTTATAAAAAAGGGTTTCTGGACTTCAAAAAAGATATCGACAAAAGTCTATCCAACCTTGACTATTTTCATGATCCAGAAGCGTTTCGAAAAAGCGAGCAGTTGAGGGCAATGGCCATAGCCGCTGAGGCGCTGATTCTCTATGCCAGAAGGCACGCTCGAAAAGCTCGGGCGCTGGCCAGACAAGAAAAGGACTCCGCCCGGAAAAAGGAGCTCATGAGAATTGCTGCCGTTTGCTCCCACGTTCCTCAAAACCCTCCTCGCGATTTTTGGGAGGCCCTCCAGTACTACTGGTTCGTCCACCTGGGGGTGATTACAGAGCTCAACACCTGGGACTCCTTCAACCCGGGGAGGCTGGACCAGCATCTTTATCCTTTTTACAGGAAGGGCCTGGAAGATGGAACCCTGACCGAGGAAAAGGCCCGGGAGCTTCTCCAGGCCTTTTGGGTGAAGTTCAATAACCAGCCGGCTCCCCCTAAGGTTGGAGTCACAGCCGAAGAAAGCGCGACTTATACGGATTTTTGCCTGATCAATTTGGGGGGTGTCAAGGCGGACGGTTCGGATGGCGTCAACGAGTTAACTTATCTGATTCTGGATGTGATCGAAGAAATGCGGATTGTTCAACCCAGCTCTATGGTCCAGGTGAGCCGAAAGAACCCAGACCGTTTTGTCAAGCGAGCAATCCAGATTGTCAGGACAGGGTTTGGCCAGCCATCTTTCTTCAACACCGAAGCAATTATCCAGGAGATGCTCGAGCAAGGGAAATCCCTTGAGGACGCAAGGCAGGGGGGTGCGAGCGGTTGCGTGGAGGCAGGAATTTTTGGCAAGGAAAACTACAACCTGACAGGTTATTTCAATCTTCCCAAAGTCCTTGAGATCACGCTCAACAACGGACGCGACCCGAGGACGGGAAAGAAAATCGGCCTCGAAACGGGCGAGGCGCGCAATTTTTCTTCCTATGACCAGTTATACCAGGCTTTTCGCAAGCAAGCCCATTACTTTCTCGATATCAAAATCCAGGGGAATAACATCATCGAGAGAATCTACGCTGAGTACCTGCCGGCTCCATTCCTCTCTTTGCTCATCGATGATTGCATCTCCAAAGGCAAGGATTACCATGATGGCGGTGCCCGGTACAATAATTCTTATATCCAGGGAGTCGGGCTTGGGACAGCTACCGACTGTCTGGCTTCTCTTCAACACAACGTTTTCGCCAGGAAAAAGATGACCATGAGGAAGATGCTCGATATCCTGAAGAAGAATTTTGAAGGGGAGGAGTCCTGGCGACAGAAATTATTGAACAAAACGCCCAAATACGGCAATGATGATGATGAAGCCGACTGCTTCCTGAAGGATGTTTTTGAAATTTTTTATTCGGGAGTAAACGGCCGGCCAAACACCAAGGGCGGTTGCTACCGGGTCAACTTTTTGCCCACCACTGTCCATATTTATTTTGGCAAAATGACGGGAGCCACACCAGATGGCCGCCGGGCGGGCGAGCCTCTCTCCGAGGGCATATCTCCTGTTCAGGGAGCCGACCGGCTTGGCCCCACGGCGGTCATCAAGTCGGCCGCAAAAATCGACCATCTTCGCACAGGCGGCACCCTTCTCAACCAGAAATTCCATCCCCAGCTTCTGGAAGATGAGGAAGGAATCAATAAGCTCTGTTCCTTGATCCGGGCTTATTTCAAGATGGATGGCCATCACATCCAATTCAACGTGGTCACGGCGGAGACGCTCCGTGATGCCCAAAAACATCCCGAGAAATATCGTGACTTGATTGTCCGCGTGGCTGGCTATAGCGATTACTTTGTTGACTTGAGCGTGGACCTGCAGAACGAAATTATCCGCCGAACAGAGCACCAGGCCTTCTAATATTGGTTCACCATTCAGAATCAGGGTTTGGATGAAGCTTGAGGCTCAAGGATGGCCTGAGCGAGAATTTCTGCCGTATGGAAGCAAGGGACGGAAAGGTTTTCTTTTTTTAAGCTGGCGCGGAATTGGAAAAGGCAACCAGGGCAATCCGTGGCGATAAGAGGAGGCCTGTTTTTCAAAATCTCCTTCTTTTTTTGCTCCCACAGGTGGGCGGAGAGGCCAGGGTTCCTGAAGGAAAAAACGCCGCAAAAACCACAACAAACAGGAGGGTCTTCTCTCTGGACAGTTGAATAACCAAGAGCTTCGAGAAGTCGATAGGGTTCTTCTTGAAGCTTCAGCTCGTGGCCGTAATGGCAAGAGAGATGATAATAGATACTCTTTCTTTTATCATCGCCCTGTTTTTGGGGAAAGTGTCCTCGCGAGGCCATAAAAGCAGTGAAGTCAAAAATCCTTTCGCCCCAGAGGTTAGCCTGGCGGCTGAACTGGGGATAATATTTTTTAAGAATAGAATGCCCGGTTGGGCAGATGGTGATGATATAATCCGGGTTTTGGGAGGCAAATGAAGTAAGGTTTTTTGCTGCCAAATCCTGAACCGCCTTCATGTCGCCGAGATGCAGGCTGGGGGCGCCGCAACAAACCTGCTCGGGGGGCGAGACAACGCTAAAACCGGAATAGCGGAGGGCTTTTGCTGCCGCCTCCCCAATTTCAGGAAAAAAGTATCTGACCAGGCATCCCTGAAAAAGGTAGACTTTGGGTCCCTCTTTCTTTCCCTCAGGCGTCCTATCTCTAGCAATTTTCAGGATTGGAAGGCGCTTTCTTTTTGCCCAAGAAAACGGTAGTTCTCTTAAATGGCCGTCTTTCTGCCAGGCTTTTTGGAGGAAAGCTAAAACTTTAGCCGCTTGATCGGCGAGCTTTTTCTTTTGAAAAAGGAGAGAAATGGCTTTTTCTGCCGGGCTGGCGACCAGGCTCGACTTGAGCTGGAGAAGGAAATGGCCTGTTGGGATTCCGACCGGACAGAAATCTTCGCATTTTTTACAGTCGGCACAAAATCGGAGCAGAGGGGAAGCATCGTCCAGAGATTGGGTAACTGCCGTCAGAAGAGTTCCAATTCCACCAGGATATACGGGCCCGCCGAAGACGTGACCTCCAACAGCCTGGTAAACAGGACAAACCAGCATGCAGCCGCCGCACTTGAGGCAGTAAAGGACGGCCTTAAAATTTTCGCTTTCGGTAAGAGCGAGGCGGCCATTATCCAGAATGATGATGTGGACCTCCTGAGGGCCGTGAACCCCAATGATGTGTTCTTTCTCGATGTCGGTTGTTGAGCTCGGTCCAGTGATAAAGGAAATGTAGGTAGTCGTTTTTCGGCCCGAAGAGGCGATGGTCAGCACCTTGAGCAAGGTCACCGCTTCCTCCATGGTGGCCACAAACTTTTCTGTCGTGACGAGAGCGATATGAATGGGAGGAAGGCCGGTCACCAGTCGAGCATTACCTTCGTTGCTGACGATGACAATGGTTCCTGATTCAGCGATGGCTAAATTGGCGCCTGAGATCCCAACGTCGGCCTGGATGAAGTGGCGACGCATCTCCTCCCGGGCGGCACGGACAATCTCCTGGCTATCTGGCGGGATGGGCCGTCCCAAATAATGGCTGAGAATTTCAGCGATCTCCTCCTTTGTCCGATGCAGAGCGGGCGCCGTGATGTGAGACGGCCTATCCTTGGCCAACTGGATAATCCTTTCGCCCAGGTCCGTTTCTACGACCTGATAGCCTTCTTTTTCGAGAAACTCGTTGAGCCCGATCTCCTCGCTGACCATCGATTTGGATTTGACGATGAGCTTAACCTTTCTCGGGCTTAGAATATGGCTGATGATTTTCAGGGCTTCAGCGGGTGTGTCTGCATGGTGGACAAACGCGCCCGCCTTTTGAGCTTCGGCGCTAAACTGCTGGATGAGACGAGGGAGCTCAGCGACGTTCTTTTCGCGGATGGCGCGAGCGGCCTCTTTATATTTCTCCCAGGCAACTTCTCGCGTTGTTTCCGCATACTTGCGGTAGTGAAGGTTAGAAGCTCGGCGGAGGGCCTTTTGCAGGTTTTGGTTTTTAAGGGCCTGCCTGACTTTCTTCCTTTGTTTCCAGCGGGAGAGCAATCAAGACTCCTTCGGCTTCCTAGCAAGGTAGGTCTGGGGGTCGACCAGGATTTCGCGGGGCTTGCTTCCCTCGGAGGGACCCAGGATTCCTTCCTGTTCCATCTGGTCGATGATCCGGGCGGCTCGAGCGTAACCTAGCTTGAGCTTTCGCTGGAGATAAGATGCCGAAGCCTGGCCAGTTAGAAGAACAAGCTCGACGGCTTTTTCATAAAGCTCGTCTTTTTCCCCGGTTTCCTCCCAGTCCCGATCCGTCCTTCCTTTGATGAATTTGACCAGCTTTTCGTCAAACTCCGGCGGCCGCTGTTCCTTGACAAATTTCACCAGGCGAGTGATCTCGGGAATGGAGATGTAGGCACAATGAAGCCGGATCAGTCGGGGATAATTGGGAGGCATGAACAGCATATCCCCGAGGCCGAGGAGCTTTTCTGCTCCGGCCGTATCGATAATAATCCGGGAATCCACTTTAGAGGGAACGCGGAAAGCAATCCGGCTGGAAAAATTGTTCTTGATTGTGCCGGTGATGACATCGATCGAAGGTCGCTGGGTAGCCATGACCAAATGGATGCCAACGGCCCTGGCCAGCTGGGCCAGGCGGGCAATACAGTATTCCACTTCTTGAGCTCCGATCATCATCAGCTCCGCCAGCTCGTCGATGATGATGACCATGTAGGGAAGCGGTTTGAGCTTTTCCTCCTCTTCCTCGGTGAGCCTCCCCTTTTTTTCCTTGCGGATTTTGTGGACCAACTGGTTGTACTGTTCGATATCTCTAACTTTGAAGAAGCTCAGGCGGTGGTACCTTTCTTCCATTTTCTTGACAGCATCCATCAAAATTCCACCGGCTTTCTTGGGGTCGTTGATCACGGGGGTGAGCAGGTGAGGAATCCCGTCGTAGAGGGTGAATTCAAGCCTCTTGGGGTCGATAAGAATCATCTTGACTTCATCCGGCGTCGCTTTATAAAGGATGCTGGCGATGAGAGCGTTAAGGGCGACGCTTTTTCCAGTTCCTGTGGCTCCAGCAATCAACAGGTGAGGCATGATCGAGAGGTCGGTAACGTAGACTTCGCCGTGGATTGTTTTGCCCAAAGCAAAAGTTAGCTTCGAGGGTGAGTTGATGAATTTTTCCGACTGGATGATATCGCGGAGCTTGATGATTTCCCGCTTGTTGTTCGGAATTTCCACCCCGAGCGAGGATCGGCCGGGAATTCGCTGGATCCGCACCGATTCAGCTCCCAGGGCCATAGACAAATCTTCGGAAAGGCTGGCCACCTGGCTAACTTTAATTCCGGGATTAGGGTAGAATTCGTAAGTCGTGATGACTGGACCCGGGTGGTATTCCTTCACCTCTCCCTCGACCCGAAATTCAGCCAGCTTTTCTTCGATTCGCTTTTTTTTCTCGTAGAGCTCGCTCTTGTCTACCTGTTCAGAGGGGGCGCTTGGGTCAAGGAGGGTGAGCGGCGGGAAGGTATAGTCCCCGGCCTTTTCCATTTCGGGAAAAAGGAGCTTTTCTGGAGGTCGGGTCAAAGGCGGATGGATGACGATGGGCTCCGGCCTCGTGTCTTTTTTAGGCTTCCCTTTTATCTCCGCCCTTTCTTTTTTCTCAGGTGCCTTTTCTTCCGTTTTCTTGGGCCTGGTTTCTGGGGTTTTTTCTTGAGGGGATGTGTACTTTTGAATGACCTTTTGTCGCATCTTTTCTTTGGCCCTGGTTTTTTGATAATGAGTTATCTTGATCCGGACTTGCTTGACGGCAAAACTCAGACTTCGAGCAAAGAAAGTGAGGAATCTGGCCAGAGAGAATTCAGTCGAAAAAATGATGAACAGAATGAGGAGGGCGAGAAGGAAGATGAAAGAACCCGTCGGACTGAAATAACGAATGAGGAGCGAAGCGAGTAGAGTACCCAGCAAGCCTCCGGCCTGAAAATCCGCCCCTTTCCAGGCAAAACGGTCGAAGAGAACGGCCAGGAGCGCGGCCAGCAGGAACAAGAAAACAATACCTCCGCCCAATCTCGTGAGAAATCGTCGATCACCCTCGGGGAAGAGGGCTTTGAGGCTGAGATATCCAAGAACCAACGGAAGGACAAAGGCACAGAGTCCCAGGAATTGGAAAAGGCCTTCCGAAAGGAAGGCACCTACTCTTCCTCCATAGTTTTGTATTTTTTGCCCTGAAACCGGGGTGCTGGTCCAGGATGGGTCCTTGGCGTCGTAGCTGACCAGGCTAAGGATGGCAAAAAGAGAAAAGATGATCAGCAGAAAAGAAAAAATTTCCACCGACCGGATTCGTCTTCGCGAAACCTTCTTGTCAGAGGAGGTTTCGGTTTTTTTCCTGTGCCTTCTTTTCATTGATTAAAATTATAACATATTTGGGCGAGGTTAAAGAATTAGTCATGGCGCGAACCAAAAGGCCTCCCGAACATCGGTGGAAGGTCGACCCTATGAGGTAGTTCTCGAATCAATCCCTTAAGCTTGGGAAATGGGCGTCCGAAAAAGGAGTTTCTTGTCCTAAAAGACAAAAGCCAGGCTAGCCGAATATTCAACGCCGCCGAGCTGGATTTTGACGTCATTTTCCTTGGCTCGAGCCGACGTGTGTTTGACCTTCAGGTTGATGAGGAGAGGAATTTTCTTGTGCAACTGGAAATAGACTCCACCGAGAAAATGGTATCCATTAGCGTAATTCAGGACTGTCCCGATGGGGTTATTCTCATAATAGAAATAAAAATCCAAGCCCGCCCCTGCGTACGGGTTGATGAGGCCGAACGGGAAAATGTAGCGCATTCCGAGGGAAATCGGGACCAGGATGAATTCTGTCTTTTCTTTGGTGAAAGTAAGTGCTCCCTTTCGCTGGTATGCTTTGATTTCCAGATAAAAGTTGACGTTAGACACAAGGGCTGACGAAATACTGACCCCGAGAATCCTCCCTCCACCTGGATAAACGGCATCAAAACGCGGCTCGTTCATGTTATAGCTGCCCATTGAGAATTCGACAGAGCCTTGTCGAATTGGTCTTTCCTTAAAAAAAGAAGCGAAAGGGTACGAGGGTAAAGCGAGAACACAGAGGAAAAGCAGACAGCCCAATCCCTTATTAATAATTCTGTTCGATAATGTCCTTCTCATAATCTTCTCCAAATCAGATTTCTTCGCCTGTTCTCTTCTTTTTAGTCGTGCCACCGGCTTCAATGACGGCAATTGAAGCTAGCCTCTTGTTACCTGCCTATCTGGCCGAACTATATTAACATGGTGGACCAGCTCGGGGCAACTTTTTTGCTTCAAATGTTGTTGGTTGTTCCCATCCCTGGTTGATGAATTCTCGTCTCCCTCCATCTGTCCATCATGGGTGTGCCTTGTTTTCTTCTCGAGAGGTTGCGAGTTCCTCAAAAAGAAGGACGAACTTCTCGATGGGAACTTGTTCTGGTCTTATGTCCGGCGCCAGGTCCAGGCGGGCCATGGTGCGGACGAGCTGGTCCCGTTCTGCTGGATAAGACCTTAAGTTGTTAAGGAGCGTTTTCCGCCTCTGAGCGAAAGCTTTCCTGAGGAAAAGATGAAATTTTTTCTCATCTTCAATGGGAAAAAGGAGCTTTTCTCGAGGATGGAGGGAGATGAGCGCTGATTCGACGCGAGGCGGGGGGAGAAAAGACCCAGGGGAAACGATGAAGTGGAGGCGCAGTTCAAAGGCCATTTGAAAAAGGATAGACAGAGGTGCATAGGTCTTTGAACCGGGGCTTGAGGCCAGCCGCTCGGCAACTTCTCTTTGGACAAGGAAAATGCACGAAGAGAAAAGCTTCCGGTCTTTAAGAACTTTAAAAAGAAGGGGGGAGGATATCGAGTAAGGCAAATTTCCGACGAGCTTGGGGCGGCAACTCAAACGATGTTCCGAGCGAAGAAGACTCCGGAAATCGACTGTCAGGACATCCTCTCCAACGACGACGATGTTCTCCTTTTTTCCCTGGAGAAACGGGAGTAGGGTTTTGTCTTTCTCGATGGCGATGACTCGGCGGCATCGCTCGGCTAAAGCGAAGGTGAGGGCCCCTTTTCCCGCTCCGACCTCGATAATGATATCGTCCTTTTCGGGGGCGATGACCTTGATGATTTTGGCCAAGACACCACGGTTAATCAGGAAATGCTGTCCCAGCGCTTTGGTTTTCCTCATCGAGTTTACCGCATTCTTTTCCCCCCATATCTCCGCTTGAATCTAACCGCCATCATAAGGGTGTTCACGAGGATGGGGAGGGTGAGCTTGGTTTTTCCTTTTTTTCTTTCAGCAAAGACAATCGGCACCTCGGCAATCGAAAATCCGCTCTGATATGCTTTGTACAGAACCTCTAAGACGAGGGACGGTCCGGTAGAGATCAGGGCATCCAGGTCGATTTGTTCCAGGAGCCGACGCTGAAAACAGCGGAAGCCTGATGAGACATCCCGGACCGGTAGGTGGAAAAAGCGGCCGATGAGGTTCCTGACCAGAAAGGTCACCATGCGGCGGGTAAGGCTCCGCTCTCTGTCCTGTCCTCCAGGGACGAAGCGTGAGCCGAGGACGAGGTCAAAATAACGAGCCTTTTCCAGAAGGAGAGGAATGAAGCGCGGCTGGTGGGAAAGGTCGCCGTCCATTTCGATGACATAATCAGCTCCCAGGCGGAGAGCCTCCTTAAATCCATCGATTCCAGCCGTCCCCCGGCCTCGCCTTTCTTTCCGGATGAGCACCTTCAGACGACGGTCTTTCTCGGCCATCGCTTGAAGGAGTTTCCCTGTGCCGTCAGGGGAATTGTCGTCAACAACGAGAATCAAGAGTTTCTGGGGCAGAGACAAATTAAAGATTTGCTCGATGAGCTGGCTGATATTCTCCCGTTCGTTATAAGTGGGGATGAGAATTACCACTTTTTTTTGAGGTTCAATGGTGGTCATCACCTTTGTGTCTCAATGGCCTGGAAGACCATCTCGGGAGTGATAGCGGACATGCACCTTAAATCGGGACAAGTTTGCTTATAGCAAGGAGCACAATCAACAGCCACGAAGACTTTTGCTCCCCGACCATAGAGGTCGACCTCTGAGGAGCTCGTGGGACCAAAAAGAGCGACGACCTTTTTCTTGAGAGCAATGGCCAGGTGCATGGCGAGGGTATCGGAGCTGACGACCACATCCAGCATGGAGATGAACCCGGCGAATTCGAGGAGCGAATTATCATGGCCGGTGTTAAAGACTTTAAACCGGCTCTTTCGCTCGAGCCAGAGGTTGAGGTTTTTCTCGCGCTGTCCGCCCAGAAGAAAAACCTGGGCGTTAAGCCTTCGCCGGAGGAGAGAGATGAGCCTCAGGAAATGCTCCGCTGGCCATTGCTTGGTCTCAAACTTCGTCCCTGCTCCCGTGTTGAGCCCGATGAGCGGCTTCGTCCTTTTGATCTTGTGCCGCTTGAAGAATCGTTCAGCTTTGGCCTTCGCTTCTTCGGGGAGACAAAAAATATATTCGCTTCTTTCGAAGGGAAGCTCGGCCATGTCGTGGATAATCTCCTGGTAGGTTTTCTGGTTTTGGACAAACTTGAGCTTGTCATCGACACCCAAACGATAGGCATACGTAGAAGCCTCGTTAAAAATAATGAGATTGCCCAGCTCATTCCTGCCGAACCCGAACCTTGAATTTGCTCTAATCTGGGTCGCCAGTGCTGTCGGACCTTCCTCTTTATCCAGGCTGACAAGAATGTCGAATCTTTCCTGGAGCAGGGCGAGACTGTTTTCAAGGTCAAAGGGGCGAAGACGGTTAATTAAAGGGTTGTGGAGAAGAAGGGGGATGGATTCGGCATCAGTAACCCAGGTGATATGACATGGTTCGTATTTCTTTTTAAGAGCAGGAAGGAGTGGAGTTGTCCGGAGAACATCGCCCTGAGCCCGGCACTTAATGATCAAGATTTTTCGCGGAAAGGTCTCAAAATGAGGGCAGCCTTGGCATAGTCGCTGGAAGAGGCAAGGTTTGTCTCCCCGGAAATGAAGACAATCAGGTCGCAAAGTCAAGTGGAGTTCTCTCCTCCAAGAAAGTCGTCATCTATTTATGCCACAAACGGAGAAGCAATGACAAGCGACTCGTCGATGACGTGATTTCCTGGCGCTTTTATGGTATAAACTTAACATCGTGGAGGTTAAGTTTAGTTGGTAGACGAGGATTTCCGGGGAAGCCTGCAGAAGAAGCTGGTGGGGGAAAAGAAGTCGCTCGTTTCTAAGTATGCGGAGCTTTTCATCGGAGAAAAAAATATCCTCAGGCTCGTCCGCTTCGAGATGACCCAGCTTCTCTTCTCATGGATTCCGGGAGCACTAGGTTTGGTTCTCCGGAAGATTTTCTATCGATGCCTTTTTCGGAACGTTGGGCGGGGAGTCATTTTTGGCCGAAACATCACCCTCCGGCATCCCCACAAAATATCGCTGGGCTCCAATTGTTACCTTGATGACAACGTTGTCCTCGACGCCAAGGGCGAGAAGAATCAAGGGCTCTATCTGGGAGAAAATGTTTACATTGGCCGGAATACCATCCTGAGCTGCAAGGAAGGGTCCATCTGGATTGATGATTATTGCAACATCTCTGCCAACTGCAGCCTGCTTTCTGAGACGGAGATTAGGCTGGGCAAATTCTGCTTTTTGGCCGGACACTGCTACTTGGTTGCAGGAGGCAATCATAGTTTTGATGACCCGGATACGCCCATCATGTTTCAGCCCTCGCTATCCAAAGGGGGCATTTTCATCGGCGAGGATGTATGGCTGGGAGCAGGAGTGGTTGTCCTCGATGGAGTTACCATCGGCCGAGGAAGTGTCGTCGGCGCAGGGGCTGTGGTGACCAAGTCTTTGCCAGAATTTTCCATCGCTGTCGGCATCCCGGCCCAAAGAGTGAGGGACCGGAGGGAAAAAAAAGCAACTCCCCCGACCTAATTTTACCTATCTTTTTCCCATTCCCGGATAACGACCGAAGCGGCAAGATTGCCGATAACATTCGTCGTCGTCCGACACATGTCCAGAATTCTTTCCACACCTAAGATGAGCGCCAAACCTTCGAGGGGAATGCCAACCTGTTTGAGGACCATGATGAGCATGACGATCCCGGCCGTGGGCACACCCGCAGCGCCGATGGATGCCAGCGTGGCCATGAGCACGATGGTCAATTGGTCGCCCAGGGTTAGGGGAAGACCATAAATTTGGGCGATGAAAACAGCCGAAACCCCCTGGTAAAGGGCTGTGCCATCCATGTTGATAGTTGCCCCGAGTGGAAGGACAAAGCTTGAAAATTTTCTCTCGATGCCCATGTTATCGAGGGCATCCATGGAGACGGGGAGGGTGGCGCTCGAGCTGGAAGTGCTGAAAGCAAAGAGCATTGGGGCCCGAATGCCCTTGTAAAATCGCGACGGACTCATTTTGCCCAGCAATCCCACGGCCACGGTGTTGATGGTGAAGGTGTAGAGGGCAAGCCCGCCGATGACAGCCAGTGAGTACTTCAAAAGCGTTACCAAAATATTCAACCCAAATTGACCGACGACGGCGGCGATGAGGGCGAGGACGCCAAGAGGAGCGAGCTTCATGGCTACATGGACGACTTGAATGACGGCGTCATTGACAGCGTCCAGAAAGCTGAGGAGCGTGGTCGACTTTTCCTTCTTGATCATCGTCAGGACAGTGCCAAAGAGAAGAGCTAAGAAGATCACCTGGAGCATGTTGCCCTCGGCCAGAGCCTGGATGGGGTTGGAGGGGACAATGTCGATGAGAAACTGGATAGTGGAGGGTTTTTGCTTCAGCCTTTCTAACCCGACCTGCGCTTTGGCTTCATAGCTTTTATAGAGTTGCTCCTGGGTATCCTTGCTGAGTCCTCGGCCTGGTTGAGTCAGGTTGGCAACCAGGAGACCAATGGTGATGGCAATCACGGTCGTGATGATAAAGTAGGCGAGAGTTTTTATCCCCATCCGGCCGACTTTCTTGATGTCGCCAACGCTGGCCGTTCCGAGCATCAGAGAAATGAAGACAAGGGGAACGACAATGAGAGTGATGAGGCGGAGAAAAATTTTCCCGATAGGCTCGATAGCGGTCGCTTTTTCTCCTAAGATGAGACCGAGAACGACACCCAGGCAGAGGCCGATCAAGATTTTGGTGTGAAGCTTTAGCTTTTTCCCTTTCCTGAGCCGCATGCTTTATCCTACAAGCTTGTTCTTCAGCCGCCTGAAGAAGGGGATATCCTATCTGCTCATCCGATGAATGTCAATTTTGCGCTTTTTCTGGCTCTCCCCTTTGGATTACAGAATCAAGCCGGGATTTTTTCCATTATTCGGGTCCTAAAGCCAGCCAGCCCCACGGTACCAAGAAATGGTTCGCTCAAGCCCTTGCCTGAAATGAACCCGGGGTATATATCCCAATTCGGTCCTGGCCTTTTCAATCGCAAGCGGCTTCGAATGGATAAAAAAACTCAACTTGGCCCTGCTAAAAGGAGGCTCCTTTCGGAAAGGAAAATAGATAGCCTCAAAAAAGAGGGCGGCCATACGAGCAAGAAAAAGGGGAATCGGTATCGAGTGCCAACTCTTACCCAATGCCCGGCGGATTGCGGCGACAATTTCTGCCGCGGTCAAGATTTCTTCTCCAGCAAGGTGATAAATTTGGCCGCTTTTTCCGGATTGGAGAGCCAGGAGGATGCCAGCCACGAGGTCCTCGATAAAAACAGGGGTCTGGCGGGCTTTTCCCCCGGGCAGGAGGGTCAGTTTTCCTTTTTCCAATCTCCGGATGAGCTTAAAAGTCCGACGGTCTCTGGGACCATAGGCCCAGCCTGGCCGAATAACAACAACATCCAGCCCCGTGGAAGCTGAGTTCAGGGCGATTTTTTCGGCCTCCAGCTTTGTCCGGTCATAGACACTGACCGGCCGCGGTGGATAAGTTTCGTCGGCCGTGTCACCCGGACTGACCGAGCCAAGCACGCCGGCGGAGCTTACATGGACAAATCGGGAAATACCTTTTTTCTGTGCTGCCTCAATCAGGACCGCTGTTCCCCCGACATTGACCCTCCAGAATTCATTCTTGCCGATGACGGCTGAACCCAGGGCTGAGGCAAGATGGAAAACCACCTCAGCCCCATCAAGGGCTGAGGCGAGGACCGCCGAATCGCAGATATCGCCGCTTATGGTTTCGACAGATTTTGACTGGACCAGGGAAGCCCTGTGGACGAGCGCTCGAACGCTCCACCCGGAGTGAAGAAGAGCATCGATGAGGTGGCCACCGATAAACCCAGAACCACCAGTGACGAAAGCCTTCATCCTGGAGCTTACCCTAATTTTGCCTCTCAAAATTCGTCCGTGCCACTGCCAGAACCGCTTCTATTTTTTCCTGGTATTTCCGCATAGTGAATTCTTTCTCTGCCTTTCCCTTGGCTGCCTGAGCGATTTTTTTTGCCGCTGGGTCAGTGAGAGCAAAAGATATCCCCTGGGCCAAACTCCGTGGATCCGGGTCGACCAGAATGGCTGTTTCTGGAGTGAGGACTTGGGTGTGGGTCCAGAGGTTTGTGGCGACCAGGGGTTTCCCCGACCTGAGCCAAGCATATATCTTTAGAGGGGTGTTGGTTCCTGAAAGGCGAGGGGAAACAAGCACATCGGCCAGGGAAACGTAGAGAGGAACGCGGGAGGGAGAAACCTTATCCAGGAAAACAACCGCCTCTGAAACGCCCATTCTTGCCGCCTCCTTTTCCATTTCCCGGCGGGCAGGCCCGGTCCCACCGAGGAGAACAATCCGGGTTCCTGGCGAGATGTATCTTGCTGCCTCGAGCAAGAGCGGGATTCCTTGGTAGGGTTCGAAATTACCAGCGTAAAGCACGATTTTTTCCCCCGCTGGAGCGAGATTATGTCTTGTTTGAGCGAGCTCCAGGGGCGAGAATTCTTCGGCGGGAAAGTCCAGGAAGTTCTCGACCAAGACTGATTTTTGCCCTTCTCCCATGTCCCTGACTTTTTGGAGAAGGTCAAGACAGATGACGATCACGGCTTGCGAGTTCCTCAGGATAAAACGCTCGAGCGAGCGAAAGAGAGCCAGCAGGAGAGGGGAGCGGGTGAACCTAAAATTTTCAAGCTGTTGGGGCAGGCTGGAGTGCATATCATAAACATGCGGTTTTTTCCAAATTTTAGCTAGCAAACAGCCCGCGAGAGCGGCTTCTTCGTGAGAGAAGATAAGGTCATAGGAGGAAGTTGCGAGTTCACGAAGCGCCCTCAGGAAGAGGACGAAATCGAGCGGGATTTTGGTGAGCGAAGGCCCGATTTTGACCCTGCGGACACCGAAGGGGTTGGGCGTTCGGATAATTTTGAGACCGGTGAGATGGACGTCCTGGCCAATTGGGTACGTGACAAGGTTCACCCTATGGCCGAGCTCTCCCAAGGCTTTAATGCGGAAATAAACGCTGATGGGCGTTCCACGAGGCTCAAAGAAGGGCTCGGGCGCGAGCATCAGGATCTTCATCGACCGGAGAAAGAAGGGTTATCGCCCGATTCGGCATCAATGATTTCGCGAATATGATAGATGGATTTCCCCGAGGATTCGTGGTAGGCGCGGACCAGGATCTCGGCTAACAGCCCGAGGGTGATGAACTGGAAACCGACAACCATCAGAAGGACGCCAAGGAGCAAAAGAGGCCGGTTGGCAACGCTCATTTTCAGAATGAGCCGCTGGTAGGATAACCACAAGGAGATGGCGAACCCGAGGATTCCGCTGACCAGCCCAAGGAGGCCAAAGATCTGGAGTGGACGGGTTGAATAGCTTAGCAGAAACTTTACCGTCAGCATGTCGAGAATCACTCGAGTAAAACGGAATATGCTGTATTTTGACTTGCCGTGGCGGCGAGGCCGGTGATGGACCTGGACCTCAGCAATCGATACTCCCATGTAGCTGGCAATAGCAGGGATAAAACGATGAAGCTCGCCGTAAAGCTTGATGCTCTTGATGACTTCTTTTCGAAAAGCTTTCATCGTGCATCCATAATCATGGAGCTTGACTCCGGTCAACGATGAAATCAGCCAGTTGGCAACCATGGACGGGATCCGCCGGGAGAAGAATTTGTCTTTTCTGTTTTTCCGCCAGCCGCTGACGATGTCAAAGCCCTCCCTGACTTTAGCCACAAGGACAGGAATATCCCGGGGGTCATTCTGGAGGTCAGCGTCGAGGCTGATGACGATGTCTCCCCGGGCATGGTCGAAGCCGGCGGAGAGAGCAGGCGTTTGCCCGAAATTCTTTCTCAACCGGATGAGCTTGATCCGGGAATCCTTATTATGGAGAGCTTGGAGAACGGCCCATGAGTTGTCCGTGCTCCCATCATCGATGGCGAGAACTTCAAAGGTCAGACCAAGGTTCTCGAGGACGGGAATAAGCTCGGCAAAAAGGGGCTCCAGGTTTTCTGCTTCGTTGAATACAGGAATGATGATAGATAAGCTCGGCTTAACCTGCTTGTCCATTGCGGCCAATATATCATAAAGGGAGTGGACCATCAACCTTCTTGAACCCCTCGGCTCTGGAAAGGAATTCTCTTCAACCAAGAATCTCTGTCTGGCGAAGAATCATCAGGAGAGGCTTTCTTTTTCCTGACAAAATTGTGCCAGATGCTTGGCTATAAAGTTGAAAAGCAAAGGAAATACGCTTTGCCTAGGGGAGTAACTCAAAGATGAAGAAGCAGGATGGCAACAAACAAAAAAGGGGTCGGTTTAATGGAGCGCTTCGACCGCGTCAACCTTGATGACGTATTCCTCCCCGTGAAGACGCCAGGGCCTAACTCCAAGGTTGGGATTCTCATCATATTTGAAGAGTATTCGAATTTTGGTAATTCTCCGGATTTCGCCGAGCTCAAACTTCTCCGGGGCGGAGATTCCAGACCCCCGGCCGATAGCCTTCCAGTCGCCCCCGTCTTCTTTGACCAGAACCCCATAGCTCATCATCTCGGGCCAGATGCCTTCTTCCGACCCGGACCGCCCGGCATAAATAGCGATATCATCTCCAGGCCCGTTTTCAGCCACGAGCTCGAGGTCGAGAAAGCCGTTTGCGGGGATTATGGCGTATCGGCCATCCGGTGCGTAAAGCGCTGCCTCGGGCTCAGTGACCAAGTAAGTCTCCTCAAGGACACGAGAGGCATAAGAGACAGGCTGGGTTTGCACCGGAGGAATAAGGATTCCCAACGCCGCAATGACAAAAATAAAGAAATGCCAATTTCTTTTCATCGCTGAACCTCAAGCTTTTTTTTCATTATACTCTGGTTTCACCGAATTTTGAAGGTTTTTTCTAAGCTCAAGGTCATTCGCAGACAGCGTGGACGCGTCAGTCGCCTCCCGTAAGAATCCGGACGAAAAAGGGAAGCAGAGGTTCAGAGAGACGCCTCAGGGACAGACATCTAATGCCCCGCTTCTTTTATCCAGCGCTTGATTTCCTCGACGGAAGGGATACGACCATAACACTTCACTTTGCCGTTAATGACCATGGCGGGGGTGCTGATGATTTTGTACTCCGCGATTTTTTTAAAATCCGTGATCTTTTGCACGTCGGCTCCGAGATTGAGCTCCGCCAGAGCATTAATCGTCCTTTTCTCCACTTCATGGCAGCGAGGGCATCCCGGCCCTAAAATTCTGATTTCCATTGTAAGCCTCCTGTTTTTTAAAGAATAAAGTTCGAGCTGAACCAGCCCACGACGGTCCCCAAGATGACAATTGTAACGATATAAACGGCAGCCTTTTTTAGCCCAAAAATTCTCGTGATGGCCAGCATGCTGGGAAGGCTCATCCCCGGCCCCGTGAGAAGCAAGGCCAAGGCCGGGCCTCTGCCCATCCCCAACTTCATAAGAGTATCAACAAAGGGAGCTTCCGTCATGGTTGCAAAATAGCTGATTGCTCCGATGAGCGTTGCAAGAAACGAAGGCAGAATCCCTTTTTCTCCGAGCCAATTCTGGATGAAACTCTGGGGCAAAATCTTTCCTATCATCCCGACGATAAAAACCCCGACCAAGAGGAGGGGGAAGATGACCTTCACAAACCACCACGTTTCGGTGAGCCAGCCCTTGATTTCTTCCCTGCTTTTGGCATAGAGGGCAAAGCTAGCGATGAGAAAAGTTGCCGCAGCCCAAACATAGACTTTGTGGAGATAAGGGCCTTTCCGGACCAAGTAATTGGGGGCCAGAAGAGAAACGAGAATGAGAAGGAGCAAAACGATGTCGTGGCGCTTGATGATTCTCTTCGTTCCAGATTCTATCTGAAACTCTCGGCCTTTCTCTTCCTTGAGGAAAAAGGTGCTCATAACGCCTCCCACCACAAAAGCCATCAGCAGAGCGGCGATAATCCTTAAGAAGGCCATGTTATAACCGATGATGGCTCCTGTATACATGAGAGCCAGGATGTTGGCGGCCGGAGCAACCCAGAGGATGATAAAAGCGGAGCCGACACCCGCTCCCTGATAATACAGCCCGCTGGCCACCGGAATCACCGTACAGGAGCAAACAGCCACAAAAAAGCTGCTGACCGAGGCTAAAAAAAAAGAAAAGATACGATTCGTGGCAGCGCCCAGATAACGGATAATCGCTTCTTTGGAAATAAAACTGACCATGGCGCCGGCCAGCAGAAAAGCCGGGATAAGACAGGTGAGGACATGGAGAGCGATGTACTCCTTCAGAGCGACGAAGCCTCCTGTGATAATCTCCCAGATCATTCGTGTTCCTCCCTTCTTGAGTTGGCCCGTTTGTTCTCTCTAATTCCTCTGAACCTGACCTGAGGAATTTTTCCCTTTATGGACGGATAGAGTTCAGTGCTATCCTTGATCGCCTGAATAACCGGATTCCTCTTGACTTCCTCTGAAACAGAATAGACGATCCATCTGCCATCTTGTTTGGCCTCAACCAAGCCATAAAATTTTAAAATGCGAAGCTGGTGGGAGAGACGAGATTGCTCCATGTTCAGGATCTCCTGCAGCTCACACACGCAAAAATCCCTCTCCAGGAGAACCAGAAACATGTTGAGGCGGTTTTCGTTGGCGAGACCGCTAAGGATGTTAATCGTGCTTATCATTAATCATTATATTATGAACATATGATAATATATTCATAAAAAAGATAAAAAAATAGCTCCGTTTTGTCAAGTGCCTTTGATAAATAATTTGTCTATATTCCTGGATCGCTCTTCCCTCGGCCGAATTTTTCTGATTTCATCAAAATCAGGCAAGAAGAAGAGAAGCTCTTCTTTTCCCTTGCATCTGTAATATACAATATTGTGCCTGGCCACAATGCTTTCTGGCCAGGTTCACATCCGCCATAGATAAGATATTTTGAAAAAAAAGCTTCTCTTGGTCTCCAGAAAACGGTCAGAAGGTTCGTAAGATCCTGTTTCAAGGAGTTGTATTCCAGAATCGCTCGAAAAAACAGATATTTATTAACTTGATAAGTACTAGCACTTCTCAGAATCGTATAATCATATTCCTTTATTCCGTCTCCTGACCGGTAGAAATCCGAGTAGGTCAGGCTGAGCTGAAAGCGAACCTTTTCTTGAGGAAGAAAGGTCAGGCTCAAAAGGCCATCGCTGCCTCGGCCCTGGTAGAGTGAAGCTACATAATGGATTTTCTGACCATAATTGTATCTGGCGCTGATCCTCAGTTGTCTGTTAAACTGACTGGCCGCGACCAACCTCAATCCACTTCGGCCAAATCGTTCTCCAAGAAATATTTCCGTTTGATAGCGACCGCCGGCTGTTAGCGAGGTGTTTCGGGGCAAAAGCAGGCGGAGGTCAAAGGACTCGTAGATCTCGTAAAGCTAGCTGAATTTATCTTTGAGGTTAATGGAATGAAACAGATTTGGCAGTCAGTCCAAAGTCGGGGGTGGCTTTCTGATTTATTAGTTTTCCTTCCTCACACTCTTCTTCCCGTAGGTGGCTGCCGGCAGGATTTCTAATAGGGAGTAATGCTTGATGTCCCGGAATAAGAGAGGTCTGGTGGTGGTTAGAAAATCGAAACCCCGAGCCGGGTCAAGGGGAGGAAAAGTTCCGGACTGCGAATATCGGCTAATGTGACTTTCAAAAATGATGCCCATTTCCACAACTTTCTTGTTTCTGTAGCGGATACTCTTGAAGGGAATCTGCACCTCAATTGTATAGCCCTCGTCATCTACCCGGCCTGCCGAATACCAGACAACATCGATGCTGTAATCTTCCTGCCCTTCTTCATACCTGGAGTCAGCCTGGATTCCCAGCGGGTTGACATAGAAAGCATAGAGCGACTGCTGGTCATTAAAAGTGTCAATGTTAAGACAAATCCAGTCGTCCGGGCTTATCAAGTCTCGGGCGGAAACCGAGGCTTTGATTTTAGAAGGCTCGTGGTCATAGCAGCGAAAGGCAAAGTAGAGGTTTTCATGGTCGTAAGCATAGTAGACAATCGTCTTCTCAGTCATTTCCCTGCCGAAGTCAGGACGCCAGGTCAGAAAACCACTTTCTTTGCTGGCCACGGCCCAGAGGGGGTCATCCAGGACTCCATCGATAACGGGCGGAGTGCTGGTGCGGTATGGTTCCAGTGGCGGTAGTTTCTGGGCTCCGGGAGAAGGATTAAGTGCCAAAAAAACAAAATTAAAAGAGGAGGTATGATTGAAAGCGCGTTTTTATGATGGCCGCTCATCCCTTCATCCCGAAGGCAAAGAGTCCGCCTTCTTCTTATCCATGAAAAACTCTCTGAAGTGGGAATTATATCTTATTCGAATGGAAACCCATAATGATAGAATTACGAGATGGTTAGCGCACCAGCTTTGCCACTATCTCTGCGAGGACCGAAAATAGCTTTTGACGGCTTTATCCAGCTTCCGCCTGTTTCATGACGCGGAGGAAATTGCCTCCCCAGAATTTCAGGATTGTCTCTTCGGAAAAGCCGCGCTCGAGCATCGCTTGGGTGAGCTGAGGCATCTCGGCGTAGGAAGGAATGATGGCTACTGTGTTGCGTCCCATGCCATCGTAATCCGACCCGAACCCGACAAAGTCGTCACCGACGAGCTCGCAGACGTATTCGATGTGGTCGACGAAGCGCTGGAGAGTCTGGTTTTTAGGGTCCTGGCTGATGAAGGCCGGAAGGGGCGCAATCCCGATGACTCCCCCGTTTGCAGCCATAGCCTTGAGCTGCTCATCGGTCAGGTTGCGCCAATGAGGCGAGAGGGCGAAGACGGCCCCGTGAGAAAATTCAACTGGCTTGGTCGTGACCTCGAGGGTTTCCATAAACGCCGCGTCGTTGGCGTGAGCAAGGTCAACAACGATGCCGAGTCGGTTGAGCTCCTTGATTGCTGTTCGGCCAAAGTCGGTCAGGCCTTTGGCTTCTTTCCGCTCTCGTTCGCGGTTCGCCAGACTGCAATAGCCGAACGGGCTTCGTGACCCTTGAAGCGCGCATTCTGTGCCGCCTTCGCCATGAGTCAGACCGGCGACACGAACGCCGAGTCGGTGCATCACATCGAGGACTCTCAGGCTGTTGTGAAGAAGGGTGCAGCTTTCGAGCTGGCCGATCAAGCCAATCTTCCCTTCCTGCTTGGCTCGGACGATGTCCTCGGTCGTCCTGACAAGCAGAAAATCGCTCGCATGGCGGTCCAGGTTTTCATACATTCCCGACCAGAGCTCGAGGCCCTCGACGAGGTCATCGTCGCCGACCATGGAGTTCAAGGCAGTCAGTCCGCCGGCTTTCATCCGGCGCAGATCGACCTGATAGGTTGGCCAGTCCAAGGCGAGGTCCAGAGATTCCTTCCGCGCCCGATGCTCGATCAACGAGTCGTTGTGGCCGTCGATGATAATTGCTCTTTTGTGAAGGTCGAGAGCCCGGCGGCTGATTTCGGTCGAAGGCGGATGAGCTACCATCGGCTTCCTCTTGACGGAAGGGAATGAAGAGCTTTTCGGGCCGGAAGCGATAACGGCGGCTCCTCCGGCGATAAGATGCCGGCAGAATTCCCGTCTGATCATTATTTCCTCCTCAAATTTATGAGTCTTTGAAATTTTGAATAAGAAAGCATGGTGGCGCAATGCATCTCCTCCCGGAATCTATGGAAAATTCCTGATTGAGCATTCTCCATTTAGGAGGTTTCATCATGAATCGATGCGGAGCTTCGCTTTTCCACTTTCCAGGATCCAGGTCCGGGCCAGAAGGGGGACATCGGACGGGACATAGAGGCTTTTAAAGGTTGAAGGCTGATAAGAGTCGCGCCTGTCGGACGCAAAGAACAGCCACACGTTGGCCAGTGTGACCGCGAAGAAGAGAACAATCATCGGCGTCATTCGTTTTGCTATTTCTCTCCTCCGGATAGTTGTCGAGTCGTTCATAACCTAACCTCCTTTCCTTTCTTTCCTGAACAGCGGTCCTGGGGATAGGGAGCACTCAATGCCCTGAGCTTACTCCTGAAACCAGCGAATTTTGCTGACTAGGGCTCGAAGCAAGAAAAAAAGAATATTCCCTGATCTCCGTCAGCCGGGAGCTTAAGGCCGTCGGATGTCGCAGCAGACGAACCCATTGGCCGGCTCGCCTTTCCCCCGACTCATGGGTAATTTTCAACCTTCTGGGACGCTGCCGGAGGCTCTGCTTCCCGGTCCACATCTCAGTTGACTCCCTTCAGGCTTTAAGAGGAAAAAAGGCCCACCTTAGGGCTCTCGATTTTGTTGAAGAAGAAATTTGAGTTGGCTAGGATGGCCTGCCAGGTCTCTGAGTGAGCGTTTATGCCTTTGACCATCATCAAATAATATAAGTCGTGGCTCATGGGATATCAAATTCAGTCGGGGACCGTTAATGGCGGGCCATAATTTTTTGATATGACAATTTGTCTTTATCAATTAAAATTTAATCGAAAATTCGAGCAAAGGAGGCTTGAATGCTGACCGGAGAAATAATCAACAAGGCCATAACCTGGCTCATAACTACTGGCCTAAAAATCTTGCTGGTTATCGTTTTCGTAATAGTCCTGCTTCGCATCGCGCGGGTGCTTTGCCGCCGGCTGGAAAAGGTTTTCCTTAAGGAACGAGAGGATGAAGAATCAAGAAAAAGAGCCCATACTCTGGCGAGTCTGCTAAACCAATTCATAAAAGTCGTGATTATCATAATGGCGGTTATAACTGTCCTGGCTGCTCTGGATATTCAGATTGCTCCCCTTCTGGCGACAGCCGGCGTGGCCGGCCTGGCCGTGGGCTTTGCCGCTCAGTCGCTGATAAAGGACGTCATCAACGGGTTTTTCATCATTCTCTGGGACCAGATCCGGGTGGGCGATGTGATCGCGGTGGCCGGAAAGAGCGGAGGGGTGGAGTCAGTCAGCCTGAAGATGACAGTTCTTCGTGACTTGTCCGGAAATGTCCATTACATTCCTAATGGTTTGATCGATGTGGTTACCAATATGACCAGAGAATTCTCCCGTTATGTGCTCGATGTGGGAGTCAGCTATTTCGAAGACGTGGACGAGGTTATCAAGACCATGAGGAAAGTTGATGAAGAAATGAGAGCTGACCCGAAACTGGCATCGGATATTCTGGAACCTCTTGAGATTCTGGGGCTCGACAGGTTTGCCGATTCAGCGGTGATAATCAGAGCCAGGGCCACGACTAAACCAGGCAAGCAGTGGAAAATCGCTAGGGAGTTTAACCGGCAATTGAAGATAGCTTTTGACCGTCAGGGTATCTCAATCCCATTTCCGCACCTGACGATGTTCGTCGGTCAGGATAAAGCCGGAAAATCAACCCCTCTGCCGGTCAAGATTGAAAATGCCGGCGGAGCGGGGAATTGACCGGAGGAAATTTTTTACCATGGAAATCAGAGTCTATTTTGAGTCTGAAATAAAGGAACTCGTCAGCCTTAAAGAAAGCCTTGAGGCCGTCGAGGCTGCCCTGGCTGCATACAGTTCCGGTCAGGCAGTGCTGCCTGGAGTCATAAATCTGGACCTTCCAGAGTTTCAGGGCGAAGTCCATGTCAAAGGCGCTTACGTTAGAGAAGATGACCATTATGTCATCAAAGTCGCTTCCGGGTTTTACCGCAATCCTGAGCTTGGTCTGCCAGTTGGCAACGGTTTAATGCTGGTTTTCAGGGCCCGAACGGGTGAGCTGGCAGCCATTCTCCTTGACCGCGGCTATTTGACTGAAGTGAGGACGGCGGCGGCCGGAGCTGTGGCCGCAAAGTATCTTGCCCGAGCAAACCTCAAAAAAGTGGCGGTTATTGGCTCGGGCATTCAGGCAAGATTCCAACTCCTGGCGCTGGCAGAAATCCGGGACTTTGAGGAAGTTTCAGTCTGGAGCCGAAATCGAGAAAATGTGCGTAGATACATCGACGAAATGGCCGGCCAATTCAGCCGCGTGAAATTCATTGCTACCTCTTCGCCAGAGGAAGCGGTCAACCAGGCTGACCTGATTATCACCGCCACCCCCAGCCGCCAGCCAATTGTCAGGGCCGAATGGCTAAAGCCCGGAGTTCACATTACGGCCATGGGCTCAGACGGGCCCGAGAAACAGGAGCTTTTTCCTGAAGTTCTGGCCAGAGCTGACCGTTTTTTCTGCGACTCAATGGCTCAGTGCCGGCGTCTGGGGGAGCTCCATCACGCTCTTGAAGCCGGGATAATTACGAAAAACCAAGTCAGCGGAGAAATTGGAGAGCTGGTTCTCGGGTTTAAGCCAGGAAGGCAGTATGATGAGGAGATTACGGTGGCCGACCTTACCGGACTCGGCGTGCAGGATGCGGCCGTCGCCAGCCTTTTCCTGCGACTGGCCACCCGGTCTGGTCGGCCTGGCCATTTGCTGAAAAGTGGATGAATGAGAAACCTAAACTCAGATAGAATGTTGAATTCAGGCAAAAAATTCGGAGTCGGAGAAAGCGTTCGTGATGAGGCTTGACATAAGCCTCCCTGGCTTAAGGCGACGCTGGTTCTGAATCCACCACTTACTGTGGATTTGTTATCCTAACCTGAAAGAGTGGGTGCGCCTGTTGCTTCACATAAGAATCTACACGAAATAGGATTCATGGCCTCACCTAAGAATCTACATCAAAATCTTGATGTTTTTTCTTCCTCCAATTGACCCGATAAAACTTTCCCCGGAGTTAAACTATGTTCTCCTTTATCTCCATGATATCCAGCCCTTCATACTCCCGGCGAAGCTTTCTCTTTACCTCCGCAGCAACATAGCGACTCTCTAACGCTCTCTGCGAGGGAGTCTGCGGCTCATCATATCGCATCACCAGCCGGGTGCCTACTCTCTTCTTTCCGGAAGCTTCATGCTCACTTTAAAGAAGTCATAATAGAGCCTGACCCAGGAGTAAAGCTCCCGGATGACCTCCATCTCCTCTTCTGTATCGTACCTCAGGTAACCGACTAACTTCCGCACTACCGTGTAGTTCTTTTGCTCCACATAACAGCTATCGTTCTTCCTTTCGGTTCGGCTGCGCGTAAAACTCAGGTCTCTTCTCTGCACTTTCCAACCAAAGGCGCGTCATAATCAGCTCGCCTACCTCCGATAGGACCCAAACAAAGCGATAAAATTGTCCAGCATCGCCCCCTTCCTCTTCTTCGTCGCCCTCTCGAAGGCTGGAGCCAGTTCCTTAACCACCGCTCTTTTTTTCCTCATGACCAGCGCCATGTCTTTGCCTCGTCCTCAGGACAATCAGAGACAGTCATAGCTTCATCGGCTTCTTGCCCTTCTCATGTCTTTGCCTCGCTGCTTCACCCCAGAAAGGCAATGGGCCATGAAATTTCGGGGAGATTTTCTCGTGAGGCAATTCGCATTATTGAAAAAAATTCTGAATTCTTTGCCAATATTAGCTATAAGGAATAGACATAGAAAATAAGGCAATCTTTATGATCAAAAGAAATTGTTGAAATTGTAGGGCAAGAGCTAGGAATGCATAGCCGCGGCATTCTGGGGATTCTTCTTTTGATAGCTGCTATTGTTTCTCCCATTAAAAGCGAGCAAGATCAAGCCGGCCATTGGAAGGGTTAAATCAGAATAAAGAATGGGACAGAGGACCTTTTAAATCCCAAAGACCCCATATTTGGAGAAATTACCATCGAACTCGAAGATGAGCTCAGCCTTGAAGACGTTAGTGTCGAAGAACAGAGTTTTTTCAGAAGTGTGGATATTTCAATTGACGCTGAAGATAATATTTACATTCTCGACGGGGGCAACTTAAGAATTC
>FWPV01002322.1_pt1 | contig 47217 bp, 47 predicted proteins | sample 2228371 | NCBI WGS metagenome assembly FWPV01 (sample SAMEA103939776, study PRJEB20133) | metagenome | reverse complement strand
GGGGGGGGGTGGGGCGGGAATGGGTTGGCGGATTTTTTGATGAGTAAAAATATAAAAACTAACAAAGAGACCAAAAAGAGAAAAAAGGGCGACAATTATTGAATTTAAAATCCCAATTGAAATTAAAGAGGTTGAAAATAATAGAGGGAAAACCACATCTCCTCCACCCAAAATTAGAAACTTCCCCCCAGGTTTAACCCTCTCTAGGTTTTCTTTAAACCCCCTCATTTCCCAGGGAATCACCAGTCCCAAAATAGCCTGGCTTTCAATCATTTCTTTGGCCATTTCAATCATATGTTTTGTTTTATAGACGGCAATAAAATCATAGATTGAAAAAAGAACTAAAAATAAAATTACCATTTTTGGTTGAAAGCTTAAACCAAGAGTACTTCCTACCCCAGCCATTCCTAAAATCATTAAAATGTTTTGGTTTAAAACCAGGGGTTCCTTTAACCACCAAAAAATTAAAAGAAAAATTAAAACAAAAGGCAAAGGTTGTGGAAGCCAAAATTCCAAGAAAATCAATCCACCCAAAGAAACGGCTAAAATAAAAAAGGTCTTCAGAATTATTCTTTTTTCTTTTTTAAATTTTAAAAAACGGGTGAGAAGAAAAATAAAAAGGCTAGCCAAAAGAAAATAAAAAATAAATTGCCAAAAGGAAATTTTGGCAAATTCAACTTTTTGCAATTTGAAAACTCTTTCCATTCTTATTGCCCCACTAATTCCTAAGCCGAGAGTTAAAGAAAACAAAAAACTCTCAAATAAAAAGGTCTTCCAGGGAATCTTTTGATTATTTTGGTGATCCATTTGATTTTAAATTCTTTTGTCGCGGTTTTAAGTTCCCTCTTGCCAACTCTCTAAATATTTTTTTTGCCCCTTAGTCAATTGGTCAATTTCTATTGCCATTGCCTTTAATTTTAATCTCGAAACCTCTCTATCTATTTCTTCTGGAACTTTATAAACTTTTGGGAACAGTTTTTCACTTTTAGCCAGCCACTCAACGGTTAGGGCTTGTAAAGAAAAACTCATATCCATTACTTCTGAAGGATGTCCTTCGGCAGCGGCTAAATTGACCAATCTTCCCTCGGCCGAAAGGTAAATTTTTTTCCCATTTTTTAATTGATATTCTTCCAAATTTCCTCTAATTTTTCTTTTCCCCTTGCTCAGTCTTTTTAAATCCTCTAAATTTATCTCCACATTAAAATGACCAGCATTGGCTAAAATTGTTCCTGTTTTCATTTTTAAAAAATGTTCTTTCCTAATAATATCTCGATTGCCAGTGGCGGTAACAAATATATCTCCAACCTCAGCCGCTTTTTCCATTGGCAAAACCGAAAATCCATCCATCACCGCTTCCAGGGCCCTAAGGGGGTCAACTTCGGTAACAATAACATTGGCCCCCATCCCTCTTGCCCTCAGAGCAATTCCTTTCCCAACCCAGCCATAGCCACTGACTACAAAATTTTTTCCGGCCAATAAAATGGCCGTTGCTCTTAAAATTCCATCGATTGTCGATTGCCCGGTACCATATCTATTATCAAATAAGAATTTTGAATAGGCATCATTTACTGCCACCACTGGAAATTTTAAAACCCCGGCTTTTTCCATTGCCTTAAATCTAATTACGCCGGTTGTCGTTTCTTCTGTCCCCCCGATAACATTTTTTATTAATTCTTTCTTTTTCTTGTGGATGGTGGTGATTAAATCGCCTCCATCGTCCATAGCGATATTTGGCCTGCCTTCCAAAACCTTATTTATGCACCAATAATATTTCTTTTCATTTCCTCGCCAGGCAAAAACTGAAATTCCCTCTTTAGCTAAAGCGGCTGCTACTTCATCTTTGGTTGATAAAGGATTGGAGCCAGCAAGAAAAACTCTCGCCCCTCCTTTTTTTAAAGTTCTCACCAAAACCGCTGTCTCTTTTGTCACATGGAGACAACAACCAATTCTTAGACCTTTTAGGGGTTCTTCTTTTTCAAATCTCCTTCTAATCTCTAACAAAACTGGCATATTATTCTCTGCCCATTCAATATCTAACTTTCCTTTTTGAGCCAAATTTATATTTTTTATTTTAGACATAATATTTTGTTTAATACCTTTTCTACCTCAGAAGCAAGAGAAGAATTGGTATTAATTCTTAAATAATGACCTTTAGGAATTTTAACTGGTTCAAACTCTTTTTTATGTTGAAAATAAATCGAAACGTCGGCATCAGAAATTTCTTTTTTCTTTTTCCTTTTCTCTAATCTTTCTACAATTTTCCTTTCTGGCAAAGAGCATTCAAAAAAATAATAAGGGACTTTTAATTTTTCAGCTAAAATTATCACTTTGTCCCGAAATTCTTTTTTGGCAAAAGTAGCGTCTAAAATAACCGACTCTCCTTTTTTAATTAAATAATTTGCCCTCTTTATCAATTCCTGATAAACCTGTTTGGTAATTTGGGGAGTATATATTCCCGCTTTAAATTTTAGTTTTTTGTGACTAAAAAGGGGAATTTTAAATAATTCTTTCCTCACAATGTCTGATCTAAGAAGAAAAAATCTAGTAATCTCCGATAAATTTCCAGCTAGAGTGGTCTTTCCAGTTCCAATTTTACCAAAAATGACTATTAAAAAAGGTGGTAATTTTGAAAAATTGATTGTGTATTTAAAAGCCAAAGAAAAATATTTTTCGGCTTCTTTGTTTTTATTAGAAAAAGCAGCCACTTTCCCCTTAACATAGGCATAATAGCATTTATAAAAATCCAAGAGTTTTAAAACTTCTCTATCGCCTGAATAAAGGATATATCTTTCGACAAAATAATCAGCCAATTCTTTCTGACCTAACAATTCCAAATCCATTGCCAAAAACCCAACATCCGAAGCCACATCCCCAATTCGAAATCTTTTATTAAATTCAATACAATCTATCACATAAATTCTTGAAGGAGTAATAAAGATGTTACCGGTATGAAAATCTCCATGGCAATCTCTTATTCTTCCCTCTCTTTGCCTCTTTTCAAATAAATCTTTATTCTCTTTCAAAAATTTCTCAACTTTAATTTTTAGAAACTCAAAAATCGGTTTTCTAATGGTCTGGCCAACAGAACTTTTAAGATTTTCAAAATTCTCCTTCCAATTTTTATTAAGAAATTTTAAAGCACTATAATTTTTAGCTTCAGCTTTTTGATGAAAGTCGGCTAAAACTTTAGCTATTCTATCAATCGAAGATTTTTTCAATTTTCCTTTCTTTATCAATTCTGGGAGATAATAACTTTCCGGAATTTCCCTCATTTTTAAGGCATAATCTAAAACTCCTTCATCTGCCAAAATGGATTCTTTTGAAGATTTTAATATCTTAATTTGATTGCCCTTTTTAACAATCGGCACCACATCTAAGTAAATATCTTTGGCAATTCTTTGATTTAATTTCAACTCTTTTTCTAAAAAATATTTTCTTTTTTTTAGAGTCGAAAAATCTAAATAACTATATTTTACTGGCTTTTTTATTTTATAGACATACTTTCCGGTAAAAAAGAGCCAGGAGATATAGGTCTCCTTTAAATCCAAATATTTTAGGGAATGAGGGAAAGCCCTCAGATTGAGTAAATTTTTAATTTCTTTTTTAGTCACCTTGTCTTTAAGTGTTTCAATATCTTTTTAACCTGATCTCTTTTCTCCCAACTAAATCCTGGTTCTTCCCTGCCAAAATGGCCATAGCAAGCAGTTTTTCGGTAAATTGGTCGCAAAAGATTTAATTGTTTAATCATTCCACCGGGTGATAAATCAAAAATTTTGGGGATAATTTTAAGCAATTTCTCTTCTGAAACTTTTCCAGTCCCAAAAGTATCAATACTCACTTCGGTTGGTTTTGTTCCCCCAATCACAAAAGCCAATCTAACCAAACATTTCTCAGCCAAACCTGAAGCGACAATATTTTTGGCAATGTATCTGGCCATATAAGCACCTGATCTGTCGACTTTTGTTGGATCTTTTCCCGAAAGTCCTCCCCCGCCTGGACTAACTACTCCTCCATAGGTATCAACAACAATCTTTCTATTGGTTTGGCCACAGTCAGCCACCGGACCACCAATGACAAAACGGCCGGTATTGTTGATATAAATTTTGGTCTTTTTTGTTAAATAAGGTGCGCAAACTGGTATTATTACTTCCTTTTTGATGGCCTCTCTTAATTTTGCCGTGCTAATCTCAGGACCATGTTGAGCAGCAATAACAACTGAGTCAAGAACAACAGCTTTATCATTTTGGTAAATTAAGGTTACTTGACTTTTACCATCTGGTCGCAACCATGGCAAAATTTTTTCCTTTCTCGCTTGGCTCAGTTGTTTAACCAATTTATGAGCCAACATTACAGGCAAAGGCATTAATTCAGGGGTTTCAGTGCAAGCAAAACCCGAAACAAAACCCTGATCGCCTGCTCCTTGTCTTTTTGTTCCTGTTTTTCTCACTCCTCGGGCAATGTCTGGAGATTGTTCATGAATGGCGTTAAAAACCGCCAAAGTTCGGTAATCAAAACCATATTCAGGTTTATCGTATCCGATTTTTCCCACTACCTCCCTGACTAAATTGTTAACATCAACCCAGGCTGAAGTAGTAACTTCCCCTCCCACAATCACATACCCCATGCCCAAGGCAACCTCACAAGCCACCCTTCCATATTTATCCTGTTTCAATACTTCGTCTAAGAAGGAATCAGCAATAATGTCGGCTATTTTATCAGGATGGCCTTCTGTTACTGATTCTGAAGTTAAAAAATATTTTTTCATTTATTTTAGAAATTCTTCAAATGGATAATGGGGGGCTATTTTCCTTATCTTTTCTAAAATTTTCTCCTTCTCATCTTTCGTTTTTGCTGTTAGATATTTTTCTTTCAATTTTTTAATTTTTTTTCTTCTTTTTTGTTTTAATTTTATAATAAATTTTCTTCTTTTTTGAGACTCTTTAGCCATATGCTTTAATTAGTCTTCTTTGGGCCTCATTTTTTTCTCTATTTGATATTTTAGCTTTTTTAATACCTTTTTCCATTATAAATAATAACTCATCGTAAACATCTTTTTGAATAGGCATTGGAGTATGATCTTTCCCGCCCACACAAAATGAATATCTTGCTGGATCCTCGTAACTTGGTTTAGCTCCATAAATTATTTCTGAAACCAAAGAAAGAGCTCGAATTGTTTTGGGCCCTACGCCTTCAATCATTAACAAATTTTCAAAATTCTCTGGTTTTAAAAAATGGGCTTTTTCAATTATCTTTTTTAATCTTTTTAAATCAAATTTTTCTTTTAAAACTGGGTGCCAATAAAATTCAACATCTTTTAATTCCACTTCGCAAAAACTTGCAATTCTTTTTCGTTTTATCAAAGAATTTTCAAAAATATAACAATTCGACAACCGCCTTGTTGGCAATTTACTATTAAGAATCATTTCAAAATCTTTTAAAAATGTTTTGGGTTCTTCTCTAACTAATTCAATAGAAATTATTTTGGTTGCCTTGCTTTCTTTGGCCACTAAATTTAGTGGTTTTAGTTTTATCGCGGAAATAATTCCCGAATGAGGTTCTTCGGTAAAATTTTTTACTTTTGAAGAAAGCCAATGATAACGCCTGGCTGTTTGGTTTTCCGTATTCATTCCTTGTTGAATTACTACCCAATTGCCGGCTTTAGTAAATAAGAAATTATGTTGATAAATCCGATAGCCGGCCTGAATTAAACTTGAATCAACCTTAGCCGTCACCCTTGAAGCATAAACTAAATCGGGGGCGAAAGCAAACTGTCTGGAAATTCCGTAGGCCATAATTTCTTCGGGAGTTTTTCGTGCCTCTCTTTTTCCCCCGCAAATATAAATTCCTAATCGATCTTGAATATCAAAAAGCCCCGCCTTCAAAGCGCCTAAAGTTGTCACTCCAAGGCCCGAGGAGTTCCAGTCAAAACCAAGTACGCAACCTAATGATTGAAACCAAACCGGATCCGATAATCTCTTCAGTAATTCCTCGGGCCCGAATTCTTCAACAATGGTAATAACAATACTGCGGCCCAATTTTTTCATTCTTTCAAAAAGCCATCTGGGACAACGACCATAATCTAAGGGAATAGTAGCAATGCCTGTTCGCATATATTTCTAATTTAATCTTATCAAAAAACTGATTTTTTAGCCAGCCCAAAGCTTTTTTCACTTTCAATTATGAAAATTTTAATTTTTTTGATAAAATAAAAAGTAGGGGGCGTTTTGAAAGAGATTTGAAAAAGTCAAAGTCAATCTCTTACATTATTTTGCTATGGCAAAATAATGTAAGACCTAAGTGGAATTTTGTGAAATAATTTTTATGAAGTATAAATACTATTTTCGAAAACCAAAATCAGAAATTGTAAAAGATATTTTAAGAGGGTTGGGTATGGCTGGGTTGATTTATATGGCTGCTGGTTCGCCTTATTTCGTTTTAAATTTAATGAAAAATTTGAAAGAATTGAAGAAGTATAAAAAAGGAACGGTCTACAGCGCCTTTTGGCGATTACAAAAACAAGGTTGTATTGAAGCGAAGAAAAGAAATCACCAAATTTATATTTCCTTGACCGAAAAGGGAAGGAAGATGGCAGGCTGGCTTCAGATTGATGCTTTAAAAATAAAAAGGTCAAAAAAATGGGATGGAAAATATAGAATTGTTATTTTTGATATTGCCCAATTGAAAAAAATTTATCGAGAGGCTCTAAGAGGAAAATTGAAAGAATTAGGTTTTTATCGCCTCCAAGATAGCGTCTGGATTATTCCCTTTGATTGCCGAGATGAAATTGAACTTTTGAGAGATTTTTTTGGATTGAACCACAAAGAAATGAGATTGATTGTGGCCGAAGATATTGGTCCCGATGACTGGCTGAGGAAAATTTTTAAAATCTAACCCTTCCTGGTGTAACTTAATTAGAGATAAAAGAAAGAGAAGTTATTTTTTTAGTTCTCCCCTTATTTAAAATCTCTTACATTAATTTGCTATGGCAAAGTAGTGTAAGACGGTTGGAATACTATTAAATTTTTGGCAAAGAAATAATTTGCAAAGAGCACTTTTTAGATCAGCTTGGTACATTTCCCCCAATCTAAGCCTCAAATAGCTGGAGGGGTTTATCTTTTGCGGCCCAGAAGGCCAAAAATTGGCTGATGAAATCTTGGGGAGAACGATTTTCTTCAAGATATTGGGATAAAACCCAGGCTACGGCCAAAAGCAAATGATATTCCTCAGAATTTTCACTTTTTGCTTTTTGATAGGCTGGGTGGTTGGTGTTGATTAAAATTGTGTTTTTGAAAAAACGGGCCAACTCAGCCTTTGAAGAATTTTTTTCAAAGGAAATGGCTAAAGTGGGGGCTTTTTCCCTCTCTTCAGTTTCGGTTTTAACCAATTCAGTTTTTAATCTTCTCTTCTCAATTTCCTTCTTTAGTTCCTCTCTGGGAATGATTTTTATTGAAGACTCCTCATTTTCAAAATCAATTCCGGAAGCAATTCTTCTTTTCCTCAGCCCAACCAGAGGAGTTAACTCTGGAAAATTATTTAAAAGATACCTCAGGGTTTCTTCAATTTCCCTCTCTAAGGGCTTTAATCTTTTTAAATCGCTTTCAAAGTTAAATCTTTCTTCGCCCATTTCGTCTAAAATTGGCAAAATTACTTCCTGAATTGCTTTCCGGCAACGATAATATTTTTTTAAACTTGAAGCATCCCTTAAAAAGTCATTCTTGTTTGTGGTCAAAATCTCGGCCAAAAGAGGAATTTCAATGATGCCAAAAATTTTAAAGGGAGAGCGAGGTAAAATTCCGAGCCAATCCCAGCCCCTTTTAATTACCTTGCCAAAAGTAGAAATTGCTATCCCCGAAAATTCTTGAGGAAATTCAGTCTCTGACTTGGAGAGATAACCAAAACCAACTAATCTTCTCTCTTTTTTGCCAAAAAAGATTTTAAAAGTTTTTGAAAATTGAACTGGAAAAAGATTCTCAATCCCAATTTTTCTTCCATTAACAAAAAACTCAACTCCTCTTTTGTAAATTGATCGATAAACTGTTTTCAAAAATTGAGGATCTAAAAGGGGATAGAAGTGTTTTTGGATTGTTTTTGAAATGAAATCTTCAGAAAGCAAAGGAGTTCTCGAATTTGAGAACTCAATTGTGATTGCTGTTCCCCGGGAACTTAAAATATTCCCTTGGAATGGAATAAATTTCCAAGGAGCACGATTTTCTCTGGCTAAATACCAATAAGTAGCACATCTTGAACTCCCCCTTTTTGTCTCGGTGATCACTGATTTTGAAATAAGTAAAGCCAATTTTGCTCCAATGCCAGCAAAACCAATTCCTTTTCCTTTGATTTTGGTGGTGGCTGCAATATCATGATAATCATGAATTTCTTTTCTTTTCATTCCCTGACCATTATCTCTAACCATCAACTTTCCAGCCAGGGGATTAGTAAAAAATTCAATTTTTGAGGCTTTAGAATCTAAAGAATTGGCTATCAATTCAGACAAAATCGCTTCTTCAACCGGAAAACCATAGCTGTCTCTGATGTCTTCTAATAAATGTTTAAGATTGACCCTTGTTTCTTGCATCATATTTCTGATCTAAAATTTAAATAAATATAACAAAAATATTGAAAAAGACAATAAAAATTGGCTTTTTAATCAGCTTTTTTAAAAAGCAATACCTTCTTCCAATCTTAATAATCTAAATCAATCTTGCGCCTTTCTATTTTTTAGAAAATGGAGAGATATCAAGCTAGGTATTTCTTGAGACCCTAATTAAACCGCTACAGGGGATAATTTCAAGGCCTCTTTTTTCTAATTCGTCTAAAAATAGGTTCATGCCCAAAGAATCAGAGCTCATATGGCCGGCAATGACAACATTGATGTTGGCGGCTTCGGCTTCTTTTTTGTGTTCTTCTTCCATATGCATTCCCATTATCGTACCAATTCCGGCAATGGCTAATTTTTCATAAATTTTTGGCGAACCTTCGGTTCCGCCAGTAATTTCGGTGACCGCAATTTTACCACATCTTGCTTCTTTATCGCCAACAAAAATTTTTGGACCAGCGCCGAATTTTGTAGCTTCTTGGTATTCAGGAATCTCCTTTAAAAGAGAAAGTAAATCCTCCAATCTCATTAAGTGATTTTCCTTTTCTAATTTTTCTTTTAAAAATTTTGCTGCTAAATTGTCGGTGACGGTGTGAAGGCACATCAAATTAAACCCTAAAATTCTGGCGGCATCAACCGTCCTTTGATGATTAACCCGATTGATTCCTCTAGCTACTTCTGAAATTTTTTCTTTCATTAATTTTTCCGCTACATTAATTGGCACCCCATATAAATTTAAAATATCGCATTGCAATTCCATTACTTCGTGTAAATTGGCTAAACCTTTTCCTAAAGGATGATGAGAAACAATTAAATCAATGCCGCCAATTTCTTTGGCCATCAAAATTTCAGCTGGTTCAATATCAATCCCGACTAAAACTCTTTTTATCTCTTTATCTCGGGCAATGTTTAAAATTCTCGAATCTAAATAAGGATTCTCCAAGATTTCTAGATCAAAATCTTCCTTTTCTTTAGCTGGCAATCTTTCGTATTTTTCTTTTTTCCTTTCTAAAAGCCTTTCCACCATTTCTTTCCCTCGCAAATCTGCCTCAATTCCCTTTTCGATTGCCAGATTGAATATTTCTTTTATTCGCATATTGGCTTAAAATTTTTTGATAAAGTTGACTGGTTAATTCTTCTTGTTTTTTCAAATCCAAAACCTCCCGACGAATCCTCGCTTTTTCTTTGCGAATAAATTTTCGTAAACTCTTGGGAAGTCTCTTTTCCATAAACCCTAAAATCTAAAGTTAAAAACTTTAAACTAAAAATAATTTTCTCGTTTTTAAGCATTTTATTTTGCTAAGGGGAAGATAATTGTAAATTTCGATCCTTTCCCCTCAATGCTTTCTAGTAAAATTTCCCCATTCATTCTTTTAGTAAGCTCTTTTGCAATCCAGAGCCCTAAACCAGTGCCTGGAATTTCAGCGGTTTTTTTTGTTTTTACTCGGTAAAATTTCTCAAAAAGTCTTTTTTGATACTCAGCTGCAATGCCCACACCAGTATCGGCTATTGTAATATAATAATTCCCTTTTGTTAAGTCGGGGTAGGCTTGAATCTCGATTTGGCCAAAAAATGTATATTTAATGGCGTTATCAATTAAATTAAAAAGAATTTGTCTCAAGCGGTTGGGGTTGATTAAAATAAAAAACGGCTCTTCTTTTGGTTCAAATAATAACTTTAAATTTTTTTCTTTTGCTTTAGGTGTTAATTCTTCAACCACCTCCTTTATAGTTTCCTGGGGGTGAATTTTAGCCGGAGTAAAATCTAATTTCCCCTGTTCAATTCGCGAAACCTCCAAAATATCCTCAATTAAATTACCCAAATTTTTGGCTGAAATTTCCACTCGGGAAAAATCCTTTTTTTGTTCTTCAGTTAAAACTAGTTCGAGCCCTTCTTTTAGATTAAGAAGATAACCCCGAATATTGATAATGGGGCTTTGAAGTTCATGGGTTGCCATTCTGATAAATTCATCTTTCATTTTGTCAGTTTCTTGTAGTTTTTTGGAAAGAGCAACAAAAGAAAAAAGTCGGGTATGCTGGATGACCAAAAATAAAATTAAAATAATAGCCGCAATAACTATTAAATAAGTAAGGTAAATTGAACGTTTAATTAGCAAATCAGATTCTTCAAGAGACAAGGCTAGTGAAATTAAACCTAATTTTTCTCCGCTTTCAGGCTGATAAATAGGTTTAGTAACCTTCCAAAACCTTATTCCCTCTTCGCTTATCAAATTGGCAATAGCTTGATTTTGCGACCAACTGAGAGCCAAAGAAGGATCAGAAATAATTTTTCCGATCTCTTCTGAGGCTTGGGAGGCAATAATTCTAAATTCGCCTCTCTCTTCTTGAAGAATCCTTAATTTGGTAATCTCTGGATTTTCTTTAACAATCTCTTTAATTTTTTTTTCTAAAACCTCAGTCTGAGAAAAAAACTCGCCCATCAAAATACTAAAGATATTTTCGGCCAACAAGGCCTTCGTTTGTAAATTATAATCAATATTTCTCTGAAAAGCAGAAGTAAGAAAAAAAATGATGTAAGAGAGGACTAGAGGAATAAAAATGATTAAAAAAAGGGAATATAAAATCCCGGGATAGGTTTTAATAAAGCTGAAAATTCTTTTTAAAATCATGGAAACCCAAACTGCTTTATTCTTTTCTTACCCCTTCTTTGTCCGAAAGTCCAATAATAATTAAGGCAATTACCAGTGCCAAAATAATGAGGATTAAAATTAAGATAATAAATGGCTTTTGGAGTGTTTGAACAGGAGAAATAGTTTCAGTTGGAAGCTCAAAAATTCGAAAAATTTTTTCTCCGGCCTTGGTAAAGATAAAAGCTTCTGAGCGTGCAACAACCTCGCCTCGATTATTTGTTAAGGTAGCATAAACCCGGTGCTCTCCGTCGGTCAAGGGTTTATCTAAAGCATATTCCCAATAACCATTGTAATCAGTCTTAACCGCTACCACTATTGGTTTTGAGAAAATGTATATGGTAACGAAACTATTCGGTAGGCCCCTTCCGCTAAATTTCAGCCCCATTTCGCCCGTTGGTAAAACGACCTTCTCTACTCTTTCAATTTTATAAATCGTGGCTTTTTTGGGTGGCACTTTTTGAGGGTTTTGATAAATAATTTTATCGGCTGGCCCGGCTTTTAATGGGTCATACCCTGTTTGAATTTCTATCCCATCTAAAAAGCTATCGCCATCTGAATCAGGGTTGAATAAATTGGTACCCAGTCTTATTTCTTCTTCGTCTGATAAGGCGTCACCATCTGAGTCCTTTATTAAAACCTTCCTCATGTCAATCTTCATCTCTTCTTTCTCTTTTACTTTTTTCTCTAGGTCTTCGAGTTGAGTAGCCATCTCTTCTCTTTCGGTCTCTTCCACTTTTTCAATAACTTCCTTTTTAATCTCTTCCTTTTCTTTGACTTCCTTTTCTAATTCTTTTTTTAAGCTTTCAATTTTTTCTGCGCTCTTTTGCATTTCGATTTTCTCGACCTCTAACCCTCTTTCCTTTTCTTCTTCAATGGGTTTTATTTTTTCTTTGTAAGGTTCGGGAATACTTCTTATCTCGCTTAACTCCTCCTCAGCAGTCTTTATCCATGATTCCCTTAGTTTTTTTTCCTCTTCGACTTCCTTCATCTCGTTTTCCATTTGGGTTATTTCTTTTACTTTCTCTATCAATTTTCCAACCCTTTCTTTAACTTCTTTTTCAGTCTCCGGGGTTACCCTTTCCCGAATTTTTTGTCTTGCCATTTCTTCTTCTTCTTTAATTTCTCTCTCGGTCCTTTCGATCTCTTCGCTTATCCTCTCGAACTCATCCATTAGTTCCATTTCTTTTTCTTCCTCTCTAGGAACCTCGTTTTCAATTTTAATATTTAATCTCTCGCTTTCGTATTCTCCAAAGGGATTGGTAATTTTGGCAAAAATTTGATAATCCCCATTGGGGGTCAAATAGGTATTCCATGAATATTTCCAAATATTTTCTCCTTTTGGTTCGCCTTTTCCTAAATAAACAGGAAGAGGTGCTCCAGGTATTTGATAATAAAACTCAACTGAATTGGCATCTTTCACTTTTCCCTTAATTTCTATTTCTCCTTTAATTTGCACCCCTTCATTTAGTCCAATAAATCCAAAAGTAGGCATAATATCTTCACTTTCTGGTTTCATTCTTCTCTGAGCCACAACCAAATTTCCAGCGACTAAACTGAAAACAATTAAAAGGGGTAAAAATTTTTTGAAAAAATTTCTGTTCATATATTTTAATTATATCATTTTAATTATATCATTTTAATTATATCATTCTCCCTTAATTACTGCCAAGGGCACTAATTTCGCCACTTTTTTTGACAAACCAGCATTATGAACAACTTCGATAACTTCATCAATATTCTTATATGCTATCGGCGCTTCTTCAACAATCCCCCTCAAAGACCAACATTTGACGATAATTCCCTTCGATTCTAACTTTCTAATTACCTCTTGGCCAGAAACCCTCCTCATTGCCGCATGCCGAGACATAGTTCGCCCGCTCCCATGGCAGCTCGAATAGAAAGCCTCTTCTCCTTCTTTTGTTCCTACCAAAATATAAGAGGCTGTTCCCATTGACCCGGGGATTAAAACTGGCTGGCCAACCTCTCGATATTGTTCTGGAATTTCAGGATGCCCAGGTGGAAAAGCCCTTGTGGCTCCTTTCCTATGGACAGCAACCTCCACCTCCTTCCCCTCAATTAGATACCCTTCTTTTTTAATGATGTTGTGAGCGACATCATACAAAGCTATCAATCTCCCCCTTTTTTCTCCTAAAACACTTCTCCAGGCCTTTCTAACAAAATAGGCAATCATTTGTCGATTTGCCCAGGCATAATTGGCAGCCGAAGCCATAGCGGCAAAATACCTTTGGCCTTCAGGCGAAGAGAAAGGAACACAGGCAAATTCTCGGTCGGGAACTTTAATTTTATATTTTCTTTCCATTAAGGGGATAAATTCTTTTAAATAATCTGAACAAACTTGATGCCCAAGACCACGGCTTCCTGTATGAATCATTACAACAATTTGGTCTTTAAATAATCCAAAAACTTCTGCTACTTTTTCGTCAAAAATTTCTGCCACTTTTTGTAACTCTAGAAAATGGTTACCGGAACCCAAGGTGCCAACCTGATCTCGACCCCGGTCCTTAGCATGATTAGAAACTGCCAAGGGGTCAGCCCATTCCAAACATCCATTTGCCTCGCAATTTTCAATGTCTTCTTTTTCTCCATAGCCCTGCTCAACTATTCTTTTTGCTCCACCTTCTAAAATTTTATCAATTTGTTCGACTGAAAGTTTAATTTGCCTTCCTCGTCCTAATCCCGAAGGAACTTTTTTTTGAATTTCGGTAGCTAATTTATCCAAATAGGGTTTAATTTCTTTTTCCGAATATTCTGACTTTAATAATTTCATCCCGCAGTTTATATCGAAACCTGTTGCCCCAGGCGAAATAATCCCGTCAGTAGTTCTTATCGCTCCAACGAATCCAATCGGTACCGAATAACCCTCGTGCATATCAGGCATAGCTATTCCATACTTAACTATCCCCGGTAAAGTGCAGCCACTTATCAATTGAGAGATTGATTCATCCCTAAAAACTTCCTCTAACATTTTTTTTGAAACATAAATTCTGGCTGGAACCCGCATATAATCCCGAAAAGTCTTCGGAATTTCCCATAAATAATCTTTTAATTTTCTAAAATCTTTTTTATTTATCATAGATTTAAACTAATATTTTTTTTCCTGCCGGTAATGAGCTCTCTCTTACTACGAGGCGAAATCTTTTTTGAAAATTATACTATATTTATTTTAGTCAAAATTTATCTGATTGTAAATTCCGTTAGGATGTCCCTCCTCCCAGGCGAAAAATTATTAAAATTAAAAACAAAGTTCTTACCCCAAATTTTAAAACATTCACTTAATTACGCCATGGCGTCGTTAAGTGAATACGTTTAAATACTGACAATACCGCACTGGCAACATCATATTGGTAAAATCAGGTTGGCACCACCAGGTTGAAACGTCAGGTTGGCAACGTCAAGCGCTATCAGTCTGGATTTCCTTTAGCAGATAATCTGGCCGACCAACATCTAAATTAATAGCGTATTTTAAATGTGGAATATCCTCCGGTTTTTTGTTGCTCAGCTTGGGATCTATTTTTTGTAATAATTTTAATCCTTCAAGATCTAAAGCCACTGGATCCTTGCCAGCTAACATATAACCTAATTCTCTAATTTTGCCACCATGCCTAATCTCATTAGTATCAATGAGAGTCTGAATAGCATCTACTATCCAACAATTAGATTTTATTATTAAATTAATCTCTGCTATTGCCTTATGGATATCTTTCCAGGGTGAAACATGAAGAATTATTCGATCTTTTGGAGAGATCAAACCAAATTGATTTTTCAGAGCACCAGTAATTCCAGTCGTTCCGTGAGATTTAAGGACTGGCAAGGAAATTATGTAATCAACTTCAAAAGGAATGGTTGAAAAATTCAATTCAAAAGTTCTTGTCTTGATCTTTTTCATCGGCCCGGAAGAAAGATCAATTAAAGGAAGGCCAAATTTAGTACAGACTTCCCTTAATGGATGAGTTTCAATAATCTTTTTTGAAGAACCAGCGTCAGGAGCGGGACCATCACCAACCAAAACCTTTTTGTCTAAATTCAAAATAAATTCTAGACAAGCCTCTAAAACTTCGGGATGAGTAGTTGTCGGATAGGGTTCAAAAGAAACTATATTTGGTTTGAGTAGAACTCTCTTTACTCTAACCAATTCTTTTTTAATCTCTGCCTTGGTAAAAACTTCTTGAACAAATTTTTTCCGATTTTGAGTTTTTTGAAGAAAAATCAAACTCATATGTCAAAAAGGATGGTTGCTTGCCAGATTTTATCTTTTCTTTGATGAATATCTAAATCGTGATAGGTTACTGCTTTAATGTGAACTCCCATCCTTTTTAATTTTTTACCGATTAAAGTCGCTTCAATTTCATTTTCGGTAAATTTTTTAAATTCAATGTGTTGATAAACTTCTTTTTTTGTCTCAGAAAGATATAAAACCTCGCTTAAAAAATCAACCAACAAAGAAGCCAAATCAATGGAAGAAATTTTGATTTTCCTTTTTAGACGTCGATTATCAGTGGTAGGTTGATAATTAGCAGACTCAAACATTCCCACCATAGCGTTTTCAAAAAGCTCCTCTCTTGTTTTCCCAAAAATCCTGATTTTTAAATCGGCTGTGTGTTCTAAAATTTCATATTTTGCCATAAATTTTTTGAAATTCTTCTTTTGCCGCTTTTCTATCGTCCCAAGGAATCTTTTTGCCCCCTTTAATACAAATCCAGGGCTCACAACCCTTACCAGTAATTACTACCACATCGCCCGGTTTAGCGACTTTTAATGTCTCTCTAATAGCCTCTCTTCTATCTAAAATTTTTTTCGCTTTATTACCAGCTCCTTTGGCTACTTGTTCGATAATTTCCATAGGGTCTTCGTCATATGGATCTTCATTGGTTACAATTACCTCATCACAATATTTTGACGCAATTTCTCCTAAAATTGGTCTTTTCCATTTGTCCCGTCCGCCTCCGCAAGCACCCAAGACGCAAAACATTTTAGAATTTTTAATTTTCATCTTATAATTTTCAACAATTGTTTGATAAACTTTTTCCAAAGCATTTGGAGTGAAAGCATAATCAACAAAAACCTTAAAGGGTTCTGAAATTATCAATTCCATTCTGCCGGGAATTCCCTCAACTTTCTCTATCGCTCTTTGACAAACCCCTAAATCAATTCCGTGAGCTAAACCAACTTTAATCGCTGCCAATGCATTATAAGCATTAAACTCGCCTAAAAGCTTAACCTTAGATAGTAATAAACTTTCTTCTTTTAAGCTATAAAGGAATTTTTTTGCCGCTGGAAACTGCAAAAAATAAACAGCCTGAGGATCGTCTTGGTTAATGATATGAATATTTTTGCAGGCCTGAAACAGTTTCCCTTTGGCTTCTCTATATTTTTCAAAACTGCCATGGGCTTCAATGTGTTCGGGGGTTAGATTGGTAAAAACGGCGGTATCGAACTCAATAAATTTATGCCGGTGTTGTTTTATCCCTTCAGACGTTACTTCTAAAATAGCATATTGGCAACGTTCGTTTACTGCCTCTCGCAAAAATCTTTGAATAAAAAATCTCCCTGGCATTGTCATTTTCAACAAATTCGGTCTTTCACTCTCGCCAATTTTGAATCTAATTGAATTTATCAAAGCTATTTTAAATCCGGCTTCTTCCAAAATTTTAGAAATCATTTCCGTAACAGTTGTCTTGCCGTTAGTTCCGGTCACACCTATTACCTTCAGTTGCTTTGAAGGAAACTGATACAAAAGTGCCCCCAAAAAAGCCAGTAAAAAATGATACCAACTTATCAAAAAAGTGGGAATAATTTTTTTAATTAACTTTTTCATTAATTTTATTTTAACTTAAACTTGAAAAAAGAGGAAATCTAAGATATATTGAGATGTTATGTTCAAATTAGTCTCGCCATTTAAACCAACCGGGGACCAACCTCAGGCGATTGAGAAATTGGTGAAAAATTTAAAGACTGGAGTAAGGGATTCAGTGCTCTTAGGAGTGACGGGTAGTGGAAAAACATATTGTCTTGCCTCTGTGATTGAAAAAATTCAAAGACCCGTGCTTTGGATAGCTCCCAACAAAGTTCTTGCTGCTCAGGTCTTTCAAGAATTTAAAGAGTTTTTTCCCAACAGCGGCATTCATTATTTCGTCTCCTATTATGATTTTTACCAGCCAGAAGCCTATATTCCGCAAACTGATACTTACATTGAAAAGGATGCCAAAATAAACGAAGAAATTGATAGATTAAGGCATGCGGCAGTTCAGGATCTGTTAACCAGAAAGGATATCATCGTTGTTACTTCAGTTTCTTGTATTTATAATATTGGCTCACCCGAGGATTATCAAAAAGTTTCTCTCGAAATCAAAGAAGGCCAAAAAATAAAAAGAAAAAATTTTTTAGCAAATTTAACTGCCTTACAATACCAAAGAAACGATATTAATTTCCAGCCGGCAACCTTCCGGGTCCGTGGTGATATCGTTGAAATTTTTTTAGTCACCGGTAGAGAAATTTTAAGAGTAGAATTTTTAGGCGATGAGATTGATAAAGTTTCATTGAATGACAAAATCGTGCGATCGCATGATTTTGTCAGAAAAGATTTTTTGCCGATTAAGAGGTTTAAAATTTATCCGGCTCATTTTTGGGTTACTCCCCAAGAAAAGTTGAAAATTGCTTTGGAAAATATCAGGCTTGAATTACAAGAAAGATTGAAAGAATTAAAAAAGAAAAAGAAACTTTTGGAAGCAGAAAGATTGGAACAAAGGACAAATTATGACCTTGAAATGATTGAAGAAACTGGCTATTGCCATGGGATTGAGAATTACTCAAGACATTTGGAATTTAGGGAACCTGGAGAACCTCCTTTTACCCTTTTAGATTATTTCCCTTCTGATTTTTTAGTTTTTATTGATGAATCTCATTTAACAATCCCCCAACTAAGGGCGATGGCTGTCCAAGATAGATCAAGGAAAGAAACATTAATTGAATACGGATTTAGGTTGCCTTCAGCTATTGACAACCGCCCTCTAACTTTTGAAGAATTCAACAAAAAAATAAAACAAATAATTTATGTTTCAGCTACTCCTGATGAATATGAAAGAAAAAAAGCCGGGAAAAAATATATTGTAGAACAATTGATAAGGCCGACAGGTTTATTGGAGCCTACAATCGAAATCAGACCAACTAAAAATCAGGTTAAAGATTTAATCGAGGAAATTAAAAAAAGAATAGCAAAGAAACAAAGAGCGCTGGTTTTAACTCTGACAAAGAGATTAGCCGAAGCTCTTGCTGATTATTTGGCTGAAGAGAAAATTTCTTGTCAGTGGTTACATTCAGAAGTGAAAACCTTAGAAAGACCTCAGATTTTAAAAGATTTAAGAGAAGGAAAATATGATGTTTTAGTTGGAATTAATCTTTTGAGAGAAGGACTTGATTTGCCAGAAGTTGCTTTAATTGGAATTTTGGATGCTGATAAAGAAGGATTTTTAAGGTCAGAAACAACTTTGATTCAAACTATGGGTCGGGCAGCTCGGCATCCAGAAGGCCATGTTATTTTGTATGCAGATAAAATTACAAAATCGATCGCTGCTGCTATCAAAGAGGTGGAAAGAAGGAGGAAAATTCAAATGGAATACAACAAAAAGCATAATATTGTTCCAAAACCAATTATTAAACCAATTAGAGAATGGCCTTTCGCATCCAGGGAAAAAGAAGTTTTAGCTGAATTTTGGATGGTGAGAGATAAAAAGCTTTTGGAAAAGGAAATGAAAGAAGCGGCCAAAAATTTAGATTTTGAACGAGCCGCCCAAATCAGAGATTTAATAAGAGAACTACAGAAAAAAAGCTAAATTGTTTTGAGGGCTTCTTTCATTTTTTTCTCGTTATACCAGCTAATTTGAGCATCTAAAAAGTGGCCACGTCTAAGTTCCTCGTACAAGTTAGGGGCTTTCGTCTTAATTACTTCTCTCCGTCTTCTCAATACCTCCAATTCTTCTTCCCAGTGCTGACGAGATAAAGTAAAAGTTAAAAAGTCGAAAATTTCTTTTTCCTCTTCTGTCAGTGATTTCTTTTCTTCTTCTGGTAAACTCTGCCACCATTCTCCTAAGTTTTCAAATAAGAGTTCTTTTTCTCTGCCTTCCTCTCTTGCTTTAACATAAGCTTGAACAGCCGTTTCTGGAATTCCAAACAATCTCCCCATCTTTTCATGATCCACAAGTAGTATTGCCTCCTTTAATTGCTCAGCAGTCTCTTTTCCCCTAGACACGACGAAAATGAGACTGTTAACTGGAACATTATCCTCTGGATCGATTCCAGTTCTTTCTATAAATTGAAAATTTAAGCCTACAACTTTTTAGGATTTCTTCAATTTTCGCTTTTTTCGAAAAAAATCTCTTATTTCTGATATAGAGGCATTGGCTTTAAGCGAAATTACAACATCTGTAGCTGGCTTTTCTCCAAGATAAGCTAAAATAAGACCCATTCTCTTCCATTCCAATAATGGTAAATTCACCAAACTTTCAATATCTTTTCTTTCTCTCTTCCTTTTGTTCTGCGCTCTTTCCCTCTGGTTGTATTTGGGGAGTCTTTTCTAAAAAGCCCTCAAAAGATATAAACAGTGATTCCTTTGGTCTAAAAAAAAATAGATGAAGCTTTTAATGAAAATAATCGTGGAGTTTATTTATCTTTCGGATCTTTCAGCTAACACGTGCTCTAAAAACTCGTCTGTAAAAACAAAAGAACTTCCTCGTTCTGGTTCTTTAATGCCTGGGGTTATTTCTCTGCGGAAAACTTTTAGCTCTACCCCTGAAATATTTGTTGGAAATGTAAGTTTATAATCTCTTGGATTAACCCAAATTTCTTCACCTCTTTCTTGTTTTATCTTCTCTTTCCAAATAGCTGGCAGTTCAGTAGGTTCCTGGTCTTCTTTTAATACTCCCAGAACACGATATAGCTCTTTTTCGCCATTTTCTGAAAATTGATAATTTAAAACCTCTCCGCCCCTTCTTTTATATTCTTCAATTAGCTCTCCGTATTTTTCGAGGTCCTTTCCTCGAAACAAAAACCACTCCCCCTCAGGTCCGTAAACCTTCCCACCCCCAGTACCAATTTCATAAGTGATAGGAACTTCTTTTCCGATTTCGGGCACAGGAATTCTGCTGAAATCTTTTAATGAGACCCTTTTACCCAAAGCCTCTTCTAATTCCTCTTGCCGTGCTTTTACATGTTCTACATAACTAACAATCCTAATCCGCAGTTTATCCATTATTTTTGCGTCCTCTTCTAGTCAGGTCTCTTTCATTCTTTTTTCGGCTTCTCTCAGTCTTCCAAATAATATTTCTTTCATTGATCGCTCCCTTTCAACGCTTTCTTCTTGTTTTCTCCCCTCACTTGCTGGTTTTGGAAATTTTTCGAATGGCTCAAATGGCATAAGTTAGAGGTTATAGGACAGTTTTTTATTAATAACTTCTCGACCCTTTGTATTATTTATTTTATCAAACGTTTTTTCTTTGACAATCCCCCTAAACTGTACCCCTCTTCAAATGCTCTCTCTAGGGTTTCAACATTTGATAAGAAAAAAGTATTAAGGTCAATGCTTGTCTCTTTCTTTAAGTTTTTTGGCTTAAAGCGCTTTTTGCCAACCGGCGAAAATGATAATTTCAAATTTTTCAAACAGCACAATTTAAATTTTTTAGCTTTTATAATTCTCTTTCTGTAATTCTATCTTTAATTCCTAAACTTTCCTCAGTCTCAACTGTCATTTTCCATAATTCATCGCCAGTCTTTTCCATAAATTCCTTAATTAATTCTTGACGCATTATCTTAATCTCATTTTCACCAATAATTTCTCTTAATTTTTTTAGAGCATTTATTTTTGAGGGGTCTTCATCGGATTCTAAAGCAGCACGAATAGGTTGCTTTTTTTCAGCCAATTTTTTGGCAACTAATAAAAGAGCGTATAGTAAACCTTATCATATTCAATTTTTTTTAATATCCCCTCTTTCAATAGATTTTAATAAAGGTTTAAGTATTTGGAAGTTAACACGGATACCGTTAATATTTCCTGCTTCCATACCAAAACGACTTGAGGCGTCTTCTATAATAAATCCTCTCGGTATTGCTTTCCAATCGTAAAAGCCTAAAGCTCGGTTAAAACCCTCTATAAGAATTTTATTTGCCCTTTCAATTGTCTCTGGTTTTTCTTGTAATTTTCTCCAATCTTCCTCGGGGACGGGGCGATAACGATATTTCGATTCCCTATAAATCCAGATTATATAATTTAATCTTTCTTGTTGGGTTTTAACATCCTTTGTTTCATATAAAAAGATTCCCTCCTCATTAAGCCTCCTAACATTATCCCAATAAGATTCGCACACCAAACAAGCTGCATTCTGCTCATAACCTTTGAAATAACCTTCGAAATACTCTGAAAACCTTGGGTCATCGCGCGACACCGATTCTACTTTAGCCCTTTTTTCCTCTTCTGGGCTAATTTTTTCTTTTTTCTCTAATTCGTCTCTTCCTTTTTCTTTTGGAATTGGTGGTATCTTTTCAAATGTTTCCGGCATAGTTTATTTTTTAATTTATTTAATTTATAGCTTGGCCTTTGTAGGAGGTAAAATTTATAATTATAATCATGAGCCATAACTCCTAGCAAGTCTTTGATAAAGTTCTGATTCAACTAAAGATCGATCTCGGCCATATTTTGCTCTAGAATATTCTTTGATTAGGTGCTTGATTTGGGGGTTCTCCTGGCTGGGTGGAAAAGTAACGATATTAAAGGGTTTTGAAGTTTGGCCATTGATTAAAAGTTTTAAGGCGCCATTATAATTGTCGAAATTAACGAGGTCGCTCTCATCAAAAACTGGTTCAAACTCGCTTACTAAATATTTAGCATCATCAGGACCAACCCTAAAAGCCAAAATTGAACCAACATTGCCAAAAATGGCTTTTCTAGTTTCTTCATCAAGTTGACCGATGAATTGATGGCTAAAGATTAGATTTAATCGAAACTTCCTGGCTTCAGCTAAGGCAGCGGTAATGGTTCGAGTGGTAACATTGTGGAACTCATCAATGTAGAGATAAAAATCCTTTCTTTTTTCTTCAGGAATATTGGCTCGGGAAAAAGCGGCAATTAAAATTTTGCCAACAATAATCATTCCCAAAAGATAACTATTCAAGTCACCCAATTTTCCTTTAGAGAGATTGATAATCAAAATTTTCCCCTGATCCATTATTTCTCGAAAATTGAAAGAAGAAGTTTGTTGGGCGATAATCGGTCGAACTAAATCATTGGCAATAAAAATATTCATCTTGGAAGTAATATAAGGCACCATATTTGCCAAGGCTGCTTCCCCACCGGCTTTTTCTGCTTCCAATTCCCAGAAGTTTTTAACGACAATATTTTGGCACCGAGAAAGTTTATATTTTCTGAAATCTTTGTCGGCTAAAACTCTTGGAACTTCAATTAAGGTATTGCCAGATTCCGGATCCTCCATAACCAGTAAAAGAGAATTTCTCATATATTGTTCAAAAACCGGGCCGCCAAAGCCCAGGGCTTTTAAATTGTAAAGTTTTTCAAAAATCTCCAAAAGCTCGTTGACAACAAAAGTTTTTGATTCTGGAAATTTTAAATCGTATTCAAGCATATTTAACCCCAAAGGTCTTTCAAAGTCACCAGGATCAAAATAAATCACATCTTTAATCCGGAAAGACGGAACGAGGCCCAAAACCCTTTCAGCTAAATCACCATGGGGGTCAATTAAAGCTACTCCCTCGCCGGCTGCCATATCTTGTCTTATCATTTCTTGTATCAAAACTGATTTACCAGTGCCGGTCTGACCAACGATATAAAAATGGCGCCGGCGGTCGTCTTTCAAAATGGGAACCAATCTTTCTTCCTCACGAAAAATGTTTTTGCCAATAATGATGCCTTCCTGAGGAAGATTCGGTGGGGGAGGAGCTTGCCTGGCTTTTAACCATTTAATGTAGGGAGTAAGTAAATTGGGAGAAGGAAAATGATAGAGGTTGGCTAACTCTTCTGAAGAAAGAAGCATTATGGCTGAATCATCAAAAATTCGGAAAGAGAATTTATAGAAAAGTTTTTTTAATTTCCGGCCAGAAAGCTTTTTAAATTTAATCTGGTTTAAAACCTGGGAGTTAAATTGTTCAAAAGCAATTTCAAGCTGATTGAGAATCGCTTGAGCTCTGATTTCATTGGGAGCGGAGGCTAAAATTCGTAAATTAACATCAAAAAGGGGTTGAGTTGATTTTCTATCAAGGGCAGAAATGATTTCTTGTTGTTCAGGGGTAATTTGAGCTGGAGAAGAAACTTTCTCAGATGGTTTTGATGTCTGAGAAGGTTTAGTTGGAAAAACTCCTCCCAGGGCTTTTAAAAAACCACCTATTCCAGTCGCTGCCTGGGCACTGTTTAGAGCTTCTTCTAATTTCATTCCACCTTTAAATAGATTAATTACATTTTGGCTGATTTTCTTAATTTGAGTCTGGCTCGGTCGAAGCAAAATCTGAATAACGGCTCCTTCTCCTTCTCGAGCTAATTTAGTGAAGACAGAAGTAATGGCTGAAAGGGGATCGGTAGCAAATTCTTGTGAAAATTTCAAAGGTAAAATTGGGGATTTGGCTAAATGAGCCTGGCTTCCAGTAGAAAAACCCACTGGATTAAAAATATTGTAATCGGGCACTGGTTGAACCTGGGCCTTGGGCCAAAAGCCAAGAATTTGCTTTTCCACTAATTGACTAATTGAGCGAGGACAGGCTACATAAAAATAAATTTCCTCCCCAATTCTATGGACAGCAATTTCAAAAACCAAAACTGGATTGCCAATCAAAAATCTTAAAATTTTATTTTTTTCCTGAAGACCGACTAAAGAGGCATAAAATTGTTCAGCTACTTTAAGATATTCTAGTAAAGAAACTTCCTTTTCTTTTTCAATCCGTTGGGGCAAGGTGACCAGAAAAAGGGTCAGGTTCATTCCTCGAGCAAGAAAACCTTTTGCTTTTTGTCTTTCCAAAAAGAAATAAAAAATTAAAAACAATATAAAGAAGGGCAGGAAAAATAAAATTAAATCTAGTAAAAGGGGGGGCATACCCGATAGGACAACTTTAATTATAATAATTTTGAAGCCTTTTTGCTAAAAACCTTCGACCATTGGTAGTTTTTAAATAACGTTCTCTTCTTTTGGCATCTTCGAAATTCAAACATAATTTAGCATAAATGAGTTTAAATGGTTTGCTAAATTTAGTAGAAAAAGATTTACCTAAATTGTGTTCTTTAACTCTTTTCCGAAGATTAGTAGTAAGTCCAATATATCTTTTCTTATCTTTTAAACTTTCTAAAACATAAACTATGTAAAATTTACTCACCTGGTTACTACAATGATATTGTAGTACCGGCTTCAAAGTTGTACTACCGGGCATATCTTACAAAGGTTTTAAAATTTTCTTTTCAATAAGAATTTGATAATAACGATCGATTAAAATATCGTGGAATTCATCTAAAATTGCTGGGTTATTCAAGGCTTGAGCAACCGAGATTGCCTCCTTTAAACTCTTTTCAAAAACAAGGGAAATCAAGGCGCCAACTTGTTGAGCGGGGGGAAGAGTTGCTATTTCTCTTGCTTCATCTCTCACTGTCCGGGGAGCAGCAAAAGGAGGTATTTTTTGGATTTTCTGAAGATAACTCTCAATTTCCTGCTTTACCATCTTTTCTCTTTCTTCCGGAACTTTCTCTTTCCTTAATTGGGGCTCTAACTTTTCAATTCTCTTTTTCAACTCCTCAATTTCAGTTTCTTCCCTTTCCAGAGCCTCTTTTTCGGAAGAAATTTCTTCTGGTTTTTGATGATTAATATCAAAAAAATGGTTTGACATAAACTACTTTTTTATTATAACACATTTTATCCTCTTGAAAAAGCTTTTCAATTCGATAAACTAAACTATATGCCAATCACTAAATCAGCCAAAAAAGCATTAAGGCAGGGCTTGAAAAGAAAAGCAAGAAATCTGGAAAAAAAAGAAAAAATAAAAAGCCTGATCAAACAGGTGAAAAATTTAGTTTCTCAGCAAAAAATTGAAGAGGCAAAAAAAATTTTACCCCAGGTTTACAAAGTTTTAGATAAAGCAGCCAAGACAGGATTGATTAAGAAAAATACGGCTGCCAGAAAAAAATCTAGAATAACCAGATTAATCTCGCGAACAGAAAGCGAAACAAAAAATAATAATAAATAAAATTACTTCCCTTATTGACTTAAAAGTAAGCTTATCATCCAAAGCTAGATCTCAGCAATTAATAAATCGAGGGCAACTTCTGAGTTAATTTTTCCTCTCTTAATATCAAGATCGAGTTGAAAAATTTTCTGGTAGATTCTCTTTAATTCTTCGAGGTTAAATTTTCTTGCCTGCTGAATTGTTTTTATTACTATATAAGGATGGATTCCCAACCTTTCTGATATTAACATGTTCGCCCGGTAGGACAGCCGGGGGGAGATTTCTTTGGCTCTTAATTGATGTGATCTCACCATCAGCAAATTTCGAAACTGGAAATTAATCATTGAAAGTAAATATAAAGGATGATCGCCTTTTCTTAAATGGGCCCTTAATAACTCTAGGGCTCTTTTTTTATTTTTTGAGGCGATAGCATCGACGGTTTTGAAAATATCAGTTTCAATTTTCGGCCTGACTAAAAGCTCTACCTCTTCTTTTTTGATTTTCTGACCACTCTTATAACTAACCAATTTTTTAATTTCATTTGCCATCTGCCAAAGATCGTTGCCAACAAATTCAATCAGTTTTTCTAGGGCTTGGGGCTCAATTCTGGTTTTATATTTTAGAAATTCTTTTTTAATCCAATCTTTTAGCTGTTCGCCTTCTAAAAATTCAAATTCTTGGAGCTCGGAATTTTTTTTGAGAAATCGAAATAGGGAATCTTTCGCTTGAATTGTTTTTTTCTCGTAGATCAAAATAATATCTCCAGTTTTAGCTAAGCTTTCTTTTTCTTTCAAAAATTCCTCTTTGAAGGTTGGGTTAGAAAAAATCTCCTTTAAAATTATCAATTTTTTCTCTTTGAATATTGAGGAAGAATCGAGGACATTTTTGAAATCTTGAAAATTTAGATCTTCTTTCTCAAAGCAAATTAAACTCAATCCGCTTTTGTGAATTTTTTGGTAATGTTCGGCAATTTCATTTAATTTCTGCTTTGAGCGATAGGTGTCTTGACCGCAAAGGAATATAATCATATTCGCTTCACTAAATTCAAAATCCAAAACAAAAAATGGAAAAATTCTTTTTAAATTTTAATTTTTCATTTTGATTTTTGATATTTGATTTTTGATTTCACTTTTGGCATTTCGGGCAATAATGCGCACTTCTGCCACCAAGTTTAACTCTTTTAATTAATACCCCGCAGCGCCGACATTCTTCGCCCTCTCTCCGATAGACTTTTCTTTCTTTATCAAAATATCCTCTTTCTCCAGAAATTCTTCGAAAATCAGAAATTGATTCTCCGCCTAATTCAACTGCCTTTGGTAAAATTTCTCTCATTGCCTGATAAATTTTTTTTAATTTATCCTCTGATAATTTTGAAACATCTTTAAAGGGGTGTATTTTTGCTTGCCATAAAATTTCATCAGAGTAGATATTGCCAATACCGGCTATCACTTTTTGATCCATTAAGGCTTCTTTTATTTTACCTGTTCGTTTTTTGGCTAATGCTTCCTTAAATTTCTCAAGAGTAAAATCTCTTTCCAGCGGTTCGGGTCCCAAAGAGCTTAGTTCCTTTTTAAGTTCCTCTTGGGTTAAAAGCTCAACTTTGGCAAATTTTCTTAAGTCAGATAAGGCAAGCATCTCTCTATTATCAAACCAAAAAATTAAATGTAAAAATCTATTCATTGGGTCTTCTGCCAGGGGGCCGGGAACCCTTGCCTGCCATTGGCTTCCTTTTTTTTCCCATTTTCCTAAAAGCAAATGCCCGGTTAATTTTTGATGGATTAGCAAGTAAGTGGTTGACGGAGTTCGGGTCTCTCTTAGTTCAAAAATGATGTTTTTTCCCCGACGCCAGAGATTTTTAATTTTCTTTCCCTTAATTTCTTTTTTAAATTGCTCAAAATCCGTTGGTCTTTTTACTATTTTCTTAAAATCGCTCCAAACATCAACAAAGGTCCTTCCCAGGACCTTTTTTTTTAAATCTAAAACAGTAGTTTCTACCTCGGGCAATTCTGGCATCTTTTTCTAATTAAACAACTAATAACAAACAACTATGAGTTGTCAGTGGTTAGTTGTTAGTTGTAAAGCTACTTTAAGGCGTTTTTAATCTTTTCGATAATTTCCCCTGGGGTAAAATGAGCCTTTACCAAATAATCAATTGCCCCCAGTTTCAGCCCTTTTTCAATTTCTTCTTTCTGTCCCAGGTTGGATAGAATAATGACCGGAATTGAAGCTAAGGCTGGATTCTGTTTTACCCGGGTTAAAACTTCAAAGCCATCGATGCCCGGCAAGATAAGGTCGAGCAAAATTAGATCCGGTTTTTCCCCCTCGATCTTTTTCACCCCCTCCTCCCCATCCAAAGCTTCAACGGCTGTATAGCCTTCATTTTCAAGCTTTCGAGCAATAAGCTCTCTCAAAAATTTATCATCTTCAATAATGAGAATTTTCTTTGCCATATTATTTCCCGATTTGTTTTACCACTTTATCAATTACCTCTTTAGGGTCAAATTCGGTTTTAATTAACCAGTCTTTAGCTCCTAACTCCTTGGCTCGATCTAATTCCACTGGCTGACCGGAATTGGAAATTATGATCACTGGGATTTCTCTTAGTTCCTCGTCTTTCTCCATTTCCTCCATCACCTCAAACCCGCCCATTTTAGGCATAATAATATCTAACAAAATCAGATCTGGCTTGGGCTTCATTTCCCTCATCATTCTCAATCCTTCTTCTCCGTCTCTGGCAATCGAAACTTGATAGCCTTCAGCGGCTAACTTTTTTTGGAGAAGGTCAATCATTATCTCCTCATCCTCAATAAAAAGAATCTTCTTCATCTTTTTATTTTAAAGCTTTATTAGAAATTGGCAACAAGTCATCGCCAAGTCCAATACATCTTTTATAATCTAGGAGGTTAATGTTATCGCTTCGACCTTTATTTAATTTTAAACCTTTATTGCAAAATAGGCAATATCAAACCTCATTCTATTGGTAAGGTAAAATAAAAGGTTGTTCCCTTCCCTTCTTCTGATTCAAACCAAATTTTCCCCTGATGAGCCTCAATGATATTTTTGGCAATAAAAAGACCCAAGCCAGTGCCCTCGGTTTCTATCCTCATTGCGTTAGTTCCTCGGAAGAATTTAGTAAACACCCTTGCTTTTTGATCCTCTGGAATTCCTATCCCGGTATCAGCCACTGAAAATTCCACTTCTTTTGCCGTCCCTTTTAGCTTAACCTTCACTCTTCCTCCTAGTGGAGTGTATTGGAGAGCATTATCTATCAAATTGGTAATAACCAATCCCATCTTCTCTACATCCATTTTTATTTTCGGTAGCTTTTTCGGTCTCTCAAAGCTAAGTTCAATTTTTTTCCTCTCCGCTTCTCCTTTATAAAACTCTAACACTGATTTAACAATTAATCCAATATCGGCGAAAGTGGGTTTGTAAAGATATCTTCCTTCTTCAATTCTGGCCACATTTAAAAGATCATTGATCAATTTTATCATCCTTTCATTCGCTACATAGGTTTTTTCTATGAATTCCTTTTGTTCTTGAGTTAATTCCCCCAAGTCTCCATCTAAAAGCATCTTTAAGGTCCATTTAATTGCCGACAAAGGAGTCCTCAATTGATGAGCAGATAAAGAAACAAATTCGGTTTTTATTTTTTCAATCATTTTTTCTCTGGTCACATCATGTAAAATGATGAGATTTCCCAGTTTTTCCTTATTTCTCATTATCGGAATAGTAGAAATCTCTAAAACCAAATCTTTTTTAATTGGCAATTCTTTTCTAAAAACTCCTCTTATTTCTCTTCCCAAAAAAGTAATCAGGGGCTTAAGGGTTGGAAAATTTTCTAACTCTAAAATTGACTTCCCAACAAGATTTTCACCTTTGACTCCAAAGAAGGTCTCAGCCTGAGGATTAATTATTGAAAGTTTATTTTCCTGATCAAAAAATAAAAGACCATCAGCAAAGTTAATAATTAAGGCATTGGTTTTGTCTCTTTCCTCTTCCGCTCTTTTTCTGGCCTCTTCAACATCTTCTAAGATATTGATTAAGGCTACCCTTGATTTTCCTAATTCCTCAATCCTCATTTGAAGTTCTTTTGTCCTCCTTTTCACTTCCACATCAAGGTTTTTGGTTAAAATTTCCAGTTCCTCTGTCCTGGCCTTAACTTGGGCTTCCAACCTTTTCTTGGTTTCTTCTAAACTAAAATAGAATTTCCTTAAATCCTTTATCATCTCATTAAAAGTAATAGCTAATTCTTCGAATTCATCTTTAGTCTTAATTTCAACCCGAACTTGAAGATTGCCGGCCGAAACTTCTTTAGCAGCCGAGATAAACCTTTCCAGGGGCTGCGTAATATATTTGCTCAAAAAAGACGCAAATAAAATAATAGCCGAAGAAGAGAAAACTAAAAAGGCGTAAGTTTGATTTCTAATTTGCCTTACCAGGCTGAAAGCTTCTTCCTTTGGCTGGGCTAAAATTAAGTGCCAATTTTTGCCCGGATATTGCTGAAAACTTTCCAGAACACTAAAACTACCTAACATTTCTTCCTGACGAAAAATAAATTCAACCTCACCTTTTTTAAGCCGGCTGGCTTCTTTTAAAGGATAAGCGGGAGAAATCTTTTCAAAAAGAAGGGATTTCCAGGGATGAGCAATAATATTTCCATTAGCATTGATCAAAAAAGCCTGGCCCCTCTGACCAATTTTAACTGAACCGATAATTTCTAAAATTTTTTGGGGGTTGATTTGAGCGGCAATGAAGGAATTAATTTTCCCTTCTGAATCAATAAGCGGTACAAAAAAAGTAAGCGCTGGTTTGGTGGGGGTCTTTACCCAATACAGGTCAGACATTACAATCTCTTTCTTTTCCTTTGCCTGAGAAAACCAAGGATTTTCTTTCCATTGATCATAAAATTGGAAAGCAAAAGAATAAAGGATCTTACCCTCTTGGTCGAGTAAGGTGATATCTTCAAAAATGGGATAATAATTGACAATTTTTTCTATTTCGGTTGATTTTTCTTGTAAGGGAATTTTCGGGTCTCCAAGGATTGAGTTTTGGGAAAGAGTAATCACGTTTTTATAGGCTTCTTGAATAAAGCTCTCAATCTGGATAGAGATTAACCTGTTCATCTCTTCCAGGTTCTGACTGGTTGTTTCTTTAAGAGATTTTTCTGAGCTGAAAAGGAGAAAGAGCCCGTTTAAGAACAAAGGGGTAATGCCAAGGAAAAGTAAGACCAAGACCGTTTTTGTTTTAAATGATAGTCTAAAGCCTTTCATCTTAAAATAAATCTATTTCACTTTTTTCTTCTAATTCTTTAAGGCTTTTTTTAATTCTATCATTTTTAATTCCTAAACAATAGTTAAGGGGTGATTTTTCCAATTTCCCCTTTTCGCCCTCTAATTCAGTCGTTTTTTCTCTTGTTTGTCTTTCCGGTCCGGCATCAATTTTCCCCTTCTTTAGCTTTGAGCCTGATTCTGATTTCCAGGGTTAGTTTTCAATTGTCTAGGATTCTGATTATCTTTAAAAGTTTTGGAAAAAATGATAATTTTTTTCTTTTCTTTGCCATAGGTTATTTGAGGGGAATTTTTATAATTTGATTAACTGCCTTTCCATCACTCCATCTCCCCATTGAAAAAGTTTCTTCGCTTTCTCCATTGGCAATTGAACAATCTCGGTAGTAAAAGGCACAATTAAAAGTGGCATCAATAAGTTTAAAGCAACTATAAAAATTAAGAGCATTAAACTGATTAAAAAAGCTAATGTGGTTGCTAACAATCGGTGGGTTTCCATAAGTATCAGAAGGAATCTTAAAAAGATGCTTTTCTTTTGAGAGGGCTTGGCTAAATAATTTTTCAATCCGGGATTGGGAAACAAGCCGATCTTTCTCGGCTAAAATCCCAAGTAAAAAAGAACGGTAAGGAAATGTTTTCAGATCTTCAAAGGGAACTCCATAAAGGCGGGGGGAAATTAGGGGCAATCCCTCGGCTGGAACAATTAAAATTAAAACTTTCGGCTGGGGCAAATCGGTAGTAATAATATGAGTAGCCACCGCCCCGCCAAAAGAAATCCCTATGACAGCGAAATTTGAAAGGTCGTTTTTGGGTGCAATCTCTCTTACTTTACTCAAACCTTCTTTTGTAAGTTCATAAGCTCTGTTGATCAAATCTGAAGAGTTGAAGAATTCAATAGGGCTTCTTTGATAAAAAGGAACAATAACAATATTTCCTTTCTTTGCCAAATGAAATAAACCGGCGGTCTTTGGAAAATCCGACCAATCTTCGAGAAAGAATCCAGGGAAGACCAAAACCACCGGTAAAGAGTCCAAGTCCACATTGTCGGGAAATAACAAAAAAACAACATCCTCCCCTCTTCTCAACTCCAGAACTTCAGCTTTTTGGGTAAGGTAGTCCTTTCCGCCTGGTCCTGCTTCTGGCTGGTCGGGAGGAAAAACAAATGGTTTTTTGCCAGGAGGAAAAAAGGAAAAAGAATACCAATAAAAGTAAAAATAGTAAAAAAGAAGGAAAAAGAGGATGAGAGAAATGAAAATTATTTTTGAACTCATTTTTTAGAATTGCTTTGGGTTTTTGCTTTCAACTCTTTCTCCAATTTTTCAATTTCCCTTTTCATCTCCAACATTTTTAGTTCTCGGCCAACCGCCAATTGGTGGAATTTTTCTAACTCCTCAACTTTTTTCTGAAGTTCTTCCTGGCTTTCCTGAAGCGCTTTTGTCCTCTCTTTAACTCTTTCTTCAAGGGTGGCGGCTAAATTTCTTAGTTCTTGAGTCCGGGCTCGGACTTTTATTTCTAAAGCCAATTTTGCTTCTTCTAATTCCTGAGTTCTTGCCCGAATTTTTTCTTCAAGGCCTTTTTGGATTTCTTTTAATTGTTGGTAACTTGTTTGAAGTTCACTAGCCATTTGGTTAAAACCAGAAATTAAATCGCCAAACTCATCTTTTCTTTTAGTTTTGATTCTAAAATTGAGTTTGCCTTCTCCCACCTCCTTCATTCCCTCCCGGAGTTCCTTAACCGGATTGACAACTGTCAGTTGCATCAAAAAAGAAAGAGAAAAAATAATAAAAACAACTGAAATAAGAATCATTATTAGAAATTGTCTTTGAGTTTTAGAAACCGTCTCAATCAATTCCTGAAGAGATAGTTTTATCTCATAAGTTCCCACCCTCTGGCCACCAATATGAATAGGAGTGATGACTCTTAATAATTCAGTTTTATCCAAAGCCCTGATCTTGGTTGCTCGAATTCTGCCGTCGCGATAGGAATAAAAATTTTCTGGAGATGGCTCTTTGCCAATCAATTCACTATCACTGGAAGCAATCGTTTCTAATTTTTCGCCCATCAAGAGATTAACGCTTATTGAAACCACGCGAGGGTTCAACCAAATCATTTTTAAGATATTTGATTGAATTTTGACAGAGTCTTCTAAGTCTTTTCGGCTGGCAATATTAGCCTCAAGGGTCTGGGCAATATTAATTGCCAAATCTTGAAATGTAGATTGAAAAAATTCCTTTTGACTATTAATAGTTAAATGGGCTAAAACCAAAAAACTCAAAATCACTACCAAGGCGGTGCTTAAAACCAATTTAATTTGGAGAGTAAAGCGGGGGCTCATTTCTTTTTGTGGGACAAGATATTAAAAATTGCTACCTGGCTTATTGGGCCAACCACTTTTCTTCTAAAATTTTTAATTCACCGGTCTGCTTTAGTCGCCTGATTGTCTGATTGATTTTTGACAAAAGAACATCCTGGCCTTTTTGAACTGCCACCCCATAAAACTCTTGGGTGAATGGTTCTCCAGCAATTTTTAGTTTTTCCTCCTTAGCCACCATTCCTACGCCGGCCGGATAATCAATGATGATTGCTTCAATCTCCCCCTGGAACAATGCTTCTTTAGCTAAATCATAATTGGCATAACTTTTGACTAAAGAAGGATCGGTAAGCCTTTTGGCCTCCGCTTCACTGGTTGTTCCTTCTTGGACGCCCAAGATCTTTCCTTGAAGATCTTTCACCTCTTCAATTAGAGAATCCTTTTGAACCACAACAACCTGGCCGGCATTGAAATAAGGATCAGAAAAACTTAAAACTTCAGCTCTTTCTGGAGTAATGGTGATGGCAGAAATTATCATATCAACCTTCCCCTCTTTTACTGAATCGAGAATTTCCGCCCAAGGAATATTTTTAAATTCAACCTCAACCCCTAAATCTTGGGCGATTTCTTTTGCTAAATCGATATCAAAACCCATAAAATTGCCGCGCTCATCTAAATACTCCATTGGGAAATAGGCGGCCTCAGTCCCAACTAAAATTTTTCCTCGGTCAAGAATCTCCCTTAATTTGGGGTCAAGAACCTTCTCTTTGCCGGTGGGAATTAAAAATAAATAATAAATCAATCCCCCTATTAACAAGACGATCAAAATTAAAATAAGGAAAAGGTTTGTTGTCTTCATAAAAGTGAATTATTGGCTTTTTTTCGACCTTTGGAGTTGAGCTTTCAATTCTTTAATCTCTCTTTTTAATTCCACCATTTTCAATTCCCGGCCAACAGTCAATCTTTGAAAAGTCTCAAGTTGGTTAATTTTTTCTTGCAATTCTTTGGTTCTCTCTCTCACTTTTTCTTCCAATTTTTCCTGAAGTTCTTTTAAAGGAGTAATATCAGAAAAGGAAAAATAATAACCAATGACGTTTCCTTCGGCATCCTGACGGCTACTGGCTGAAAGGCTTAATATTTTTCTTTTTCCCCCGATTATAATCTCTATTTCTTGGCTATCAATCTTTTTCTTTTTCGAAAGTTCCTCCAAAATTCTTTTAACTGCCAAATTTTCTTTAAAAATTTTCTCCACTCTTTCTCCAATCAATTCCATTGCTTTTAGACCAAAGAGGTTTTCCAGGGCTGAATTGACATCAAGAATAACAAAAAGCGGATTGGCATAAAGGGTGGGTAGAGGCAAAAACTGCCAGAGATCTTTTAGGTAGTTTCCCAGATCTTCCAGGTCAAGGGAAAGTTGTTCAATAATAATTTTTTGAGAATTTTCTTCTTTCATCTTTAAAGAGAAAAATCACCAAGTAGCTTTAAAACGGTGCACATTGCCTCCCTTGAAAGTACAATCAATCTCCCACAATTTTAAATTTTCTTTTGGTAAAACATAAGAACCAACCTGCCAAAAATAACCCTCCCAATAGCGACAATGTTCAGGGCAGACAATTGGAAAATCCTCTAATTCCAGAATGAAATATCGCTCTTTGATATTAAGTTCTTTCGGTTTTAAGTGACCAATAGTATAGTATTTGCGCCAATAGTTACTTATCTCTCGAGAAACCCGCTCTATTGAAACAAAATAGCGCATCATAATTCTGGTAATATAAGAAATTTTTGCTCCCCATTTTCCGCTTTCTCTAAAGGTCTCGTCTTCCCAGCTGAGAATTCTTTTTAGGACAAAATAGATAGCTTCATCTATTTTTCTCGGATACCATTTAAAATTTTCTATTTGGTGGTGCTTGAGAGGATAACCCAATTTTGCCAAACCATCCTCAAGCTTTTTTACTTGCTCTTGATCATATTTCTTTAAGATAAAATTAAAATGATTCTCTAGGGCTAATCCAATTACCTCTCCCTTGATTTTTTCTAAATTTAATTTTTCAAATTCTTTCCTTAAGTCTTCCATAATTTACTCCCATTTTATTAGACATTCATGATAGGGTTCGCCCCTAAACATACATTTGGTCTCCTCCGAGGTAACCCGCGGGCTTTTCAGGACGTATTGCCCAATTCTCAAAAAATAACCATCTTCAAAAAAATAAGTGCATAAGACAGGATGAACCTTAAAATCTTTTAAGCGTAAAATTAGGTATTTTTCTCTCTCGTTCAGTTCCACCGCCTCTAGCTTACCAATTGTGTAATGTTTTTCCCAATAATGGGGAGATTCTTGAAAAGCCTTGCTGACGGAAAGAAAATGCTTCATTATCAATCTGACAATAAAAGAGTGTTTGGGGGCCAAATTTCCCATCTCAGAGATTTCTCTGTCCCCAAAGCCAAAAACTTCTTTAATTACCAACAAAGACACCGCCCTTAAACCCACTGGATACCATTCAAAAGTTTTTATCTTTTCATAATCCATTGGATTTCCTAATAGCCCCATTTTCTCTTTTAATAAATTTATTCCTTCTTTTCCTTTCTTCTCTCTGATATATTCCCAATCCGTTAAAAAGACTTGTCCTCTGGCTTTACCTGGGATTTCAATCAATCGTTGAATTTCTTCTTTGGTAAGCTGCTCTTTTTCCATAAAATTATATAGTTCAAATTTATATCATTTTGCCGACCTTTTATTTTTCTGCCTCTTTCTCGAACTTTTTCAATCTCTTTTTTAATTCTATCATTTTCAACTTCCGACAAATAGTCAGTTGTTGAACTTTTAATATATTTTACAACAATTTTAGATTTTCTTTTACCCTTTCTTTTTGGCCCATTTTTTTCTGATCGTCAGATGATCTTGGTTGAGGCAAACGGCTTATTAAACTTTCAAATTCGAGCTCCTTTAAAATTCCAATCGCTTTTTCCCGATCATATTTCCCCCAGGGGTGTTTTTTAATCTCAAAATTCAACGGCAGATCTCTGGCGATTTGAACCAATCTCTTGGAAAGAAATGCTTGTTCTTTGTTTTTTAACAGAACTTCTCTTAATTTTGGTTTAATTTTTTGAGCATTTTCTGAATTTTCCTCGATTTCTTTATATAAATTTTCTAAGCTGGTAAATTCTGAAAGTAGCCTAATGGCGGTTTTGACGCCAATGCCAGCCGCGCCGGGAATATTATCAGAAGGATCGCCCCTAAGAGCTTTAAAATCAGTAAGTTGGCTGGGATTTAATCCCTGATATTTTTCCCGAACTCGACTTTCATCATATAAAATTGTCTCTTTCATCCCCTTTTTTAGGCTACAGACTCTAGTCTGCGAATCAACTAGCTGTAAGAGATCTAAGTCGCCGCTTAAAATTATCTTTTCGAGTTTGGGAATTTTTTTAGTAATTGTGCCGATTAAATCATCAGCCTCAAAGCCCTCTTTTTCAAGGACAGGAACATTAAAGGCTGATAAAATTTCTTTTAATTTCGGAATTTGAGAAGCCAAATCCTCAGGGATGGGAGGCCTTTTTGCTTTGTATTCTTTGAATTCCTTATGGCGAAAGGTGGGGGCGGGAAAATCAAAACAGGCAACAATAAATTCAGGCTGAAATTCCCGAATAGCTTTAAAAAAAACTAACAAAAATCCATAAACACCGTTGATCAATTCTCCTCTTTGGGTAGTTAGAGGAGGTAAAGCATAATAGGCTCGATAAACAAGAGAATTGCTATCAATAATTATTAATCTTTTCTTTTCCATAAAACATTTGAAGAATTTATGATTTTTCTTCTTTGAAATTTTTCTTTTCAAGATGCCACAAGGAAATTTTCTTTACAAATTGAAACCACCGCTTTGGATTGTTAACTTGCGAGTCTTTTTATTGATGTATTTGAATTTAATTTTGATGATTTTGCTTGGAAGGATTTTTTGAATTTTTTCCGCCCATTCAATAGCAACGATGTTTTTTGGTTTTTGAATAATTTCTTTAATCCCCAAATCTAAAATTTCTTTTGGTTTTTGAATCCGATAACAATCAATGTGATAAAAATTTTCGAATTTTGAATTACGAATTTTGAATTTTTTTAAAATAATAAAAGTGGGGCTTAAAATTTTTTCTTTAATTCTCAAGCCCTTGGCAAACCCTTGTAAAAAAGTGGTTTTCCCTCCGCCCAGGTCTCCCTCTAGTCCAATCACTAAGGCTCTCTTTCTCAATCTTCCTTGAAGCAATTTATTAGCTAGTCCCTCGCCAATTTTTTTTGTCTTAGAAGAGCTTTGTGAAAAATATATTTTTTTCATTGACAGATTTTTAAAAATGGAGTAATTAAAAATAAATAGGCTCATTTTTATTTTAAAGGAAATTTAAAAATTTTTAAACCATTTTTATATGCGCGAAAAACTCATTGGTCAGATTAAAATCTCACCAGAAAAAATTCTCATTGGTAAAGAAAAAATAAAATGTATTTTGGACTTCAAAGAGGAAATTGAAAAATTTTTATTTAGAGAGGTTACTCAACTTGTTGAGATTCTTTTAATTGGAAGTTTTTATCTCGACGTATCTGATATCCATTTAGAACCAAAAAAAGAAAATGTCCTTTTGCGGATTCGAATCGATGGGGTTTTGCACGATGTTTTATTTCTCGATTTTGAAACCTATCGCCCCTTAACCTCCAGAATTAAGCTCCTTTCCGGATTAAAAATTAACATCACCGACCGACCCCAGGACGGTCGTTTTTCTCTTTTAATCAGCGACTCTTCAATTGAAATCAGAACCTCTTCTCTTCCTTCTGAATATGGAGAGGCAATTGTGATGAGAATTCTCAATCCAAAATGGGTCGTCAGTATGGAAGCCTTGGGTCTGAGAGAAGATATGTTAAAGCTTTTTTACGAAGAACTAAAAAAACCAACCGGCATGATCATCTGCACCGGACCCACTGGTTCAGGCAAAACCACTACCCTTTATGCTTTTTTACAGAAATTGGTTACGCCTGAAATTAAAATTATCACCATCGAAGACCCAATTGAATATCATCTCAAAGGGGTTTCCCAAACTCAGGTGGACGAGTCAAAAGGCTACACTTTTGCCACCGGTTTAAGGGCGGTTGTCAGGCAAGACCCTGATGTCATTTTAGTCGGTGAAGTCCGCGATTTTGAAACTGCCCAAATCTCCCTCCAGGCAGCCTTAACCGGCCATTTAGTCCTTACCACTCTCCATACGAATGATGCGGCCGGAACAGTTGCCAGATTCCAAGCCCTGGGAGAAAAAGTAACCAATATTGCCCCCGCCTTAAACTTGGTGATTGCCCAAAGATTGGTCAGAAAAATTTGTCCAAAATGCGCCGAATTAAAACCAATTCCGGCTGAACGGTTAGAAAGGCTAAAGGTTGCTTTTAAAGATTTACCAAAGACAGTGAAAGTCCCAGAATTGAGACTAGGAATGAAAATTCCTTTTGCTAAAGGTTGCCGCGAATGCAATTTTACCGGTTATAAAGGGAGAATGGGTATTTTTGAGTGTTTTTCCGTAGACGATGAAATAGAACGGTTTATTTTAACCAATCCCTCAATTGTTGATTTAAAAGAACTAGCCATCAAAAAGGGAATGGTTTTAATGCATTTGGACGGATATATTAAGGCCTTATGGGGAAGAACTACCTTTGAAGAGGTAGAAAGAGTAACCGCTGAATAAATTAAAATCCCGGAACCAAAACAAAAGCTGGCAGCTTGAGTTAGAATTTCCCCGAGGAGCAACCCAGTCTTCCAGGTTGTCCGGACTAAGAGAAATTCCAGTTGGTCCCGGGATATTTTTTATATTAACAGATTGTGAAAAAATTGTCAAGAAGGTAGCATTTCGGGCAAACTTAGTTTTTAATTTAAAAATTTTAAGAGGGCCAAAAACTAAAAAATAAAACGATTTAAAAAATGGCCACTTTTACTCTTTAAAATGGTTAGTCTGGATTATCGTCGAGTTCATTTAATTTTTGTTTTTCTTTTATTTCCTTTAATCACTGAGGGTGTTTATCCCTCTGGTATTTTGATTAATGAAATTCTTCCGGCCCCGAGGGGAGGGGAAGAATGGATTGAAATTTTAAACCAGAATAATTTTGAGGTTGATCTATCTGGTTGGCAAGTTAAAGATCTGGAAGGAAAAATTACAATTTTTACCTTCCCCAAGGGAACAAAATTGATCCCTTTAGGATTTTTAGTTCTACCCCAGTCAGCCACAAAAATTATTTTAAATAATGAAGCTGATGGCTTAGCTTTATTGTCGCCTGATGGGAAAATTGCTGATCAAGTTTCTTACGAAAATGCGCCTTTTGGCCAATCATATAATAGAACTGCAGCTGGTTGGGACTGGAGCATCATTTTAACTCAAGGTAGGATAAATATTATTTCAGCCCAAGAAACAAAAGAAGGTAAAGAAACAAAAAAAGAATTTACCCCTGATAACGGATCTCCGCAGATAATAGATATCAATAGCGCTTCGTTAAAAGAGCTTGAAAAACTGGCTGGCATTGGGCCGGTTCTGGCTCAAAGAATAATTGAGGCCCGACCATTTTATTCTTTAGACGAACTTACCAAAGTAAGCGGTATTGGCGAAAAAATTTTGCAAGAGATTAAAAAACAAGGATTGGCCTGGGTGGATCCGAATTTAAAACCAACCCAAATTACCAAAGAAACCAAAGTCCTTGAAAAAGGAATGGCAGGAGGAGTCCCGCCCTTAAAGCAAGCTTTTTCCCCCAGGCAAATCCCAAAATTTCTCGCTACTTTTCTAATTGCCTTATCCCTGGCAATTTTTTCCGGGATAATAATTTTGATTCTCAAAAAGAAAATAAAAACCCCTTGGTAATGGTTTTAGTTCTTTTAACCTCTGAGATTTATCTGGTCAAGCACTCATTGCCTAAAGCTTTTGTTGGCTTTCTTGAAATAGGGAAAATTGAATTTTCAGAAAATTTAGGGTAAAATAAAGTATAAAAATATGTCTGGACACTCCCATGCCAAAACAGTTAGAAGAAGGCGCGAAGCTGATGCTGCCAAAAGGAGCCAAATTTTCTCGAAAATAGCGAGGTTGATTTGGGTTGCGGTCAAGGAGGGAGGACCAAATCCAGAAACCAATGCCAAGTTAAGATTCGCTATCGAAACTGCCCGGAGTTATAATCTTCCAAAAGAAAATATTGAAAATGCAATAAAGAAAGCCTCCGGAGAAACCGAAAAAGGGAAATTAGAAGAAGTTGTTTATGAAGCCTATGGGCCAGCTGGAATTGCCTTGATTATAGAAGGAATTACCGATAATAAAAATCGGGCCATTAATGAAATAAAACAGATTTTGAACCAACATCAGGGAAAATTAGTTAGCGGAGGAGCAATTAAATGGATGTTTGAAAGAAAGGGGTGTATCTCTATAGATTTTAAATCTCAAGCATCAACCCTCAAAACTAAAGAGGAATTGGAATTGTTAGCAATTGAGTCTGGGGCAGAGGATCTCTATTGGCACGATGATTACTTAGAAGTCTATACAAAAATTGAAGACCTGGAAAGGGTGAAAAAGAGTTTAGGGGAAAAAGGAATCATTATTGATTCAGTAAGTTTAGACTGGAAGCCAAAAGAAATAGTTGAGGTGGGAGAAAAAGAAAAAGAGCTTTGTTTAAGACTTTTCGAAGCCCTAGATGAAAACGAAACTGTTCAGGAAATCTATTCCAATTTAAAAATCTAAAAACTTTTCCCTCTTGACAAGCTTTTTTGCCTTTCTATAATTACCTTTAGTAATATTTTGCTAAAGGTCGAAAAAAATCTTAATTAAAATTGAAATTTATGATCTATCAAGAGGAAGAAGAATTTTTAGAGGAGGAAGTTCCGGAAGAGGAAGAAGAAATTGAATAAAACTCTCCTCGGAAAATGAATTTATTCACCAGTAGAACAAATTTGTTCTACTGGTTTATTTTAGCAAACTTTCTTTTACCTACTTTTATCACCATTCCTTTTTCAATCTCTATCATGTCTCGCCAGTTCGCTTTTAAAACCCCATTGATTTTAACCGCTTTTTGTTCAATCAGTCTTTTAGCTTGGCTTTTAGAGCTGACCAATTTTGTTTTTACTAATAAATCTAAGATATTTAAAAGTTTTTCTCTGATTCTCACTTTAGGTATTTTGGGGGGTATTTTCTTTTCTCGAAAAATTCTATTAAATTCCTCTTCAGCTTTAAAAGCTGCTTTTTCTCCATGATACAAAGCAACAATTTCTCTGGCTAATTTTGCTTTAAGGTCGCGGGGATTGATTTTGCCCTTTTTCAAAAGCTCAATATTCTTTTTTATTTCTCTTATCGGTAGGCGGGTAGAGAGTTCAAAGTATTGAGGTATGAGTTCGTCTCTTAGAGACATTAATTTCCCGAATTGTTCATTCGGTGGCTCGGCAATACCAATATAATTTTGAAAACTTTTGCTCATTTTTCGCTCCCCATCTGTTCCGACTAAAATTTTCAGGGTCATAATATCCTGGGGTGGCTGACCAAAATGAGGTTGTAACTGTCGTCCCATCAACATATTAAAGAGCTGATCGCTACCTCCAATCTCTACATCGGCCCTAACAACAACTGAGTCGTAGGCCTGAAAAATTGGATAGAAAAACTCATTAAACCAAATTGGCTTACCCAATTCTCTTCTCTTTTGGAACATGTCTCTTTCCAATATTTGATTAACAGTAAAAAAATGGGAAATCCGATACATTTCTAAAAAACTGAGCTTTGATAGATGTCGGCTATTATAGACAATTTCAGTTTTCCCAAGGTCTAAAATTTTTCCAAGCTGAAGTTTATAGGTTTTCATATTGTTTTTAATTTCCTTTTCGGTTAGCACCTTTCGGGGCGACAATTGGCCAGTAGGATCGCCAATTCGGGCAGTAAAATCCCCGATGATTAACACAATCTGGTGTCCCAAATCTTGAAATTCTTTCAATTTCCATAAAACTACGGCATTTCCCAAATGAAGATCAGGTACAGTAGGGTCAATACCCAACTTTACCCGTAGTCTTTTGCCGGATTTTAATTTTTTAAGTAAACTTTCTTTTTCGATAACCCTCTCTACTCCCCTGGTTAAAACTTCTTCAATTTTTTTAAAGGTTTGATTCATAATTAAAAAATATTGAACGGTTATTTTGCGCTTAATTTTATTATAACAAAACTTGTCAAAAATCGAAAATTTTTGTAAAAAAAATTAGAAATGTTAAAAACAATTAAAAGAAAAATTAAATTGGTTTTTAAGGGTATCTTTCTCTGTTTTTTCTTTTTTGCTCTAGTCCTTTTGGGGCTCTTTCTTTGGTATATTAAAGATTTTCCCCGGCCGGAAATTTTTAGCGAAAGACATTTAACCCAATCAACTAAGATTTACGATCGAACAGGAAAAGTGATTTTATATGAGGTTTACGGTGAAGAAAAGCGAACCTGGGTTCCTTTGAAAGCAATCCCTGAATATCTTAAACAGGCAGTGATAGTGGCTGAGGATGCCAATTTTTATTCCCACCCCGGAGTTGATCTTAAGGGAATTGTCAGGGCGATCTTGGAAGATTTGAAAATTGGAAAACCAGTTTATGGTGGTTCAACCATTCCTCAACAACTGATCCGATCAACTTTTTTATCAACTGAAAAAACTGTCCAGCGAAAAACTAGAGAAGTTATTTTGGCTCTGGAACTTAACCGACGCTACCCAAAGGATCAAATTTTAGAATGGTATTTAAATCAAATCCCTTTTGGCCAAAATGCCTATGGGGTAGAAGAGGCCAGTCAAACCTATTTTAAAAAATCGGTCTCAGAAATTTCTTTAGCCGAAGCGACAATTTTGGCATCATTAATTAAAGCCCCTTATCGGCTTTCTCCTTATAAAGAAGAAGGAAAAAAGGAACTTTTAGCCAGAAAAGATTATATCTTAGATAGGATGGTGGCTAAGGGCTATTTAGATTCAGAAAAGGCGGCCGAAATAAAAAAAGAAGAAGTAAAATTTGCTGAAAGGAAAACTGAACTTAAAGCCCCTTATTTCACTTTATATGCTTTGCAAGAATTAGAAAAAAAATATGGCCGAGAATTTTTAGAAAGAGGGGGGTTAAAAGTTTATACCACTCTGGACTGGGAGTTACAAAAAATTGCTGAAGAAATAGTTAGAAAGGGGATTGAAAGAAATAAAATTGCCAATGCCCACAATGCCGCTCTGGTGGCTCTTTCTCCAAAAACTGGAGAAGTCTTGGCAATGACAGTTGGAACTGGAGACTATAATGCTGAACCTTATCCTGAGGGTTGTCAGACGGGCATTGATTGTCTGTTTGATCCAAAATTCAATGTTGCAACCGGCGGTGAGGGTTATTTGGGGCGTCAACCAGGATCAGCTTTCAAGCCTTTTGTCTATGTTACTGCTTTTCAAAAGGGTTATAGTGATAAAACAATAGTCATTGATGAGTTAACTAATTTTGGAGTCTGGGGCGGGAAAGAGTATATTCCCCAAAACTACGATCAAAAATTTCGGGGGGCAGTAACCTTAAGAGGGGCCTTGGCCCAATCCCTTAATGTGCCGTCGGTGAAGGTTTTGCTTTATCTGGCAGGACTAGAAGAAAGTATAAAAACCGCCCAGGCTTGTGGAATTACTACTTTAAAACCTCCTTTTGGGCCCTCGATTGTTCTTGGTGGTTGGGAAGTAAAATTGCTGGAAATAACCTCAGCTTACGGGGTTTTTGCCAATGATGGTAAAAAAGTATCAACCACTACCATCTTGAAAATTGAAGATTTTCAAGGCAAGATTATCGAAGAAAATAAAAAAAGTGAAATAAGGGTTTTAGAAAAGAACGCGGTTAGATTACTGAATGATATTCTTTCAGATAACGAGGCTCGGGCCCCAATGTTTGGATCAAGATCCCCTCTTTACTTTGAGGGTTATCAGGTGGCGGTGAAAACCGGTACTAGCCAGGATTATCGTGATGCCTGGACAATTGGTTATACCCCTTCAATTGTAGTTGGGGTTTGGGTAGGGAATAATAATAATCAACCAATTAAAAAGCGGCCAGGAGTGATGGTAGCTGGTCCGATTTTTCACGATTTCTTAGAGAAAATTTTATCTAAATACCCCAAAGAAACTTTCCCCAAAATAGAGACCGAAGACTAACTGGTTTTAATTGGCATTAAAACGTAAAAATAATCCTCTACATCAACCGGTTTCAAAATTGCCGGTCCCTCTTCATTGGTGAATTCAAAAATTATTTCTGGGGTTTTTATCTCTAAAATCCCCTCAATTAAGAAACGGTAATTAAAAGCAATTTTTATTTCCTTGCCCTTAATTTTTCCCTTTAAAGAACTTTCATAACTTCCCAGATTTGGACTCTGGCTAAAGATAGTAACCTTTTCTTTTTTTGGGTCAATAATAAGTTTAACCTCGTTACTTTTTCCACAAAAAAGACTAGCGGTTTTAATTTGGCTTAAAAATTCTTCCTTAGAAAGGGAAATGGTAGTGTTAAATTTTTTGGGGATAATCTCTTCGTAATTAGGGTATTCTCCCTCAATTAAACGGGAGGTATATTGAATTTTTGGATGAGAAACCTCGGCCATTAAGGATTCAATCCAAATCTGACGCGGGGAAATATAAAGACGCAGTTCCCCTTCTTTTTCCTCAAAAATACTAATCAGTTCTCTGGCTGAGGTCTGGGGTAAAATAAAAGAAAACTTTTGAGGTAGGGGGGTTGGCAAAAATAGTTTTTTCTCAGCCAAACGGAAACTATCAGTCGCCACCATTTTAATTAAATTTTCCTGAAGATTTAAAAAAACACCGGAAATTTCCGGCCGGGTCGAGGAAGGAGAAGGAATTTTAACAACCTGGAAAAGAGCTTGACAAAAAGAAGGGCAATCAATAGAAATTGGCACTTCAGCTTGAATCCGGGGAATGATTGGGAATTCCTCAGGATTAAAACCTAAAATCTGGGTTTTAAAGTTTTCGTTTTCTAAAAAAAGAGTAAGTTCTTTTTGAAACAGAGATATTGTTTTTTGAGGTAAAAAACTAATTAGTTGAGAGAAAACCTTAGTTGGTAGACAAATTTTTCCTTCGGTTTCTACTTTGGCTAACCCCCACCAATTTATTCCGGTTTCAAGGTTGGTAGTTGAAATTTTCAAAAAGTTTTTTTCTGTTTCTAGTAAGATAGTTTGAAGGATTGGCAAGCTAAAAGTTTTTAGGGTAATTTTCCCAACCATTTCTACACCTTCTTTTAAAATTTCTTTTAAGATAGTTAATTTCATAATTGTTGTCGGTCTGGATAAATTATTTTTTTTCAGGCTTTTTTTGAGGATAAATTGGGGAAAAATTAGGAATTTTTAGTTAATATTTTCTCTTGTTATGTTTTCCTAAATTTCTCCACTGATAAACCTCTGTTTTATTAAGACAATTTCCTCGCGCATATTTTCGTCTTTTTCCAGTTCTTTTGAAATTTTTTCATAAGCATAGATGGCGGTGGTGTGATCTTTTCCGCCGAATTTCCTTCCAATGAAGGGGAAAGAGCTTTTCAGCTCCTCTCTTAATAAATACATCGCAATTTGTCTTGGTTTTACTACTTCTTTTTTGCGGGAAGGAGATAGCAAATCTTTTTCTTTTAGATCGTAAAATTCGGCTACGGTTTTTATAACTTCTTTGGGGGTAATTGCTCTTGTTAAAGAAGAGGTGAGATCTTTGAGTAAAGATTTGGCTGTTTTTAAATCAGGCGGACTGCCTTGTAAATTTTGATGGGCAATTAGAATATTCAGTGCCCCCTCTAATTTTCTGATATTTTTTTGAATCGCCGAAGCAATGTAGTTTAAAACCTCTTCTGAAAATTCAATTTTTCTTTCTTGGCATTTTGTTTTCAAAATTGCCATTCGGGTTTCAAAATCCGGGAAAGTGATATCAGCGATCATTCCTCCTTCAAACCGAGATCTTAATCTTTCGGTGAGGGCAGGAATAGCCCGGGGCGAGCGATCTGACGAGATGACAATTTGTTTATTTTTTTCATAAAGCGAATTAAAGATGTAAAAAAATTCTTCCTGAGTCTTTTCTTTCCCGGCCAAGAATTGGATATCGTCAATAATTAAAATATCAATGGGTTGATATAAAGCCTTAAGTTTTTCAATCTGATGATTGCGAATGGCTGAAATCACATTGGAAACAAATTTTTCGGTTTGGACATATTTGACTTTTTTTTGGCTGAAACTTTTTATCACTTTGTTGCCAATAGCCTGGAGCAAATGGGTTTTTCCTAGGCCAACTCCACCATAAATAAAAAGCGGATTGTAAACCTGGCCCGGATTTTCCGCTACTGCCCAGGCAGCTGCTTGAGCCAACTCATTGCATGGTCCAACAATGAAGTTATCAAAGGTATATCTTGGGTTAAGATTTGTTTCTTTATCCACCTTAAATTCTGGAAATTCTAACTGCCCGTTTTCTCGAAGAGAGACTAAATTTTTTCTTTGTATTTTAGGAGAGGATTTGCTAAATTCGTATTTTACTTCTTTAATTTCTTCATTTAAACTATGAAGGATTTTGAAAATAGTTTTGTGATATTTTTGCTCAAGCCATTCTTTAACAAAAGAGTTAGGAACAGAAATAGAGGCCACCCCATCTTTGAGAGAGGTAATAGCCGTATCTTTGAACCAAGTAGCAAAATTGGCTGGAGAAATGGTCAGTTGAATTTGGGCCAAAACCGCCCGCCAAAGTTCCTCTTCAGTCATATTAAAAAAATCAAGATTGTCTTGGCGGTTTTATTATAGCATAAGTCAAGAGCAAAGAAAAGCTACTTTAAACGGTATTTTTGTGGATAACCTGGGTAAAAACTGTGGATTGACCTGGGTTGACTTGTGATATTTAAAAGGTAAAATAAAGAATATGTCTATTACCTATCGACCTAAAAAAAAGAAAAGAAAAAAAAACCATGGCTTTCGAAAAAGAATGAAAAAAAAGGGAGGAAAAAGGATAATTGCTCGTCGGAGAAGAAAAAAAAGATGGAGCTTAACGGTTTAAAATGTTGCCAAAAACCAATCGCTTAAAGAAGAAAAAGGATTTTGAGGAAGTTTTTAAAAAAGGAAAGATCTTAAGGGAAAAATTTTTGATTTTTAAGTTTATTGAAAATAATTTAAAAAG
>FWPV01002321.1_pt1 | contig 47227 bp, 49 predicted proteins | sample 2228371 | NCBI WGS metagenome assembly FWPV01 (sample SAMEA103939776, study PRJEB20133) | metagenome | reverse complement strand
AGCGGTGAATCTGTAACCGGATCCGAATTTACAGCAGTTCTGGGACTTGACTGCTTAACGGAGATATTTCGCCATAAGATCGTTCACATCCGTGTAGACGGTTCCCTCACCCCGCTCCGCGGCTTCCAGAGCTTTCACCGTTTTGGCGTTGGGTATTCTCACATCAAAAGGGAGTCCCCTATGTAAGGCCACTTGTTGAAGGAATAGGCGAGAATTGCTTGATGACGAGAGCCCGACTGTTTTTAGTATTTTTTCTGTTTTTTCTTTCAAGTCAGGGTCGATCCTAGCTCTGACAATAGCCTCCTTGGATTTTTTGCTTTTTGCTGTTTTTTTAACGGATCTATCAAGGACGGCTGCTTCCATAGTTACCCCCTCCTTCCAAAAGCATTGTAGCACAGATAGGCTACAAAATTGCAGGGAGGAGGATTAATAAAGGTTCTTCGCTATATGGTTTCGGTAACGACTTAGAACTTTGGCAAATGGAATTCAAAACGACCTCCGACGAGGTAAAAGGGCAGGATGCCGTTTTTGAGGGTTCGATATCCCGGGCTTTTGCCCTTGCTCCCTGGAACAGGCTGTTCAGCCCCTGCAGGAGACCGTTGGAGATACGGGTCGAAAACACCAGGAGAATCTCACCCTTCGTGCTCCCGAAACGTTCGGGCCAGATTCACCATTAGGCTCAGGCGGCTGTGGGAGGCCCAGTGGAGCCACCGCTTCAGGTTCACGTCCGCCTCCAACAGGGCATGGGCCCGGCCCATGCGGGCATAGGCGGGATGATCCGGCAGAGCCTCCAAATCGGCCCGTTCCCTGCCGCTCAGCTCCCCCCTGGTTCTCATCGTTATCCATCGATGGTACCGGGTTAGGTACAGGGTGGTTAGTTTTTCGTGATCGTTCCCCTCAAAATCCGGTCATTTTTTGAATAGAGAAAGTATGCAGAGTTCCCCTCGCCGAAGACCCGAGTCCAGGGCGAGCAACAACATGGCCTTCAGGCGCTTCTGGGCGAACTTTCGGGTGTCGAGCTTTTCGAGGAAATCTTTCACTTCCTCCAGGGAGGGCAGATCGCAGACCTTGGGGGGCACGGACCCACGAATTCCCCGCAAGGGATCCTGCGTGAAGATCTCTTCATCCAGCAGGTAACCGAAGAAGACCTTCAACACCTTGAGGCGGGTCTGCCGGGTCCATTCGGTCTTCGAGGCGGCCAGATACTTCAGGGCCGCTTGCCTTGGCCGGTCGAACAGATCCGGGTTGTCCCGGATGAACGGCGACAGGATGGCCCCGTCGAGGTCCAGGGTCGCCTTCCTTAACCCTTGAGCCTGACGAAAAGCCATAAAGGCTTCCAGGGCTCCCTGGGGGCTGAAGGGCTTCAAAGCTGGATGGATACGGGTGATTCGGACTGACATGGCGGACTCCTCCTCCTTGACATTTGGGGGAAGGTCTTGAAAGGGCGAGGCCGGCAAAAGGGAAAAAACAAGACCGCTTCCCTGCACGAATTTCTCGGCAGAAAGCGGTCGTTAAATGCAGTGGTGGGCGACACAGGGATCGAACCTGTGACTTCTTCCGTGTGAAGGAAGCGCTCTTCCGCTGAGCTAGTCGCCCGGGAACGGTGGGTATTATAACGGGCTTGAGGAGGATTGGCAAGGCGGTTTGTCGAAGAAGATCCATTCAGATAAATATCCGGATGGTATAATAAATCACAAGCTAGACAATTCTTCTCCTGGGGGGATGAAGATGACGACATTCGACATGAAAGAAGCCCTGAAGCTTGCGATTCACTCTGAAATCGAAGCCAGCGAGTTTTATCGTTCCTGGGCGGCCAACACGGACAAACCTCACTTAGCAGAGGAATTGAACAAGATCGCCGATTGGGAAACCTGCCACCGGGATTCTCTGACGAACTACTACACGGAGCTTTACGGGGAGAAATTCGAACGTGATCCGAATCTCGTCGTGGATCCTGCCCTAAGGGTCCAGGCGGACGAGTTCAAGAACTCCTATTCGCTCCTGCGGATTGCTTCTGCGGTCTTTATCTCTGAAATGAGGGCTGCGGAGCTTTACGGAAAAATGGCCGAACAGACGGAAGGCTCTGCTCGAAAGATGTTTTTGGAACTCAAGGAAATGGAAGAGGGGCATATGGGAACGGCCAGGAAAAATTACGAAGAAATGCGCGAACACATCCAGGGTTTCCACGCCTTTTAAAAAAGATCAACCGTTGGATGCCGGGCGAAAAGCCCGGTTTTTTCTTGAAGCGCATAACGTATACAATATAAGGCTGACAATCGAGGCTGCGGGGTGTATTATTAAACAAATCGCTTGGAGGATTTGAATTGCGCGAAGATTCTTGCGAGTTGCTGTCAAAGATCGACGATTACTGGGACGAGATCGGTTTTCAACCCTGCAGCGGGCTGGGACTGGCCGGCGTATACAGGAGAGTGACCTTCAGGAAGGGGGCCCTCCTGGGGGAAGTCGCCCGGTATTATGCCGATGACTACATCCTCTGGTCTCACGAGGGCGAACAAAGCGCAGAAAGGATTTTGCGCGATTGGAGGGGAATACCGGAGGTCATGTCGCACCGGATCCTTCTTTTAGGAAATTCGACGTGGCCAAAAACCAGGCAAAAGACGTTTCTTTGGGGATTTCGGGGATGGGTCGAGATTTACTCGCTTCGACTCGGCGACAAACCTCACAAGCGATTTGCGGATCTCGCCTACTGGGCCTTGATGGGACTCGATTATTCAAAAAAGAAGGGAAACCAGGACACGGAGGTGATGCCCGTTAATGGCGTTTAGGGAGGGCGGTTCGAAAGCAGTTCAATTCCTTTGGGGGGTGAAATGAACGATGCTGACGATGCTTTTCGTGATTGCGGTGGTCTTTTTTGCAGCGGCTTTTATGATTTACGGAAAATTCCAGAAAACGGTGTATGGCCTGGATGACAAAAACGATACGCCGGCAAAGGTCTATTTCGACGGGATGGATTATGTGCCGACCCACCCGGCGGTTCTCCTCGGCCACCATTTCGCCTCGATTGCAGGTGCGGGGCCGATCGTTGGACCCATCACGGCGGCTTCCATGTTCGGATGGCTTCCGGCCTACCTTTGGTGCCTGATCGGTTCCGCCTTTCTCGGAGGCGTGCACGACGCGGGTGCCCTTGTCTCCTCGATCCGGCACAAGGGGTTGTCGGTCGGGGAGGTCGTGGACCACTGGATCGGCCATCGTGCGAAAAAGATCTTCCTGACCTTCACGTGGCTTGCCCTGACACTGGTCATCGCCGTTTTCCTGGAGCTGGCCGCCAACACCTTTGCAGCCGACCCGGCGGTCGCTTTTTCAGGGCTTCTTTACATCGGCATGGCCTTGATCTTCGGGGTCCTGATCTATCGAAAGGGCGTTTCCCTCCTCGTGATGACGCTGGTCATGGTCCCGATCGTGATCGGTGCGATTTTCTACGGCAATTCCGCCGAGTGGGTCCAGCAGTCGTTCGCTTTTCCCAACACGACCTGGCGCTGGGTTCTGATCGTTTACATCTTTGCGGCTTCGGTCCTTCCGGTTTGGCTCCTGTTGCAGCCGCGAGACTACCTTGCCTCCTACCTGCTTTACTTCTCCCTGTTCATCGGCGCGGTGGGTATGATTTTTGGAGCGAAGACCTTCGACGTGAACCTTCCCGCATTTACGGGCTTCTCCGGGCCGAAGGGAGAACCGCTTTGGCCTCTCCTGTTCGTCGTGGTGGCCTGCGGAGCCATTTCCGGTTTCCACTCCCTGGTCGGGAGCGGAACGACGGCCAAGCAGCTCCGCAAGGAAACCGACGCGATCGGCGTGGGCTATGGAGCCATGCTGATCGAGGGCCTGGTGGCGGTCATCGCGATCGGGACGATCATGATCGGCGGCGGAATGCTGAAAGGCGGTCCCACGGTCACCTACGGTGCAGGCCTTGGAAAGTTTGCCGCGCTGATCGGTATTCCTGAGAAAATCGGGACGTCGCTTGGCCTTCTCGCCCTGAACTCCTTCATCCTGACCTCCCTGGACACCGCGACACGCTTGGCACGCTACCAGCTCCAGGAGTTCACGGACATGAAAGTCGACCGCTACACTGCAACCGCGATCGGTGTTGCGGTTGCCGCGGGCCTGGTGTTCATGAAGACCGGCGGAAAACCCGCATGGCAGCTGATCTGGCCTGTGTTCGGCGCTTCCAACCAGCTGGTCGCGGCTCTTGCCCTTCTTGCTATCGGGGTTTGGATCATCAAGGGGCTCAAGAAGAGTGCGAACTTTGTCATGATCCCGATGGTGTTCATGCTCGTGACTACCATTGCCGCCCTTTTCCTGCTCATCAAGGACAACCTGAGCAACCTGATCCTTTCGGGGATTTCCGTCGTCCTGCTCCTGCTGGCCGTGATGCTGGTCAAGGAAGCATGGAGCGCGCTGAAGAAGGCCTAGGGAGGGCAACAATCGCTAGCAGCATCCTCTGTTTATTCGGTTGCCCTGCACGATGTGAATGAAAAAAGCCAGGAAGGGCGTCATCGCCCTTCCTGGCTTTTTTCGGTTGCGGTCTACTTTTTCAATCCGGGGACACTGAAGCTTTTGGATCCCCAGGACTTTCCCTTCAGGGGTTTTCCCTCGATCAGGTGAACGAAGCGGCTCAGGCACTTCGGACATTTCAGCGTCGAGGGCTTCTCTTCGAGTTCGAATTCGTGGTTGCAATTCAAGCAGCGAAATTTCGTCATGCCTATCCTCCTCCTTCTCCCAGAAAGTTTTCTCATAGGGCTCAGATATTATAAGGGAAACCTGGCTTGAACGGAATGGAAGGAATGTACTGAATATCGACACGAGTCCTTGTGGATCATAGCAATGAAAATACAGATAGAGGTATAATACAATCAATTCTGAAAAGGAGGAATCCCATGAGGATCGGACTTGTAGTACCCGACATGTCCTGCAGCCATTGCGCAGAAAGGATCCGTCGCGCTCTCGAGCAAATCGGAATCCAGGCGGAGGTGGACTTGGAAAACAAAACCGTCATCCTGGATTCGAAGGATGTAGAGGAAGCCCGAAGAAAGCTGGAGGAGATCGACATTCCCGCTAAAAACACCTTCGAGCTTTGAACCTGGGCTTGTAAAGAAAGGCAACCCTTGAGCCTGGAGGTGAACTGATGGTGCGCGAACTTTCGATCGTTCTTTGCGGGGCAGCGGGGCAAGGGGTTCAGACTGTCGAGGTCCTGCTGGTCAGGGCCTTGGGCAGAAGCGGTTTCCATGTTTTTTCCACAAAGGAATCGATGTCCCGGGTCAGAGGGGGCAGCAATTCTACGGAAATCCGGGTTTCGGAGGGGCACACGGAGGCCTTTGTCGATCGGATCGACCTCTTGGTCCCGCTCAACGGCGGCCTTCGAAAGAATGTCTGGAAGCGCCTCGGGCCGGATACGCTCGTGCTTGGAGACAGGGAAGAACTAAAAGAAGAGTTCGCGGGCAGGGAGGTTCGGTTCCTCGACGTCCCCTTCCTGGAGATTGCACGCGAGGGGGGGGGCGCTGTCACGGCGAACACCGTCGCAGCAGCGGTTCTATGTGCCCTTTTTCGAATCGAATTCGAAATTCTTGACGACCTTCTGAAGGAGAGGTTTGGGAAAACTCCTGAAGTCCTGGAAAAGAACCTTCTTTCTGCGGAAAAGGGATACGAACAGGGCGTCCGGCTTCTGGAAGAGGGTGTTTTCGGCCTAAAAACGCCCAAACCTGACCCGAAGTGGCGTCCCTTGCTGATCGACGGCCACAAGACCGTTTCTCTCGGGTCGCTCGCCGGGGGGTGCAATTTTGTGACGGCCTACCCCATGTCTCCCGGATCCGGCGTGCTGGCTTTCATGGCGCAAAACGCCTCCCGGTTCCAGATTGTCGTAGAGCAGGTAGAGGACGAGATCGCGGCAGTGAACATGGTGCTTGGGGCCTGGTCTGCCGGGGCACGTGGAATGGCCACGACGTCGGGGGGAGGTTTCGCTCTCATGGAAGAGGGGATCAGCCTTTCGGCCGTTACGGAAATTCCCCTGGTGATCCACCTGGGACAAAGGCCGGGTCCGGCTACCGGCATGGCGACACGGACTGAGCAAGCGGACCTGGAGCTGGCTCTTTACGCGGGACACGGGGAATTTCCGCGGGTCCTGTTCGCTCCCGGAAACGCAAGAGAGGCCTTTGAGCTTTCCCGGTTGGCCTTCGATTGGGCGGATCGATACCAGGTCCCAGTGTTCATCTTGACGGACGAATACCTCCTGGACAGCATCTTCGAATTGGAATCCCTTCCGGTGAAGGGTGAAACCTTTTCCCGCCATTTCGTGGAAACGGAACCGGGGTACGCGAGGTACCGCGTAACGGAAAGCGGCGTTTCGCCGAGAGGGATCTTCGGCTACGGGCGTGGCCTGGTCCGTATTGACAGTCACGAACATGACGAGAAGGGACATATCGAGGAAGACTTCGACGTCCGCGAGCGCATGCAGAAAAAGCGAATGTCGAAACTTCGGCTCCTCGAGGCTGCGGCTTTCCCACCGACCATAAAGGGGGATCCCCAGGCGCAAACCAAGGTCTTTTGCTGGGGGTCGACGGGACCGATCGTGGCAGAAGCGCTTGACCGGCATGGAAGGGAAGATGTTTCGATGGTTCACCTGAAGCAGGTTTATCCCTTGCACCCGTCTGTCCGGACCCTGGTGGAACAGGCAAGGAGAGTCGTCGTCGCGGAGGGGAACTCGACCGGCCAGCTTGCCCGCCTCATCCGGCTTTACACGGGCAGGGAGGCTGAGCACCGGCTTTTGAATTTCAGGGGACACCAGTTTTCCGTCGAGGAAGTTTTCGAGGGTCTCGGGAAAATCCTGGAGGGGGGGGAACCGGCATGAACCCGAGGGAGTACGACATCGAGCCCGTCGATTTGTCCTGGTGCCCAGGTTGCGGCAATTTCCAGATCCTTTCGGCCCTAAAGGAAGCCCTGGCTGAGTTGGAGATCCCGCCCCAGAAAGTCGTGCTGATTTCCGGGATCGGCCAGGCTGCGAAGACCCCGCATTTTATGAAGGGGCACATCATCCAGGGCCTCCACGGGCGGGCTCTCCCCGTTGCCACTGGGGTGAAGGCGGCAAATCCGGGGCTGACCGTCCTGGCAATCGGCGGAGACGGGGACATGTACGGAGAAGGCGGCAACCACCTGCTGCATACGATAAGGAGAAATCCCGACCTGACCAATCTCGTTCACAACAACATGGTTTACGGGCTGACAAAGGGACAGGCATCCCCGACGAGCCCCCTGGGGCTGAAGACCCCGGTCCAGGTCGAGGGAGTGATATCCGAACCACTCAATCCGGTGGCTCTGGCCATTTCGCAGGGAGCTTCGTTCGTGGCCCGGTCCTTTTCTGCTGAAACCGAGCTGACGAAAGAACTCATCAAGGCGGCGATCCGCCATAAGGGATATGCCCTCATCGATATTTTCCAGCCCTGTGTCTCGTTCAACAAAGTGAATACCTACAAGTGGTTCCGGGAAAACACGTTTGTGCAGGAGAGCAGCCCTGAGGAATTGAGAGACCGCCGTAGGGCAATGGAACTGGCCCTGTCTGGGCCTCCCTTCCCCCTCGGAATCCTCTACCAGGATGCATCCGGAAGGCCCTCGTTCGAGGACCTGCTTTCGGCCTACCGGAGAAACAGTGACCCTCTCTGGAAGCGGACTCCCGACCGTGAAGGAATTGAGGCCTATATCGAGACCCTTAGGTAGGGGAAACCGAAAGGAGGCTGGGAATGATGACCGAAGACAGGAGAATCAAGCCTGGAGACATCCTGAAGGATTTTCTGCTGTTCGACCAGGAGAAGAACGAGTGGAGGCCTTCTTTCCATAAGGGAAAGAGAATCCTGCTGTCCTTCCACCCCCTGGCCTGGACCCCTGTGTGTGCCGACCAGATGAAGTGCCTGGAGAGGGACATGGCGGTTTTCGAAAGCCTCGACACCGTGCCGGTGGGCATCAGCGTCGATTCTGTCCCCTGCAAGGCCGCGTGGGCAAAAGATCTGAAGCTGGAGAAGCTGAGGATCCTTTCGGACTTTTGGCCTCATGGCGAAGTGGCCAAGGGAATGGGGCTTTTCAGGGAAGCGGAAGGGTTCTCGGAGCGTGCCAACGTTCTCGTCGACGAGCAGGGGGTCGTCGTTTTCTCGAAAGTGTACCCGCTCTCCAAGCTGCCCGATCTTCAGGAGATCGTGCTCTTTCTCAAGGAACTGCACCATGCCGGAGTGGAAGGAAATGTGCCGGCCAAACAATGCATGGTAGACTTGAAAGGCAATTCCCTTTGCGTCGAAGATTCCAGGAATGCGGGCATTCAGTCGACCTCTGACCGGCACTTGGCCGAAGGAGGGGAGGGCTAGCGAATGCGTCCTGAAAAAGGGGCACGGGCCCCGGAATTCAAACTGGAAGCTGCCGGGGGAAAAACCTTCTCGCTTTCCGATTTCAGGGGGAAGTGGGTGGTCATGTTCTTTTACCCCAAAGATGGGACAAAGGGCTGAACCGAGGAGGCGGTCGCCTTTTCGGGCAGGATGCCCGAGTTTGAATCGGAGGATGCCGTCCTTGTCGGGGTCAGCGCCGATTCTGTCAAGTCCCATGAACGGTTTGCCGAGAAAAACGGAATCAGGACCCTGCTCTTGAGCGATCCGGAAAAGGGAGTGATCCGCTCCTTCGGGGCCTGGGGGGAAAAAAAGATGTACGGCAGAGTTGTTGAAGGGGTCGTCCGCTCAACGTTTCTGATCGATCCGGAAGGGACAGTGAGATGGACCTGGATCCCCGTCAAAGTGCCCGGGCATGCGGAGGACGTGCTCGAAACGCTCCGGCGGATAAAGGAAGAATTTCCAAAGTAGTCCGAAGGGGGAAAATGAAATGAAAAGACATTTCGTTCCTTTGCTGGCATCAATCTTCCTGGTTCTCCTGTGCGGCCTTGCTGCGGCGCATCCGCCCTCTTCGCTGGAGGGTGCTCTCCAGCCCGACGGGAAACTCAGGATTCTTGTTTCCCACACGGTCAGCGACCCGGTAAAGCACTTCATCAACCGCATCGTCGTTTCCAGCGAAGGGAAGGTGATCGCCGAGGAGAGATTCAACCAGCAGGCGGACAGGACAGGGCTCGTCGTCGAGATCCCGGCGGGCGGTCTCTCTAAGGGACAAACCGTGCAGGTCGAGGCGGATTGCAACATTTTCGGGAGCCTGAAAAAGGCCTTCACCCTTTGAATCCGCTTTTTTCGTACGGGAAGGGGAGAAAGCGACTGCGCTTTCTCCCCTTCCTTTTCAGGGTTTCCAGGAAAGTTCGGCGATTTTCCTGAAATTAAAGTTCAGGATCGCCTCGGTTGAGGGTTTCCCTCCCTCTGATAGAGCCTTGAAATCGCTTTCGAGGGCCTCGTAGGCCTTTTTCCTTCCCGGATCCAGTTCATGTTCCCTGACGGTTTGAACAATTCGAAGAAGCTGCTTGTAGACCTCAGGAGCGTTCGTGAGAACGGGGCCCGTTTCCCCGAGCTGGATGCAGTAGACATAGGTCAGGATGTCCTTCCCCTGGTACTCGGGCAACCTGAAAAAGGCCGGGAGAGTCGGTGAAACATAGAGAAGGATTCCACGGGGAACGGAAAGCCTTGGGCGAATGGCATCCCAGAGAGTCTCCCCGATAGGGCTGACCGCAAGCCAGAGTCGGGGCTGCCGGCTTAGAAGCGTGATCCAGAGAACGGTTCCCTGCGAACGGTCGTTCCAGTTGACAAATGACAGTTTCCAGAGAAGGTCGGGTTTTGAGTCCCGATCCACCTTCAGGGTGGAAGAAATTTCCCCGGCAAGTGAAAAGCCGACGATCTCGGTAACGGGCTGGATTCCCGCAGGTGTCCGGAGGACGGCCTGGGACACGACGCCGGCTTCTTCCCTGAGGACGAGATAGACGGGGTAACCGGGAACGGAAAGAACCCGAGTGTTCGCAAACGCGGTTCGGCTTCCGGCAATAACCGCAAAAAAGGCAAGAAGGCATGCGATAGTGAGGACTCGTTTACGTGTTCCTTGCATCGAAAAACCTCCCTTGAGAAAGGGTTAAAGGCGGGTGATGCGCGAGAAAGCCGCAGCTTCCGCCTTGAAGCGTTCGGCCAGGACGATGATCTCCAGCCCCAGTACGGGGTGAATCCAGCTCGGCGCGATTTCAGCCAAAGGAACGAGCACAAAAGCCCTTTCGGCGATTTGGGGATGCGGGATTTTCAAAGACTCGTCCTCGTAAACGAGATCCGGTATCAGGAGCAGGTCAAGGTCGATTTCTCTCGGTCCCCACCTTTCTCTTTCCTTCCGGCCCATTTCTTTTTCGATTGTTTTCAGGAGCGCAAGGATGGAAGGCGGGGATTCTCCGATTTCCAAGATCAGGGCAGCATTTAGGAATCGGGGCTGATTCGTGAACCCGAAAGGTGGAGTTTCAAAAACGGTGCTCGTGGCAAGGACCGTTCCCTTTTCCCGGAGGCGGGCAACGGCCTGCCTGAGGTTCCCGAGGCGGTCACCGAGGTTGCTGCCAAGCCCGATGGCCGCTCTTGTCCGCGCCAGGGTCATGACGCCCCCCTGACGGCATCGATCATCTGGATGACACGGGAATTCTCCCTGACGTCGTGGACCCGGACCAGGGAAACGCCCTGCCAGGCGCAAAGTGCCGTCAGCGCGAGGGTTCCCTCCAGGCGGTCCGCAGGGGAGGGCAAGGAAAGGACGTGGCCGATTGTGCTTTTTCGTGAATGACCGATCAGCAGGGGACGTCCCAGCGTGGAGAAGGCCTTTGAATGTTTCAGAAGGCTCAGGTTATGGCAGGGGTTCTTCGCGAAACCGAGCCCCGGGTCTAGGATTACGGCTTCTTCCCTGATCCCTTCATTGACCGCATTTTTCAGGGATTTCTCCAATTCTTGCCGGACTTCTCCTACCACGTCCCCGTAAGAAGGGTTCTCCTGCATGGTCCGGGGCGTTTCCCGGCTGTGCATCAGGATCACCGGGACTTGAAGCCGTGACAGGGTTGCTGGCATTTCGGGATCGTACCGCAGGCCCGAAACATCGTTGACGATGTCGGCTCCAGCTTCCACTGCGGCCTGGGCAACGACAGCCTTCCGGGTATCCACCGAGAGGACGCAGTCAGGCAGGATGCGGCGGATTTCCTTTAAGACGGGAACAACGCGTTCGATCTCCTCCCGGGGATCCAGGTCCAGGGCGCCGGGGCGTGTCGATTCCCCGCCGATGTCCACGATGTCCGCGCCCTCTTCAAACTGGGCGAGAGCCGACCGGATAGCCTCATTCGGTTCAAGGCGGCGGCTCCCTTCAAAAAATGAATCTCCCGTGACGTTTACAATGCCCATGATTTTGGTCCGCCCACCGAGCGTCAATTTCCTGTCGCCGGGAAGGGGGATGTCCCACCTGCATTTCCGGGAGTTGGAGAGGGCCTCCGAAAGAGCGAGCCTGAATTCGTCAAGCCCCCAGTAGGGCATGGATTCAAGCTTTTCCAGCAAACGGGCGTATTGTCCCGGCGTGCCGATGAGCAAGGCGTCGGTGGCAGGGATCCCGCAGTCGATCGTACTGCGGTGCACGATCACGTCTCCTCCGCGTGAAAGCATTTCCTGCTTGAGTGCGTTGGCTGCCCGAACGTCGATTTCCTTGACGAAGAAAAGGAGCGTTTCCTTTTTGGCTGTGAAATAGGGCAGGCTTCGCCGGTCGGCGCCTATCCTGTCGATCTGGTCGAGGAGTTCCTGCTCGGTCATCTTGTCCAGTAAATAAAGATTCATGGTCCCTCTTCTTTTGAAAAGAAATTTGAAGCTACCGGGAATGGATGTTATCGCCTCGCCGGGAAGGGGTCAAGCCATGGATGGAGTCGGCTCAGACCCACTCCTGCACGATTTCCGAAAGGTGCCGGCTCTGGTTCAGCAGCGTCAGGCAATATCCTCGCTTTTCCTCGTGAACGAGAACGGAGTATGAGGCCGTGTCCACGTGAAGTTTCCAGAAAGAGGGTTCTGCAATTCCGAGGCAAGCAGCGAGAAGGGGTTTGATTACGGCGCGGTGGGAGACGATGGCGAGGGTCTGTCCCGGATGGGTTCTGACGAGGTGTTCCAGGTTGGAAAAAGACCTCCTTTGGACTTCTGCCAGCGATTCCCCCCCGGGGATATGCAGTCGATCCGGATGTTCGATCCAAAGCCTCCATTCCTCCGGGTATTCCTCTTCGACCTCTTTTTTGGGGCGCCCTTCCCATATGCCCAATGCGATGTTGTTGAACCCGGCCCTGATTTCCCACTCCGCGTTGCAGGCGCGTGAAATCCTGGAAGCGGTTTCGGTTGCACGGGAGAGGGGGCTGGAGAAGATCCTGGAGATCCCGAGATTCTTCAGCTCGGCGGCGAGAGCTTCGGCCTGCCTGATTCCGTTTTCGTTCAGGGGAAAATCGCACCTGCCCCTGAACAGCCCCTCGCGGTTCCCTTCGCATTCTCCGTGCCTGACGACGACGACAGTTGTTCGAACGACCGGTTGAGCCAATTTGCACCCTCCTTCAGGCATCGATTCGAAATCCATTCTATTGTAACGGCTTCGGTGAGGAGCTTTTTGACTTGTGTTGACAATCCGCCGGGTCATTGATACCCTACCGGACGGATAGATTTTGGCACTCTCGTCTCTTGAGTGCCAACCAAAAGGGCGGGAGGTGAAGAACATGCTGACAGAAAGGCAATACGAGGTCGTAATGGCGATTGTATTCGAATACATCCACACGGGCGAACCGGTCGGCTCACGGTCGCTTTCGAAGAAATACCTGACCCGCATCAGTGCCGCGACGATCCGGAACGAGATGGCCGACCTGGAGGAAATGGGCTTCATCACCCAGCCCCACACCTCCGCGGGCCGGGTTCCGACGAGCAAGGCCTTCCGGATTTACGTCGATTCAATCCTGGAGGGAAAGAGGCAGAAAAGCCCGGAACTCGCCGACAGGCTTCTTGACCTGAAACGGCAGCGTGCCGATTTCGAACAGGTTCTGGTGTACTCTTCACAGCTCCTGAGCCGGGCCACTCAGACCGTCGCCCTTGCCGCTTCGGCTCCCCTGTCACAGGTCCGGCTGGAGCGCGTCGAATTCGTCAGCATCGATTCGAACCATGCCCTTCTGCTGGTTGTCCTCCAGGGGCGCCTGATCCACCAGAAAATGCTCGCGTTCCCCTGTGAAATGACCCGGGAGACCCTGGATGAAATTGCCAGGAGAATCAATGCGATCGCCTCCGGCAAACCCTGGGACGAAGTCCGCGATGGTCTCAGGATGTTCCTCCTGAACGAGCTGACAGAGGTTTCCGAAAGCTGTCGCCTGGCGATGACGGAAATCGACAGGCTTCTTTCCGCGGAGAACTTCCGTTTCTTTACCACGGGAATCCACCACATCCTGAACCTGCCTGACTTCCAGGATATCGGTCGGCTGCAGGCGATACTCTCCCTCCTTGAGGAGGAGGAGGCGCTTTCGAGGATGGTCAGGCGCTATTCGGCAAAGGATGGGTTGAACGTCGTCATCGGCAACGAGGACCCGGAATCCGGGCTGGGAGCCTTTTCGGCGCTCTTTTCTTCCTACAGCGGGAAGGGAACCCGAACGGTGCTCGGGTTGATCGGGCCGGTCCGGATGGATTACGAAAAAGCAATCGCCGCTTTGGAAACTGTTTGGGAAGGGTTGTCCGAGAATGGCAATTTGGAGGGTCGCTGAAGGATTGGGGAGGAATTGCAATGTCTGAACAGTACAGGCCGAAGGCCGGCGACGAGGAAGGAAACACCGGTCGTGCCGCCAAAGAGGAAGCCGAGATCCTGAGTCCTGAAAAAGTGGCCGACGACAGGGCTGAATTGGAGGAAAAGCTCCGGGAAACCGAAAAGGCCGTTGAAGCCCTGAGACAGGAAGGCCTAAGGATAAAGGCGGACTTTCTGAATTACCGTGCCCGGGTCGAACGGGAATCGGCGCGAATGAAACTTCTTGCCGCGGAAAGCGCGATCCTGAACCTTCTTCCGGTGCTGGACAACCTGGATCGAGCCATCGGATCTGCCGAAAGCCGACAGGGAGAAGCTCTCCTGGAGGGGGTCAAGCTGGTCCGTTCACAGTTCTTCACAGCTCTTCAGGGGATGGGCCTGGAAGAAATCCAGGCTGAGGGATGCCTGTTCAACCCGGAAACCCACGAGGCCGTTCTGGTTTCGCCTGTAGAGGACCCTTCGGAAGACGGCAAAATCCTGGAGGTCCTGCAAAAAGGCTATCGATTGGGAGACAGGGTTGTCCGTCCCTCGAAGGTCAGGGTCGGCCGGTACGACGGATAATCCCGGAGATTGAGGGGGGATCCGTTTGGCCGCCATGGATGACCCGAAAGGGTACTACCGTCTCCTGGAGGTTCCTCCCGGCGCCTCCCAGGAAGAGATCAAGAAGAGCTACCGGAGGCTTGCCAGGACCTACCATCCCGATGCCAACCCGGGGAACCCGGAGGCCGAAGAACACTTCAAACTGGTCAACGAAGCCTACGCAGTGCTGGGTGACCCTGAAAAGCGGGAACAGTACGATCGATTCGGAACCGTCGGAAACGGTATGGGCGGATACGGTCCCTTCCGCGGGCAGGACCCCTTCAGCGACATGTTCGGGGACCTCTTCGAGACATTTATGGGCGGCGGGCAACGAGCCCGGGCGAACGCTCCCCGCCAGGGAAGCGACCTGGAAGCCGCGGTCCGGATCTCCCTGAAGGAGGCAGCATCCGGAACCATCCGGAAGGTTGCGGTTTCCCGAAGGGAGCAATGCGACCGGTGCGGGGGGTCAGGAGCCGAACCGGGCACAAAAGCGGAGAACTGTCCCAACTGCGGAGGCCGTGGACAGGTCGAACAGGCTGCCAGGACTCCTTTCGGCCACTTCGTGACGGTGGTGCCCTGCGCTCGCTGTGGGGGCACCGGCAGGGTCATTCCGACCCCCTGCACGGAATGCTCCGGGCAGGGGCTTAAAAAGACCCGGCGAGAAATCGAGGTGCGAATCCCGTCGGGTGTTGACACCGGAAACCGCCTGAGGGTCAACGGAGGCGGAGAGGCCGGAATCAACGGAGGTCCGCCTGGGGATCTTTTCGTTCACATCGAGGTCGAACCGGATCCGCTTTTCATTCGGGATGGGAACGACTTGCACACGCAGACAGTGATTTCCTTCCCGCAGGCTGTACTGGGGTGCCAGGTGGAAATCCCCTCCCTGGATGGAACGGAGAAAAAGGAACTGCCGGCCGGTACTCGGCCGGGAGATACCTTCCGCTTGAAGGGAAAGGGGATGCCGCGGCTTCGCGGAGGCGGCAGAGGCGACCTGATCGTTCACGTGGATGTCGACATCCCCAGGAACCTGACGGAAAAAGCCAGGCATCTCGTTGAAGAACTTGCCGAGGAAATGGGTACGCCGGTACAGCCGCCGGGCTTTCTCGACAGGCTGAAGACCTGGCTTTCCTGAAGCTGCGAAAGCATCCCGGTTCGTGGTAGGATTGATTCGAGGGAGGGAGGCGTCAGCCTCCCTCCCTTGGCTATTCGGGGGGTGAAAACGGTGGGGGAAAAAGAATCTTTCTGGTGGTACATAACCCTGGAAACGAAAAGCGGGAACGAGGAAACCCTGGCGTCTCTTGCAGAACTTTCGGGGAGCATCGGATCCGAATTTTTCGAGGGCAACGGCCGCATCGGCGTTCGTGCCTATTACCGCAGTCATTTTGAATTGGGGTACTGGTTGAAGCGGCTTGGAGACATCCTGAAACCCTGGCCGGAAATCGGCATTCGGGACATGGGCAAGATCGAAAACCGAGCCTGGCACACCACCTGGAAAGAGGCCTTCCCTCCGCTTGAAGTCGGGAGGAGCCTCGTCGTGATGGCTCCATGGCACCAGGGGTCCGAACCCCCCGGGAAAACGGCTCTTTACGTTTATCCCGGCAGCGCTTTCGGAACGGGATACCATGAAAGCACGCAAATCGTCCTGGAGTTGATGGAGGAGTTCCTGGAGCCCGGGATGGAAGCCGCAGACATCGGGACCGGGTCGGCAATCCTGGCGATTGCGGCGGTCAAGCTGGGGGCGAAGAGATGTTGGGCACGAGACATCGATCCGGCCGTACTTGCCGAAGCGAGGGAAAACTGCCGGCTGAACGGGATAGCGGAAGAAACCGTGCTGATCGAGCAGGGAGACCTGCTCAAGGGTTTCACGCGCCAGGTCGACATTCTTACCGCGAACATCGTCCTCGAGCCGCTGCTGATGCTGCTGCCTTCAGTACCAGTCGTGCTCAGGCCCGGGGGGAAGGCCGTCTTTTCGGGGCTGGTGAAGAAAGAAAGAGAGCAGTTCCTTGAAACGCTGAAAAAAAACGGGCTTGAAAGCGTCCAGGAACGGACGAAGGGAGAATGGTGGGGTGTCGCTGCCCAGGCTGCGTCTTGAACGGTGCGCCGATCTCGGCGGAGGGATGTGGAAGGTCGACGAAGGCCAGGCCCGACACTTTCTTAGGGTACTGAGGATTCCTCCCGGAGGAGAGGTTGAAGGCCTCCTGGCCGGCAGACGGTGGCGGATGACGCTGGAAATTTCCGGAGAAGGGCTTTTTGCCAGGACGCTCTACCAGGTCCCGGAAGCTGGAGTTCTCCCCCGGATCGTGCTCCTGGCCTCACTGTTGAAGGGAAACGATTTCGAACTCCTTTTGAGGGGGGTAACCGAAATTGGAGTCTCGACGATCGTGCCGATAGCGGCCTCACGATCCGTGCCCCGCTACAGCGAACCCGAAACAGGAAAAAAGCTGCTGCGATGGAAACGGATCCTGGAGGAATCGACCCGACAGTGCGGAGCTCCGGAAATCCCCGAAATAACCCCCCCTGTTTCCCTGGAAAAGGCTGTCGAAGTCGGCCTCCCGTCCTATCGGATCGCAGGATTCCTGGAGGAAAGTGCGATGCCGGTCGGGAGTTTCCCCCCGCGGCCCGAGGCGGCCGTGGCGATCGGTCCTGAGGGGGATTGGGATGACCGGGAGAAACAGGTCCTGCTGGAGGCCGGTTTCCGTCCCGTTCGTCTTGGGCCTTTCGTGATGAAGGCCGTTACTGCAGCGATTGTCGCTTGTTCCTATCTTGTCCTTGCCTGGGAGGCCAATTTCATTGGGAAAGATCGAGGGGAAAAAGTTCCGGATCCGGGTCCTGGGATGCAGGACGAACCAGTATGAAGCGGAAGCCGTCGCTTCGGCCCTCGTCCTTCGGGGAGCCTGCCCCTCCGAGGAAGAGTGGGATGTTGCAGTCCTGCTTTCCTGTACGGTCACTTCGGAGGCCGACAGGAAATGCCGCCAGCAGGTCCGGCGGTTGAGGCGGGAAAACCCCCAGGGGGTGATCATCGCCGCCGGTTGCTGGGCCCAGGAACTCGACGAAGAGGAAGGCGCGAAAATCGGTCTCGACGCGATCGTCGGGAACCGGCTGAAGGCCGCTTTACCGGAAATCCTCGAGAAGATCCTGGCAGAAGGCGCCAGGACCCGAACCCCGGTTGTCTGCCGGTTCCCAAGCCCGCCGAATGGGGATTGGGACAAGCTTTCCGTGGAGAGGACAACCCTGCGCACTAGGGCCTTCATAAAGGTCCAGGAAGGGTGCGATCATTACTGCTCCTATTGCATCGTCCCCTATGTACGGGGGGGCCCGGTTAGCCGGGATCCGGGAGAGATCCTTGAAGAAGTTCGGAGAGTGGCGGATGCTGGTTGCTGCGAGGTTGTCCTGACCGGTGTCCACCTGGGCCTGTACCGGCACGGGGATGAATGGGGGCTGGCACGGCTCGTGAGGGAGATAGCGAGGACTCCGGGGATCCGGCGTATCCGCTTCGGTTCGATCGAGCCCTTTGCCCTGGACGAAAACCTGGTCCGGACTTTGGCGGGAACACCCGGGTTCTGCCCCCACCTTCATCTTCCGCTTCAAAGCGGTGACGACGGGGTCCTCCGCAGGATGCGCCGCGGCTACACCGCTGATGAATTCCGCCGGATCGTCGAGATGGTTCGCGAACTGTGGCAGGAGAAAATCCATTTTTCCACCGATCTGCTCGTGGGGTTTCCGGGTGAATCCGATGCGGCGTTCGAAAACACCCTAACTCTTGTCCGGGAACTGGAATTCGGCAAACTCCACGTGTTTCCCTACTCCAGGCGTCCCGGGACGGAGGCGGCCGGCATGAAGGGGCAGGTGCCGGACGCGGTCGTGCGGGCCCGCTGCGAGGAGGGGATCCGCCTGGGGGAGAATCTGCTGGAGCGCTATGCCGCTTCTTTCATAGGGAAATCCGTGCCTGTCCTGGTTGAAAAGAGAAAGGGAAAAGAAGCACGGGGGCTTAGCCCCCACTTCCTTCCAATTCACTGGAATGGGGGAGGGGAAACCGGCGCGGTCTACGAGGTGAAGGTCAAGGGGTACAAAAGCGGTGAGCTTTTCGGGTAGGATTTCGTGTTTGAACTTCCCGACTATTGTTCCTTCCTGAAAGCTGGGATAAAATGACTCCATCCTGCATGGACGGGGTGGACGGCTTGGCGGGTACCTGTGTCTTCTGCGAGATCATTGAAGGACGCAGAAAAGCCGAGATTCTTCACGAAGATCCCGAGGTCCTGGCTTTCAAGGACATCCTTCCGCAGGCTCCGACGCATATCCTGATCGTTCCGAAGGCGCATTTCCCATCTGTAGCCGCGGTGGATCCTGAGGTCTGGGGAAAGGTCATGTCGGTTGCGGTGAAGCTTGCGGCAAAACTCGGGATCGAAGGCGAAGGGTTTCGCCTCGTGATCAACGATGGCCCGAAGGCGGGGCAGACTATCCCTCACCTTCACGTGCACCTGTTGGCGGGACGGTCGTTCCGCTGGCCACCGGGATGAGCGTGGGTGGTATGAAAGGGGGGATTCGGGATGACAACTGTCGTTCGCAAGGACAATGAATCGATCGAAGACGCCTTGAGGCGTTTCAAGCGCGAAGTCTCCAAAGTGGGTGTTCTGCGCGAGGCGAGGCGCCACGAGCACTACCAGAAGCCGAGTGAGGCGAAGAAACTCAAGAGGGCGGCTGCGGCGAAGAAGAGGAAACGTTCCTAGCGGGGGAGGCCTTCGGGTGGAATTGCAGAATCGTATCCAGCAAGACCTTGTCCAATCGATGAAGGATCGCGACGAGCTTCGCCTGGGTACGCTCCGGATGCTGAAAGCTGCCCTGCAACTGGCCCAGGTGGAGAAGGGGAAAAACGAGCCCCTTTCCGACGAAGACGTTCTCTCGGTCATCCAGAGGCTGATCAAGCAAAGAAGGGAAGCGTGCGAGCAGTACAGGGCCCATGGCGCAGAGGATAGGGCAGTCCGCGAGCTTGAAGAGGCGAAGATCCTTGAAACGTACAGGCCCGAGCAGTTGAAAGATTCCGAAATCGAAGCGATGGCCCTGGAAGCCGCGCTTTCGGTGGGGGCTAAGGACTCCCGAGATATGGGCAAAGTCATGGGAGTCCTGATGCCGAAAGTCAAAGGGAAAGCGGAGGGCTCCAGGGTCCGTGAAGCGGTCGCCAGGCTGCTCGAAAAAGGCCTTCCCTAATTGAGACGTCGATCCTTTCTGAACGAGGGGCGCCGGGAGGCTCCCCTCGTCCTTTCTGGTTCACAGGTCCCAAGTTTGTCCCGAAACTCCCATCCTTAGACCCTGACAAGAAGGAAAAATCCGATTATAATGGTGAAGCCACCATATATGGGGGGTGACGAGATGAAATGCCCTATTTGTGGAGCTGGCGACACCCGTGTGATCGAAACCCGGACGGCCGACGAGGACCGCATCGTGCGTCGGCGCCGTGAATGCGTTTCGTGTCAGTCGCGGTTCACGACCTACGAGAGGCTTGAGCCCAGGACTCTTCTCTGGGTAGTCAAGAAGGACGGTCGAAGGGAAGCCTTCGACCGGGAAAAGCTCCTCAAGGGAATGGCCAAGGCCTGCGAGAAGCTGCCGGTCCCACTCGAGAAAATCGAAGAAGCGGTTGCCGAAATCGAGGAATCCCTGCGAAACACGGGCCAGGGGGAAATCTCGAGCGTACGCGTGGGAGAACTGGCCATGGAAAAACTCAGGGGCCTCCACCAGGTTGCCTACGTCCGTTTTGCTTCGGTATACCGGGAATTCACGGACCTCTCGGGCTTTACACGGGAAATTTCCAAACTCCTCGAAGAAAGGGATGAAAAGAATGGCCGATAACAGCGAAATGCTGACCGGACGACAGATGCAGCTTTTCGGAAGCCGTGCCGAGTCGACCGACCTCCTTCTCATGGTCGATGCCCTGGCACAGGAGGAGCGATCCCCCTGGAAAGCCGAACGCATCCAGAAAGCCCTGATCCTGGAGGCGGGGGTCGAGCCTCAGCTTGCCGCGGAGATCGCGGCGGAGGTTGAAGAGGACCTCATCCGGTACAACAGGGACCAGGTGACGACTACGCTGATCCGGGAGATGGTCAACGTCAAGCTCTTCCAGAGGGGCCTGGACGCGAAACTGAAGGACCACAGCCGTATCGGGATTCCTCTTTTCGACCTGGAATCGATGATGCTGTCCCCGAATCACGAGAACAGCAATACGACGCACAACCCGGAGTCGATCAACCTCTCGATTGCCGAAATGGTCCTGAAGGAATACGCCCTTACGAAGGTCTTTTCTCCGGACATCGCAGAAGCGCACTTGACGGGAGACATCCACCTTCATGACCTGGGGATGATCAACAGGCCCTACTGTTCTGGGCAAAGCATGGCTTACGTCGAGAAATACGGGCTCAATTTTCCCTGCATCACGAGCATCTCGGCACCCGCCAAACACGCGGACGTCCTCCTTGCGCACGTGTTGAAGATGACCTCCGTCCTTCAGAACAATTTTGCAGGAGCGATCGGTTGGGATGCGGTCAACGTCTTTTTCGCTCCCTACATCGAAGGAGAAAGCGACGAGAGGGTGAAGCAGCTTGCCCAGATGCTGGTTTTTGAATTCAACCAGCTGGCCGGAGGGCGCGGGGGACAGGTTGCCTTCACGGACATCAATCTTTACTACGAGGTCCCGAAACATTTCCGGGACGTTCCCGCGATCGGTCCGGGAGGAATGACCACGGGCAAAACCTACGCCGACTACGCTCCTGAATCGAAGCGTTTCCTGAAGGCCCTCATGGATGTGTACCTGGAGGGTGACAGCCGCGGGCAGCCTTTCTTTTTCCCGAAACCTCTTCTTCATATCACGGACGATTTCTTCAAGGAACCTGGCTGGGAAGAAATGTTGCACCTCGCCTGCCGTGTTGCTTCGGAAAAGGGCAACACCTATTTCGTGTTCGACCGGGGCGGGGTGGCCAAACTCTCCGAATGCTGCAGGCTCAGCTTCGAGCTGACGCCGGAAGACCTCGAAGAAGCCCGCATGCCCTGGAAGATGCGCTACTGCGCACTGCAGAACGTCACGATCAACCTCCCGCGTCTCGCTTACAGGAGTGGCGGTGATTATGACGTCCTGTTCGAACTGCTGGATCACGAGATGGAGCTGGCGGGTAGGGCCCACCTGGAAAAGCGCCGTTTCATCCAGGAAATCCTTTCGCTCGGGAAAAAAGGACCGCTGAACACCCTGTGTGTCGATCACGACGGGGAAACCTACATCCGGATGAACAAGGCCAGCCATCTCGTCGGAATCATCGGCCTCAACGAGCTTGCCCAGGCGATGACCGGGCACGAGCTTCACGAGGATCCGAAGGCCATGGAATTTGCCCTTGCCGTCATCAAATTCATGGAGCTTAAATGCGAAGAGCTGTCCAGCCGCACCGGGTTGAAAATCGTGCTGGAGCAGACTCCCGCGGAAAGTACGGCTTACCGACTCGCCAAGTTGGACCTGCGCTATTTCCCGGACCAGGCAAGCCGCTACATCCGGGGAAACCGGGAAACCGGTGAGATCTATTACACGAACAGCAGTCACTTTGCCTACGACATCTCGATGGATCCGATCGAAAAGGTCCTTGAAGAGGGACGCTTCCATCCCATGATCAAGGCGGGAGCCATCACCCACGTATGGCTCGGAGAGCACCAGCCCGATCCGGGTGCCCTGGCTTCGTTCGTCCGGAAGATCTTCCAGCACTCGGAAAGTGCCCAGGTGGCCTTCAGCCCCGAATTCACGGTCTGTAACGACTGCGGCAAGGTGGTCCGGGGGCTTCGCGGGGACTGCCCTGCCTGCCGGAGCTTGAATGTCGATGGAATCACAAGGATCACCGGGTATTTCACGCGGACTTCGTCTTGGAACGCCGGCAAGAGGGCGGAACTCCGGGACCGGAAAAGAGTGGGCATTCCCCTTGGTGCAGATTCCTGATTTCCCGATGGTCGGCGGGTACCTCCCCACGTCGTTCCTGGACTGGGAGGGGCACGTTGTCGCTGTCGTCTTTGTAAGCGGCTGCAACTTCCGTTGCCCGTTCTGTCACAATGCTCCCCTGGCGACGGGCATGGCTGAAGGGCTGAACACCCGTTCGGTTCTTTCGGATATCTGGAGAAGGCGGCTTTTTCTTGACGGTGTCGTGATCAGCGGAGGGGAACCCACGCTGTATCCGAACCTGCAGGAACTGCTCGAGTGGATCCGCAGGAAGGTGGAAGTCCCGGTCAAGCTGGACACGAACGGATCCCGCCCGGAGATCCTCGAGCGGCTTGTTCGCAGCGGCCTGGTCGATGCAGTGGCGATGGACGTCAAGGGGCCGTGGGAGAAGTATTCGGCTCTTTCGGGAGTTCCCGTTGAAACCGATCGGATCCGAGTCTCCATCGGTCTTTTGAGGGCGCTCCCGATCTGCTACGAGCTCAGGACGACGTTTGTCCCGGGCCTGCTGACGATCGAAGACATGAAGCGTGTACGGCTTCAGCTGGAAGAAGACCCGAGGTGGGTCGTCCAGCTCTTCCGGCCCGAAAACCCGCTGGATCCGTCCCTACGAAACACCCCCCCCCCGTCGAAGGCGGAGATCGCGTCCGCGCTGCCGGGGGTCAAGATACGGGGGTAAGGAGCGATATAATTCACCCGTACCCATTCTGCGAAGGAGGATCGAGTCGATGTCCGTGGAAAAGCGGTTTATCCGGGAGGAACTGGAGAGGCTCAAGTCCGAGGGACTCTATACACAGATCCGGACGATCGAAAGTGCCCAGGGGCCCTGGGTGACGATCGAAGGGCGCCGCAGGCTGAACCTGTGCTCAAACAACTATCTCGGGCTGTGCAGCGACGCCCGGGTCTGCGAGCGGGCCCGTGCGATGATCGACATTTACGGGGTAGGCCCCGGTGCGGTTCGTACGATCGCCGGGACGATGAGTCCGCATGTCGAGCTGGAAACGAAGCTGGCCAGATTCAAGGGGACAGAGGCCGCCATGCTGGTTCAGTCGGGGTTCTGTGCCAACCTTTCCGCAATCCCTCCGCTGGTTGGAAAAGGAGATCTCGTGTTCAGCGACGAGCTGAACCACGCTTCGATCATCGACGCTTGCCGCCTGAGCGGCGCAACCATCCTGAGGTACCCGCACAACAGCCCCTCAGGGCTACGGGAGGTCCTGGAGAGCAAAAAGGACGACCCCTGCCGCAAGCTGGTCGTGACGGACGGCGTTTTCTCGATGGATGGTGACATCGCCCCGCTGCCGGAGCTCGTTGAAGTCGCCGAGGCATACGGGGCCATGATCATGGTCGACGATGCCCACGGCGAAGGCGTGCTGGGACGCGGGGGAAGGGGAATCGTGGACCATTTCGGCCTGCACGGGAGGGTCGATGTCGAGGTCGGAACCCTTTCGAAAGCTTTCGGAGTGGTGGGTGGGTTCATTTCCGGGACGGCGGAACTGATCGACTACCTGCGGCAGAAAGCGAGGCCGAACCTCTTCAGCAGCGCCCTGACGGTCCCCGACGTGGCGGCGAACCTGGCTTCGGTGGAGATCCTGGAGGAAAGCGACGATCTCGTCCGGAAACTCTGGTCGAACGGCAAACTCTTCAAGGAGCGGATGAAAGGATACGGGTTCAATATCGGGCAAAGCCAAACCCCGATCACCCCGGTCATCCTGGGCGAAGCCGCCGTCGCCAGGACCTTTAGCGCGCGCCTTTTCGAGGAAGGGATCTTTGCACAGGCGATCGCCTTCCCGACGGTGCCGAAAGGGACTGCCCGGATCCGGGTCATGGTTTCGGCCGCGCATGAACCTGAAGACCTGGAAATGGCCGCGGATGTCTTCGCCAGGGTGGCGCGTGAGATGAATCTCCTCCCGAACCGGTGAAATCCGTAAAGTCCCCTATGAAATCAGCCGCTCATCGTGTAGAATTCTTCTGTGCTTCGGAAGTTTCAGATTAAACTTTTGTGGAGGAGGGGTACGCGGATGAAGTTCGGAAAGGTTGGAATCGCTCTTGCTCTGGTTCTGGTGTTCGCGGCGGGCGCCTTTGCCGCGGATACGGTCAAGATCGGTGTTTTCCTTCCGCTGACCGGCCAGATGGGCTTCGGTGGGCAGCTTGAGCTGGACGGGATCAAGATGGCTCACAAGGAAGCTCCGACGGTTCTCGGAAAGAAAGTGGAACTGATTGTGGTCGACAACAAGTCCGATAAGGTCGAAGCCGCCAACGCCGTTAAGCGCCTGATCGAGAAGGATAAGGTCGTGGCGATCATCGGGACCTACGGTTCGTCCCTGGCGATGGCCGGCGGCGAGATTTCCGAGAAGGCGGGCATCCCGCAGCTCGGAACCTCCTGCACCAACCCCCTCGTCACGCAGGGCAAGAAGTACATTTTCCGCACCTGTTTCATCGATCCTTTCCAGGGAGCGGGCGCGGCCACCTATGCCTTCCAGAAGATGAAGGCGAAGAACGCGGCGATCCTGATCGATGTGTCCCAGGACTATAGTGTCGGCCTAGCCAATTTCTTCGAAAAGTCCTTTACGAAGATGGGCGGGAAGATCGTGGCGAAGCTGAACTACAACTCCGGCGACCAGGACTTTACGGCACAGCTCACCGAAATCATCAGCAAGAAGCCGGATGTCCTTTTCATCCCCAGCTATTTTGCTGAAGGGGCCATCATCATGAAGCAGGTCGGCGAGCTGGGCGGCCAGTTCAAGATCATGGGCGGAGACGCCATGGACAACCCCGAGATCGTCAAGATCGGTGGAAAGGCTGTCGAAGGGTTTGCCTACACCACGTTCCCGTATGACCCGACCATGAAGAACATGAGCCCGATTGCCAAGAAATTCACCGAGAACTGGAAGAAGGCGTTCCCGGGCAAGGATCCCAACGTGAACGCGGCTCTGGGGTACGACTCCTACATGCTGATCCTCGATGCCATCAAGCGCGCGGGGAAGGCCGACCCGAAGCTGATCCGCGATAAGCTTGAAGCCACGAAGAACTTCCCCGGCGTCACGGGCAGCACCACGATGAACGCCACGCACGACGCGGAGAAACCCGTCGGGATCATGATGATCCAGAACGGCAAGCGCGTCTTTGTGGACGTCATCGAGCCCAAGCTCTAAGAAAGCAGTCTGTACAGGAACTTCTTGACGGGGAGGGGGGCAACCTCCTCCCCTTCTTGATGAGCAAGGGGGCAACTCATGAGTCTAGACATGTTCGTCCAGCACCTCTTCAATGCCTTGACCCTCGGTAGCCTTTACGGCCTCATCGCGATCGGCTACACGATGGTCTACGGAATCCTGAGGCTGATCAATTTCGCGCACGGCGACATTTTCATGCTGGGTGCCTATTTCGTCTTTTTCGGGGTGACGCTGACCAAGCTGCCCTGGGGAATCGCCGTCGTCCTCGCGGTCGCGCTTTCCGCACTCTGCGGGGTGGTCATCGATCGGATCGCTTATCGCCCCCTGAGGGATGCACCGCGAATTTCCGCCCTCATCAGCGCGATCGGCGTTTCCTTTTTCATTGAAAACCTTGGCCTCGTGGTGTTTACCGGTTTGCCGAAGCCCGTCTATCGCCCGGACTGGCTTGTAGAAATCATCTCCTTCGGGAACATCCGCGTCCTGCCTCTCGCGATCATCGTACCGGCCATAGCCTTTGCCCTCGTGATGGGGCTCCTCTGGATCGTCTACAAGACCAAGCCGGGGCTTGCCATGCGTTCGATCTCGAAGGACATCGAAACGACGAGGTTGATGGGGGTCTCCGTCGACAAGATCATCGCCCTGACCTTCGGGCTCGGATCGGCGCTTGCCGCCGCATCGGGCATCATGTGGGCCCTACGGTACCCGCAGATCCATCCCTTCATGGGAGTATTCCCGGGATTCAAGGCGTTTATCGCTGCCGTTCTCGGCGGGATCGGCTCGATCCAGGGCGCAATGATAGGAGGAATGCTCCTGGGGCTCATCGAAATCATGGCGGTCGCCTTTTTCCCGGCTCTTTCGGGCTACCGTGACGCTTTCGCCTTCATCCTGCTCATCGTGATCCTCCTCATGAAACCGACCGGGCTCATGGGTGAAAAACTGGAGGAGAAGGTATGAAGACCCCCAACAGGAAACGGGATCTCACGCTGACGTTTGCCGCGGTCGGGTTGTTTCTTGTGTTCCTTTGGTGGGCGAATGGACACCTGGACAACTACAAGATCCAGGTCCTGAACCTCATCGCGATCAACTCGATCCTTGCCCTGAGCCTCAACCTCATCTACGGGTTCACGGGAATGTTTTCCCTCGGGCATGCCGGGTTCATGGCCATCGGTGCCTATGTTTCTTCACTGCTGATCCTGCCTCCGATCCAGAAGGAAATGATTTATATCCTGCAACCCCTGGTTTGGCCGTTTTCGGTGCTCCAGGCTCCGTTTTTCGTGGCGGTGCTCGCCGGCGGCTTTGCAGCGGCCGTGCTGGGGCTGATCATCGCGATTCCCGTACTGAGGCTCGGAGGAGATTACCTGGGGATTGCAACGCTTGGGTTCGCGGAGATCATCCGCGTCGTGTTCACGAACCTGACTCCCATCACGAACGGCGCACTGGGGCTGAAAGGGATCCCCGACTACGCAAACATCTGGTGGAACTACGGCTGGTGCTTCCTGACCCTCTTCTTCATGATCCGGCTCATCAACAGCAACTTCGGCAACGTCCTCAAGGCGATCCGGGATGACGAGGTCGCGGCCAGGGCGATGGGGATCAACACCTTCAAATACCGGGTTGTCTCCTTTTCGGTCGGCGCCTTCTTTGCCGGAGTCGGTGGAGCCCTTATGGCAAGCCTCATCACGACAATCGACCCAAAGATGTTCAGTTTCCTGCTTACCTTCAACGTTCTGATGATCGTTGTCGCGGGAGGGCTCGGATCCCTTACGGGAAGCATTATCGGTAGCGCTGTCATCACGATACTGCTGGAATGGCTCCGGTTCGTGGAGAATCCGATCGACATCGGAACCTTCCACCTTGAAGGCATCCCCGGGATGCGAATGGTCATTTTTTCCCTGCTGCTCATCCTGATCATCCTCTTCAGGCGCGAAGGCATCATGGGAATGCGGGAATTCAGCTGGGATGCCCTGTTAAGCCGATTCTCCCGGGGAGGTGAGGCCCGATGAGCGCGAATCTTCCTGTTCCCGTTCTCGAAACCAGGGACGTCATGATTCGCTTCGGGGGGCTGACGGCGGTCAACAACTTCAACATTTCCGTCCCGAAAGGGAGCATCGTGGGCCTGATCGGGCCGAACGGCGCCGGAAAAACGACCTGCTTCAACATCATCACGGGTTTCTACAAGCCGACCCAGGGTGACGTTTTTCTTGAGGGGAGAAGGATTACCGGGCTTCCGCCCCACAAGGTCTGCGAGGCCGGGATCGCCCGGACCTTCCAGAACATCCGCCTTTTCTACAACGAAACCGTCCTTCAGAATGTCATGATCGGGGGGTTCGTCCGGCAGAAGAGTCAATGGTGGATGCCTCCCCTGATGGTTCCCTCCTGCACAAGGGAAGAGCGGGAACTCAGGGAAACTGCCATGGCCCTCCTGGATTCGGTGGGGCTTGGAAAACTCGCGGGCGAGATCTCGAGTTCACTGCCTTACGGGGCACAGCGAAGGCTGGAAATTGCCAGGGCGCTGGCCACAAAGCCGAAATTCCTGCTCCTGGACGAGCCCGCTGCGGGGATGAACCCCCAGGAGTCCCAGGAACTGATGGATTTCATCAAGCGGATCCGGACCGATTTCGACCTGACGATCCTGCTGATCGAACACGACATGAAAGTGGTCATGGGAGTTTGCGAGCACATCTGGGTCCTCGACTACGGAATCCTCATCGCAGAAGGGAACCCCGAGCAGATCCGGACGAACCCGAAAGTCATCGAAGCCTACCTCGGGGAGGAGGCGGCCCAGAATGCTTAAGATCGAAGATCTGCACGTCTACTACGGAGGCATTCACGCGCTGAAAGGCCTTTCTCTCAAGGTTTCGGAAGGGCAGATCGTGACCCTCATCGGGGCGAACGGAGCCGGGAAAAGCAGTACTCTTCGCTCGATTGCAGGCCTGGTAAAGAACAAAAAGGGGAAAATCCTTTTCGAAGGCGCGAACATCCTCGGCAAAACTCCGGAGGCCCTCGTCGGAATGGGAATCGCCATGTGCCCGGAAGGCCGCAGGATTCTGCCCCACCTGACGGTCATGGAAAACCTGATGCTGGGAGCGTATATCCGCAACGACAAGGATGGAATCGCAAAAGACCTGGACTGGGTTTTTGAACTTTTCCCCCGGTTGAAGGAAAGGACCTGGCAAAAGGGCGGGACGCTTTCGGGAGGAGAACAGCAAATGCTGGCCCTCGGCAGGGCCCTGATGAGTCGGCCCAAGCTTCTCATGCTGGACGAACCCTCCCTGGGGCTTGCCCCGCTTCTCGTCAAAGAGGTCTTCGAGATCATCAAGACGATCAACGCTGAAGGGAAAACCGTCCTGCTCGTGGAGCAGAACGCCTACGCGGCCTTGAAAGTGGCGCATTATGCCTACGTCCTTGAGGTCGGGGAAATCGTGCTGCAAGGAACGGGGGAGGCTTTGATCGAAGATCCGAAGGTTCGCGAAGCCTACCTTGGAGGCTGAACGGGAAATCCTTCGATTCGGTGCGGGTCGGCGTGCTGCGTCGGCCCGCACCGCGCGGCAATTTGAACGGGCCTGTTCCTGGAAACCGAACGGAGGGAGAAACGATGGGGGCCTCGGCCTTGAACCTGCCGAATCTGCTTAGTCTATCGCGGGTTTTTCTCGCTCCTCTGGTGGTCGTCTTTCTCACACTGCGGATCGAATGGGGAGATCTCATCGCCGGGGCGGTCTTCATCCTGGCCGCCTTGACGGACACGGCGGACGGCTACATTGCCAGGAAACACGGCATCGTCACGAAACTGGGGAAATTCATCGACCCCCTGGCTGACAAGGTCCTCATCACTGCAGCTTTGGTCGGCCTTGTCGAGCTGCAGCGCATCCCAGCCTGGATGGTGGTCCTCATCCTTGCAAGGGAGTTCCTCGTGACAGGGCTAAGGATGATCGCAGCGGCCGAAGGGGTCGTGCTGGCGGCTTCGAGGGGAGGAAAGGCGAAGACCGTTTCCCAGATCATCGCCATCGTTATGATGATCTTCGGCCTGCCATTGGCACGTTCGGCAATGTGGGTCGCACTGCTGTTGACCGTGTGGTCCGGAATGGACTACCTCATGAAGGGGTGGAACCTTCTGAGCACCCCTCCAGCCCGATGACCCCGACGGATGAAAGGAAGGTCTGTAAAGGATGAACAAACCGGTTCAGGAATGGATTAAAGCACACGAGAAAGAAATGGTCGAGGCTCTCTGCGGATTGGTCCGAATTCCGGCTGTGAGCCCGAAAGACGGGGGGACAGGAGAACAAGAGAAGGCGAAATGGCTGGCGGAATTGATTCGCCGGCTCGGACTGCCGGAACCGGAATGGCATGAAGCGCCGGATCCCGCGGCTCCCGGGGGGAAACGCCCGAACCTTGTCGTTCGCATCCCTGGAAGAACCGATGCCAGGACCTGGATCGTGACGCACATGGATGTCGTTCCCGAGGGAGACCGCTCCCTCTGGGAAACGGATCCCTTCCTGCCCGTGGTCAGGGACGGCCGCGTCTACGGCAGAGGCAGCAACGACAACGGCCAGGAACTGATCGCGAGCCTGTTTGCTGCGGCTGCCTTCGTCCGCCTCGGCATCACTCCCGAAACGGAACTCGACCTTGCCTTCGTGGCAGACGAGGAACTTGGAAGTGTTTTCGGCATCAGTCACTTGATCGGGAAAGGTTTGTTCCGGTCCGAGGATCTCGTGGTCGTTCCGGATGGCGGGAACGACAAGGGAGATTTTATTGAAGTGGCGGAAAAGTCCGTGCTTTGGATCGAGTTTACCCTCCAGGGGAAGCAGGTCCACGCCAGCCGGCCGGACCTTGGAAACAATGCCTGCCGCGCGGCCAACCGGTTTTCCGTTGAGCTGGACGACGCCCTTCACAAGGCTTTCCCCGAAAGGAACGACCTTTTCGAACCTCCCTATTCGACCTTCGAACCGACACGACGGCTTGCAAACGTTGCAAACATCAACACCATTCCCGGAAAGGAGGTCCTGGCTTTCGATTGCCGGGTCCTTCCTGAAACGCCCCTTGAGGCGGTGGAGTCCGTGATGCAGGACGTTGGGAAATCCATCGAGAAGAAACACGGGGTGTCGGTAAGTCGGGAGATGATCCAGAGGGCCTCTGCGGCTCCTGCAACTCCTACCGAAGCGCCCGTGGTTACCCGCCTTCGGGCTGCCGTCCGAGGGGTTTACGGTTTTGAGCCGAGGATCGGGGGAGTCGGAGGAGGAACCTGCGCAGCGCATTTCAGAATGGCTGGAATCCCGGCTGTAGTCTGGGCACAGGAGGCAGACACGGCCCACATGCCGAACGAATACGCGGTGATCGAGCACATGGTCAATGAAGCTCTCGTGTTTTGCAGCCTGGCCGATGCCGAATGAGGAGGACCGGGACTAGTCGAGGAAGGGCCAAACCCTCCACCGCATGTAAAGTACGATTCCTGCGATGAGAATCGCACTGACCCGTAGGACCGCGCCGAACCCCACCAGCTGTGCCAGTGCTGCAGCTGCAAGCGGGGCGATTGCCCAAAGAAGGTCGATGAAGGTACCGAAAAGCGTGAAAAGCGCGGTTCGGGATCGTTCGTCCGATGCCCTTGAAAGCAAGGAATACAGCAGGGGATAGACCATTCCCATCCCGATTCCATGGAGAAGTCCGCCTACAACAAAGGAAGCCGTGGTGCCCCCGATCATGGAGATCATCGCCCCCAGGGCAATGCAGCCAAAATAGGGAATTAACAGCTTTTTCCCGTACCGATCCACCCATCCGCCAAGGGCCAGGCGAGCGACGAAGGCCGAAAGAGCTTCCGGCAAGAGGAAGCTGCTGCCTGCGATCCCCCATTCCGTCGCGGCATTGGCGACATACGGCATGAATCCTGCCGCGGAGAGGGCAAAAAGGCTTCCGGAAAGAAGCAGCGCCCTCAGTGAGGGCTTTCCCCAGCTTTCCTGCAGGCATTTCCCCAGAGGGACGTGCGATTTGGGGCCGGGTTTTGCGGGGGTCAGTCTCCAGGAAAAGACCATCGCAAAAAGGCAGCCCGACAACGAGAGGGCGTAGAGAAGCCCGGGGCTGCCGCGACGCACCGTCCACTCGGCAAGGGGAATGAGCCCCAGCTGTGGCAGTAGGGGCGCCAGGCCTGCAAGTCCGAACCCCCTACCGATCAGCTGCGTGGGGAGCACGCGCGCCTGGTGGAGTGTATTTGCGATCGAAAAGAACCCCCATCCGACCCCCATCAGGGAGCGTCCTAGAAGGATCATCGGGTAGGAAGGGTTCACGGAAAGAAGACCGACCCCTGCACCAAGTGCAAGGACCCCCAGGATCATCCCGGCGCGGGTTCCCCGGACGGTCAGCCATAGGTTCACCCACCCCCGGGTTCCGAGCAGAACGAACTCGAAGATGATCCAGGCAGCCCCGATGGCCAGGGGCTCATACCCCCTTAGCTCGAGGACGAGCGGGAAGAGAAAGAAAACGGAAATACAGGAATAAGCCGAGAAGGAAGCCCCAAGACAAAGCAGGAAATCCGTGGGGAATCGTCCCAGGCCAGAACTTGCTTTCAAAAGGATCTCTCCCGAACGTGGGCTTTTTCCCCAGGAGGGGGCGGCAACCCGCAGGTTGTTTTCTGCTATATAATACGACCAGACGAGGAAAGGCGCTTCAACCAGACGAGTCCCCAAGCCGAGTCGAAGAAGAGATCGCATGGAGGGACAGTTCAATGGTAGACAGAATCATGCCCGAACCTTTCCGCATCAAGATGGTGGAACCCGTCACCGTACCGGACCGTTCTCAAAGGGAAAAAGCGTTGGAAGCGGGACATTTCAACATGTTTGGCCTGAGGTCGGCGGATATTTACATCGACCTTCTCACCGACTCCGGCACAGGGGCGATGAGCAAGTACCAGTGGGCCGCCCTGATGAAGGGAGACGAGGCCTACGCGGGAGCCGACAGCTTCTACGCCCTGAAGGAGGCCGTCAAGGAAGTCCTGGGCTTCGATTACGTCATCCCGTGCCACCAGGGCCGGGCAACGGAAAACGTCCTGTTCGGTACGATGGCGAAAGCCGGGGACAGGATTCCCTTCAACATGCCCTTCGACACCACCCGAGGCCATATTTTCAATGTCGGAGCCGAACCGGTCGATTGTGTCATCGACGAGGCCTACCAACCCGAACTCCAGCATCCTTTCAAGGGGAACGTCGACCTGAAGAAGTTGGAAAACGCCATTCTGACTTATGGAAAAGACCGGATTCCCCTGATCATGGTCACCGTGACGAACAACTCGGGCGGAGGACAGCCGGTCAGCCTCGAAAACCTGCGTGGAGTTTCCGCCATCGCCAGGAAATATGGAATCCCGCTCTTCCTGGATGCGGCGCGCATGGCGGAAAATGCCTATTTCATCAAGATGCGCGAAGAGGCCTGCAAGGGGATGTCCCTGGCGGAAATCCTGAAAGCAACGATGGATTGCGCCGACGGAATCACCTGCTCCGCCAAGAAGGATCCGCTTGTCAACATCGGAGGAATGCTTTGCTGCCGGACGGAGGAGATGTACCATCGGCTGCTTCCCAGGGTCATCCTTTTTGAAGGGTTTGCGACTTACGGCGGCCTGGCGGGAAGGGACCTCGAAGCGCTCGCGGTGGGGCTGCGGGAGATGGTAGACGAACAGTACATGGCCCACCGGGTAGCACAGGTCAGGTATCTTGGAGATTTGCTCGAGGAGGGCGGAGTTCCGTTTGTGAAACCGGCCGGAGGGCATGCGATTTTCATCGACGCAAAGGCGTTCCTGCCGCATATTCCCCAGAAGATGTACCCCGCCGACGTTCTTTCGATCGAAATTTACCGGGAGGGGGCAATCCGGGGCATCGGGCTCGGGGCCTTGGCCTTCGCGACGGAGGACGAAAAGACCGGCGAGCTCATCCTTCCGAAACTGGAACTCTACAGGCTCGCGATCAACCGAAGGACCTACACGAACAGTCACATGGAATACGTTGCCCAGTCGATCATCGACGTTTACCGCAGGCGTGATTCCATCCGGTACGGCCTGGTCGTCGATTACGCACCGCCGGTCAAAGGGCTGCACCACTTCCTTGCAAGGCTCCGCCCCGTCCAGCTCTAGAACCGAAAGTCCAGGAAGCAATGTCCAGGGGGAGTCGGAACGCTCGTTCCGACTCCTTTTTTGACGGCATATCCCGAAAAATCTATAATGAATCGTTCCAGCCGGGGAGGATTCCCCTCCGCGGCATATGATCGTTGGGAGTTGTTGCAATGTTCGAATCGCTGGTAAAAGCGCTCGGCCTGGACCCGAACGATCGGGCCCTCAAGCGATACAGGGAAAGAGTGGACCGCATCAACGCCCTCGAACCGGAAGTCGGTTCACTGGACGATGCGGCCCTGGCAGCAAGCCTGAACGGTTTCAGGCAGCGGCTCGCCAGGGGAGAAGATTTGGACGATTTGCTTGAAGAAGTTTTCGCGGTCGTTCGTGAGACCTCCCGCAGGCAACTGGGGATGAGGCACTTCGATGTCCAGCTCATGGGGGGAATGGCCCTTCACGAAGGAAAAATCGCGGAGATGCAGACCGGGGAAGGGAAGACCCTGGTCGCAACCCTTGCCGTCGTATTGAACGCCCTCAAGGGTGAAGGGGTTCACGTCGTAACCGTCAATGATTACCTGGCCAGGCGCGATGCGGAATGGATGGGGAAAATTTACCGGTTCCTCGGCCTTTCCGTGGGGGTCATTTACGCGTTTATGCCACAGCAGGAACGAGCCAAGGCCTACCAGGCAGACATCACCTACGGGACGAACAGCGAGTTCGGATTCGACTACTTGCGGGACAACATGGCCACTTCCGCCGAGCAGCAGGTGCAAAGGGGACATTCCTACTGCATCGTGGACGAGGTTGACTCCATCCTCATCGACGAAGCGAGGACCCCGCTGATCATTTCCGGTCCCTCGGAAGAGTCGGTCGAACCGTACATGACCGCAAATTCGATCGCCTTGAAACTGGTCAAGGGGGTCGACTTCGAGGTCGACGAGAAAGAGCGCAACGTGGTCCTGACCGAAAGGGGAATCCTCCGTTGCGAGGAACTCACGAGGACCCCGGAACTCTTCTCGGAGGCCCGCCATGCCGACATGGCCCACAAGATCGTCCAGGCGCTGAAGGCGCACCACCTTTTCCAGAAGGATATCCACTACGTCAACAAGGACGGGGATATCGTCATCGTGGACGAATTCACCGGCCGGCTCATGTTCGGCCGTCGGTATTCGGAAGGGCTGCACCAGGCTATCGAGGCCAAGGAACGGGTCAAGGTCGGGAGCGAGAACCAGACCCTGGCGACCATCACCCTCCAGAACTATTTCAGGATGTACAAAAAGTTGGCCGGCATGACCGGCACGGCTGCGACGGAAGCGGAAGAATTCAAGGAAATTTACGGACTCGAGGTCGTTCAGCTGCCGACACACCGTCCCATGATCCGGCAGGCCTATCCCGACGTGATCTACAGGACCAAGAGGGAAAAATTCAACGCGGTCGCAGGAGAAGTCGCCGAGTGCTACGAGAGAGGGCAGCCGGTCCTGGTCGGCACAACCTCGATTGAAAACTCCGAGCTGGTCAGCCGCCTGTTGAAGGCCCGCAAGATTCCTCACCAGGTGCTCAACGCGAAGTACCATGAACGCGAAGCGGAGATCGTCTCCCAGGCGGGGCGCCTGAAAGCGGTTACCGTCGCGACGAACATGGCGGGACGAGGTACGGACATCCTCCTGGGGGGGAACCCCGAGGTTCTGGCGCGGGAAATCCTGAAGCAGCAGGAGATCGATCCCTCCAAAGAGGAAAAGCTTTATCTGGAGACACTCGAGAAAGTCAAGGCGGAATGCCGGAAAGAACATGAAGAAGTCGTCCGTTTGGGTGGACTCCATATCGTCGGAACCGAACGCCACGAGGCAAGACGGATCGACAATCAGCTGATGGGACGGGCGGGTCGACAGGGAGACCCGGGAAGCAGCCGGTTTTTCCTTTCCCTGGAAGACGACCTGTTGCGTCTTTTCGGGTCGGAAAAAGTCCAGGGGTTGATGGGGAAACTGGGAATGGAGGAGGGGGAAGCCATCGAACACCCTCTCTTGACGAAGGCGATCGAAAACGCGCAGAAGAAAGTCGAGCAGATGCATTTCGACATCAGGAAACAGCTCTTGATGTACGACAACGTGATGAACCAGCAAAGAGAAGCCGTTTATGCCGAGCGGGCAAGGATTCTCAAGGACCCGGACTGGCCTGGAAACACGAGGGAACTGGTTCTGGACGTTGCGCGGAGCATCCTCGACCAGTCCTTTCCCGCCGGGCAGGAACCGGATGTCAAGGGGGCGCAACTGCGCTTTCGAAGCCTTTTCGGAAAGGGGTACGACGAAGAGATTTTGGCAGCGGGAGAAACCGCGGAAAGCGAACGCGATTTCGAACCGATCCTGGAAAAAGTCCGTGAGCATTTCGATGCACGGGTTTCGGCTCTTGGTGCCGAAATGGCGGCGGAAATCGCGCGCTTCATCACTTTGCATGTCCTGGACAGCCATTGGAAGGAGCACCTGCTCGCGATGGACGAACTTCGCTCCGGGATTGGGCTGAGGGCAATCGGACAAAAAGACCCGCTTCTTGAGTACCAGTTCGAATCGTACAACCTTTTCCAGGAAATGCTTGACCGGGTGCGAACGGCCATTGCCGAGACGGCTTTCCGGATCTCCATCGTCACCGACGAGGGGACACCGCGGAGGCGAACCTTGCGGGAAAGCCGCGAAACCCTGCTTCTCCCGACCGGTTTCGGAGAACACGCCGAAGGCACTCCAGAGGCCCGTAGAACCTCCGCGGAACCGGTGCGAAGGGGACCGAAAGTGGGAAGAAACGACCCCTGTCCCTGTGGCAGCGGGAAAAAATACAAACATTGCTGCGGTCGAGGAGCGTGATCTCTTGAACCCGAAAAGAAGGTTCAAAGCAGGATTACGAAGGGCTTTCGGGTGGCTGCTCGTTTCGCTGCTTATCCTGGTCCTGCTGGTTTCCCTTGCTTTCGCAATGGAGGATCCCCGGCAGGAGATGAAACGGTTGCTCGAAGAGGCCCCCAGCCTGTCTTCCTATCACGCGGTGAATGCGCTTGTGCTCTCGAGGTCGGTCGAAAACCGGCTGCTGGCAGACGGCAGCATGGAACGGAAAACCCGGTGGATCATCCTGTACCGGGGATCCCTCCCTGAAGGGTGGCAAACCTGGAGACTTCCGGCACCGGAAGGGGGTGCCGCGCGGTTCGTTCGGGCTGAGCTGTATTCAGTCCCGGCAATCGAAAAGGCCAACCGCCTCGGGATCTCCGAAGGCGGCAATGGCGTCGCTGTCTTGAGGATCCCGGAATCGAGCGGAGAATCCATTCTATACGTAGAAACCGCCCAGGTTTTCCCCCGTCGATTCGAACTCGACGACCTGGTCAGCCTGGAACTGGACCTTCCACAGTGGGAATTGAGCATCGAAGTCTCGGTGCCCGAAGGAAGCCGGCTGAACTGGGCTGCGAGCGGAATCGGCCAGCCGGAACGGAGCAGGGAAAAGGGGATCGAACGGTTTTCCTGGAACGCGAAGAACCTTCCGCCCATGCCCAGGCGCTCCCTTCTCGACAGGGGAAACCCAGCCTTGGGGTTCAGCCTGAAAAGCGGCCTCGTGACGTCCCTGAGAACGGTGCAGGACATCGAAAAGGGGAGTTCACGACTGCCGCAAGGACTCTCACGCCTGCTGCCCGGGAAAAATCCGGAAAAGGCCGCAAGGGATTTCGTGGCGGCCTTGACCGCTAGGGACAACCTGGAAACGGTGCTGCCGAAAGAATCGGTGCGTCCCCCTGGCGGTGTTTTCCCCGAAAACGGCCCATGGACGGAATGGGAACGGACCCTTTTTGCCGTCCACGGCTTGAAGTCACTGGGCTGGTCGGTCAAGACCTGGTGGCTCCCCGCGATCCCGGTAGGACCGGAGCCTCCAGCCGGGATTGCCCTTTGGATCACCCCTGTGCTTGAGGTGTCGGCACCAAAAAGCGGACAAAGTTTCTTTTTTACTGCCAGGCCCGACGGCGTTTTCGGAAAGACACCGAGCTGGCTGTATGGCGCAACCCTCTACCGGCTGGAAGGGGACAATGTCCTGAAGACGAAAATCCCCGAGGGGAGTCCTTCGGGGAACAGGCTTTTCGCGAAATGGCAGCTGAAGCTTGATGAGGCGGGTTACGCCCGGGGAAAACTCCTTTTGGAGCTGAAAGGAGGGTGGGACTTCCTCCTTCGCGACGGAGAACGGCCCCTCGGGGAGAGGGCGTTCCGCCTGGTCCAGGACATGCTTTCCGTGACTCCCTTCGCTTTCGGGATGGGAGAGTTGAAGTTTTCGGAATCGACAAGCGGAATGGAAATCAGTGTTCCCGTAAACGGTCTTTTGGGCATCGCCTCTCAGAAGGACCTTCTGGTCCAATTCCCCTCGGTGTCGATTCCAGGGATACGGGAAGTGCTCGAAGAAACCGGGGCAGTCAAGCTGAGGTTCCCGTTCTCCGTCAGGCAGGAGCTCGTCCTGGAACTCCCCGCGGGATTCCGTGTTCTTGAACCCCCTTCCCTGAAGAGGAGAACCGTCGGAAGGACGGCCGTGGAAGAAACCTTCAGGAACATCGAAAAGAAATCCAGGGTGGAGACGGACCAGCTGGTGACCGTTTCGGCTTCCGGCTTTCAAGAGAACGAGGCTGCGGGTTTGAAGGATACCCTGGCGCAGGTCCTGAGATGGGCAACGAACTCGATTCCGCTGCGAAAGCGTTGACAATAGGAGATGGTGAAGATGAAGGAAGTTTCACTGCTGTTCAAGGATCTCCTGACGGAAGCCGTACATGAATTCGCCAAGGAAAGGGGACTGCCGCCGGAGGATGTTCCGGAAGTCCAGCTTGAACGCCCTAGACACGAAGGACAGGGAGATTGGGCCAGCAATATTGCGATGTTGATGTCCAAACCGCTCGGAATGCGGCCCAGGGATGTGGCTTCGGAGATCGCGTCAAGGATCGGGCCCGATCCGCACCTGGAGAAGATTGAAGTTGCCGGCCCCGGTTTCATCAACTTCTTTGTGACGAACCTTTGGGTCCGTGATGTCCTTGAAGCCGCGGTGAACGGACGCGAAAACTATGGACGCTCCACTCAGGGGAAAGGCCGGAAGGTCCAGGTCGAATTCGTGAGCGCGAATCCGACGGGGCCCCTTCACGTGGGACACGGCAGGGGGGCAGCCGTCGGGGACATGACGGCAAGCCTTCTCGAATACGCGGGCTGGCAGGTTGAGAGGGAATATTACATCAACGACGCGGGGCTTCAGATGAACCTCCTGGGGCAATCCACCCAGGCCCGGTATTTCGAGATCCTGGGATTCCCCGAAAAGGCTCCGTTCCCGGAGAACGGCTACAAGGGAGACTACATCTACGATTTGGCAAGGGAAGTCCTGGAAAGGGACGGAAAGGTCCACCTGGATGTCCCCCTGGAGGAAAGCTTCCCGGTATTCCAGGAACACGCCGCGAGGACCATCCTGGAAGGAATTCGAGAGGATCTTTCCCGTTTCGGCGTGAACTTCGACGTCTGGTTCTCCGAAAAGTCGCTTTACGAAAAAGGCCTGGTCGAATCGGCGTTGAGCTTCCTGAAGGCACGGGGACATGCCTACGAGAAGGACGGAGCTCTTTGGTTCAGGACGACGGCTTTCGGGGATGACAAGGACAGGGTCCTGGTCAGGAGCAACGGCGTGACTACCTATTTCGCTTCGGATGTCGCCTATCACAAGGACAAGTTCGATCGGGGCTTCGATCTCGTGATCGACGTCTGGGGCGCTGACCACCACGGCTATGTACCGAGGATGAAGGCTGCAGTAGAGGCTCTTGGCAAGGAACGGGAAGCTCTCCAGATCCTGCTGATCCAGTTCGTGAACCTCCTTCGAGGAGGGCAGCAGGTCTCGATGTCGACCCGATCGGGAGAATTCGTCACGCTGAAGGAAGTCCTCGACGAGGTCGGAGTGGACGCGGCCCGGTTTTTCTTCGCCATGCGCAGGTGCGACAGTCACCTGGACTTCGATCTCGAACTGGCAAAGAAAGCTTCCACGGACAATCCGGTTTTCTACGTGCAGTATGCCCACGCGCGGATCCAAAGCATCATGAGGGAAGCCGCCTCCAGGAACATCGGCATCCCGGATCCCTCCAGCGTCGACGTCAACCTTCTCGTCGAACCGGAAGAAAAAGCCCTCGCGAAACGGATCGCCCGCTTCCCCGAAGAGGTCGAGAAAGCAGCCTCCGAGCTTGCGGCGCACCGGATCGCGTTTTTTGCCTATGACCTGGCCGCGGATTTCCACGCTTTCTACAACGCCCACCGGGTCCTCGGGGTGGAGGAACCCCTGTCGAAAGCCAGGCTATGTCTCGTGGAAGCGACGCGGGTTGCCCTGACGAACGCATTGGCCATCCTGCGGGTGCAAGCACCGGAAAGGATGTAGTGCCGTTTGGTCAGGCTGCGCTGGGTTTTGGCAGCGGCCGTTCTCGGCGTGACCCTAGCGATCATCGGAACCGGAACCGTGATCGAATTGAGGAGGGCCAGCCGGCTGAAGTCCATGGTGGACGCCCGAATGGAGGAACTGGTTAAGTTGAGCCGAACGGTCCAGGACCTCCAGGAACGGCTCCGGTACCTGCAAAGCCCCGAGGGAGTTGCTAGAAAGGCGAGACAGGACTTTAACCTTGTTTTTCCGGGTGAAAGGATTTACCGGATAGAGATCGAGTCGGGGGATCGGTTGCCGTCACAAGGCCCATGAGGTATAATCAATCCTCGTGTTCCCTGCCCCTCCGGTTTGGGAGGGGCCATAGTCCAGAGGGAGGAGGTGATCCAGGTGCGACCTTACGATTTGATGCTTCTGCTCCGGACCGATGTCGAAGACCACAAGGCCTTTTTGGACGACGTCCAGGCTCTGGTCGGAACGTTGGGAGGGGAAGTGGCGAAGGTCGACGTCTGGGGAAAGAGGAGGCTGGCCTATCCTGTCGAAAAGGAACAGGAAGGCTTCTACGCCATCTTCAACATGAAGCTCGATCCTGCCCAGGTTGTCGAACTCGACCGGGTTCTCAAGCTTCGTCCCCAGGTCCTGCGGCATATGGTCATCCGTCTTGACGAATAGGAAGGACGGTGGTCGGGTTGGCAAGAGGTTTCAACAAAGTGGTTCTCATGGGCAATTTGGCCCGTGACCCAGAGATCCGTTATACCGCTGCGAAACAGGCTGTCGCGAAGCTTATCGTGGCCGTCGGTCACCAGTACAAGGGAAAGACCGGCGAGGTCGTCGACCAGACCGACTTTATTCCCGTGGTCGTCTGGGGAAGCCAGGCGGAAAACTGCGAGAGGTACCTTCGGAAAGGCAGGCCTGTGCTTGTCGAGGGGAGGCTTCAGGTCCGGAGCTACGAGACGAAAGAGGGGGAGAAACGGACGGTCACCGAGGTCGTTTCCCAGAATGTCGTTTTCCTGGGAGGCCGCCGGGATGAAGACTCCGCTTTGCCCTCCGTCTCGAGGACAAATGGACAACTGTCCAGCCTGAGAGAGGAAAAGGCCTTCGAAGACTTTCCCATGGATATCACGGAGATGGATTCCGGCGAAGAAGAGGCCGAAATCCCCTTTTAGCCGCCTCTTGCGAGATGTTGAGGAAAAGGAGGCATTTGACGGATGGCTTTTACAAAGAAAAGGACACGGCGTCGTCCGAAAGTCTGCCAGTTCTGTGCGGATAAGTTGGAGCACGTCGATCCGAAGGATATCGAGAAACTGCGTCGATTCATCACCGAACGCGGAAAGATCGTTCCCCGCCGCGTTACGGGGAATTGTGCAAAACACCAGAGGCAGTTGACTCGGGCGATCAAGTGTGCACGAATCATGGCCCTTCTCCCGTTCTCAGCCGACTAGTCGGCCCGGGGAGGTTGGCGGAAAGGTGCGGGGAGGGGCGCTAGGCGGCTCCTCCCCCTTTTTTGAAACCGGAGGCCCAAAATGACCCGAACAAAGGCACTTGTCGAGTCTTCGCTTCTTGTCGCGCTTGCTGTCGTTCTTTTTCTGGCAAGCAACACGATCCCGATCGTCGGCATCGCCTTCACCTTTCTATGTCCAGCCCCCCTGGTCGTCCTGGGATTACGGCATAGCCTGGGAAGGGCCGCACTGGGATCTGCCGTTGCGACCCTGATCGTTTCGATCTTCCTGGGATTCGTCGGCGGCTTGTTTTTCTTCTTCGGTTTCGCGGTTCTTGGCGTCGCGCTCGGGGCCCTGGGAAAGAAGAGAGAGAACGCCGTAGAAATCGCATTGTACGGGATTCTTGTTTCCCTTGCCAGCAAATTGGTCCTGATGGTTCTTTTGACCCGGCTGACGGGGGTGAACCCTTTTTCCCTCGATACGGCGGAATTCGATACGATCCTTGAAAGGGTCATGTCCCTCTACTCGAAAACGGGCCTGATTCCCAAGGAGTCCCTTTCTGCGATGCGCCAGCAGTTCGAAGCGACCTTTCGATTCATTCCGCAGGTATTCCCGGCCCTTCTCACGATCGCCGCATCCATCGACAGCGTCCTGAGCTATGCCGTGAGCCGGACGGTCCTCATGCGACTCGGTCGTGGAGTCCTTCCGCCGCTTCCACCGTTCGGCGAGTGGCGTTTCCCCAGGAACATCTTCTGGGCACTCCTCGCTTCCGCAATCCTGCCTTTTCTGGGGGGAAGCGGCCACTGGGGAGATCTCCTGCAAAGGGTCGGGGTCAACCTTCGCCTGCTCGTTTCCCTGCTTTTCCTGGTCCAGGGAGTTTCCGTTGCCTGGGCGCTTTTGGGAAGGACGAGGTTCTCCAGCAGAATCGCGCGAGGCCTTATAATTTTCGTGGCGATCCTGGTTCCGATTCTTTCCTACCTGCTGATGATCGTCGGACTGGTCGATATCTGGTGGGATCTTCGAGCCCGCCTCTGGAGGTGACAAGGATGAAAGTGATCCTGAAAGAAGACGTAAGCAAGATCGGGAAAAAAGGGGATTTGGTCGAGGTTTCAGACGGTTACGCCAGGAACTACCTGTTCCCCCGGGGATTGGCCGAAGAAGCGACGGAAGGACGGCAGAAGGAATGGGAGACGAGGAAAAAGGAACTTGCGCAGAAGGCGAACCGGGCGGAAAAGGCTGCGCATGAAGCGAGGAGGAACCTGCAGGGCAAGCAGGTGACGGTGAAGGCCAGCGCAGGAGATTCGGGAAAGCTGTTCGGCAGCGTGACGGCTGCGACGCTCGCCAGGGCGATTGAAGAACAACTCCATGTCGCGGTCGACAAGAAGGACATCCGGATGGCAGAGGCCATTCGGCAGGTGGGGCGCTACCCGCTGACCGTCCGGCTATACCCCAACGTCGAGGCGGAATTGAGCGTTTTGGTGGAGGCGGAGTGAAGTGCTGAAAAACGCCTTTGAGAGGGTCCCGCCCCATAGCCTGGAAGCGGAAAGAGCCGTGCTTGGCGCCTGCCTGCTGGATCGGGATGCCCTTCTTCTCGTGACGGAAACCCTCTCGGGGGAAGATTTCTACGAAACCCGGCATCGCCTGGCATTCGAAGTGATCCTCGATATGGCGCGGAAAGACAAGCCTGTCGATCCGCTGACGGTCTGGGAGGAAATCTCGAGGCGGGAGATGGCGGACCGCCTCGGTGGGCAGGGCTTCATCGCGGGACTGATCGACACGGTTCCGACCATCGCCAACGTGGAATACCATACCCGAATCGTCAGGGACAAATCGGTTCATCGAAAACTGGTCCAGGTCGGAAGCGACATCGTCAAGCTCGGGTACGCCGAAGATCGTGAAATGGAAGACATCCTCGACGAAGCCGAGAGGTCCGTTTTCGAAATCACCCGCCGCGGAGGAGAAAGGAATTTCCGCCATATCGGAGACATCCTGGGAACAGCCTTCCAGCAGATTGAAACTCATTACCAGCAACAGGAACCGGTTACCGGCATCTCTTCCGGCTTTATCGATTTCGACAGGCTTACCGCCGGTTTCCAGCCGGGTAGCCTCAACATCATCGCCGCGCGCCCCTCGATGGGGAAAACGGCCCTCGCATTGAACATCGCCCAGCATGCCGCTCTCGAAAGGAAAAAGCCGGTTCTCGTCTTCAGCCTCGAGATGGGGGGCGAGCAACTCGCGCAACGAATGCTGGCTTCCGAGGCGAGGGTCAATGTTCACGACCTGAGGACGGGAACGTTCCATGAAAGTGCATGGGAAGCCCTGGCGGATGCAGCGGGGCGTCTGTCCCAGGCCCCGATTTACATCGACGACAGTTCCGTGCTCTCGACCCTCGAACTGCGTGCACGGTGCCGTCGGTTCAAGGCCAAAACGAACGACGTGGGCATGGTCGTCGTAGACTACCTTCAATTGATGCACCTGCCGCGGCCGACAGACAGCAAGCAGCAGGAGGTTGCGGAAATTTCCCGGGCCCTAAAGGGAATCGCAAGGGAACTGGATGTCCCGATCATCGCGCTTTCCCAGCTTTCCCGGGCCGTCGAGCAGCGACAGGACAAGCGGCCGCAACTTTCCGACCTTAGGGACAGCGGTGCGATCGAACAGGACGCGGACCTGGTCATCCTCCTTTTCAGGCCAGGGTATTACTCGACAAACCCGGAAGAAGAAGACAACATCGCCGAGGCGATCATCGCCAAGCACAGGAACGGCCCGACGGGGACCGTCCCCCTGGTTTTCATCCGGGAGTACACCCGTTTTGTGAGCGCTGAAAGATTCCGCCCATCCTAGGGCAGAACGGGGGCCGGAGAGTTCCATGAATAGAAATCACCCAGAAACCCGGGAATCCTTTCCCACCAGTTCCAGCGGAACCTGCAGGGAGAATTCCTCGGCCGGGTTCCTTCCGGAATGGCTCTTCTATCCGTTGATCACCGTGTCGTTGGTGGTCCCGAACCTGGTTTTTGCCCCGGGCGCCCTTTTTTTCCAGTCCCTCCACCTCTTGAAGTGGGTCATCGCCTTTACGCCGGTCGCGATCCTCGCCTTCGCTGCCGGGTTATCGATCGTTGCCGCCCCGAAGGACAGGCAGGCGTTCAGGGTCGATCCCCTCGGATGGCTCTGGCTTTTCCTCCTTCTCTACATCACTGCGCAGCCTCTCTGGGTAAGGGTGACCTCCGTACCCACCTTCGTCCGGGAGTGGCTGTTCTTTGCCAGTCTTTTCATCACTGCCATTCTCTGCTCAAACCTGTTCCGGCGGAGGGACATGATGATGCTGGTCCTTTTCGGTGCGGGGATGAACGCTGCCCTGAACGTCCTTTTTGCGGAGCTGCAAGTACGGTCGGTTCGGCTTCCTTTCTTCGTCCTGCCCGTGCCGGGCAATTATGTGGGGAACACCGGCCAGCAGAACATGCTCGGCATTTGGGTGGCGATGGCGGTCCTTTCCGGCCTTGCACTGCACCTGATGCTGCTGGAGGAGAGGGCGAAAGGGCACCGGCGGAATTCCTCTGCGATTTTGGTCGGCATGAACCTGTCGCTTTTGGCGGTCAACTCCTGGGGCGTTTTTTCGACGACGAGCCGCCAAAGCCTCCTGGCACTTTTTGCCGGGATCACGGTGTTCCTGCTAGCCGGGGGAAGGCTGAGGGGAAAAGACTTCGTCCGGTCGATGATTCCCGGCTTGCTTGTCATCGCGCTGGCCATGGGGGCCGCCTATCAATTCAACACAGGACGCACGCAGGCTTTCGTGGAAAAGGCCGAGAGCCTCGCGAAAGGTGCGATCGGCGAAAAAGGCGAGCTGTCGGAGGCCGATTCCGGTCGGCTGAGCATCTACGCGACGGCTCTCACGATGCTGAGGCAACACCCCCTGGGGGGTGTTGGGTTGGGGCATTTCAAATGGAACTACCTGGACGCCCAGCGTGAACTTTTCCGGCGCTACCCCGATTCGAAACTGAAATGGCAATACACGATGTGGGCTCACAGTGAAGTGCTGCACTGGTTCTGTGAAACGGGAATCATTGGCGGGATTTTCCTGTTGGGCATCCTTTCCTGGTGTGTCCTACGGGTACTGAAGGCGATAAGGTCAAAGAAGGAGGTCTCGCTGGAAGGGCTATGGTCCGTAGGGATGCTGACGCTGATCTGGACGGTCGCCCTTTGGGGGGAAAGGCCGTTTCACCGGATCGAAGACGCTCTTTGGGTTAGCCTGGCGTTTTCGTTCCTGGGCCGGGAATTCCTTCCAAGGGATTTCGCCTGGGCAGAAATCCGGCGCCCGTTGATCTGGAAAGGTTTCGGAATGACGGTCGCCGTGATCGCCCTGGCCGGCCTCGTGCTGCTGGGGAAAGGCGTTGTGGCGGACCATGCCCTCGCAATGGCTTTGCAGACACGGGACGCTCGGGTGCAGAAATCGCTGATCGACCGGGCAGCTGGAAGCCTGCTGTTCAGGGATCTCGCTGACCGGGCGTACGCGGAACACTATCTTGCCGTGGCGGTGGCCAGGCGGGACGGGGAAGCCCTTGCAGAAGGACTCGCAAGGCTCGAAAGGTATTTCTTCAGGCAGCCGCAGACGCGGGAACTGAACGTGCTGATCGGTTGGTACGGGCGCCTTGGAAGCAGGGAAAAACTCGAGTTGTTCACCTCGTACCTGAAGCCGGGATCCTACTCGGTCCAGCCAGTCGAAGCCGTTTCTTCGGCGCCGTAACCCCGGGAACCGAACCGGGGTTACGGCGTCCAAGGGAAGCCGGTCTAGAAGATCAGAAGGAGTTCGCGGTAACGGGGGTAGGGCCAGAAGTCGTTTCCGACGCTGTTTTCGGCCGAATCGCAGAGGCTCCGGATTTCGCCCATCAGCGCCAGCCCTTCATTGGTTACGGCTTCCACCCCTTCCTCGAGGCTCAGGGAGGCGAGCTTCGAACGTAAAGCGTGCGCTCGATCGCAGGCTGCGACAAGTTTTTCCCGGATCCGGGCCAGGTTGGCGATTTTTTCCCTGAAATGGGGCATTTCTTCGGAAAGCGTTTCGGTGACACCCCTGTAGGTTTTCAGGTCGAGCTCGAGCTGGCGGGTGATTGCGGGGAGAATCCCTTCCCTGACCATGGATTCCAAGACTCCGAGCTCGATTTCGCGCGATTTCAGGTACCGCTCGACCTGGATCTCGTAAAAAGCCGAAACTTCCCGGTCGGACATGATTTTCAGGCTGGAAAGGAGCTCGCGGTTTTCCGGAACGAGGTAGTAGGAAAGAGCCTCGGGAGTGGAATAGGCCACTGGCAGTCCTCGCTTGACCGCTTCCCGGGCCCATTCTTCGGAGTAGCAGTTGCCGTCGAAGCGGACATTCCGGCTTTCCTTCGCCGCAAAACGGATTGCCTCCAGGGCAGCTTCCGAAACTTCGACTCCATCCCCCAGGCGGTTTTCGATCAGGACCGTCATTTGCTCAAGGCCCCATGCCCAGGCAGCCATCAGCATGGTCACCGGACTTGCTAGGGACTGTGAAGCCCCGGTTCCCCTGAACTCGAACTTGTTACCGGTAAAGGCGATCGGGGCGGTCCGGTTCCGGTCCGTGTTGTCCGCCTTGATTTCCGGCAGCCGGTTGAGGCCCAGGTCAATGGATCCTTTTGACGGAATGGACTCTGGGAGTCCTTCCTCGATCCGGTCGAGGATTCGGTTCAGGACTTCCCCAAGGTAGACGCTCATGATGGCTGGCGGTGCCTCGTTGCCACCCAGGCGGTACATGTTTCCAGGCGAGGCGATGGAAGCCCGAAGCAGGCTTCCGTATCGCGACAGCCCCAAAAGGAAGGCGCCCAGGAAGGTCAAAAACTGGATGCTTCGTTTCTGGGTGCCCGACGGAGAC
>FWPV01001190.1_pt1 | contig 47280 bp, 41 predicted proteins | sample 2228371 | NCBI WGS metagenome assembly FWPV01 (sample SAMEA103939776, study PRJEB20133) | metagenome | reverse complement strand
GCCGGGCATCTGAAAAAGCAGGTGGGCGACACGCTCCGGCTCTTCGAGAGCACCTACCGCATCGTGGGCATCTATGAGACCGGCGTGGGCCTGGAGGACGGCGGCGCGGTGCTGGCCCTGGACGAGGCCCAGCGGCTATTTCAAAAGCCCCGCAAGGTCAGCGGCATCGGCGTCAAGGTGAAAAATATCGCCGAGCTAGAGATCGTCCAGGAGCGGATCCGCAAACGGTTCCCCAAAGTGTCCGTCTCGGCGGCCGGCGACTTTGCCAGCCAGCAGCAGTCGCTGGCCCTGGTCAAGGGCATGGCCTGGGCCATCTCCTTCCTGGCGGTGATCATCGGCGGGGTGGGGATGATGAACACTGTGCTGATGAGCGTCTTTGAGCGCACGCGGGAGATCGGCGTGCTGCGGGCGTTGGGTTGGCGGCGCGGCCGGGTGCTGCGGATGATCCTGGGCGAATCGCTGCTGCTGAGCGCGGTGGGCGGGCTGCTCGGCTTCGCGTTGGGCTATGGCGTGATGATCCTGCTGGCCGAGTCGCCGGCCACCGGCTCCCTGATCCAGGCCACGTTCTCGCCGGATTTGGTGGTGCAGACGTTGCTGGTCATCGGGGGGTTGGGGGTGCTGGCCGGGGCCTACCCGGCCTGGCGCGCCGCACAGCTCACACCCCTGGAAGCCCTGCGCTACGAGGGCGGCCAGGGAGATCGGTTCCGCTTACCTTTTGGCGGGATGATCCTGCGCGGCCTGTTCCGCCGCCGAACGCGCACGCTCCTGACGCTGCTGGGCGTGGGACTGGGCATCGCCACCATCGTGGCCCTGGGCGGCATCATCGAGGGGTTCATCGTCCAATTCACCGCTACGTTCAGCAAGGGCGGCACCGATCTGGTGATCCGCGAGGCGGACATCGCCGATACCAGCCTCAGCACCATTGACGAACGCATCGGGCAGCGCATCGCGGCCATGCCCCAGGTGGCCGGCGTGAGCGGCATGACCTTTGGCGTGATCAGCTCCCAGGAGTTGCCCATGTTCCTGGTCGTGGGCTATCACCCGCACGAGTACGCCATCCAGACGTTTCGCATCGTGGAGGGGCGCGGCCTGCAGGGCAGCCGGGAGCTTTTGCTGAGCCGCAGCTCGGCCGACGGCTTCAAGAAAGGCGTGGGGGATCGCCTGCGGCTCATGGACAGCTCGTTCCGCATCGTGGGCATCTACGAGGGCGGCGGCCCCTTTGAGACGGGCGGCGGCATCATCTCGCTGCGCGACGCCCAGACCATCTTTGGCCGGCCGCGCCAGGTAACCATGTACATGGTCCGGCTGCGCGACCCGGCCCAGGCCGACGCCGTCATCGCCGAGATCGAGCGACGCTTCCCCAAGGTCGCGGTTGCCAAGACCGCCGAGTTCGTGGACAAGATGCCGGACATGCAGAACATGAATGCCATGATGGGGGCCATCTATTTCCTGGCGATCCTGGTGGGCGGCGTGGGGATGATGAACACGGTGCTGATGAGCGTGTTCGAGCGGACGCGGGAGATCGGGACGCTGCGGGCGTTGGGGTGGCGGCGGCGGCGAGTGCTATGGATGATCCTGCAGGAGGCGGTGTTGCTATCGCTGTGCAGCGGCGCGGCCGGGGTTCTGTTGGGAATGGGCCTGGCCTGGCTGGCCGGGCAGACGCCCATGCTGGGCAGCTTTCTCCAGCCGACCTACACGGCGGAGCTGTTCGCGCAGGTGGGGGTGGTGGCCCTGATGCTGGGGGTGCTGAGCGGGCTATACCCGGCCTGGTGGGCATCGAACCTGAACCCGCTGGAGGCGCTGCGGTACGAGTGAGCGGAGGCGCTCCCCGGCTCCTCCGCTCATGAAGGCCCGGCCTCCAGCCGGAACCCGTGCCCGCGCACGGTGGTGATGAACTCCCGGTCGCTGTGGGCGGTCAGGCGTTCGCGGAGGCGGCGCACCAGGGCGTCTACGGCCTGCTCGGTCACGCCCTCTTTCACCGCGCCGGGCCACACGGCCCCCACCACGCTATCGCGGCTGCACACCTTGCCGGCGTTCTCGTAGAGCAGGTAGAGCAGTCGGTACTGCGCGGCGGATAAAGGTGGGTCCAGCTCGTGGCCCTCCACCCAGACCCGACGGCTCTCCGGGTCCAGCCGCAGCCCGGGCACCCGTTCCAGGGTGAGCCGAACCGGGGCCGTGGCCTCGCTATCCACGAACAGGAGGCGGAACCCCAGGGCGATCTGGATCTCGTCGCCGTCTTGCAGGGTTTGCGGGCCGGCCACCGGTTTCCCGTTCACGAACGTGCCGTTCTTGCTGCCCAGGTCCTCGATGCGATATTCGCCGTTGGTGCGCCGGATGCGCGCGTGCTCCCGGGAGACCTGCCGGTCGCTCAGGCGGATCGCGGCCGCGTCACCCCGCCCGATGATCATCTCCGGCTGATTCAACAGCCATTCCTGGCGCTGATCTTCGCTTCCGATCAGCACCAACAGCGCCGCTTCTCTACCAGCCATCGTATTTACCCTCCCCAGTGAAGGAATCGGCGGGTCAGTGAATACCATCAGATGCTGATTTGCTGATCTGTTTGCCCTTGACAGTTGCTCCCGAATCGGCTAGACTATTACTGTTTTTGCGGTAAACGTGGGCAGGAGGAGCCTCCGTGGAGCAGTTGTTGCCGCCGGGCACGGTCTTGCGGGCCCGGTATAAAGTCGTGGCCCTGGTGGGACAAGGGGGCATGGGCGCGGTGTACCAGGCCGAAGACCTCCGCCTGGAGGGCCGCCAGTGCGCCCTCAAGGAGGTACAGCCGCTGCCTGGTGCCACGGCGCGCGCTCTGGCCCAGGCCCAGGAGCAATTCCGCCAGGAGGCCAGCACCCTGGCCCGGCTGGACCATCCCAATCTGCCCAAGGTCTCGGACTATTTTTCCGATGAGGGCCGAGACTATTTGATCATGGACTTTGTGGCCGGACAGGACCTGAAGGCCCTGGTGGATGAGGCCCACGCGAAAGGGCGTTTTCTCTCGGAACAACGGGTTCTGGGCTGGATCAGTCAGGTCTGCGATGCCTTGTCCTATCTGCACAGCCAGGAGCCGCCGATCCTGCACCGGGACATCAAACCGGCCAACATCCGGCTCACACCCCAGGGCCTCATCAAGCTGGTGGACTTTGGCCTGGTCAAGCCCCTGGACGAGGACGATCCCAACACGATCTCGGTGATGCGCGGCCTGGGCACGTTGCCCTATACCCCCCTGGAACAATACAGCGGGGCCGGCGGGCACACCGATGTCCGCTCCGACATCTACTCCCTGGGCGCGACCCTCTACCACCTGCTCACCGGCCGGCGGCCGGCCAACGCCCAAGAGCGATTTCTCAATCCCCAGGCCCTCGTGCCGCCACGGGAGATCAACCCGGCCATCTCGGTGCGCACCGAGAACTGCGTCCTCTGGGCCATGGCCATGCACCCGGACCAGCGACCGGCTTCGGTGGAGATGTGGCGTCGCGCCTTGTTCTCCACGGAGGAACGCGCCCGCTTCCCTTCCGTCGTGCCGGTGGATCAGGGGGAGCAGTCTGTCAGCCAGGCGCTCCAGGCGAACGTGCGGCTGATCGCCCTGGTGCTGGTGCTCGCCGTCGCCGCCTCCATCCTCACGGTGGCCGGGGTCCGGTTGCAGCCGGTGGCCCCGCCGAGTCCTACCCCCACCGCCACCCAGGTCCCCACGCGCCCCATCCCCTCTGTGGCCCCATAGTTGGCGGTTGGCACTTGGCGAATGGCCAGTAGCTAACCGCCAACCGCTATGTCCGACGTCTTTGGTTTCCGCTCGCCCGCTCCCATAACAGCGGCCACAGGGCCAGCAGGCCAAAGAAGAACGCGACGGCTGGCGCCTCCCAGCGATCCCCCAGGAGCGTGGTGAGGGTATCGCGCAGCCAGGGCAGTTGGCCGGGCCGGAGCAAGCCCACCGCGTAGAGGATGTAGCCGCCCAATCCCCAGGCCAGGGCCAGCAGCACAAAGCGGACCTGCGCGTTGAGCAAGCGCACATTGCCCCGGCACAACAGATACGATACCGCCCCGGCCAGGATCATGCTGATGGCTGCCAGCGACAGGTCCCCCACGTCGGCCTGGCGCGGCTCCAGCGGCAGCGGGGTGCTGGGCACCGTGCTCGTGGGCGTGCTGGTGGGCGAGGGTGACGGCGTGACCGTGGTGGTCAGCACAGAGGTGGGGGCCGGCGTGGGGGTGGGCCGATAGATGGTGACGACCAGTTCCGCTGAATTGGTGGCCGCGCCGCTGGCGGCCGTGATGGATAGGCGGCCCTCGTGTCCGGCCAGGAACGTGGCCTCCACCACGCCGCCCTGGGTCGTGCCGACCTGGGGCGACAGAAAGATGTTATCGTCCGGGTAGGCCAGGCTGAACACCACCCGCGTCCCGTTGGGCACCGGGTGGCCGTTACGGTCCACGATGACGCCGGTCCGCACCTTGATGGTATCGTTCAGCAGGGCGATCTGGCCGCTTTGTGGCTCCACCAACGTGAGCTGGATCGTCTGTTTGGGGTCTGGTTCCACCTGCGCGCGCAGGTTATAGTGAATGCTATCCACATCCACCGGTGGGGACCCCTGGGGCGCGAACTCGCCAAACAAGGCCCGGGCGGAGGCTTCGATGAACGGCGGGGTCTTGCTATAGACGCCCCAAAAGGCGCTGAGCTTGCTGATCTCCGTGGCGTCCAGGTAGTACGGGGCGTTATAGGCGATGGCGATCACCCGCTTGCCTTGCAGCAGATTGGATCGTTCGCCCAGGAGGGTCTTGATGGCCTGGGAGCTGGGCGCGCCCACCGGATCCACGTCCAACATCGCCAGGATCACCCAATCTGCCCGCGCCAACAGATTGTCCATGGCCGTCTTTTCTTCCGCCGTGGCGAGCTTGCCTTCCAGATAAAGCTGCAAGTGAGCAAAGCTCACGCTGTTGATGCGGTTCGGGTCCACCTGGCCCGTGGTGGCCGGACCATAGAACTGCAACAGGGTATCTTGCAACGCCGTCAGGGGCAGCGGCTCAAAGGGCAGGCAATCGTCCTCAACACACTCGCGGACCTGCCGGGCGTCGGCAAAGATGAGGATGTCATCGTCTTTGGTGGGCGGGTTCGGCAGACGGGCTTTTAGCTCCTCGGCGCGCGGGTAGATGAGGGTGATCGCCTGGCGGGCCATGTTATAGATCTCGCTCCGGCTGCGGCCCACGCGCTCGGTGGCCAGGCTGGCGTCCATCTGCACCGAGGACAGGGAGAAATCCGGGTAGAGCTTGAGCTTGAGCCGCAGGATGCGGCGCACGGCCTCGTCTACCCGCGCCTGGAACGCCGGGTCCGACTGGTACTCCTCGCGGAAATAGCTGATGACCTCCTGGGTATTTTTCAGTTGCTCGCTCCAGCTCCGGGTCAGGCCGAACTCGGAGAGCAGCAAGATGTCATTGCCGGCCAGAAATGCCTCTTTGGCCACTTGCTTGTGGGGGAAGCTCTGCTCCGTCGGGTCGTAATACCGGCGCACGGCGCGCACCCCCAGGGCATCGCTCACGATGACGCCCTGCTTGCGCCAGTTCACGAACTCGGGCAGGGCCATGAGGGTTTTCATGCCCTCCGGGTCAAAGCTGATGGGCCGGGTGAGCTGGCTCACGTTGCCCTGGAAGACCCGGTAGCGGATGTGGGAGGACATGAGGGCATCCGTGGTCGAGTGAGAATCGCCCTGGGTCACGGCGAAAAAGGGCACCAGCTCCACCTCGCGCAGCTCCGCCAGGGACTTTTCCACCGTGGCGACCTCTTCGTCCGGGCTACGGTCGCTGCCGCCGTGGCCGGGAAAGTGCTTGGCCACGGTGGCCACCCGGCCGCTGGACCCCCAGTGCACGCCCTGGATGTAGGCCCGCCCCAGTTCGCCCACCCAGCGGGCTTCGCCGCCGAAGGTGCGCGTGCCCATGTCGCCCCGCAGGCCAGGCCGGGGCCGCTCCAGCACGTCCACCGACGGCCCCAGGAGCAGGTTCACGCCCAGGGCGCGCAGCTCCTGGCCCACGATCTCGCCCACCCGTTCCGCGTTGTCTGTGCTCCAGGTGGCGCCGAGGGCCATGTTGTTCGGCAGGGGGGTCAGGCCGCCCCGGATGCGCGTGTAGGGATACCCATCGCCTTCGTGGTCCACGGCGATGAACAGCGGCACGTAGGCGCCGGTGCGTCCCTTCTCGCGACTGGCGGCATCGGCCAGGGCTTGCAGGCTGCCGGTCATGGTCGCCACCTGGCGGGGCGTATCGGCATCGTTGAGAAAGTTGCGGTTGCTGGCCAGGAGCACCACCCCGCCCACTTTGTATTTCTGGATCAGTTGCCCCACGTCGGATTTGGGGCTGACATCGCTGCCCGGAAAGGTGACCAGGAAGAGCTGGCCCACCTTTTCTTCCGCAGTCAGTTGGGCCATGAGTTGCTCCACCCGGTCCCCCTGGCTCACGGCCGAGGGCGGGAGCAGGGTGAGCAGGAGCGCCAGGATCAGCAGGATGCTGGCGGCTGTGAATGCGAAGTGTAGTCGGCGCGATGGGTTCATGGAAGCCACCTTCCTCCCATCACGGGATGAAAGCTAGGGATGCCATCTCGAATCATGCGGTCCACCGTTCCCCGGCTTTGCTGATACTCTTCTTCCGTGTAGAGATGCGGTTCCAGGCGTGGGAGGGCGAGCGTGCGCCGGACCAACGTGTAGGCGTCGTCCCGGGGCGCACCGGCATACACCAGGAGCAGGTCAATATCGCTGCCGACCGTCTGTCGGCCGGTCGCATAGGAGCCAAACAGGACGGCCCGTATGACCGGAAGCTCGGCCCGCAGCTCCGCCAAACGCTGGCGCAGTACGGCCAGCAGGGAATCGCGGTCATAAAGTGGATAGAAGATCCGCACAGAACTCGACGATCCGTCGGGCATGAGCCACCATCCTGTCCGCCTCGGTGCGCGTGTGCCGGCGACGTGGGCTGCCGGCCGGATGTGCGTTCGGGTAACGAGCCGGGATATAGGCTTTACTGCTCGCGGCGGCGACCGCAGGGAGTGTAACCCGCCGCCGGCGCGGGGTTCCAAACCCCGCGCGAGCATACCGGGGCATTTTCGTCCCTATGGGGTGCGCCGGGGCGCGTGGGCACTCGCTCGTAAATCGTGGGGTGGCCTTTCCAGGCTGCCCGCTCGCAGGCTCGAAAGCCTGCGCTACGCGATTTTCATCCCGCGTAGCGGGGGTGCGCCCCGCGCATGGGCAACTCCTTCCTGCCGGGTTCACACAAATGATACACCAAAAGTCGCCCTCTGGCAAGCGATGAGCGGCCGGGCGGCGACCGGCTTGACAAAACGGGGACGATTGCGTATCATGGCGAGGAGCACGACCAGGAGGAGACCGATGGGCTTTGGACCAGGACCGGGACACATGCGACAACTGGCGAGCCTGGATGAATCGCGGGCCGCCGATGCCACCGGCGCGCTGCGCCGGCTGGCCGGCTACCTGCGTCCCTATTGGGTCCCGGTGCTCGCGGTCCTGATGCTGGTGGCCTTCACGACCCTCCTGCAACTGGCCGGGCCTTACCTCATCGGCCTGGCGATTGACCAGTTCATCACCATGAAGGACGCGGCGGGCCTGACGCGGACGATGCTCCTCTTGCTGGGCACGTACCTGCTGGGCTGGGGTGGCAGCGCGGCCCAGTTCTACCTCATGGCCGTGGTCAGCCAGAACGTCCTCTACACCTTGCGCACGCAGATCTTTGACCAGGTGCAGACCCTCAGCCTGCGCTTTTTCGCCCAGCGCGAGTCCGGCGACCTGATGAGCCGCCTGGTGAACGACGTGGACGTGCTGAACCAGGTGCTCAATGCCGGCATCATCCGCATCCTGGGCGACGTGCTCATCCTGGTGGGGATCGTGGCGGCCATGTTGCTCCTGAACTGGCGATTGGCCCTGGCGAGCTTTACCGTGTTGCCCTTCATGGTCCTCGCCACGCGCTTTTTCAGCCGCCGCGCGCTGCGCGCCTTCCGGCGCACTCGCGAGACCATCGGGGCTGTGAGCGCGGACTTGCAGGAGAACATTGCCGCCATCCGCGAGGTGCAGGCCTTTGCCCGCGAGGACGAGAACCGGGCCAGGTTCGCCCAGCTCTCCGCCGCCAACCGCGACGCCAATGTCCAGGCCGTAGGCATCACCTCGGCGTTTAGCCCCACGTTGGACGTGCTGAGCACGGTGGCGATGGCCATCGTGGCCGGGGTGGGCGGCTACCTGGTGCTGAATGACCTGGCGACCGTGGGCGTCATCGTGGCCTTTGTGACCTACGTGCGCCGGTTCTACGAGCCGATCCGCAGCCTGGCGCAGTTGTACACCCAGTGCCAGTCGGCCATCGCCGCGGCCGAGCGCATCTTTGAGCTGGTGGACACCCCCCCAGACCTGGTGGACGCGCCGGATGCGGTGGAGATGCCCCCCATCCAGGGGCGTGTCGAGTTCGACCATGTGAGCTTTTGGTACGATGAGGGGGTGCCGGTGCTCCAGGACGTGAGCCTGGTGGCCGAACCGGGCCAGACCGTCGCCATCGTCGGGCCGACGGGGACCGGCAAGACCACGCTGGTCAACCTCATCGGCCGTTTCTACGATGTGACCGAGGGGGCGGTGCGCATTGACGGGTACGACGTGCGCCGGGTTCGGGCCGCCAGCCTGCGCCGGCAGATGGGGATCGTGCTGCAAGACACGTTCCTATTCGCCGGGACGGTGCGGGAGAACATTCGCTATGGACGCCTGGATGCCACCGACGAGGAGGTGGAGGCAGCGGCCCGGCTGGTGAACGCCCACCAGTTCATCGAACGGTTGCCGGCGGGCTATGATACCATGCTTACGGAGCGCGGCGCGAACCTGAGCCAGGGCCAGCGCCAGCTCATCGCCTTTGCCCGGGCCATCCTGGCCGATCCGCGCATACTCATCCTGGACGAGGCCACCTCCAGCGTGGATACCCGCACCGAGATGCTCATCCAGCAGGCGTTGGCCCGGCTGTTGGCCGGCCGCACCAGTTTCGTCATCGCCCACCGGCTCTCCACCATCCGCAACGCCGATGTGGTGCTCATGCTGGTGGAGGGACGCATCGTGGAGCGCGGCACTCATGAGGAACTAATGGCGGCCCAGGGGCCGTATCACGACATGTACATGAGCCAGTTCCGGCGGGAGGGGGCAACGGACGCCTTGCGTGGGAACGGTCTCTAGTCCTCGAAGCGGGATTGAATATGATCAGAAACCCGTTTTCTTGGTTGGAATAGCCCCGGATCGCGCCTGAAAAGCCTAAACTCGCCTGGATTTCACTCGCGAAATCATCAGAAAACGGGTTTCTTGGCTTCCAAATGGGCCTGACCGGTGCCAACCACAGAATCCGTTAGAATCAGCAAGACGTCATCATCTACAAGCTGCGCTACTATCTGCGCTAGAAAGTCAACATCATGCCTGAGATCAGCAGGTTCCTCGGTATCGTCATCGCGATGTACTACAAGGAGCACCAGCCGCCGCATTTTCATGCCAAATATGGTGGGCAAACCGGCGTTTTCTCCATCGCGGACTTGCGGCTTGTCGAAGGACATTTGCCAAAACGGATCATCTCGCTGGTCCTCGAGTGGGCTTTTGAGCACCGGGATGAGTTGATGGAAAACTGGGAACTCGCAATGGCTGGCAGGCCATTACGAAAAATACCGCCGTTGGTGTAGGAGGTGGTCTATGCACTTTGTGAGAGGTGTAACCCATGTGGCCGGATACCAGTTGTTGCTGTCATTTGAAGACGGCAGCGTGAGGCTGGTTGACTTGGAGCATGAGTTGGATGGGGAGATATTTGAGCCATTGAAAGACGTCAACTATTTCCAGACAGTCCGTGTAGATCCAGACCTGGACACGATCGTCTGGGAAAATGGAGCGGATATGTCCCCAGATTTCTTGTACGAAATAGGGGTGTCGGTAGCTGAATCCGCATTAGCCGCGTAGCCAACACGGACATATGGGTACACACGCATCAGCAACCGTCGCCCTCTTCCGGGGCGACGACCGCTATCAGAATATCACGAACGCGCTGATGGCCATCGCGGCCGACGTGGACTGGGCCGGCAAACAGCGTGTCCTCATCAAGCCCAACTTTACGTCCACCGTCATCCCGCTGGCCGCCACCCACGTGGACGCGGTACGGGCGGTGCTGGACTTTGTCCGGCCGCGCACCGCCGGCCGCATCATCATTGCCGAGGGGGCGGGCCTGCGCGATACGTGGGAGGGCTTTCGCAACTATGGCTACCTGCCCCTCCGCGAGCAGTACGGCGCGGAATTGCGAGACCTGAACCGCGACGCCTGGGTGAAAACCACGGTGTATGACAAATATCTGCATCCCATGCCCCTGCGCGTGGCGCGCACGGTGGTGGAAAGCGATCTGCGCATCTCCATCGGGCCGCCCAAGACCCACGATACGGTCATCGTCACCCTGGCCCTCAAGAACCTGGTGATGGCTGCCCTCATCCGCGACGAGCGCGGCCCTGGCGGGGAGGCCTCCAGCGGCCGCACGCCCAACATGGGCAGCACCCTGCAATCCATCGCCCGCCTGGCGCCCCGACGGGTCAAGGGCTGGCCCCTGATCGTGTGGCTCAAGGGCCGCATCGTCCAGCAGATGCTCCGCAGCGACAAGATGCGGATGCACCAGGGCTACCCGGTCATCAACCTCAACCTGTTCCTGCTGGCGCGCTTGATCCCGCCGCACCTGGCCGTGTTGGATGGCTTTCAGGCGATGGAGGGCGATGGCCCCAACCACGGCACGCCGGTGGACTGGCGCGTCGCCATCGCCAGCGCGGACTGGCTGGCGGCCGATACGCTGGCGGCGCACCTCATGGGCGTCGAGATCGGCGAGGTGGGCTATCTGGACTATTGTCGCCGGGCCGGGCTGGGGCAGGGCGATCTGGATCGCATGGACATAACTGGCAACGCGCCGATGGCCGAATGTCGCCGGGTCTTTCAGCCATCGCCCACTGTGGAGCAGCAACGCCGCTGGCGGGACGCGCGCGTGGAGGCCATCTTCACTGGCTTTGGCGGTGATGGATGATGTTCACCACCTCGCTGGCGGTCTCTTCCACCGGCTTGTTGGTCACGTCAATGATCGGCCAGGCCGGGTTACGCTGAAAGATCTCCTGGCTATAGGCCAGTTCCTGCCGGATGTGCTCGATCTCGACGTAGGGAATGCGCTCGTTGGCCAGGTCCAGGCCCCGGAACTTCATGCGTGCTGTCCGCAGCACGGCGAGTCGCTCCGGGCGGACGGTGAACGCCACTACCCGCCGGGGATCCACCTGGAAGAGTTGAGGCGGCGGTTCCACGCCCAGCACGATGGGCACATTGGCCACGCGCCAGCCCTGGTAGGACAGGTAGATGCTCACCGGGGTCTTGGACGTGCGCGAGACGCCGGTCAGCACGATGTCGGCCTGGGGCAGATCGGCCGGGTTGCGGCCATCGTCGTGGCGCACGGTGAACTCTACAGCCTCGATGCGGCGATAGTAGCTCTCTTCCAGTTGGCGGGCCAGCCCCGGTTGGGACTTGGGGGGTGTGGCGAGCAGCAGGCTCAGCCGGGTCAACAACGGCCCCATCAGGTCAATGGTGTGAACGCCATGCGTGCGGCCTTCTTCCAAGATCAGCTCCCGTAGTTCGGGCAAGACCAGGGTATGGACGATGAATCCGCCTTCGGCGGCCACCCCAGCCACGATCTGGCGGACCCTGGCTTCATTGTCCACGTTGGGGTGGATGCGGATCTCCAGGTCGGCGTCGAATTGGACCAGGGCGGCATGGACGACCTGATGGGCGGTGGCGCCGGTGGCATCAGAGACGACGTGTACGGCGGGCATGGGAACCTCCTGGGCGTTGTGGGCCGGGGACGGAATGTGGCGACGGTACAGACATATTATACCACATCAGACCAGGCGCGGACACGACAGGCCGCCAGCCGGGTGGCCCGGCGCATCGAGGATGCCATCGCGGCGTACACGACGCCGGGGGTAGAGGCGGCCGTGCTGCGACTCTTGGGCGTGCCCCAGGCGCAGCGCCTGGTGGATTGGCTGCACTGCTGCGGGGTCCTGGGCACCGGGGCCACCCACTGGCTGGCTGGGGCCATGATTCGCCTGCGCGCCGCCGCGCCGGCCAGCGTGACCCTGCCCCTGCTGGAGGGCCTGGACCCCGCAGACCTGGCCGTGCCGGTGGAGGTGGTCTCGGAGGTGCTCAAGCACGCGGTGCGCGGCGCTGACCGCACCCTGGAAGCCCGCCGCCGGGCGCGCGACGAGCGGCTGGCCCTCCTGGCCGCCGGGTCGGGCCGCCGGGCCATCGAGACGGCGTGGGATGATCAGGCGGTGGCGTATGACGCGGCGGATCTCGTGATCCTGGTCGGCCCGGTGGCCTCGCTGGTCGAGCCGATCTTGCGGCGCGCCCGGCAGCGCGTGAGCCGGGCCAGCGAACGCGCCGGGCGTTACATCCGCCTGGGGGTGCGCATCCCGGCTGCCGACACCGCATACCTGAGCGCGCTGGCGGCCCTGGCCGGCCTGGATGCCATCGTGCTGGCCGAGGTGGACACCGTAGATGCGCATTTCGCGCGGCGTATCTGTGCCCGGGCGGGTATGATGGTGCTCGGGACCGGTCGTGTGGGCGATGACCTGAGCGCGGAACTGGCCCGGGCGCTCGTCGCCGAACAACTGGCTATGCTGGCTGGCCTGCCGCTCGCCTCATGGGGTTGGATCACGAGCCGCCCTGCGCACCATGCCGCGCTGGCGAGCCTCCTGGCGCCGGCCTTTGTCGCGCACGACGAGACCGTGGGGCAAGATATTACCTTGCCTCCGAAAGGGCCTAAGCTCTATGCCGACGCCCTCGCCCATCTGGAAGCCTGGTCTCCGCCGGTCCTCGATCCGGCCGCCCTGATCAAAAAAGCCCCCGGCTACTGGAACCCCTTTGCCTGATTCGTCCACTCGTAGATTCATCTATTCACCGGGAGGAAACCAATGCAAGAAGACGTCGCCAAGATACTCATCGGCCCGGCGGATCTGCACCAGCGCATCGTGGAGCTGGCCCGGCAGATCCAGGCTGACTATGAAGGCCGGGACCTGGTGCTCATCTGCGTCCTGAAAGGCGCCATCATGTTCCTGGTGGACCTGATGAAAGCGCTGCAGCGTCCGCTGGAAGTGGACTTTATGGCCGTGGCCAGCTACGGCGCCAGCACCCAGAGCAGCGGAGTGGTGCGGCTCACCAAAGACCTGGACATGAGCATCGAAGGTCGCCACGTGCTCATCGTGGAAGACATCATTGATTCCGGGCGAACGTTGCAATACATCACGGAGATACTAAAGCTGCGCAAGCCGGCCAGCTTGCGCATCTGCGCCTTGCTGGACAAACGCGAACGCCGGGAGGTGGACGTGCCGGTGGATTACGTGGGGTTCGTCATCCCCAACGAGTTCGTCATCGGCTATGGACTGGACTATGGCGAGATCTACCGGAATCTGCCGTTTGTGGGCGTGCTAAAGACCCAGTGACGGTTCGTTCCCCCCTTGAATGTCGGAGGGCGACCTTTCTGCCCAACGCGCGGGCAGGCCGGTCGCCCTCTTTTCATTAGCTTCTTTCACCACCATAGGCGGGCGCAACCCGCCCCGCTCAGTCCTCCGCCCGGCTGATCAGGGGCAGATAGACCCGATAAGCGGGCGGCCCCCCGGTGAGGAGCAGTTGGTAGATGTAGGTCGGTCCGCCCACGGCGGGATCGGTAGCGCGGACCTTGACATAGTACGTGCCGCTCGCGGTGAAGGCATACACGATGGGATTGGCATCCGTCACCAGGGGCGTCGTGCCGTTGGTATCGTACAGCGACAGGGTGGTGGTGTAGGCGGCGGGGTTCGCATCCGTGGTGCTCAGGGTGAGCGTCACCGGCGCGCTCACCTGGAACCTGGCCCAGTCCACGTCGCCGGCCGGGTCAATGGTGCGGGTCTGCGGCGTGTCGTTGAGGAGAGGTTTGGCCAGCGTGTACGCGTCGTCATTCTCATAGCCATCGCCCACGTAATCCTGGATCACGGCGACGGTATTGCCGCCGGAGCGGGAGGCGTAAAAGCGGTTGTGGAGGGCGCTGAACGCGATCCAGCGATCCGCCGTCATGGTCAAGATGGCGAAACAAGACTCCTGGGCGAACGGGGACGTTTTGATAAAAGACACGACGTTGGCATCCTTTTGCACCACGGCCAGGCGATGAAACGCCGGGTTCAGGGCCAGCCCCCGCGGCTTGCCGCCCAGGGTCACGGAGCCGCGCAGGACGTTCCGGTGGTCCACAGCCACGACTTTGCCATCGCCGCCCTCGTTCGCCACGTAGATGCGGTCCCGCGTCGGGTCCAGGACAATGTCGGTGGGCTGGTTATAGTGGGTGAAGAACTGCGCCACCTCCTTGCCCAGAGCTAGGTCCAAGACCGACAGGTAAGAGCCGCCATAGGCGCTGGAGCTGCGGCAGGAGACATAGGCCACCGCCCGATCCGCGCTGACGGCGACCGCGTAGGGACCTTTGCCCACGGTGATGTCCCGTACCTTTGAACCGGTAAACAGATCGATCTCTGAGACATAGTTTGTGTTCACGTCATCCGAATGGTTAGCCACATAGGCCCGGTTGACGTCTGGCGCCAGGTAGATGTGTTTGGGCTTTTGCGGGATCAAGGTCAACCCCAACTGGGCGAGCGTCGCCCCATCGAGGACCGAGATGGCGGTGCTGTTGCCGTTCGCCACGTACACCCGCTGGGTGCTGGGGTTCACGGCGACGGCGGTGGGGCCGGCCACTACGACGGATGACGAGGTGGCTTCCACCAGGTTCGTCGCCAGGCTCACGCGCGAGACCGTGTTGGCGGTATAGTTTGCCACGTAAGCCTTGCCGTTCACATCGTCCACGGCAATACCCTGCGGGCCTGTGCTCACCACGGTATCCGTGACCCAGAAAGGACAGGGGAGCGGCGAAGGCTCATCCGGCGGGGCGGACGCCGCCGTTTCCTCATCCGGCGGATAAGTTGAGGGTACCGCGGCCGACGCGGCCGTGGCTGTGTCCTGGATCACCGAGACGGTGTTGGAGCCTTGGTTGGTCACATATACCCGGTTGCGGGTCTGGTCCACGGTGATAAAGGCGTCTGGATTGTTGCCCACGGCGATGGTCGTGATGAGATTGTATGGCGCGGAACCCTGGTAGACAAAGACATGGCCGGGCGTGCCCCGGCGGGTCACAAAGAGGTGATCGGTGGTGGGGTTATACGCCACGCCCATCACCCCCTGGCCGTCGGTCCAAAACCCGCCGACCTCGATGGTGTGCTTGAGAACGTTGCGGTCGTCCACCACGGTCACATAGCCGCTGCGGGTCTTGTTGGTGGTGGCATCCCCCACATTTGCCACGTAGATATAGCCGTTGTTGGGGTTCACGGAGATGCCCACCGGGTTCATATAGTGCGCAAAGAAGCGGGCGATGAGCACGCGATTGGCCGTGTCCATCACGTCCACCGAGCTGGAGCTGACGCAGGTCACGTAAGCCACCTTGCCATCAGGACTCAGGGCGATCTTGGTGGGGTTGTTCGCCAGGTTGACGATGTCGCCGGTCTTGGTCAGACTGCTGGTATTCACGGCGTACACACGCGCATTGCCAAAAGCCGTGGCAAAGGCGTGGTTCATGTTGATGTTGAGAGCCACGTCCATTTGCGGCGCCCCCACGTAGACGCCGGCCACCAGGCCCAGGGTGTTCCCATCTACGACAGAGAAATGCGGCACGCCAGCGCCGTTGTTGCAGGCGTACACGCGCTGGTCGGCCGGGTTCACCGCCAGCCCCATCGGTGCGACGACGACGCCGCTGGTGGCGCTGTACTTGTCCACGGCCAGGGTCGCGCCATTGATGCGCGTGAGGTGGTTCCCGCTCATGGCGGAGACGTAGACGTAGTTGTGGACCTCGTCCACGGCGATGCCGGTGGGCACCGAGCCGACGTTGGTGATGGTGCTGAGCAAAGTCGGGGCGGCGAGCGGCGCCGGCGAGGGGGCCGCCAGCCCGGCCTGGCCCACGGGGACCAGCGCCAGGATGGCGACGACGATCATCGCGAATGCTTGTCTGCGCAATTGCATCCTGTGTCCTCCTTGAATTGAGTGAATCGGCCCGGTCTCCCGGCCCGCACGTTCCGTCATGTATAGTACGTTTCTGGCCGGGTGATCCTTCATCCAGACCGGGCGAGGGGAGTATACCGGCTTGCGCGGACTTTGTCAAGGATACGGCGGTTCCAGATACCGTAACGTGACTCCAGTCACAGACGGATGGGACCGGCGCGGGTTATGATAGGCTCTGATAGACGATGAGGAGGGAAATGATGATCGAGGTGCATTTGTATGGCGAATTGCGGCGGCTGGCGCCGGATCCCCGGCCCACGAGGCCGAGCGTGGTCCATCTGGCCGATGTGGAGACCGTGGCGGATGTGCTGAGCCACCTGGGGGTGACAGAGGATCAGGTGGGCACCATCTTTCTGAACGGGCGCTTGCTGGTGACGCGGAACAGCATGGCTCCCTGGCTGCGTTACATGACCGCCGGGGAGCGCGTGCCGGACGCCGGCCAGCCGTATCAGACGCCGGTGCGCTCTGGCGACCGGCTGGGCCTGTTCCCGGCGAATATGGCGATGCTGGTGGTATGATGGCAACCCCCGTTCCCCTCTACGATACCCTGAGTGCCCATTATGACCGGTTCATGGACTGGGAGGTCCGGCTGGCTCACGAGCTGCCGTTCCTGGTGGCCGTGCTGGAACGTGTGCGGGCCATCCGGGTGCTGGATGTGGCCTGCGGCACCGGCCAACACGCCATCGCCCTGGCCCGGCGAGGCTACCAGGTGACCGGCACGGACCTGAGCGCGCCGATGATCGCGCGGGCGCGGGCGGCGGCGGCCGCGGCCGGCGCCAACGTCCGGTTCGAGGTGGCCGGCTTGGGCGCGCAGGCAGCCGTTGTCGGCGCCGGCCTGGATGCGGTGCTCTGCCTGGGCAATAGCCTGCCCCACGTCCTGACTGTTACAGACCTGCGCGCGACCCTGGCGGATTTCGCGGCGGCGTTGCAGCCCGGCGGCGCGCTCGTGCTCCAGAATCGCAACTACGAGCGGGTGATGACAACCCGCGAGCGGTTCATGCCCCCGCAAGGCGACGATGCGCACGTCTTTGTGCGGTTCTATGATTTCGACGCGCCGGGGCCGGGCCTGATCACGTTCCACATGCTCATCCTCAGCCGCCAGGGCGATGGCTGGCAACAGCAGGCCGAGGCCACAGTCCTGCGCCCCATCCTCCGCGACGAACTGGCGGGCCTCCTGACCGAGACCGGCTTCCACGAGGCAGCGTTCTACGGCGGGCTGGATGGCAGCGACTTTGACCCGGCCAGGAGCGATGACCTGGTGGTGGTGGCCCGGCGCGAGTGAAAGAAACCCGTTTGAACTGAAAGAAACTCGTTTTCTTGAAGATAAGCGAAGCACCCGTCAGGGAAACGGGTTTCTGGTTACCCGGGTTTCTGGTTCATTTGGCGGAGAGCCGCAGGACCCGGCCGGCCAGCGGCTCCAGGGCCAGGCGATAGTCGGCCCCGGCCACGTCCGGCAGGTCCTCGCCGGTCAGCAGGTCCCGGACCGCGCAGGCGCCGACGGCGTCCAGGCCCAGAGTGACGTCGGCCGGCTCGTCGGCAAAGTTGAGGACCACCAGGATGCGCTCGCTCCCGGCGGCGCGCAGGAAGGCATAGACGTTGTCGTTGTCGGCCCGGACCGAGGTGCGGTCGCCGCTGCGCAGGGCCGGGTGCGCCATCCGCAGCGCGATCAGCGCGCGATAATGCTCCCACAACGACCCGGCCACGCCGCGCTGCTCTTCCACCGATACTCCATCGTGGGGCTGGTTGTGGCGGCCGGCCGGCTTGAACCAGGTCGTCATGCCCGGCCCGGCCTCGGCCGCGTACCAATCCAGCGGCTCGCGGCGCGGCTCGTCCCAGTAGGGCCGGCCGTCGCCTTTGACGCCGGCCATGCCGATCTCCTCGCCGTAGTAGATGAGCGGCGTGCCGGGGAGCGTCAGGAGCAGCGTGGCCCCCAGCTTGGCCCGGCGCACGTCGCCCTCCACGTCGCTCATCACGCGGTTTGTGTCGTGGTTGCTGATGAAGGTGACGCTCTGGGCGCCGGGCGGGTAGAGCTTTTCCCGGCCCCGCAACGATACCTCGATGAACAGGGGCGACATGGCCCCGGCGAGCACGCCATCGCCCACCTCCGTCTCGTCGCCGCCCAGGGTAAAGTAGAGGGGAAAATCGAACGTGGCGTCGAACTGGTCGGCATAGTATTCGGCCAGGAGCCGGGTGTCGCCGTCCCAGACCTCGGCCAGCAGGTAAAAGTCCGGGTTGAGCTTTTTGGTCTCGGCGCGGAGCTGCTGCCAGAAGGCGTGGGGCGGGCCTTTGGCATAGTCGCAGCGGAACCCGTCAATCCCATCGGTGTAATCGCCGTCGCCGTCCAGGTCCATCCAGAAACGCGCCACGTCCAGCATATAGGCCACGGTCTCGGGCGAGTCATAGTTCAGCGAAGGCATGGACGAGACGCCGGCAAAGCTCACATAGCCGACGTTTTCCGCGTCGAGCCACTGGTAAAAGGGCGTGTATTTGGACGCCGGGTTGCGGTGGGCGTCCACGAAAAACGGGTGTCTGTCCGAGGTATGGCCGGCCACAAAATCCAGGATCACGCGGATGCCGCGTTTGTGGGCCTCTTTTACCAGCGTCACCAGGTCCTCATTCGTGCCATAGGCCGGGTGCACCGTGTAATAGTCGGTGGCGTCATAGCCGTGGTAGCTGGGCGAGGCGAACACCGGCATGAGCCAGATAGCGTTCACGCCCAGGTCGGTGGTGGTGGCCGGGTCGCCGTCGTTCAGGTAATCTAGCATGGCGGTGAGGCCGCGCAGGTCGCCGATGCCGTCGCCGTCCGAGTCCCAGAACGAGCGGACAAAGACCTCGTAGATGATGGCGTCGTGGGGCCAGGCCGGGGCGTGTACGGCAGGTGGGGGTATGGGCGTAGGAGAGGGTGGGTGTGTGGGAGGGTGGGAGGGTGTGGCCGGCAGAGGCGATGGCGTGAGCGGCGTCACGTCACAAGCGGACGTGAGCAGGGCCAGGGCCAGGATGGCAAGGTAAACTTGCTTCATCTGCGCTCCTCCGACGTCTCCAGATCCGTCGGCAGTTCCAGCTTTTCCCCGAACAGCTCCTCGTACTGCTCCTCGAAGGGTAGGTATTTGGCGGCGGTTTCCGCCACGCGCTGGAGGATGACGGCGTCTCGCTCGTCTTCGGTCATTTCTTGCCATCGAGATTGCGGGCCGGGCACTTGCCTCACGGGAACCTCCAGCGTTTCGATCGCGCCACGGATCACGCAACACAATGCACGCATCACGTTTTACGTTTCACGTTTTAGCCGCGCAAACTCTGCCCGGAACTCCCCCTCCATCTGGGCCTTCTCGTCGGCCGGCAGGAAGCTGGCGCGCAGGGCGTTGAGGCTGAGCTTTTCCAGTTCATCGGCGGTAAAGCCCAAGCTATCGGCCAGGACGGTGTACTCGCGGACCAGGTCGGTGTCAAAGAGTGGCGGGTCGTCCGAGTTGACGGTGACGTACACGCCGGCGTCCCACAATCGCCGGATGGGGTGCGCCTGATACGAGGGGACCACACCCAGGCACAGGTTGCTGGTGGGGCAGAGCTCCAGGGGGATTTGGTGCTCGCGCAGGTACGCCACGAGGGTCGGATCCTCGGCGCTGCGGACGCCGTGGCCGATGCGCTCCGCGTGCAGGGCGTGGAGTGCGCCCCATACGCTGGCCGGGCCGGCCAGCTCCCCGGCGTGCGGGACGCGGTGCAGGCCGGCCGCGCGGGCATAGTCGAACGCTTCGGCGTACAGCTCCGGCGGGTAGCCCACTTCTGGGCCACCCAACCCCAGGGCCACCACGCCCCGGTCCACAGCGCTGGCCGCCCAGCGCGCCACCGGCATGGCCGTCTCGCGCAGGTTGCGTGAGATGTCCAGCACCCACTGGAACCGCACGCCGAACTTGGCGGCGGCCTGGGCGCGGCCCTCGTTCAAGGCGGCCAGCACCTCGTCGAAGGGCAGGCCATTGCTGCGGACGTTGGTCTCTGGCGTGAACGTGACCTCGGCGTAGCGGACGTTCTGCCGGGCCATGTCGGCCCCGAACTGGTAGGCGATGAGCCGGTAGTCGTCCCGCGTGCGCAGGCAACTGATGATGGTCAGGTAGACGGTGACAAAGTGATCAAAGTCCCGGAAGCGGTAGAACTCGCGGAGACCGGCCTCGTCTTGCGCGGGCAGGGGCACGGCGTTGCGCCGGGCCAGCTCCAGGAGCGTTTGCGGCCGGATGCTGCCCTCCAGGTGGACGTGTAGCTCCACCTTGGGCATGGCGGCGATGAAAGCATGTAGGTCCATGAAAAACTCCCTTTTGCCACGAACTACACAAATTTCAAAGTTTTTAACTTTGTCAATTCGTGGAAGTCCGCGAACGTCACCAGTTCGACGCCGCGCTGTTCCAGCCGCTCGCGGACGGCCGGGTGGGTGAGGACGCGCAACTCCTCGGCGCGCGGCTCCACATAGTCGCCCTGGGCGCGCAGGGCCTCGTCCACATGGCCGGGGTGGCAGAGCAACTCCGACGTGCCCGGCGGCAGCCGGTCAATGATCGCCAGCAGGTTGTCCAGCGTGGCGTCCTGGTCGTAGAAGGCGTCAATGAAGCGGTCCGGGGCCGCCACGTCGCGCAGTTGGGTCAGGCCCCGGGCAGTGCTCCACACATCCCACACCTGGCCCAGGAGCCGGAAGGCTTTGCCCGGGTGTCGCAGCCCAAAGCGCAGGAACGGCAGCACGGCCTCCCAGGAAGTGCCGGAGCGCCGGGCCGCCGCCTCCGGCCGCGCGCTATCCGGGATGGGCTGGCGGATAGGGACATGGTGCTCGGCGGCCAGGTCCAGGAAGATCTGGAAGAACGGCGGGCAGAGCACGACCACGTGCTGGTGGCAGTCCAGGTGGTCCAGGGGCACGCCAGCGGCCAGGAACGCCTCGATCTGGGCGCGCAGCTCGGCCCGGACCTCGTGGAGGCGCATGTCGAACGAGGCGGCCAGGAAGGTCTCCAGGGGATGAAATGTGCCGTCGGGCCGGGTGAGGGATGACACCTGGTCGCCCAGGAGCGGCCGGCCGAAGGTCAGGTTCAGGTGGACGCCCAGGCCCAGGGCCGGGCAGCGTTCGTGGAGGGCGCGCAGGGCTTGGGCGACGCCGGGCGAATTCATCAGCGCGGTGGTGCTGGTGACGACGCCGCGCAGGTGGGCCTCCGCGATGCCGGCGTTCACACCCGGTGCGCGACCAAAGTCGTCGGCGTTGACGATGAGGCGAGTGTCGAGATATTGAGTCATTGGGTCTCCGCGTGGCGTGATTCGTGCCACGTGATTCGTGTTGCGTGTTGCGTGCCAAGTATCACGAATCACGAATCACGAATCACGTGTCATAAGCTGCGCTGACATCGCAGGCAGAACTGGGTACTCTTCACGTCCGTGTCGCGCAACGAGTTGCTAAAGTGCATGACACAGTGACGATCCGGGCAGTGGTGCAGGCCATAGGTGTGGCCCAGCTCGTGGATGGCCTCCTTGATGGCGCGCTCGCGGAACAGCCGGTCGTCGTCCGGGAGGCCGTAGAAGCTCTGGCGCAGGCGGGGCAGGGCGATGACGGCCGCGCGCCCGCCCAGGCTGGCCTGCCCAAAGACAAAGTTCAGTTCCGGCACGTACAGGTCCAGGTCCACGATGCCCACGCAGCGCGCGCGCTCGGCCCCCGGCAGTGGCAGCCTGTGCAGGCGGTCCAGGATCGCGCTGGAGAGGTACTGCCGACGCCGGGCATTGTAGGCATAGTCCGGCTGGTCGAGGGGTTGGCCCAATGCCCACGGCCGGCCAAAGGTCTGCGAGATCGCCTCGCCAATGGCCGGCAGGAGGGATTCGTCCAGCGAACCAATGGGGATCAGGGTGATGGTGACCGGTGGTCCGGCCTGGCGATCCTGGCGCACGAGAACACCCCCACGATAGCTCCCCGATTATATCATGAACCCACGGCCTTGCCAACGGTGCTCTTTGAGCGCCGGGCGTAACGCGCGGTTGCCTGCCCTGGCGGGCGTCCAGGGAAGCCGCACCTGGGGGGCGTGTGTACGCCGGAGGTGCATGGCAAGCTGACCACGCAACAAGCTGACTGCGCGGCAAGCTGACACGCGAAGCGTGCCCCACGACGCCATTTTGTCAGGCTTGCGCAGGGCCTTGCGTGGTATGGAGAAATACAGTATAATTGCCATGACGTTGCGGCAGCAGAACGGTCCACATCCTACATGGAGAGAAAGGAGGTGGTCGAATCAGCGCATAGCCAACACGTAGGAAGTACATTTCGTTCACAGTTCTGACGAGAACCATCACATTTCTTAGGAGGAGATAAGGATATGCGTAAAGTGCTATTGGCCATGTTGGCCCTGACGATCATGATCTCATTGGTGGTAGCTGGGGCGCAGTGCCCGCCCACCGGCCCCACGGAGAAAAAGTTCCGCGTGGGCATGGTGACCGACGTAGGCAAGGTGGACGACAAGAGCTTTAACGAGTCCCTGTGGAACGCCGTGAAGCAGGCGGAGACGGAGTTGGGCGCCGAGGTCTCTTACATCGAGACCACCGACCCCAAGGACTATGGCAAGAACATCGCCACTTTCGCGGACAAGGGCTACGACGTCATCTGCACCTCGGGCTTTGGCCTGGGTGAGGCCACGGTCGAGGCCGCCAAGAAGTACCCCAACATCAAGTTCATCGGCACGGACCAGTTCCAGGCGGAAGAGCTTCCCAACCTGGCCGGCCTGATCTTTGACGAGGACAAGGCGGGCTTCCTGGCCGGCGCATTGGCGGCCCTGATGAGCAAGAGCGGGACCGTGGGCGCGGTGCTGGGGACCGACGTGGTCCCGCCGGTGGTCAAGTTCGGCAAGGGCTACGAGAACGGCGCCAAGTACATCAACCCGAACATCAAGGTGCTGTTGGCCTATCACCCGGGTGGTCTGGCCAAGGGCTTCATTGACCCGGAGTGGGGCAAGCAGACGGCCGTGCAGCAGATTGACCAGGGCGCGGACGTGATCTTTGGCGCCGGCGGCAAGACCGGCAACGGCGCGCTCATCGCCTGCGCGGAGAAGAAGGTCTTTTGCATTGGCGTGGACACCGACCAGTGGTACACCGTGCCGGAGGCCAGGCAATACATGCTCTCCAGCGCGATGAAGCTGATCACCCCTGGCTCCTTCAAGCTGATCAAGGCGGCCAAGGAAGGCACCTTCAAGGGCGGCAACGTGGTGGGTGACGTGGGCCTGGCCCCGTTCCACGACACCGAGGCGCAGGTCCCCGCTGAGGTCAAGGCCAAGCTGCAAGAGATTGACAAGGGCCTGAAGGATGGTTCGATCCAGACCGGGGTAAAATTGTAATCTCGATCCGGTAACCCGTGGGGAGGGAAGGGAATCATTTCCCTTCCCTCTCTTTCTAAGAACTGACAAACCCGTTTTCCGCCGCAGCGAGAAAACGGGTTTGTGGACGAGGGAGGCGAGAACCTGGTGAAGACGGTCTCTCGATTTCTGACGCGACAGACGCTGGTTGGCCTCCTGCGGCCGTTGGTGATCCCCGGGCTGGCCGTGTTCACGGCCCTGGTCATCGGCGCGATCCTGATCTGGCTTTCCACCGGTGACCCGTTCAAGATCGTGCAGGCCTACTGGGGCCTGCTGATCGGCTCCCTGGGCAGCCCCAAGGCCATCTCAGAGACCATCGTCTGGGCTACACCGTACATCTTTGCCGGCCTGGCCGTGGCCCTGGCCTTTCAGTGCGGCCTGTTCAACATCGGCGCCGAAGGCCAATTGCTCGTCGGTTCGTTGACCTCCGTTTGGGTGGCGTATGCCCTTTCGGATCTGTTGGGTTTTGGCATCCCTGCAATCATCCACATCCCGCTCTGCATTGCGGTCGGCGTGTTGGGGGGGCTGGTCTGGGGTGCGATCCCCGGCTTTCTCAAGGCCAAGACCGGCGGTCATGAGGTGATCAACACCATCATGATGAACTATATCGCCCTGCTCCTGACCAACTTTTTGTTGGCCGGCCCGATGATGGACAAAAGCCCCACCAACGCCGTGGCCCAGACGGAGATGATTGACCTTTCCGCCCGCCTGCCCCGGCTGATCCCGTGGGACCCGAACCTGCGCGTCCATTGGGGCTGTATCCTGGCGATCCTGGTCGCCATCGGGGTGTGGTGGTTCCTGTACAAGACCACCTGGGGCTTTGAGATCCGCACGGTGGGCGCGAACCCGGACGCGGCCCGGTATGCCGGCATCAGCGTGACCCGCAATATCGTGTTAGCCATGGCCCTGAGTGGGGCGCTGGCCGGCCTGGCCGGCACCGTAGAGGTCATTGGCCTGAACTATTACCACACCCCCGGTTTCAGCGCCGGCTATGGCTTTGACTCCATCGCCATCGCGCTATTGGGCAAGACCCATCCCATCGGCGTGATCCCGGCCGCGTTCCTCTTCGGGGCCATGCGCAACGGAGCCACGGAGATGCAATACCTGACCCAGATGCCGGTAGACATCATCTCTGTGATCCAGTCGTTGATCCTGCTCTTCGTGGCGGCCCCGGAGATCGTGCGGCTCATCTATCGGCTGCGCCCGCCCAAGGAGGAGGAACACCTGGTGCTGGCCCGGGGCTGGGGAGGGTAAGGCCATGATGACGCATTCGGTACGCGCGCCGCGCACCCGGTACCAGCAACGACGTTGGCGATGGTCGTTCTGCCTGCTGAGTTTCCTGCTGCCCCTGGTGGGGATAGCCCTGGGCGTGCTGCTGGGGACGCGCCGGGACAAGCACGCCCGCGAGCTGAGCCGATCCTGCCTGGGCCTGGCCGGGCTGGGGTTGGTGTTGCAATGCCTGGCGCTGCTCACCTCCAACTGGCTCCCCCTGCCGGGCATGATCTCCTCAGACGTGATCAGCCTGCTGGCCTCCACCATGCGCATCTCCACCCCGCTGGCCCTGGGCGCGCTCTCCGGCCTGTTCTGCGAGAAGAGCGGCGTGGTGAACATCGCCATCGAGGGGATGATGCTGGCGTCGGCGTTTTTTGGGTTCATCGTGGGCATGTATTCGCAGAACCTGTGGATCGCGCTGTTCGCGGCCCTGCTCACCGGGCTGCTATTGGGCTTGCTCCATGCCGTGCTCTCGGTCACGTTTCGGGTAAACCAGATCATCAGCGGCACGGTGATCAACATCCTGGCCGTCGGCATCACCGGCTATCTGAACCGGCAGCTCTTCATGGGCCGGACGCCGCCGCCCAGCGCCGGCACGTTCCCCATCCTCACCAACCTGCCGATCATGGAGACCCGGGTCGCCGAATTGCCCATCCTGGGCGAGGTGCTCAAGAGCTTTCTGGACCCCATCGTCATGTCGCAGCCCATCGGCACGTTCGTCAAGGGCATCCCGCTGGTGGGGCCGGCCGTGCTGAACCAGCAGCCGTTGGTGCTGACCACCCTGATCCTGGTGTTCGTAGCGCATATCGTGATCTTTTATACCCCGTGGGGCCTGCGGACCCGGGCCGTGGGCGAACACCCGCGCGCCGCCGATACGGTGGGTATCAACGTCTTTTTCGTGCGCTACGTCAACGTGCTCATCGGCGGGCTGATCGCGGGGCTGGCCGGGGCCTATTTCACCCTGGAATCCATCCCGGCCTTTGAGCCGCTGCTGACCAACGGGCGCGGGTTCATCAGCCTGGCGGCCATGATCTTTGGCAACTGGACCGCGTTCGGGTCGTGGGCGGCGGCCTTGCTCTTTGGCTTCGCCGAGGCGTTGCAGATCTTCTTCCAGAACAAGGGCGTCACGCTCTTCCCCAAGGAGTGGGGGGTGGGGTCCGGCTATCAATTCCTGGGCATGTTGCCCTATATCTTGACCATGATCGTGCTGGCCGGCGTGGTGGGGCGGGCCGTGCCCCCGGCGGCCGATGGTATCCCATACGAGAAAAGCTGAGTCTACGAATTGACGAATCTACGAATGTACAAATCGCTACCTATCCGCGGCCAATCCGCTAGCTATCAAAAGAGAATTGGCCGGGTGCGATTGGCAGTTTGTTGGCTTGTCGTATGATCGGGGGTTGTCGTGAACGGGCACAGACGGAGCATCTCGTTCGCTCTCACCCTGGGCTGGCTGGTCTTGACCGGCGCATTGGCTATGCTGGGCGCGCCGGGCGTGTGGAGTAACCAGCCGCCAGCGGCCCACGCCCAGAGCGGCTTTGTCCGCTACGTGGCCCCCACCGGCGCCGACGGCGGCGGCTGCACCGACCCCACCTCCCCCTGCCGCACCGTGCAGTACGCGGTGAACCAGGCCGGCGATGGCGACGTGATCAAGGGTGCCGCCGGCGTCTACACCGGCGTGCGGAACGTCCCCAGCCTCAACACGGCCACGTTCACCGCCACCCAGGTGGCCGTCATCACCAAGACCCTGACCATCCAGGGCGGCTACACGACTACCAATTGGACTACACCCTACCCCATCACTCAGCCTGCCACGCTGGACGCCCAGGGGCAGGGGCGGGTGCTCTACATTGTGGGGAATATCAGCCCCACCATTGAGGGGCTGCACATCACCGGCGGAGATGCGGCCGGGCTGGGCGGCACCTGGTGGGGGATGAGTGCTGGCGGTGGGGTGTACGTCATCACCGCCACGGCCATCCTCCGCAATAACCAGGTGTCCCGCAATACCGCCTGGTACGGCGGCGGGCTGTACTTGGAGCATAGCCCCACCATATTGAACGACAATGTAGTTACCGCCAACACGGCGGAGGACGGCGGCGGGCTATGTCTGTCGTACAGCGATGCTGTTATCCATGGTAACACCATCAGCACCAACACCGCCGACTGGGGCGGTGGGCTGTACTTATTCGACTGTGTCGTCACGCTCAGTAGAAACACCATTGCTGCCAACAACGGCGGTTACTACGGCGGCGGCGGGTTGTACATGCATGGCAGCACCGCCACGCTCAACGAGAACGCCATCATTGCCAACACCGCCCGTTTCGGTGGTGGGTTGTCTCTGTCCTACAGCACCGCCACGCTTGGCGAGAACGCCATCACGGCCAATACGGCCTACGCCTGTGGGGGGCTGCGCCTGACCAGCAGCACTGCCACGCTTAGCAATAATACCGTCACCGGCAATACGGCTGACTATGGCGGTGGACTATCCCTGTTTCGCAGCGCTGCCACACTCCGTGGCAATACCTTCACGGCTAACGCGGTCACCCGCGAGGGCGGCGGGTTGTACCTGGAACACAGCGCTGCCACGCTCAGCGGCAACGTGGTCGCAGCCAACACCGCCAACGCCGGGGGCGGGCTGTTTCTGCACGCCAGCCCTATCACAGCAACCAATAACGTCGTCACAGACAACCAGGTCGTCACTGCCGGCAGTGGACTGTACATCCGGGCTTCCTCGCCCCGCTTGTGGCATACCACCATCGCCCGCAACACCGGCGGTGACGGCAGCGGGGTGTATGTCACCAATTGGCCAGATACCTCCAGCACTGTCGTGTTGACCAACACCATTCTGGTTGGTCATACCGTGGGCATCATCGTGACGGCTGGCAACACGGTCACGCTGGCGGCTACGCTGTGGGGCACGGCGACTTGGGCCAACGGCATGGACTGGGGCGGCGCGGGCGAGATCGTCACCGGCACGCGCAACACCTGGGGCGATCCGGCCTTCGTGAACCCCGATACGGGTGACTATCACATCCGCCCGGGCAGCGCGGCGTTAAATGCCGGCGTGGCGGCTGGAGTGGCAACGGATATGGACGGCGAGATCCGGCCAGACTGGTGCTTCCCTGACCTCGGCGCGGATGAGCTCATCACCGGCATGGGATGTCACTACTTCTACCTGCCGCTGATCTGGCGCAGCTGAGTGGGGGAGCAAGGGAGCAGAAGGGCAGAGGAGCGGAGGAGCACGAAATACGCAACACGTATCACGCAAGGGGAGGTGCCACATGAAGCGCATGTCCAACCTGGTAGTTTTGCTGGCAGTCGCCAGCCTGGCCTTGTCCGCCTGCGGGCCGGCATTTGCCCCCGGCGGCAGCAAGTATCAACAGGGCCTTTGGGTGAAGTTCGAGTTAGCCGAACCCATCCGCCTCAACCAGCCCGTGACCGTGACCATCACCGTGGAGACGGAGAAAGATGAAGTTGGGCTGCAGATCAACATGACTGCTCTCCCTCCTGATATCGTTTTGGTGGAAGGGGAGCGTCATTGGGTTGTGAACACCAGGGCCGGCCAACCGATCCAGGTGACCAGCACGGTGCGGTTTATCCGAGAAGGTTGGTGTAGCGTCCACGGCGGCGCGGTTGCTCGTGGAGGGGGATCTGTCACGGGTGGCGTATACGTGCACGTTACCCAGGCGGGGGGAACCGTGAACCCCACGCATACGCTGCCCGCCGGGCCAGCGCCCGCGGCGCCTGTGGGCACCCCGTCCCTGCCAACGCCGGCCCCGCCGCCATCCACGCCCGCCTCACGCAACACCTACGTCCCCCCGCTGCCACCGGCCGAGGTGCTGGCTCGCTGCGGCTGGGCACCGGGCCAGCCGCAACCCACCCCCTGGCAACATGCCAGGGCCTGGGTAAACGTCCCAGAATCGGTCTCCCCGAACACTCCCATCCCGGTCACCCTCGGCGTGGGATTGCCGTGCGCGGCAACCGCCGCCGTGCGCCTGAAGCTGGCCCTCTGCCGCCCTGACCCGGCCGTACAGGTGGTGGGAGCACGGGAATGGACCGTTGAGGCCCGGCCCGGCGTATCCACAATCGTCTCCACCACGCTGCGATTCACCAGGGAGGGGGAATTTGAGCTCATCGCCGGGGCCTATGATTCAGCCACCGGGCGCGTGATCAGCGGCGGCTACCGGGTGTTGGTCTCCCAGGGGCAGACCAAGACCCAGACCGGTTGGGTCAACATCGTCGAGGAGGGCTTCGAGGGGGATTTCCCCGGCCCTGGCTGGACGCGAGTGGACCGGAGCAGCGACGGCTACGACCGCAGGTGGGGTCAGAATGACTACCGTGCGTATCAGAGCAGTTGGGCGGCCTGGCCGGCCTGCGGTGGGAGCAACGCGATCTGCCCCGAAGCGCCATACGGCCCCGAGGACTACTACCCCAACAACATGGACACCTGGATGATCTACGGCCCTTTTGACTTACGCGACGCCGTCCTGGCCCACACGGACTTTCAGCTGTGGAGGAAGATCCGATCTGGCGATTATCTGGTCTTCGAGGTCTCCCACGACGGCGTCGCGTTTCAGGAGTTAGCGCGCTGGGACGGGTCTGGGGATGGTTGGGAACTCAAAGACGTCTACTACAACGACTACCGGGGAGACGATTCGGTGTGGGTAGCCTGGCGCTTCTACAGCAATGGCAGCAGCACCTGGGATGGCCCCTGGGTGGACAGGGTCCGCGTCTGGAAATACGTCCCCGGGCAGGTTACCGCTTGTGGTCATTTCTATTACCCCGACCGCGACGGCCAGGTGTGGCCGGCTCCGCACACGCGCGTCCGCCTTTATGACGCCGACCCGGGCGGCACTGACGACCTTTTGGGCGAGGCGACGGCCAACGCCGATGGGTTCTGGCAGATTGGCCCGCTGCGGAACTGGGACGACGATGACTCCAGCACCAATCCCTCTGAGCGGCGCCTGGACCTCTACGCGGTCTTCCAGACCGACGTGTACGACCGGGCCTGGGGCCGGTGGCGGACGATCAACTACGTGGGGACGCCATATGGGTGGTGGATTCCTCCCGGCTATTACCAGTACAATGTGGGGGATGGGACCGCCGATCTTGGCGCATGGATGGTTCCGTCTGACGCTGCTGACAGACCGGCGATGTGGCTCTTCCAGGACTTTCGGCGGGCCTGGGAGTACGTCTGGAACCAGACCGGCACCGACCCCGGCCCGGCCTCGGTGAAGTGGCAGCCGGCAGGTACAGGCGCGCCTCCCTACCCCAGTACAACTTGCTATTGGTATGGCCCCCCAGTTGAGGGTGTCTTGATCATGTATCCCCACGAATATCACTCAGATGTTGTGATCCACGAACTGGGGCATGGATACATGTACAACGCCTGGAACGATTGGTTCTGGTGGACCAGTCTTCCGGAGTATCTCACCACCTGCCGCGATATTCATGAGATCCACATGAGAACCGGGGATACGTGCGCCTGGACCGAGGGCTGGGCTGATTTCCTGGCCGTAGCAGTGAACGGCGACCCCGAACTCGACTGGCCGAACGGATCCATTGGCAACCTTGAGACGGCTACGTCAATTCGGTACCCAAATTGGGCTCAGGGCGATGAGTGTGAGGGGCGGGTAGCTGCCGCACTGTACGATCTGTTCGACAGTAATAACGACGGCCTGGATCACGTCTCTTTCGGCTTCCGTCCTATTTGGAACGTGCTGCGTATTGAGCCGCGCCAACAGAGTTGCTTCCGAGAGTTTTGGCGTATCTGGATGGAATCAGGCCAATCCGGCGCCGCAGGCTACACCAACCACGACGCGCTCCTGGCGCTCCTTCAGAACACGATCAACTACAACCAGGCGCCGCGCATCGACCTACCCAATACCACGATCACGGTGCTCCAGGGCTACACGCTGGACAACGCCATTGACCTATGGGCCTGCTCCTCAGATGAGGAACGCCCGGTCTCAGAGTTAACCTGGCAGATCATCGGGGGCGCAAGCAGTCCGTGCGGGCCGCGACTGGACGGCCATTTCGTGGACTTTGTCCCCACGCCGGGTTGGACGGGCTTTGACTTTGTGACCATCCAGGTCAGCGATGGGATCAGTACGACTTGGGATCGGGTCGTTGTCCAGGTCAATCCCATCCGTGGGCGCGTCTATCTGCCGTTGGCCCTGAAAGGCTACGGCGGCACACGCGGCGCGAGTGTTCCCTTGCCAGCAACTACCCCCACGCCCGGCGGGTATCCCGCGCCGGCCGCGCCCTTGACGCTACCTTCACCCACCACCACGCCCAGGGGCTACCCGGCGCCGTGATTGAGGGAGAAGACCAGAATCTATTGGACGAATACGCGAATAGCGGCATTCGTCCATTCGTGAGAGGTGCCCATGACCCTAGCCCTTGAAATGCGCGGCATCACCAAGCGCTTCCCCGGCGTGCTCGCCAATGACCACGTTGACTTCCAGCTCGAAAAGGGTGAAATCCACGCCCTGCTGGGGGAGAACGGCGCGGGCAAGACCACGCTGATGAACATCCTCTACGGCCTCTACCAGCCGGATGAGGGCGAGATCCACCTGGACGGCCAGCGGATCGAGATTCACGACCCCAACGACGCCATCCGACACCGGATCGGCATGGTGCACCAGCACTTCATGCTGGTGAAGCCGCTCACGGTGGCGGAGAACATCATCCTGGGCACAGAGACCACGCGGGGGCGGGTCTTTCTGAACCTGCGCGTGGCAGAGGAACGCATCCGCGAGCTGTCGGAACAATATCAACTGGAGGTGGACCCCACCGCTCGCATCCAGGAGCTGCCGGTGGGCACCCAGCAGCGGGTGGAGATCATCAAGGCCCTGTACCGGGAGGCCGACGTCCTCATCCTGGACGAGCCGACGGCCGTGCTGACGCCCCAGGAGACGGAGCGGCTGTTTCTGACCATCTTTTCCCTGGCCCAGCGGGGCAAGTCCATCATCTTTATCACCCACAAGCTGAAAGAGGTCTTTGACGTGGCCTCGCGCATCACGGTGTTGCGCAACGGTCGGGTGGTGGGAACCACCTACCCCCGCGACACCAACGAGCGCGAGCTGGCGGCCATGATGGTGGGTCGGCAGGTCATCCTCAAGGTGGACAAGGCGCCGGCCCAGCCCAAAGACGTGGTCCTGGAGGTGCGGGACCTGGTTGTGGATGACGACCGCCACAACCAGGTGGTGAACGGGGTGTCGTTCCAGGTGCGGGCCGGCGAGGTGCTGGGCATCGCCGGGGTACAGGGCAACGGCCAGACCGAGCTGACCGAGGCCATCACCGGCCTGCGGCACGTCAAAAGCGGCGCTGTGATCATCCAGGGCCAGGAGGTAACCAATCTGTCCCCGCGCCGGGTCACAGAGGCCGGCTCCGCACACGTGCCCGAGGATCGGCACAAGCATGGTCTGGTGCTCACCTACCCGGTCTGCGATAACCTGGTGCTGTGTACCTACTACAAGCCGCCGTTCGCCAAGAGGATGGTGATTCAAGAAGACGTCATCGCGGATAATGCGCGCCGGCTTATCCAGGAGTTTGACATCCGCACGCCCAGCGAGTACGTGCCCGCGAGCAATCTCTCTGGCGGGAACCAGCAAAAGACCATCGTGGCGCGGGAGCTGAGCCGGCCCATCCGCTTGCTCATCGCCGCCCAGCCCACCCGGGGTCTGGATGTCGGCTCCATCGAATACATCCACCAGCAGATCGTCAATATGCGCGATGCCGGCTGCGCGGTGCTCCTGGTGAGCGCGGAGTTGGACGAGATCATGGCCCTGAGCGACCGCATCGCCGTGATGTACCGCGGCCGGATCATGGATACCTTGCCCGCTGAGCAGGCTACCCGGGAGCAGCTGGGCCTGCTGATGGCCGGCGTTCGGGATGTAGAAGAGTTCAAGGATACCGTGCTCGCAGCCCATACGGGGGATTAACCTTGCGGCTCCACTACGTGATCTGGAAGGAATCAATGCGCAAAGCCTGTTGACCCTTTACCCAGATGCCTTCCGTACTGTGGAGACAGTAGCTGAACTCAAAGGCCGTCTCTACGAGATCGCCCTTGAAGCGGATGTGGTCAGGACGCTCCAGGTGCGGGCTCGCCAAAAAGGTGTTACTGTCAGCCGTCTGGTCAGTGAGTTGCTGCGTCAACAACTGGTGACTACCGGGTAGTCGAAGTGCGTGTCCCTGTTACCCTGTTTGCGCTCGTCATCATCTAATGGGAGGAGCTTCGCGATGCCCAAGACCGCAGTCATTTCAGCCAGGATTGACTCCGAGCTCAAGCACAACGCAGAAGAGGTGTTCAAGGAGTTAGGTCTAACTACCACGCAGGCGATCACACTGTTCTACAAGCAGGTAGAGCTTGCGCGTGGACTGCCCTTCATGGTGCGGGTGCCCAACGACGTGACCGTGGAAGCATTGGAGCAAGCCAGAACACGCCAGGGACTTGTGAGTTTCAACACGCTTGCCGATCTGTTGGAGGACCTGGGGATTTGATGAAGGCCATCAGGCGTACCACGCAGTTCAAGCGAGACGTCAAGCGGATACGGCAGCAAGGCAAGGATTTGGAAAAACTGAAGAGGGTGCTTGAGAGCCTGATGAAGGGCGAGGCGCTGGCAACCCAGTATCGCGATCACGTCCTGGTCGGGCAGTACAAGGGCACACGAGAATGCCACATTGAGCCGGACTGGCTGCTGATCTATGAATTGACGGAGAGCGAGATCGTGCTGATCAGGACCGGCTCACATTCTGATTTGTTCAGATAGTCCGGGGGAGAGGTATATGCGAAAGCTCTGGATCATCGTACTTACATTGGCCCTGCTCACCACGACGGCCCTGGCCGCACAAGCCCAGGGCGGGGCCATCAACCCGCTCACCGGCCTGCCGGTGAGCGATGCGCGTCTGGTCCAGCGGCGGCCCATCGCCATCAAGGTGGAGAACTCGCCGTCGGCCCGGCCCCAGTCGGGCCTGGACCAGGCCGAGGTCGTTTACGAATCCCTGGCGGAGTTCGGCGTCACGCGCTTTTGCGCCATCTTTCTGAGCCAGGAGCCGACCACGGTGGGGCCGGTGCGCAGTGCGCGGCCTTCAGACATCGAGATCGTGCCGCAGTACCAGGCCGCCCTGGCCTACTCTGGCGCGTCTATCCCGGTGACCAGGATGCTCCGCGATTCGCCAGACATCCCCCTCATCGGGCAAATGGAGGATTATTACGCCTATCGGCGCATCCCGCGCGGCAACGTGGCCTATGAGCATACCCTGTACACCAACGTGGCCCGGCTCCGGGAGACGCTGGCCCGCCACGGTCACGAAGCCCCGGTGAGCCTGAGCGGTTGGCACTTTGCCTCCCCGGCGATCACCGCACCGGCCGGCGCGTCGGTCGCCCACGTGGAGGTCCCGTTCTCCAAGTGGGCCACCTGCAGCTACCGCTACGATGCACGCCTGGGGGCCTACCGCCGCTTCCAGCAGGGGGAGCCGCACCTGGATCGGGAGACCGGCCGCCAATACACCGCGGAAAACGTGATCATCCAGTTCGTGGAGATGTGGGAAGGCCCCTACGTGGGCTACAAGGACGGCAGCGGCACGAACCTGCTGGTCCAAAAGCTCACCGGTGAGGGCCGGTGCATCGTGCTGCGCGGCGGCGTGGTGACCAACGGCCGGTGGGTGCGCGGGGAACGCCATGCCCTCACCCAGTGGCTGGACGATAGCGGCCAGCCCATCCTGCTCAACCCCGGCCGGACCTGGATCGCCGTGGTGCCGGTGGACCTGGCCGTGAAGGTGACGTTGGGATCGCCGTATGCCGGCGCGACATCCCCGGCCGGGAGTGGCAGCGTCTCGCCCGCGTCGGCCGCGCCCAGCGCCCCGGCCCGCGCGAACGGCCGGGGCCTCATGCCGTAAAGTCGAGACGCCCGTTTTCTCCTGGAAAACGGGCGCCTACCGATCTGCATCAACCAAAACGACAACAGGAGGTTTTCATGAGCGAGGATACGGGGATCGGCCAGGGCGAGGGGATTGGCCCAAAATTGAACTGGGGTTTCACGTTCCTCATCGGCCTGGGGTTCTTTGGCATTGAGCTGCTCTGGCGCATCTACAACAACTTTGTGCCCATCTACTTGCAGTCCGGCAATCCCACCTTTGATGCCACGCAAAAGGCCCCCATCATGGGCTTTGGCTTGAACACGTTCACCACCGGCATCATCATGGGGCTGGACAACCTGGCGGCCTTGTTCCTGCTGGTGACCATTGGGGCCATCAGCGACCGGACGGTCACCCGCATCGGGCGGCGGATGCCGTTCATCCTGTTCTTTGCGCCCATCGCCGCCGTCGCGTTCGCCCTGATCCCCCTGGCACCGGGCCTGATCACGCCGGCCACCAACGGCAACGTGGGCGCGATGCCGGGGGTGTTCACGCTGTTCATGCTGGCGTTGGGCGTGATGTTGCTGGCCATGGCCTGTTTCCGCACGCCGGTCGTCTCCCTCATGCCCGATCTGACGCCCAGCCCGCTGCGCAGCAAGGCCAACGGGGTCATCAACTTTATGGGGGGATTGGCCGGCGTCATCGGCACCCTGCTGCTTTCCCCGCTGTTCGACCTGAACCAGTGGATCCCCTTTATCGCCGGGGCGGTGATCCTGATCGCCGCTGTGCTGGCCCTGTTCACCTTTGTCAAGGAACGCGAGGCCAGCGTGGTGGGGGATTTTGAGGCCGAGAGGAAAGAGTCGCTGGATGTGCTGCGCAAGCTGCGTGACGTGCCGGCCGCCAACCGACGTACCCTGGTCTTGTTGATGCTGGCGATCTTTTGCTGGTTCGTGGCGTTCAACGGCATTGATACCTGGTTCACCTCGTTTGGGGTGACGGTGCTGGGCCTCACGGCCGGCCAGGCCGGACAGATCTTTAGCGTGGCGCTCATCGCCTTCATCCTCTTTGCCATCCCGGCCGGCTTTATCGGCACGCGCTTTAGCCGGCGTTGGACGATCATCGCCGGCCTGGCGCTGTTCATCGGCGTGCTCATCGTCATCAACCTGTTGCCCAACATCATCGTGACCGTGGTCTTGCTGGCGATTGGCGGCGCAAGCTGGGCGCTGGTGAACATCAACTCCCTGCCCATGGTGGTGGACACCAGCACCGACGAGCGGATGCTGGGCACTTTCACCGGGATGTACTACATCGCCTCACAGTTGGCGGCCATCCTGGGGCCGGCCATCACCGGTGGGGTGGTGGACCTGTCCGGCGGCGACTTTCGCACCGTGTTCGTGGTGGGGCCGATCTTTTTCGCGCTGGCGATCCTGGCGATGCTCTTTGTGCGACGCGGGGAAGCCAAACGGGTAGACGCGCGGGGCCGGGCCATCGAATAAGCCCGCCGTGGGCGCGGGATTCGCAAGACCTCCGAGCGGGGTTGAAGGGCAAGCTGTCAGCCTGCACGCACGCCGTAGGGCAAGCTGACAGCTTGCACCACTTTCGTGCCTGGCGGTGAACGGAGTTCATGGAGACCATACGATCATGCATGAATCGCTGACTCGACGCGAGTTCCTGGCGCGTGTGCTGGCCCTGGGTTTGGGCAGCGTGCTGCTCCCGGCGTGCGGCCGGGAACCAGCCCCCAGTCCCATCGCGCGGCCACCCACGACCCCATCGGCGCCAGCGAGGTCCGTGGTCCCGGCGACGCCGCTGGCGACCGCCGGGCGTGCGACCCCGGCCCCCACGCGCCCGGCCGACGCCGCAGACCTGGCTATCGTGCATGGCCCAGACCCGGCCGCCATCACCCGTGCTGCGGTAGACGCCCTGGGGGGGATGCGGCGCTTTCTCCAGCCCGGCGCCGACGTGATCATCAAGCCCAACATCTGTGTGGCCTATCATACCTACGAGTACGCGGCCACCACGAACCCGTGGGTGGTGGGGGCACTGGTGGGCATGTGCCGGGAGGCCGGCGCCGGCCGGGTGCGCGTGATGGACATGCCCTTCGGCGGCACACCCCAGAGCGCGTATGACGTCAGCGGCATCGCCGACGCGGTCCGGGCCGCCGGCGGCGAGATGGAGGTGATGAGCCAGGCCAGGTTTGTGGCTACCCCCATCCCGGCCGGCCGCGACATCACGCGCTGGGACATCTACGGCGACATCCTCAAAGCCGACCTGGTCATCAACGTGCCCATCGCCAAGCACCACAGCCTGGCCCGGCTTACCCTGGGTGGCAAAAACCTGATGGGCATCATCGCCAACCGGGCCCGATTCCACGCCAACCTGGGGCAGCGGATAGCGGATTTGGTGAGCCGGGTGCGGCCCGGCCTCACGGTGGTGGACGCGGTGCGCATCCTCGTCCGCAATGGCCCCACCGGCGGCAGCCTGGACGATGTGGTACAAAAAGACACCGTCATCGCCAGCCCGGACATCGTGGCCGCCGATGCCTGTGCCGCCAGCCTGTTCGCCATGCCGCCCGCGCGCATCGCCTACATCCAGGCGGCGGCCGACATGGGCCTGGGCACGATGGATTGGCAGACGCTCCAGGTGGCCGAGACCGAGATCTGAGGGCGGATTGCAGATTGCAGATTGCAGATTGCAGATTGCAGATTGCAAATTGCAAATTGCAGATTGCAGATGGAGGTTTAGGCTTGGGCTTTGGGGCTTGGGCTTTGGGGCTTGGGTTTTGGGCTTTGGAGGTTTGGTGACCCCTCATCGCTGGCGGCGGCTGCGGCAACTCTCGCAGTGGTTCTTCTTGCTGTTGTTCCTCTACCTCTTTTTCGGCGCGCTACCGGATCGCACGGCGTTGTTGCCGGTGGACCTGTTCTTCCGCGCCGATCCTCTGGCGGCGTTGAGTGCGTCTCTGGCCCGGCTGGAGCTGCTGCCCCATTTTGCCCTGGCGTTGGGCGTGGTGGGCCTCGCGTTGGCCGTGGGCCGGGTTTGGTGCGGCTGGATCTGTCCTTTGGGCACGGTGTTGGAGTTGTGCACGCTGCGTTCTCGTTGGACACCCCCGGCACGCTGGCGATTGCGCAGCATCAAGTATTTCTTGCTCCTCACGCTGCTCATCCTGGCCTTGCTGACGAACCAGACCCTCATGGTCCTGGACCCCATCGCCATCTTCACGCGCACGCTGGCGGTCGTGGCCTTGCCGGTGCTCAATGCCCTGGTGACGGGGGTGGAGTCCGTGCTGTACGCGGCTCCGCCATTGCAGCAGTTGCTGGACGCCCTGGACGATTTGATCCGGGGTCCGATGCTGCCTTTCCTCCAGCCCTATTTCCAGCTCAACCTGCTGCTGGCCTTGTTTTTCATCGGGCTGGTGGCGTTGAATGCCCTGGCGCCCCGATTTTGGTGTCGCTACCTGTGTCCATTGGGGGGCCTGCTGGGGTTGATCTCCAAGGTGGCCCTGGTGCGCCGGGTCGTGGGAGCCAGTTGCACCCATTGCACCACCTGCGTGGCATCGTGCCCCACGGGCACGATAGACCCTGACCGGGGCTTCCAGAGCGACCCGGCCGAGTGCATCGTTTGCCTGAACTGCCTGACCGATTGCCCCCGCAACAGCATGGGGTTCCGGGCCGTGACGCGACCGGCTCCCTGGCGAGAATACGATCCCTCGCGGCGGACGTTGTTGGCGTCGGCCCTTACTGCCGTGGCCGGGCTGGCTCTGCTGCGGACGGCGCCGGCCGCCTTTCGGCGCCACGCCACGCTGATCCGGCCGCCGGGCAGCGTGGAGCAGACGCTCCTGGCCCGTTGCATCCGCTGTGGCGAGTGCATGCAGGTCTGTCCCACGGCCGGCCTGCAACCGTCGCTCCTGGAAGCGGATTTGGCGGGGCTATGGACGCCGCGCCTGGTCCCGCGCCTGGGCTACTGCGACTATGGCTGCCACAGTTGCGGCCAGGTCTGCCCCACAGAGGCCATCCCGCGTCTGACGCTGGAAGAAAAGCGGCACGTGGTCATGGGCCTGGCGTATATTGACAAGAACCGCTGTATCCCCTGGGCTGACAACCGGGATTGCATCGTGTGCGAGGAGATGTGTCCTGTGCCGGAGAAGGCCATCGTGCTGGACCCGCTCGAGACCGAGGATGGGCGCATCGTCCATCGGCCGCGGGTGCTGCGGGACCGCTGCATCGGCTGCGGCACCTGCGAATACCGGTGTCCACTGGAAGGCGAAGCGGCTATCCGGGTCTATGTGCCCACTGTGGATGTGGCGTTGCCTCGCACGTGATGCGTCAGGCGTGAAACGTAATGCGTCAAACGTGAAACATAGGGAAGGGGTAGAGGAGAGGTCACGGTTGGCCGGGGATGAAATCCCCCGGTGAGAAGGCTGGCGCGCAGGAGCACAGGATCACCAGCTCCTCGTCGCCGACGTTCATCAGGTGGTGGAACGTGCCGGGGCGGATGGTGATGGCGTGGCCCGGCCCCACATCGTGCGTCGTATCGCCCAGGGTCAGGCGGCCCCGGCCCCGCAGCACGTAATAGACCTCCTCGCCGGCCCCGTGGTGGTGGGGGATGGTGCTGCCGCCCGGCGGGATGACGGACTCGGCCAGGCTGTGATGGCGCAGGCCGGTCAGCCTGGGCGAGGCCAGCTCGCGGATGGCCTCGCCGCGCTCGTTGACCAGGGGCGGCACGTCGTCGCGGTGGATGATGGTGGTCATGGCATGATCCTACGTGTGATGATTGCGCCGCCAGACGAGCCAGGCGCCGGCCCCGGCCAGCGCGACCACGACGATGACGGCCCCGGCCGCCACCGGGTCCACGTTCGCGGTGGCCCACCAGCCGATGAGCGCGCTCCAGGCCCAGGTGAATGAGTAGTACCCGGCCAGGGCAGTGAGCACGTCGCGGATGCTGCGGCCCAGCGCGCAGGCGGCCAGGAATTGCCAGACCGGGAGGCGCACGGCCCCGGCCGCCGCCCCGCCGATGTCGAAGAACGGATTGGGGATGATCGAGAGCAGGAAGATGGCTGCAAAGCCGTGGCGCTGCATCCAGGCGTGGATGACGCCATAGGTGCGCCGGCCTTCCAGCACGTCGCTCACGCTCAAGCCGGCGTAGTAGCCGGTCAGGTCGCCAAAGGCCGAGGCGACGCCGGCCACCACGCCTACCAGGAGCGGGTTGAGCGTGGCCCCGGCCGCGTAATTCGCCACCTGGTTGGGCACCGGCAGCACGAACCCGGCGCTGGCGATAAAGTTGATGAGGGCGATGCCCGCGTAGCCCAACCCTTGCAGCGCGCCGTAGTCAATGGGCAGCAGGGCCAGGATGACGATGAGAAGCAGCACGACCGGCAGGGCCAGGAGCCGCCAGTGCCGCCCGCGCGAAGGGGCTGGCGGCCCGGCCGGGGTCAGGCCGTCGGCCTCGCGCGCGTCAACGCTCACGCTCGGGCCTCTGCCGAGAGACAGGGGGCTAGAGCCGGATCCCGGGCCACTGATCAATGGGCGTGGTCGAGCGGACGACGTGCATCCCGGCGTCCGCAAACCGCCGAAACGCCGCATCCGCCTCCTCCGTATAATCTACGACGCCGGGGATCACCACCGGTGAAGTGCAGTCCTCCAACAAATAGACCTTCTCCACCAGAGCTTCATCCACGCGCGTCATCTCGTTCAACAGGTCATCAATCGTCCAGGCCACGCAGTGGCTTTTGGCCTGCCCGGCGATGATCACCGCGTCATAGTCCAACAGGTTCATGGTGAACTCGGCGTTCCGCTGCGCGACAGCCCGGCCCTCCTGGTCCGCCAAGACCTCCGGCCGGAGCACCGAATAGTTCTCGGTGAACGGGTTATCGCCCTTGATCTGAAAGTCCGGCCGGCTGTACCGGGCGATGCTGTGGAAAAAGATCGCCTCCTCCACGGCCGAGACCAGGGCGTGCCCTATCCCGCCGAGCATGGCGTGATACGGCCAGATGGTGAGGGCGTATTTGCCGCCGGCCTGCAACTGGCGCGCGTAGTGGAGGAGGTACTGCTGAGCATAGTCTTCGGTCACGTCCAGGTCACGCGCCAGGGCCGGATTGAACCGCCAGACGCCGCGCTCGATGTCCTCGGCGGAGATGAGGGTGTAGGCCGGCGGGTGCTCGCCCGCCGCGTTGACCAGGAACACGCTGTGGAATATCTGTATGGTCTGATGGGTATCCAGCGTGGGGCTGATCTGGGTGATCACGTCCAGGTTGCGGTAGATGAACTCGCACAGCCGTCGGTTATCGTCCACCGCGCCGGTGCCCGACCGCCCACCCACATATAGCTCAAAGCCGGGGATGCAGAACGTGTTCTGCACGTCCACCGGGATGAGGCAGATGCGGAACGTGTCCTGAGCGGCGGGCCGGATGCCATGCTGTCTGGCCCACGCCTCGGCCTCCTGCGCGCGCTCCTGGTACGGCACACGCCAGACCTCGCTCACCCGGTCAGGGGCAAAATGCGGCGGGATGGGCAATTCACACCGAGTCATCGTACACCTCCCGGACAAAATTGCAAATTGCAGATTGCAAATTGCAATCTGCAATTTGCAATTTGCAATCTGCTGCTACTCCCAGCCGATGATCCAGACGCACAGGCCGGCCAGGATGATCGTGGCGATGATCAGGGTCAACAGTTGCAGCGGCTCCAACGCCACTCCCTGGACGGCCAACAGCAGGATGATGACCATGCCGATTGCCAGCGCGACCCAGGAGACGAGCCGGGGATGCGCTTTCAGTCGTTCGATGATCGCGGACATGCGAACCTCCTCCGTAAATAACCCTTCTGCTCACGGCGGCGACCGCAGGGAGTGCAACCCGCCGCCAGCGCGGGGTTCCAAACCCCGCGCGAGCAGAGTGCAACCCGCCACCCCCGGCGCGGGTTTTAAACCCGCGCCGGGCGCCGGGGCGCGTGAGAAACTCCCTCATAGGGAGAGGGGCTGGTGGAAACCCAAAGGGTTTGCCGGACGCTCACCGGCGGAATAACGGCCCCAGGATCGCCCCTACCAGGATGACCAGGCCAATAGCCACCAGGATGAGGGGCCAGAACGTCCAGATGTCATAGCCCCAGAACTCAAAACCCAGGAACCCCAGGCCGATGAGGGTCACTATCAGCGTGGAGATGATCCGCCCACCAATGCCCCGCCGATAGGCCGGCATTACCAGCCGGATCACGATCTCGATGACAAAGATGGCCGCCAGCCCCAGGAAGAACAGGCCCAGGGCTATCGCCCAACCGGTGATCCAACCCTGTGTCCAGGCAAACAGCCCGATCCCGAGCATGATGAGGATCAGGCCGCCGACCAATCCCCCCAGTGGGTCGCGATGGTCCTCGTGTTTCTCGTCTTTTTCGTCCTTCTCGTCTTTTTCCTCTCGACGACGTTCCCTCGGGGACGTTGGACGCTCATCCCATTCTTCGGACATGGCTTGCTCCCTTCTCTGATGATTATTCCCCCTGGGCCACGCGGCCGGTAGGGGAGTAGAACGCCGGGTTGCGCGGCTGCGGCCGGCTCTGCTCCGAGGGCGGCAGGATGCGGTCGCGCCAGCGGGGCCAGGTATCGCCCGGACACCAGGTATCGGCGCCGGGCATGTCGCAGTGGGGCTTGAAACGCAAGAAGGGCATCTCACGCCGCAGGGCCAGCAGCAGCCGGCGCCCGCTGATCAGTTGCGCGTCGGTGGGCCAGACGTCGCCCATGAAAGTGCCCATCAGACAGATGCCCACGGCATAGTCGTTGCTCTCGCGGCTGCTGTGCCAGGTGCAGCGGCTCATGTCCACGCAGTAGTTGATGGTCCCATCCTGCTCGATGACGAAATGGTAGGGGCACTCTGGGTAACGAGTGCGCTCGGTCTGGCCCACGTCAATGGCGACGAACTCGCGCAGGCTGTAATCGGCCCGCGTGCCCGAGTTGTGGATCACGGCCGTGGTGATGGGCTGGTCGCGCAGGCGATAGCGCCAGTATTGGCGCTCTGGGTCCCAAACCAGCAGGGGCATGTCGTCCGGCGCGGGCTGGGTGCGACGCACGGGCAACCGCTCGCGCCAGTCCAGCACCTCCAGACCGCCGATGGCGATGCGGCCAGGCGCCGGGGTGGATGCCTGCGCCCGGGCCGGCGTGACAGCCGGCAACACGGCGCCGGCCAGTGCCCCGCCCAGGAGGGCCAGGAATTGGCGACGAGTGCAGTACGCACGACGGTTGGCGTCCACCGGCAGCCTATTTTGCGATCTGGGTCAGCAGATGTTGAACCCTGGCGCGGGCCTGGTCAACCTGAGACGCGGCAGGGGTCTTGCGGGTGACGGTCACGGCCTGCGATAGCTCGCGGTCCAGTTCTTGCAGGCCGACGCGCACATCGGCCACCTTTTGCTCTGCGACGATCCGCGCCTGGTCCGCCTTGCTGGCCTGGGCCTCGGCCGGCATCCGGCCAAAATAGTAGCCCAGGACCGCGCCCGTCATGCCATTGAGCATGACCAGGATGGCCTGGAATGGCTCCAGGTTCGCGCTGGGCCGCAGGAGCATCAGGAAGAACGTGGCGAGCACCAACGTCAGCGTGGTCAGGACGATGAGCACACCCAGGCAGCCGGTCACGCCCTCGCGCAACGCGGTGAGCCAGGTCTCTAACGTGGGTTTCTCAGCGGCGGGTTTCGTTGACGGGACAGGTGTGGTCGTCATGGTTGGCTCTCCTTCTTTCTTGGTTTGCTCAAGGTCGGGTTGGGAAACCGGCGGCGAGATCAACGCCCAGACCGCCGGGTGACGCCGGCAGAGTTCCTCCAGGCGGCCGGCCGCTTCCGCCTGGGCCTGCGGGTCGCTCGCCGCGTCGAGGGCGTGGGTGATGGCCGTCACCTCTTGCCAGAAGGCCGGGGCTTGTGCGCCCAATGCCGCGTCTATGGTCTCCGCCTGCCCGGCGAGCACAGCGCGGATGGTTTCCACGTCTGGCATCTTTACCCCCTATCTCGTGCCCATTATAGCATCCTGTGAGAACAAAATCAACTCAGACCTGGTGCGATGGTCCGGTCCAAATGTTTCAACCTCATCCGGGGCCAGGCTGACCCGTGAAAGGGCACACGGGCAGGCAGCTTGCCCTACGCGCGGGCGGCCAGGGTCTCCAGGAACGCGGCGACGCGGGTCTCGATGGGGCCGTCGGCGTAGGCGCGGACGTCGGCCATGTCGGCCTCCACGAGCAGGCCGGGGACGCCGGTGGCCTCCGTGACCAGCCGGCGGATGTCGTACTGGCCCAGGCTGTAGGGCTTGCACGAGCGGTTGGAGTGCATGACAAACCCATCGGCGTCGAACCGCTGGACCAGGCCGATGAGGTCTTGGGCGCGGTATTGCAGGCTGCGGTTGAGCAACACGCTGGCATAGGTGCGCGCCAGACCATCCAGCAGATCGTCCGTCTCGCGCACCGGCGCGGCCCAGGCTCCGGTGTAGGTGTCGCTCACGAAACAGGCCCCGGCGTCAATGAACGGCTTGAAGAAGCGGAACAGCCTGGGCCAGATGGCGATGTTGTCCCAGATGAGGCGATAGCGTTCGTCCAGCAGGGCGCCCTCGCCCCGGGCCACGCGCCCCTCCACCTCTGCCAGCAGCTCGCGATAAAAGCCCACGGCCTCTTGGGTTCCGCGCAGCACCACGATGGGGGCCATGTTGGTGAACAGATCGGGCGCATTCAGCGGCGATGGCCGGGCCCGGCACGCTTCGCGTATCGCCGTCCACAGGCGGACGCACTCGTTGCTCAGGGCCACGGTCTGGGCCAGCTTGTCCGGCCTGAGCTTGCGCCCGGTGTGCTCCGTCACCCATTGGACCAGGTCTTCCAGTTGCGTCCGCACGTAGGCCACGGCGTGGTCGGTCAGCTCATCGTGGACAAAGGGCGTGTCCAGCAGGAAGAGGGGGACGTCGTATTCCTCCTGGATGGCCTGGTACCACTTGAGCACCGTGCCGCAGATGTTGTTACAGGCCACCAGCAGGGTCGGCTTGGGCAGGCCGCCCATCGGGGCGATGGCCGGGTTGTAGAGGCTGCCCAGGTGGCTGCGGGCGTAGGAGCAGACGTCGCGGCTGTAGCCCCGGTTTTCGGCCTCCTGGCAGAGGGGGACGGCCCCGGATACGCCGCACATGGCGCCATAGTTCTCCGGGTAGGCCACCACCACGCCCATGGCGCGCAATATCTCCACCGGCGCGCCGCTGGTGAGCCAGGCCACGGGCCGGCCCAGACGCAGGTAGCGGAGCCTGGCGTAATAGGTCGTCATGACCCGCTTGAGGTCGTCGGCGGTGCGGAGCTTGCGGAAGCGTTTGGCGGTGGTCATCTACAGGCTCTCACTCGGATGTCCCATCAAACGCAAATGCGATTCGATGGCAGCCACAAATGCCCGGGCGTCTGTCAGCGTCTCTTCAGCGATCGAGCGATCTGTAGGAGTCAATTCGCCATAGTCGTGCGTCTGGCGCCGGTCGAATGCCAGATGGAGGGAGCGGGAGAGCGTGCGCGGAAACACACCGGTCTTGACGAATTCGCGGTCGAAGAGGGCTAACGCGCCGCTATGCTTGGACGGGCCAAGTCCTTTGGTCGCGAGCAGGGCCAATAGAGCGTAGAACATGGCATAGTAGGCCCGGTTAACGACGCCACGCCAGGCGGATTCGCGCAGCAGGATCTCGGCCTCGCGCAAGGTTTCGTGGGCCTGCTCCATCCGGTAGCGCAGCAAATCCTCAAGCTGTCCGGGCCTCATGGCTGAACTCCTTCGCGCTCGACATTCAGGATCAGTGGATTCGCGCCCATCGCCCCGTGTTCCAGCTCGGCTCGGGTGGTTACCACCGTGGAGATGATCCGATCCATCTGGAACCCTACCTCCCAGGCGATCTCACTGATGCGCTGACGCAGCTCCGGCGTACAGGCTTCTAGCTCGATGAACACGTCCAGGTCCGAATCCGGCACGGCGTCACCCCGGACCCGTGACCCAAACACGCGCAGGTCGAGGACTGGCGTGATCTTTACCAGTCGGCGCTGAAATTCACGGACGATGCGGCGGTCGGCGGCTGTTAACATCTACCACCTCTCTGCCGATTCTTCAATGGGGAAACTCGGCGCGATGTCCACGGGTATTTCGCCCACCCGTTCCAACGCCTGCAGGATGGCCGGGGGCATCTGGCCGTACCGGGCCAGGAACGCCTGGGCACGGTCATAGTCGCCGGCGGCCTCCACGGCCAGGAGCGCGCGGGCCAGGTCGCGGTAGCCGGCACGCAGGCGGTCCGGGTCCACGCGGAACCGGCCGGCGTCGTGACGAATGGCCCCGGCCTCGCTCAGAAAGTTGTACTCGACCGCGCTGGCGATGGCATAGACGTAGGTGGCCCCCACGCGGATGGCCCGGCACGCGCCCACCAGCGAAGCGATGGCCCGGGACACCTCCCACTCGGATGATAGCACGCCCTCATCGGCCAACACCTGGGCGCAGTAAATGCCCACCACGGTGGCCTTGGCCTCCTCCAGCGGCGAGTACAGGTCGCGCAGGGCCACGCTCACGGGAACCTCCCGGCCGTCCGGCTGCCTGACCTGGGCCGGCCCCAGCCCGTGGGCCAGCTCGTGCAGCAGCACGGTCTCGAAAGAGGCGTCAAAGTGCAGCAGGGGCAACTGGTCCGGGGCCAGCAGCCGCTCGGCCAGGGGCCGGGCCAGGTGCTCGAACTTGGCCTGGCCCACGTTGCGGAGCATGACCTTTTTGGTGCCCTTGAGCGCGCGCACGCGTTCGTCGTTGGGCAGGGCAAAGGCGGTGGCCGGGGGGCATTTGCGGCCCCAGCCGGCCGCATAGACCTGGTTCACCACGCTGATGGGGGAAGCCGCGCCCCGCTGGGGCAGTGGGTAATCGGCCAGGCCGGCCAGGTGCTCCTCCAGGGCGGGCAGTCGCTCTGTCCAACGCGCCAGGGCCTCGCTCGCCGCCGCGTCCCGCAGGCCCAGATAGCTCTGGAACGCCGCCTTGTAGCCAAACAGCCGGTCCGCATAGACCTCGTAGGGGCCGATGACGGCCTCGATGCGGTTGTCGTGCACGTCCATCCAGGCGATGTCGGATGGGATGTAGTCGTTGGAGCGAAAGGCGGCGGCGCGTGCGCGCAGGTAGTGGGCCTCTGATTCGTTGTCCACGAGATCGGCGGCCTCTGCCAACAGACGCGCGGCCGGCTCCAGCCATTCGGCGTAGGCCTCGCTGTAGGGCACAGCCACCAGCCGGTCGCCATCGCGCCGGATGACGGTAAAGTAGCTCTCGAATGCCTCGCGGTCGGCCGGGTGCTCGTCCAGCCAGGCGGTGAACTCCTCGCGGGTGAGGTCCGCCGGGTAAAAGCCCGCGCCCGGGGGCCAGGGGGCGTTCCCGGCGAATGGCGCGCTATCATCCAGCCGGTCCCAGGCCGTGTTCATGATCTGGAAGTAGCGATAGGCTGCCCGGCCCTCATCGTCGGTCGCGGCAGCGAGCGCGTCTCGGAGAGCCGGCACCTCCGGCCCCATCTGCCGCAGATAGACCTCGTTGATCAGGTTCGAGGCGCCGATGAGCCGTTTGAGGGCCTGCCGGTCACGCGGGGTCAGGGCCGATTCGTCGAAGGTCAGGACTGCGGGGACCACGCGGGCCAGGCGTTGATGGATGTTCCTGCGAATCTCCTCACCTCTCCCCACCCACCTGGTC
>FWPV01002314.1_pt1 | contig 47343 bp, 40 predicted proteins | sample 2228371 | NCBI WGS metagenome assembly FWPV01 (sample SAMEA103939776, study PRJEB20133) | metagenome | reverse complement strand
GGAGGAAGCCCTCGAGGCCGAGGCCCAGGCCCAGGCTTTGTGCATGGCCACCCAGGACTTCCGCCGGGCCTACCAGGCCTTCGTGGCCAAGGAGAAACCGGTCTTCCAGGGGGACTGAGGTGGATAGAGCCTACCTAGAATGGCCCTTCTTCGAGCCGCACCACCGCCGGCTGGCCCTCGAGCTGGCCGACTGGGCCAGGCACGCCCTGGGCGGTCTTGATCTGGACAGCGCAGCCTCTGTGCCGGAGGTGGACCAGGCCTGCCGCCGCCTGGTGCAGGCCCTGGGCCAGGGGGGCTGGACCCGCTACGCGGTGGGGGGCCAGGCCTACGGTGGCGCCGCCGAGGCCATCGACACCCGGGCGGTCTGCTTGATCCGCGAGACCCTGGCCTACCACCACGGGCTGGCCGACTTTGCCTTTGCCCTGCAGGGCTTAGGCTCGGGGGCCATCAGCCTTTTTGGCTCCCCGGCGCAGAAAGCGCGCTACCTCCCCCCGGTGGCCCAGGGCCGCTATATTGCCGCCTTCGCCCTCTCCGAGCCGGAGGCCGGCTCCGACGTGGGGGCCCTGACCACCCAGGCCCGGCTCGAGGGGGAAGACTATGTGCTCGAGGGAGAGAAGACCTGGATTTCCAACGGAGGCATCGCCGACTTCTATGTGGTCTTCGCCCGCAGCCCTGGAAGCCAGGGCACCCAGGGCATCAGCGCCTTTGTGGTGGAGGCGGACACCCCGGGGCTAGAGATCGCCCAGCGCCTCGAGGTCATGGCCCCCCACCCCCTGGCCACCCTGCGCTTTCAGGGCTGCCGCATACCCGCCCGCCAGCGGCTGGGCGAGGAGGGCCAGGGCTTCAAAATCGCCATGCAGACCCTGGATGTCTTCCGCACCTCGGTGGCTGCTGCAGCTTTGGGCTTTGCCCGGCGCGCGCTGGACGAGGCTTTAAGGCGGGCCACCCAGCGGGTTCTTTTCGGCCAGAGCCTGGCCCACTTCCAGCTCACCCAGGCCAGGCTGGCCCAGATGGCCACCCAGATCGAGGCCGCAGCCCTGCTCACCTACCGCGCGGCCTGGCTGCGCGACCGGGGAGCACGCATCACCCAGGAGGCCGCCATGGCCAAACTTAGCGCTACGGAAAACGCCCAGCAGGTCATCGACGCCGCGGTGCAGCTATGGGGCGGGCTGGGCGTAACCCGGGGGCAGGTGGTCGAACGGCTGTACCGCGAAATCCGCGCCCTGCGCATCTACGAAGGGGCCAGCGAGGTGCAGCAGCTCATCATCGCCCGGGAGTTGCTCAAGCGTTTCCAGGAAAGGAGGGCTGAAGATGGGGTATAGCGCCCATATAGACACCTTCGCCAAAGACCACCTACCCCCCAAGGCCGAGTGGCCCGAGCTTATCTTCAAGCTGCCGGAGCTGCACTACCCCGAGCGGCTCAACTGTGCCAGCGAGCTATTGGACCGGGTGGCCGAGCAGCACCCCGACCGCCTCTGCCTGCGGGCCCCGGGGCTTTCGTGGAGCTACGGCCAGCTTCTAGAGCAGGCCAACCGCATTGCCCAGGCGCTCACCCGGGAGATGGGCCTGGTGCCCGGCAACCGGGTGCTGCTGCGGGGGCCCAACCACCCCATGCTGGTCGCGGCCTGGTTCGGGGTGATGAAGGCTGGGGGCATTGCGGTCACCACCATGCCGCTGTTGCGGGCCAAGGAGCTTATCGAGGTGACCCACAAGGCCCAGATTAGCCACGCCCTGTGCGATATCCGCCTGCGGGAAGAGCTGGAGCAGGCCCGGCCCGGCTGCCCCAGCCTAGAGCATGTGATCTACTGGGGGGAGGGAGGGCGGCTCGAGGCCCTGATGCAGCGCCAGCCCACCCACTTTGCCAATGTCGAGACCGCCAGCGAGGACACCTGCCTGATCGCCTTCACCTCTGGCACCACCGGCAAGCCCAAGGGCTGCATGCACTTCCACCGCGATGTCCTGGCCATCTGCGATACCTTCGCCAAGCACGTGCTGCGGGCCTCCCCCGACGACCTGTTCACCGGCAGCCCTCCGCTGGCCTTCACCTTTGGCTTAGGAGGGCTGGTGCTTTTCCCCTTGCGCATCGGGGCCTCGAGCCTGCTATTGGAAAAGGCCAGCCCCGAGCTGCTGCTGCCCGCTTTAGCCGAGTTCCGGGCCAACGTGCTCTTCACCTCCCCCACCGCCTACCGGGCCATGGCCGCCCAGGCCTCTAAGCACGACCTCTCCTCCCTGCGCAAATGCGTCTCTGCCGGAGAGCCGCTGCCTATTTCTACCCGCCAGCTATGGAAGGAGGCCACCGGAATTGAGCTCATCGATGGCATCGGGGCCACCGAGATGCTGCACATCTTCATCTCCCACACCGAGGAGGAGGCCAAACCAGGGGCCACCGGCAAGCCGGTGCCGGGCTACGAAGCCTGCATCCTGGACGAGCAGGGCCAGCCCCTACCCCCCGGCCAGGTAGGGCAGCTGGCGGTGCGGGGCCCTACCGGCTGCCGTTACCTGGCCGATGAGCGCCAGCGCAACTATGTGCAGCACGGCTGGAACATCACCGGCGATGCTTACTTGATGGACGAGGAGGGCTACTTCATCTACCAGGCCCGCACCGACGATATGATCATCTCCTCCGGCTACAACATCGCCGGGCCGGAGGTCGAAGACGCTTTGCTGCTGCACCCTGCGGTAGCCGAGTGTGCGGTGGTGGGGGTGCCCGACCCCGAGCGGGGGCAGATCGTCAAGGCCTTCGTGGTGCTAAGGCCCGGGGTAGCCCCTTCCGCCGAGCTAGCCCGGGAGCTACAGGACTTCGTGAAGCAGCAAATCGCCCCTTACAAGTATCCCCGGGCCATCGAGTTCCGCGAGAGCCTGCCCCGCACCCAGACCGGCAAGCTACAGCGCTACCTGCTGCGGCAGGAGGCCCAGCCCAAAGGGGGCGCGGCATGAAGCCGGTGCGGGAGACCCCCCGCATCCTGCACCCACCGGGCTGGCCCCAGCCCAAGGGCTATACCCACGGCATGGCCGCCCGGGGCACCCTGGTCTTCGTGGCCGGAATGGTGGGCTGGAACCGCGAGGGCCAGTTCGAGACCGACGATTTCGTAGGGCAGGCCCGCCAGGCCCTACAAAACATCGTGGCGGTGCTGGCCGAGGCCGGGGCCGGCCCCGCCCACGTAGTGCGCCTGACCTGGTTCGTCACCAGCAAAGAGGAGTACCTGGCCTCGCTGGAAGACCTGGGAGCGGCCTACCGCACGGTGATGGGGCGCCATTTCCCCCCCATGTCGGTGGTGGAGGTCAAGGCCCTGATGGAGGAGCGGGCCAAGGTAGAGATCGAAGCCACCGCGGTTATACCGGAGTAAAGGAGTCCTATGCCAACCCCCATCCATCCCCTCGACCAGACCGACCCCCTGCGGCACAAGCGGGCCGAGTTCGCCCTGCCCCCTGGGGTGATCTACCTGGACGGCAACTCGCTGGGCGCCCTGCCCCGGCGGGTGTTGGGCCACCTCGAGCAGGTGGTGGCCCAGCAGTGGGGCCAGGACCTGATCCGTAGCTGGAACCGCCACGGCTGGATCGACCTGCCCCAGCGGGTCGGGGCCAAGATCGCCCGGCTGATTGGGGCCAAGCCAGAGGAGGTGGTGGCCGCCGACTCCACCTCGGTCAACCTCTTCAAACTGCTGCTGGCTGCTTTGCGGCTTCAGGCGGGGCGCAAGGTTATCGTCTCGGAACGGGAGAACTTCCCCACCGACCTGTACATCGCCCAGGGGGTGGCCCGGCTGCTAGAGGGCTACGAGCTGAGGCTGATGGGCAAGGAGGAGCTCGAGGCCGCCCTGGACGACCAGACCGCGGTGCTGCTGCTGACCGAGGTGGACTACCGCACCGGCTACCGCCACGACATGGCCCACCTGACCCGGCTGGCCCACCAGCACGGTGCCCTGGTGCTGTGGGATCTGGCCCACAGCGCGGGGGCCTTCCCGGTGGCGCTTAATCGGCACCAGGTGGACTTCGCGGTGGGCTGCGGCTACAAGTACCTGAACGGCGGCCCCGGCGCTCCGGCCTTTTTGTTCGTGGCCGAGCGGCACCAGAAGGCAGTGGTGCCCTTCCTTTCGGGCTGGATGGGCCACCAGAACCCCTTTGCCTTCGTGCCGGAGTACACCCCCGCCGAGGACATCCGCCGCCTGATGGTGGGCACCCCCAGCATCCTCTCGCTCTGTGCACTGGACGCGGCCCTCGAGGTCTTCGCCGACGTGGACCTGGAGACCGTGCGGCAGAAGTCGCTGGGCCTTAGCGATCTGTTCATCGAGCGCATGGAGCCCCTGGCCCGGCGCTACGGCCTCCGCCTGGCCACCCCCCTGGAGCACCATCGGCGGGGCAGCCAGGTCTCCTACCGCCACCCCGAGGGCTACGCCATCATGCAGGCCCTGATCGACCAGGGGGTCATCGGCGACTTCCGCGCCCCAGACATCCTGCGCTTTGGCTTCACCCCGCTCTACCTGCGCTATGCCGACGTGGTGGAGGCGGTAGAACGGCTCGAGCGGGTACTCGAGCAGGAACTCTGGAAAGACCCCCGCTACCAGGCCCGGGCCAAAGTGACCTAAAGGGGATGCCATGAAGGACGAGACCTACACCCAGGCCCACACCGATTTTGCTCAGGGGTTGTCCTACGCCGACTATTTGCGCCTGGAACAGGTGCTATCGGCCCAGCACCCCCTTACCCCAGCCCACGATGAGATGCTCTTCATCCTGATCCACCAGGTGCAGGAGCTGTGGCTGAAGCTCATCATCCACGAGCTGGAAGCCGCCATGGGGCTGCTGGCCCAGGGGGTAGTAGACCCTGCCCTCAAGATGCTCACCCGGGTCTGCCGGGCCCAGGAGCAGATGAGCCAGAGCTGGGAGGTGCTCAAGACCATGACCCCCGCCGATTACCTGAAGTTCCGCTGGGCCTTTGGGCGGGCCTCGGGCTTCCAGTCGTACCAGTATCGTCTGGTGGAGTTTCTGCTGGGCAACAAAGTGCCTTTCATGATGCGGCCCCACCGGCACCAGCCCGCCCACCACCAGCGGCTGGAGGAGGCCCTCAAAGCGCCCAGCCTCTACGACCTGGCCCTGCGCCTGCTCGCCGCCCGGGGGCTGCCGCTACCCGCCGAGGTGCTGGAGCGCGACTACGCCCAGCCCTACCAGGCCCACCCCGCGGTGCTGCAGGCCTGGCTACAGGTCTACCGCCAGCCCGAAGAGCACTGGGAGCTTTACTACCTGGCCGAAAAGCTGGTTGACCTCGAGGACAACTTCCGCCGCTGGCGCTTTAACCACCTGACCACCGTCGAGCGCACCATCGGCCACAAGCCCGGCAGCGGGGGCACCGCCGGGGTGCCCTATTTGAAGCGGGCCCTGGAGATCGTGCTCTTCCCCGAGCTGTGGCAGGTGCGCACCGAGCTATGAGTGCGGCTCAACAAATGAGTGAGGCTCAACAAATCATGGCAAACCCGGTATCATGCCTCAAACACGGCAAGCCCTAGGAGGTAAAGATGAAAAAAGTGCTCTGGTTGTTGGTTTTCTTGGGGTTGGTAGGTTTTTCCCTGGCCCAGCCGCGTAGCGTCAAGGTGGGCTTCGTCAGCACCCTTTCCGGTGGCGGGGCCGCCTTGGGCATCGACGCCCGCGACGGCTTCAACCTGGCGGTGCGGCTTTTGAACAACCAGCTAGGCGGCCTGCCGGTGGAGGTTCTGATCGCCGACGACCAGCAGAACCCCGACGTGGCCCGCCAGGCGGTGGACCGGATGCTCAAGCGCGACCGGGTCGACTTCCTCACCGGCATCATCTTCTCCAACATCCTGCTGGCGGTAGGCGAGGCCATCTTCGAGGAAAAGGTCTTCTACATCAGCCTGAACGCTGGCCCCTCGGAGTACGCCGGGGAGCGCTGCAGCCCCTACTTCTTCAACGCCGCCTGGCAGAACGACAACCTGCACGAGGCCATGGGGCAGTACGTCCAGACCCGCCGCTTCGAAAACGTCTTCCTGCTGGCCCCCAACTACCCTGCCGGGCGCGACGCCCTGACCGGCTTTAAGCGCTTCTACAAGGGCCGGGTGGTGGCCGAGGTGTACCACCGCCTCAACCAGCTCGACTTCTCCGCCGAGATCGCCCAGATTCGGGCCGCTAGGCCCAGAGCGGTCTACGCCTTCGAGCCCGGGGCCATGGGGGTCAACTTCATCAAGCAGTACGCCGAAGCCGGCCTGATGCGGGAGATTCCCCTCTTTCTGCCCGGTTTCTCTGCCGATGCCGATGTCATCCGGGCGGTGGGCCGGGCTTTGGTGGGGGTCTACAACAGCTCGCAGTGGGCCCTCGAGCTCAACAACCCGGTGAACCAGCGCTTTGTGGAGGAGTTCCGCAAGGCCTATGGCCGCACGCCCACCCTCTATGCCTCGCAAGGCTACGACACCGCCTTGATGCTGGATGCGGCCATCCGGGCGGTGGGCGGCGACCTGAGCAAAAAAGACGAGCTGCGCAAGGCTTTTTTGGCCGGCTTCAACAGCACTCGAGGCCCCCTGAAGTTCAATCCCAACGGTTACCCCATCCAGAACTATTACCTGCGCCAGGTGGTTCAGGCCCCCGGCGGCGAGATCGTCAACCGGCTGGTGGGCACCATCTTCACCAACCACAGCGACGCTTACGTATCGCAGTGCAAGCTGCGCTAGCCCGTCCCCATGCCCCCTTCTTTGTTCCTAGAACAGCTGCTGAACGGCCTGCAGTTTGGCCTGATGCTCTTTCTGCTCGCAGCCGGCCTGACCCTGGTCTTTGGCATTATGGACATGATCAACCTGGCCCACGGCTCGCTGTACATGATCGGGGCCTACCTGACCGCCACCTTTGTGGGCCTCACCGGGGTCTTCTGGCTGGCGGTGGTGCTGGCGGTGCTGGGCACGGCCCTGATCGGGATGCTGCTCGAGGTCTCCATCCTGCGCCAGCTCTACCGGCGGGACCACCTTTCCCAGGTACTGGCCACCTTTGCCCTGATCCTCATCCTCAACGAGGGGGTACGGCTTATCTGGGGCTCCCAGCCCTTGCTGCTCTCGGCCCCCGAAGGGCTTTCGGGGCCGGTGGAAATCCTGCCGGGCCTCTTCTACTCGGCCTTCCGCCTGACCATCATTGCGGTGGGGCTGGCGGTAGCGGTGCTGCTGTTGCTCTTGGTCAACCACACCCGAGCCGGCATGTGGCTGCGGGCCGGGGCCTCTAACCGGGAGATGGCCCAGGCCATGGGGGTACCCATCCAGCCCCTCTTCACCCTGCTGTTTGGGGTGGGCGCGGCCCTTTGCGCGGTGGCCGGAGCCTTCCTGGGCCCCATTCTGGCCGTGCAGGTGGGCATGGGCGAGAGCATTCTGATCTTGGCTTTTGTGGTGATTGTGATTGGGGGCATCGGTTCGATCAAGGGGGCGCTGGTGGGGGCCTTGCTGGTAGGCATTGTGGACACCGCCGGGCGGGCCTTTCTGCCCTTGCTGCTGGGGCAGGTGGCCTCGCCCGAGGTGGCCTCCAACCTGGGCCCGGCCCTGGCCTCCATCCTGATCTATCTGCTGATGGCGGTGGTGCTCTTCTTCAAGCCCCAGGGCCTGTTCCCGGCGCGCACCTAGGAGTACCGGATGTTGCGAAAGGGATGGCTCTTACTGCTTTTGGGCCTGCTATTGGCCTTTCCCCCCGTAGCCAACGCGAGCGGCCTCGAGTTCTACATGGGCCTGCTGACCAAAATCATGATCTTCGCCCTGGCCGCCAGCAGCCTCAACCTGATCCTGGGCTACGGCGGCATGGTCAGCTTCGGCCACGCGGCCTACTTCGGGATGGGGGCCTACACTGTGGCCATCCTGACCCGCGAAGGACTGACCTCGGCCTGGGTGATCTGGCCGGTGGCCCTGGCGCTGTGTGCCCTGCTGGCCCTCTTGATTGGGGCCATCTCTTTGCGCACCCGGGGGGTCTACTTCATCATGATTACCCTGGCCTTTGCCCAGATGATCTACTTCGTGGTGGTCTCCTTCAAACAGTACGGTGGCGAGGATGGACTCAGGGCAAGGCGGCCCGAGTTCGGCCTGTTCGAGCTCAACGACACCACCCTCTACTACCTCACCCTGGGGGTGCTGGCGGCTTGCCTGTATGGGCTACACCGCCTGGTGGGCTCGAGGTTTGGCCGGGTACTGCAGGCCATCCGGGAAAACGAGTCGCGCACCGCGGCTTTGGGCTACCCGGTCTACTACTTCCAGCTTTTGGCCTTCGTGCTGGCTGGAACACTGGCTGGGCTGGCCGGGGTACTGATGGCCCACTACACCCAGTACGCCTCCCCCAACCTGCTGGCCTGGCAGCAGTCCGGCCACCTGATGATGATGGTCATCCTGGGCGGGGTGGGGCAGTTCTGGGGCGGGGTGCTGGGCGCGGTGGTGCTGTCGCTGGTGGAGGAGGTGCTGCAGGACCTGACCATCCACTGGCAGCTTGGGGTGGGGGTGATCCTGCTGCTGGTAGTGCTGTTTGCCCCCAAGGGCTTAGCCGGTCTATGGCGCTGGAGGAAGGGCCTATGAGCCTCCTGGTACTCGAGGGCCTCAGCAAGCAGTTTGGCGGCCTGGCCGCGGTGAACAACTGCCACCTGCGGGTCGAGGCCGGCCAGATTCACGCCCTCATCGGCCCCAACGGGGCGGGAAAAACCACCCTGGTCAACCTCATCAGCGGGGCCTTGCCGCCCACCCGGGGCCGGATTTACTTCGACGGGCAGGAGATTACCCCCCTGCCGCAGCACCGGCGGGTGCGGCTGGGCCTGGCCCGCACCTTCCAGATCACCAACCTCTACAAAAACTACACCGTGCTGGAGAACCTCGAGCTGGCCGTACAGGCCCGCAGTGGCAGCAGTTTCCGCTTCTGGCAGCCGGTCTCGCGCGAGAAAGTTCTGCGGGAAGAGGCGGAAAAGGTTTCCGAGCTCTTGGGCCTGAGCGCCCGCAACCATACCCCGGTGGCCCAGCTTTCCCACGGCGAGCAGCGGCAGCTCGAGGTGGGCCTGGCCCTGGCCTGCCAGCCCAAGCTGTTGCTTCTGGACGAGCCCATGGCCGGGCTGGGGCTCGAGGAGTCCGAGCGCATGGTCGAACTCATCGCCCGGCTGGGGCAAAGCCTTTCCATTCTGCTCATCGAACACGATATGAACGCGGTCTTTCGCCTGGCAGCGCGTATCTCGGTGCTGGTTTACGGCCAGGTCATCGCCTCGGGCCCCCCCGAGGAAATCCGCGCCAACCCCGAGGTGCACAAAGCCTATCTGGGCGACGAAGGAGGGGCTTTGTGAATCCACTGCTGGAAATCCGCGGACTCCAGACCGCCTATGGCCCCAGCCAGGTGCTCTTCGACGTCCACCTGGAAATTCGACCGGGCCAGGTCGCCACCCTGCTGGGCCGCAACGGGATGGGCAAGACCACCACAGTGCGCTCCATTATGGGCCTGACCCCACCCCGCGCCGGCCAGATTCGCTTCGCCGGCGCGCGCATCGACGGCCTGCCGCCCGAGCAGATCGCCGCCCGGGGCATTGCCCTGGTGCCGGAGGGTCGGCAGATCTTCCCCAACCTTACCGTGAAGGAGAACCTGGTGGCCTTTGCCGCCAACCGCAACCAAAGCCCCAACCCCTGGACCCTCTCGCGGGTCTATCCGCTTTTCCCCCGCCTGAAGGAGCGCCAGCACCACCTGGGCCACCAGCTTTCCGGCGGTGAGCAGCAGATGCTGGCCATTGGCCGGGCCCTGATGACCAACCCCCGGCTGCTCATCCTGGACGAGGCCACCGAGGGTCTGGCCCCCCTGTTGCGCCAGGAAATCTGGCGCTCTTTAAACCTGCTCAAGGAAAGCGGCCAGACCATCCTGGTCATCGACAAGTACATCGAGCGGCTTATTGCCCTGGCCGACCAGCACACCATCCTGGAGCGAGGGCGGGTGGTCTGGCAAGGCGACTCGCAGGCCCTTTGGCGCCAACCCGAGCTATGGAAGCGGTATCTGAGCGTTTAGGAGCAGGATGGAACCCTCCTGGCACGAACTCCAGTACAACCCCCGGCTCTCGGTACCCGAGCATGCCGAGTACTTCCGCCGCTGGGCTGAAGACTCCCGGGCCGCGCGGGCGCAGCTAGCCTACCGGGCCAACCTGGCCTATGGCCCCGGGCCTAAGGAGACCCTCGACCTCTTTCCCGCACAAAAAAGCCGCCTCCTGCTGGTCTTCATCCACGGCGGCTACTGGCGGGCCTTCGACAAGGACGACTTCTCCTGGTTGGCTCCCCCCTTGGTCAAGGCGGGTTTCAGCCTGGCGGTGCTGAACTACGCCCTCTGCCCGACGGTCACCATCGCCGAGATCACCGAGCAGTGCCGCCGGGCGGTGGCCTGGCTTTACCACCAGGCCCCTCGCTACGGGGTCAGCAGCCAGCGCATGGTCTTGAGCGGGCACTCCGCCGGGGGGCACCTGACCGCCGAGCTATTCGCCACTCCTTGGGCCGACTACGGCGTGCCAGACCAGGCCATTGTGGGGGGGCTGGCCCTCAGCGGCCTGTTCGACCTGATGCCCCTTCTTCAGGTCTCGGTCAACGCCGACCTACGGCTAGACAGCGCCCAGGCTCGAGCCTGTAGCCCGGTTTATAAAAAGCCCACCCTCCCCGCCCCGCTGGTGCTGGCGGTGGGGGCCCTCGAGTCCAGCGAGTTTCACCGTCAGAGCCAGCTCTTGCGCCAGGCCTGGCCGCAGAACTGCCCCGAGGTGATGGTGCTGCCCGGCTACCACCATTTCAACATCCTAAAGGCCCTGACCGACCTCAGGAGCCCGGTCTGGAAGTTATTCCATTAGCCGACGCGTCAAACGAACCGACCAGGGGGGTGGCTCAGAACGGCACCACCGGCCCCTGGTCTGACCCCTTTTGGCTCCTATAGCCGTTGCCCTCGGCAGGTTTACCGTAGCCCAGGAGCATCTCACGATCCGGAATCAGGCGGGCTTCCAGCCAGTCCAGATTGTTCAGGAGCGGGAGGGCTTCCTCGGCGGCTTTTACTTCGCGGGCCTCGACCAGTGCCCAGCCGCCCGGTCCCCGTACCTTTAGCTGAACCGGCACCACACCGGGGTATTCGTCGAGTCGGCTGCGCAGGTCCAGCAGCTTCTCATCATCGACCAGGGCCATGTCGAGCTCGAGCTCCAGCACCTTGGGCATGCCCTCGAGTTCACTGTACGGAAACACATCCTGCGCCACCACACGAAGGCTCTCGCCCTCTCCGTCGGGCTCCACCTCCACCACCACCAGTACCGCTGCGTCCTCGGCTATGCGCGGGGAAATCTTGTCGTAGGACTTACCAAAGCCCACCACCTCCACCGCGCCGGTCTCGTCGCCCAGGGTAAAACGCACCAGCATTCCACCCGATTTGGTCGGCTTGCGAACAATCCCCTCAACCATCCCTGCCAGTAGCAGCCGCACACGGTTGCGATTTCCCCTCTGCTCGGCAAAAGCCTGAGGTAGCTCCTCCACCGTACAGCTAGCCGCCTCGCGTAAACCCGTATAGCGGGATAGCGGGTGCCCGGTCACGTATATACCGAGCGCTTCTTTCTCCAGGCGAAGTTCGGTGATAGCGTCCAGGACTGGATTCCCAGGGATCACCGGCTCCTGCGACTCCCCAAACAGGCCCATCATCCCCGACTGGGCCAGCTCTCGCTCGGCCTGGGCCCACTTGAGCAAGTCATCCAGGGCAGCCAGCATGGGCCCCCTGGGGCCAAAAGAATCGAAGGCCCCTGCCTTGATGAGCGATTCCACCACCCGTTTGTTAGACACTGTGGCATCGAGCCGGCGGAGGAAGTCGGGCAGCGATTTGAACCTCCCTCCCCGCTCCCGCTCGGCCAGAATGTGCTCGGTTGGGGTTTCACCCACATTCTTGACTGCCGAAAGACCAAATAGCACGCTTTTTTCCAAAGCCCGGAAGCTAAAACCCGACTGGTTGATGTCGGGGGGCAGCACTTCAACCCCCACCGCCCGGGCAGCCCGAATGTACTCGGCTACCTTGTCGGAGTCGCCGCGTTCAACCGTAAGCACTGCAGCAAAGAACTCCACCGGGAAGTGCGCCTTAACGTAGGCGGTCTGGTAGGTCAGAATCGCATAAGCCGCAGAGTGCGACTTGTTGAAGCCGTAGTTGGCAAAGGCTTCTAGCAAGTCGAAGAGCCGGTCGGCCTCGTCCGCGGGGATGCCCTTCTGGGCAGCACCCTGCTTGAACTGGGCGCGGTGTTTGATCATCTCCTCCATCTTCTTCTTGCCCATGGCCCGACGCAGCAGGTCGGCTTCTCCCAGGCTGTAACCCGCCGCGACCGTCGCAATTTGCATGATCTGCTCCTGGTAGACCGGGATACCGTAGGTCTCCTCCAAAATGGGGCGGATGTATTTCTCAGCGTTGGGAAACTGCGGAAACTCCACCGCCTCACGCCCGTGATGACGGCGGATGTAGGTAGGGATGTTTTCCATTGGACCAGGCCGATAGAGCGCTCCCAGTGCGATGATGTCCTGAATCCGGCGCGGCTTTAATCCCCGCACGGCACTGGTCATGCCCGCCGAGTCAAGCTGGAAGATGCCTTTGGTCTCGCCGCGCCCCAAAAGCTCGAAGGTCTGCGGGTCATCCATGGGAATGCTGTCGTAGTCAATATCGACCCCTTTGGATTCTTTTACGATGCGCTTGCACTCGTCCAGGAACGACAGCGTCCGCAGTCCCAGAAAGTCCATCTTGAGAAATCCCAGCGCTTCCACCGAGCCCATGTCGTACTGCGTGACCTTGGCTCCGGTGTCGCCGGCCCGCATCAGCGGCACATAGTCTTGCAGCGGAACATCGGAGATCACCACCCCAGCCGCGTGTACCGAAGACTGGCGGTTCAAACCCTCGAGCTTCTGCGCAACTTCCATCACACGCTTCACCAGCGGGTCTTTTTCCATCTCGTTACGCAGGTCGGGGATGGTCTCGATGGCTTTTTCCAGGGGCGTGGGTTTGCCGAACACCACCGGAATGAGCTTGGCCAGTTCATCGGCTTTCTTGACCGGAAGACCAAACACCCGCGCCGCATCCTTGATGGCGGCCTTGGAGGCCAGGGTGCCAAAAGTGCCAATCTGGGCCACCATATCGTCGCCGTAGCGCTGGCGAACGTACTCAATGACCTCACCCCGGCGCACGTCGGAAAAATCGGTGTCAATGTCGGGCATCGAGACTCGAGCCGGGTTCAAAAAGCGTTCAAAGAGCAGGTTGTATTCCAGGGGGTCAATGTTGGTAATGCGGGTGGCATACGTCACCAGCGAACCTGCTGCCGAGCCGCGCCCAGGCCCTACCGAGATACCGTTGTCCTTGGCCCAGTTGATGAAATCCCCCACTATCAGGAGGTAGCCGGGAAAACCCATCCGCTCCACTACGGTCAGTTCGTAGACGGCGCGGGACAGAATGGCCCAGCCGTCCCAGGTTATCCCTTCGGCAAGTTCGGGCAGGTGGGCTAAAGCGGCTTCCAGGTCAGGTATCCGAGCCAGCTCCAGCGCCAGAACATCCCCATCGCCATGGGGCACCGCTCGACCCATTTTCCGCAGGAATTCACGGTATAGCTCGGGCGTCACGCGACCAGGGTAGCGCTTTAAGAGCCCTGCAAAGGTCAGTTCGCGAAAGTAGGTTACCTCGGTGCGTCCTTCGGGCAAGGGATATTTTGGAATGCGGTACTGCACTTTCCGGGGCACCAGCTCGACATTGCACATCCGGCCAATATTGACCGAGTTGTCGAAGAGCTCGTCCATCCGGCTACCCCAGAGTTCTTTTTCATCCTGGAAAGTCTCGACCATCTCCTGGGGGCTCTTGACATAGAACTCGTCGCAGGGGAATTTCCAGCGGTTGGGATCGTCCCAGGTCGCCTTCGACTGAACCGCCAGCACCACCGCATGGGCCTCGGCGTCCTCTTTCCTTACATAGTGTCCGTCGTTGGTCGCTACAATACCCAGGCCGTACTTATCGGCAAACTCCTTCAACACCCTGTTAACCTTGTGCTGCTCGGGCAGACCGTGATCCTGAATCTCAATGAAGTACCGTTCCGAACCAAAAATGGACAGATACTCCTGCAAGCGTTTTTCGGCGTCTTCATGCCGCTCTTGCAAAATGAACTGCGGGATTTCGGCCCCCAAACAGCCCGAAAGGGCAATGATGCCTGCATTGTGCTCGCGCAAAATCTCACGGTCGATGCGGGGTTTGGTGTAGAAGCCCTCGAGGTAGGCCCGGCTGGCCAGCCGGGAGAGGTTCTGGTAGCCCTCCATATTCTGGGCCAGCAGGGTAAGGTGGAAGTAGCCCCCATCCAGCCCCTTCCCCTGCTTACGGTCGAAGCGCGATTCCGCTGCCACATAGGCCTCGTAACCGATAATCGGCTTGACCCCCATCTCGGTGGCGTATTTGTAAAATTGCACTGCCCCGAACAGGTTGCCGTGGTCGGTCATGGCCAGCATGGGCTCCTCGGGTGAGACCCGCTTGACCCAGGCCAGCAGGTCTTTGATACGGGCAGCTCCGTCCAGCAAACTGAACTGGGTATGCTGGTGCAGGTGGGCAAATTTACATGCAGGACAGTTTTCGGGATTATGGGTTTTGCGGTTTTCGAAAGGATTGAGTTCGGCTGCCATTACGAATAAAGCATAACGCAAAACCGTTTGTATCCCAATGGCCCCTGCCTTTTCCGAATGCCGTCGCATGGGTAGAATCGCCTGGTGCAAAGGATTTTTATAGAAGAAATCGCCCGCTACGAGGGCCAGGAAGTTTTGCTACGCGGCTGGCTCACATCCCGCCGCTCCAAAGGTAAGATTCACTTTCTTCAGCTACGCGACGGTACAGGCTTCATCCAGGCCACTGCCTTCAAAGGCGAGCTGCCCGATGAACAGTTTGAGCAAGCCGACCACCTGCCGCAGGAAACAGCCCTCGAGGTCATCGGGTTGGTGCGGGCCGATAGCAGAGCCCCTGGAGGTTACGAACTGTCGGTGCGAGGACTCAAGGTCGTGGCCCTCCCCAGTAAGGAGTACCCCATCACCCCCAAGGAACACGGGGTTGAATTCCTGATGGATCACCGCCACCTCTACATGCGCCACCGCCGGGCCTGGGCGGTTTTGCGCGTGCGCGACGAGCTCGAGCGAGCCATCCACGACTTCTTCCACCAGCGTGGATTCATCCGGCTCGATACACCCATCCTGACCCCCAACGCCGTCGAGGGCACCACCGATTTGTTCGAGGTAGACCTGTTCGATGGGGAAAAAGCCTATCTTTCGCAGTCGGGCCAGCTCTACGCCGAGGCAGGGGCCATGGCCTTTGGCAAGGTCTATACCTTTGGCCCCACCTTCCGGGCCGAGCGCTCCAAAACGCGCAGGCACCTGCTCGAGTTCTGGATGATTGAGCCCGAAGTGGCCTTCATGACCCACGAGGAGAACATGCAGCTACAGGAGGATCTGGTGGCCTACCTGGTCGGCCGCTGCCTGGAAGAGAAAAAGCACGAACTGGAAATGCTGGGGCGCGACACCACGGTATTGCAAACCACAGCCCAGGGCAACTACCCGCGCATCCACTACACCCAGGCCGTCGATATGGTCAATCAAATTGCACGGGAGAAGCCCGAACTCGAGCTAACACCCATGCAGTGGGGCGACGACTTTGGTGCGCCCCACGAGGCCGCCCTTACCGCCCAGTTTGACCGCCCGATTTTTGTGGAGAGGTACCCGGCTGCGGTCAAGGCTTTTTATATGCAGCCCGACCCTGAAGACCCACGTTTGGTTCTGAACGCCGACCTGCTGGCCCCCGAAGGCGTGGGCGAAATCATTGGCGGGTCGCAGCGCATCCACGACCCTGAGCTATTGCGCCAGAAGATTCAAGAGCATGACCTGCCCGAAGACGTATTCGACTGGTACATGGACCTGCGCCTGTTTGGAACAGTGCCCCATTCGGGGTTTGGCATCGGCTTGGAGCGCACTGTGCGCTGGATTTGCGGCATCGAACACATTCGCGAGGCCATCCCTTTCCCGCGCATGTATACCCGGATGCGTCCCTGAGGCTGTTTGGAGAGCCCATAAGCGTTAGGGCACAACAAACATTTCCGCGAAAGCGAGGCTGCGTCTGAACCCAGACGAATGTTTTCGCTTTTCCGGGTCGAATCTGATACCAGATTCGGTAAGTTCGTCGTCGAATGTCGGCTTAGCCTCGCCCACGCCGCGCCATGGCGTGGCGCAGGGGCGACCGGCCTACGGGATACGCTTTCTTCGCCAACAGTAGGGAGACGTTTGCCTCGCCGACTGAAAGGAGGGGTGGGGTGGGTGGGGTTTGCTCCAGGATTCAAGTTGCGCCGCGCACAGCGCAACCAAGCCTTAGGATTTTTTGTTTCGAATGACTATCTTTTTGAATCCGGTATCAGAGGTTTGACAGATTCTCTTAGTTCGGCGCCGAACGTGGGCCAGGAGAAGATCAGCGAGCCGGTCGAATCTAATAAAAAAAGCCCCCATCCAGCGGATAGGGGCTCTGGAAGCAGATATTTAGCGCTTGCTGTATTGCGGGGCACGGCGGGCTTTATGTTTGCCGTACTTCTTGCGCTCAACTTCGCGGGGGTCGCGGGAGAGCAACCCCGCAGGCTTGAGCTTGGCCCGCAGGTCGCTGTTGTAGTTGACCAGTGCGCGGGCAATGCCAAGCTGGATGGCATCTACCTGCCCGGCTTTACCGCCGCCCTCCACGGTGATATAGGCATCGAAACGGTTGATGACATCTACCCGACGCAGGGGCTCGAGAGCCGACACCGCCTTGACCAGGCCGCCAAAATAATCGGCAAAGGGTACACCATTGATTTCGACCTTACCGCTGCCGGGGCGCAAAAACACCCTTGCTACACTGGTTTTGCGACGGCCCGTGCCGTAGTACTGCTCCATTATTCGACCTCCATTTTGACCGGCTTTTGGGCCGCATGGGGATGGCTTGCTCCGGCGTAAACCTTGAGGCGACGGAACATGACATTACCCAGGGTGCCTTTGGGCAGCATGCCCTTGACTGCGTGCTCCACGGCCTTAACTGGTTTTTCGGCCAGCATGACTGCTCCCACCGTGCGCTTGAGGCCACCGGGGTAGCCGGAATAACGGGTATAAACCTTGGTACGAGGTTTAGAGCCCTTCAGGACTACCTTATCGGCATTAATGACCACCACGCAGTCGCCGGTGGCCATGTTGGGGGTGAAGTCGGGCTTGTGCTTGCCACGCAACACCGCAGCAATTTTGGAGGCCACACGCCCAATGGACTGACCTTCTGCATCGATTAGAACCCATCCGGGTTCTTTGGGTTCAGGAACAAACGTCTTGAACACTGCTCTCTCCATTTTGCGCCGGCGCCTACCAACGCCGTTGCAGATTTTATTTGCTTTCGTTTGGGTGGCTCGGGGAAACCACCCAAAAAAAGCACCAACGGGGAGTATAGCACACTCTTTTGTGGTCTTGCAAACGATACAGGGCGGGGTGTTTTGGGTAGTCTGGCAGAATAGATCGCCTTTAATGTCTAAACGGGCAAAGGTGAAGATGGCGCAATATGAGTGCATAGGAGGGGGGTTGTATGGCGACGAAACTGTCGGAAGAAGAAGTTCGGAATAGCTTGCAGCATCTACCGGGGTGGGTTCTGGTGGGCGGCCGGGTCGAGAAGACCTTTGTTTTTGATACCTATCCGGAGGCCGTAGCTTTTGCAGTCAAGGTCGCACTTCAGGCCGAAAAAGCCGACCATCATCCGGACAGCCTTGAAATTATGTGGGGCAAGGTCAGGGTTGCCTACATAACCCATTCGGCAGGAGGGGTTACGCAGCTCGACCTCGAGGCAGCGGCAAAGATCGACACGCTGGCGTGAGCACAACCTGCGCAATCCTGGAGAAAACCCCTCCCCCATTGTGCTTCTAGAAGGCGAACCCGGCCTCTCTCTTCCAAAGGGTGGACGCTTTCTGTTAGTCCGACAACTTCTGTCAGGTTTCTGGGGCCTTTGGGTGGCGAACCCACCTGAGCGGATACGACCAGGGTGGGTCTCTCAGCGCCCGGTAGTCCAGCGGTCTGACCCCGGCTACTGGCATTTGAACAGCCTGTTTATGGCGATTCCAAGCTCTTATGACGGTTTCATCACACCCATTGATGGCAGAGAACCTAGTAGACTAAGGAACCGTGAATATGGAGCGCGCAGTTGACAGTTCCAATCTGGCCTTTTTGGAGGCCCTGTATCAGGAATACGAGCAAAACCCGGCATCCGTCCCTGCGGAGTGGTCCAGCTATTTCCATGCCGTTCAGACCGAACCTGCAACGGGGAATGGCTTACAGGCCCAGCGAGAACCCCTGGACGGGGCCTCTGTATCAGAGCTGGCCTCGTTTTTCCTGCGGGCGGTACGTTTTTTGCGTACCTACCGGGAGCGCGGCCACCTGATAGCCCAGATTGACCCGCTGGGCCGCGAACGCCGCACCCCACCTGAACTCGACCCCAGTTTTTTTGGTTTGAGCGAGGCCGATCTGGATCGTCCGGTTCCGGTGGAGCTGGGGGCACCGACACTGCGGGCCGTCCTCGAGCAGTACAAGGCCCGGTTTGGTGGCACGGTGGGCATCGAGTACGGCCACCTCGACGATCCGGCAGTGCGTAACTGGATAGAAGCACGTCTGGCAGCAGGATTTGCCCGCCCAACAGTCGAACAGAAGAGGAAGATTCACGAACGCCTGATGCAGGCAACGCTCTTCGAGGAGTTCTTGCAGAAAAAATACCTGGGCGCCAAAACTTTCAGCCTGGAAGGAACCGAGTCCCTGATCCCTTTGCTGGATCTGACCATAGAGAATGCGGCCAAGCATGGGGTAGTGGAGGTCGTGATGGGAATGGCCCACCGGGGTCGTCTGAATGTTTTGGCCAACGTGGTCAAAAAGCCCATGCGGGACATTTTTTTGGAGTTTGAGGAGCACTTCCCCGAGGGTTACCACGGTGACGTGAAATACCACCTCGGCTACTCCAACGACCTGCAAACCCCCTACGGCCATGTGCATCTGTCCCTGAACTTCAACCCCTCACACCTCGAGTTCGTGGCACCCGTAGCTATGGGCCGCACCCGTGCCAAACAAGACCGCTTTGGTGACCGCAAGCGGGAAAAGGGTATGTTGTTGCTCGTCCACGGAGATGCCGCTTTCATTGGTGAGGGTATCGTGCAAGAAACCCTCAACATCTCGGGGATTCCCGCTTATACGGTGGGGGGTGCAGTTCACATCATTCTGAACAACCAGGTGGGCTTCACCACCGAACCACACGAATACACGGCCGGGCGCTACTCAACCGAGATCGCCAAGATGCTCGAGTCTCCCATCTTCCATGTAAACGCCGAAGACCCCGAGGCACTCGTCGGCGTGGTAGAGCTGGCTATGGAGTTCCGCAAGGAGTTCAAGCGCGATGTGTTCATCGATCTCATCGGTTTCCGCAAGCGGGGTCATAATGAAACCGACGAGCCCAGCTTCACTCAACCGGACATGTACCGGCGCATCGCGGCCAAAAAGCCCCTTTACATCAGCTACCAGGCTAAACTCGAGGGCGAGGGTCTGTGCACCAAGGAGGCCTGTGATGCCCTGGCCAAACAGTACCAAGACGCTATGGAAGCGGCCTTTTCGGGCGCCCGGCGGGAACCGACCCCCACCCGGCCCCCGGCAGGTGGGGGCATCTGGAAGGGGTATCTGGGCGGCCCGGAAGAAGGGGTACCGGATCCCGAAACTGGGGTTCCAATGGAGAAACTCGCGGCCCTGATGGCGAGCCTTAATCGCCTGCCCGAAGGCTTCAACCTGCACCCCAAACTGGGCAAACTGGTGGAAAGCCGACGTGAGATGGGCCAGAACAAGCGCCCTCTGGACTGGGCCTCGGCAGAGGGGCTGGCCATTGCTTCCCTGGCGGTCGAAGGCCATCGGGTACGAATTTCGGGCCAGGATGTGGTGCGTGGAACCTTTACCCAGCGCCATGCCGGCTATACCGACCACATCACCGGTGAGAGATACATCCCTTCGAACCATCTGGCAGAGGGTCAGGCGGTGGTCGAGCTTTATAACTCGGCCCTTTCCGAGGCGGGCGTACTGGGCTTTGAGTACGGCTACAGCCTGGACATGCCCGATGCGCTGGTGGGCTGGGAGGCTCAGTACGGCGATTTTGTGAACACGGCCCAGGTCATTATCGACCAGTTCATCGCTTCGGCCGAAGCCAAATGGAGCCGCCTGTCTGGCATAGTGCTGTTGCTGCCACACGGGATGGAGGGGGGTGGCCCCGAGCACAGCAGCGCGCGTCTCGAGCGTTTTTTACAGCTCTGCTCGAACGACAATATGCAGGTGGCCTACCCCACCACTCCGGCACAGTATTTCCATCTGCTGCGTCGCCAGGTAGTGCGCCCCTGGCGCAAGCCTCTGATCGTTATGACCCCTAAGAGCCTGCTGCGGAACCCGGACGCGGTCTCGCGGCTCGAGGAACTCTCGCAAGGCCGTTTTCAGCGTGTGCTGGCTGGTATTCCCAGCTCCAAGGTCAAGCGGGTGGTGCTTTGTTCGGGCAAGGTGTACTACGACCTCGAGGCGGCCCGACGCGCGGCGGGCAAGGAAGATGTGGCCATCATCCGTCTGGAGCAGCTTTACCCCTTCCCGATGAAAGAGCTCGAGGCCGCCCTGGCACTTTACTCGGCCAAAGCCGAGGTGGTCTGGACGCAAGAAGAGCCTGCCAACATGGGGGCCTGGTGGTTTATCCGAGCCCGTTTTGGCGACCGGATGTTTGGACACCCCCTGAGCGTGGTGGCCCGTGAAGAGTCCAGCAGTCCAGCGGTGGGCTCCAAAAAAGTCCACGACAAAGAGCAGAAAGCGATCGTGTCCGCGTCCCTTGGCCTTTGATGCAATTTTGCCGCTGGGGCAGGCTTTATGGCGTGGGGTGTGCAGAGAATTCCCGCATTCTGAGCTTGGTACTTCGCTTACCGGGGGCAACAAGAGCGCTTTCTCTGGCATATATCCTTTTCGAGCCAGTCTCTCTTCTGAGGGGAGCAAGGTTCCCCGGCGGGCTGTGGTGCTCCTGACAGAGAAGTTCCTGGTGAGGTAAAGTTGAACAGGTTAAGGTGCTTCGGCACCCCGAAATGGGAGGCAGTATGGCCTTGGAACTCAAAATTCCTGCAGTAGGAGAATCCATCACCGAAGTAGAAATTGGGCAGTGGCTCAAGAAAGAGGGCGATGCCGTTGGGGTAGACGAGCCCCTGGTCGAACTCGTGACCGATAAAGCAACCCTGGAGTTACCGTCGCCGGCCCAGGGCCGGTTGACCAAGATTCTCATCCCCAGTGGGCAGGCCAAGGTGGGCGATGTGGTAGCCCTGTTGGAGGAGGGGCCGGCGGCAGCGGAGACTTCGCCTCCTGCCCAGCCGGCCACTTCCCAACCAACCCCTGCCCCAGTGCCCAGCCAGCCTGCAGTCGAGCCCAGGGTTATGCCAGGTGCCCAGCGCCTGGCAGCTCAGGCCGGCATCCAGGCGGCTACCCTGTCGGGAAGTGGCCCTGGGGGGCGGGTGCTCAAAGAAGATGTGCAAAGGGCTGCTGCGGCTCCCAGGCCCACTGCACCGACCCCCGCTCCGGAGCCCTCGAGCCCCCTTCCGGTAGGCAAGGGAGAGCGACGTGACGATGTGGTCGCCATGACCCCCTTGCGCCGTCGCATTGCCGAACGCCTGCTTGCAGCCAAGCAAAACACCGCCATGCTGACGACTTTCAACGAGGCCGATATGGGCATGGTGATGGATTTGCGCAAGGAGTACGGCGAAAGCTTCCAGAAGAAATATGGCCTCAAGCTGGGTTTCATGAGCTTCTTCGTCAAGGCGGTGACCCAGGCGCTGCAAGAAATTCCTCAACTCAATGCTGAAATTCGTGGCACCGACATCGTTTATCACCGCTATTACGATATCGGGATTGCAGTGGGCGGTGGCGAGGGCCTGGTGGTGCCGGTGGTACGAAACACCGATCAGCTCAGCATGGCCCAGATTGAGGCCATCATCGCTGACTACGGCGAGCGGGTACGGGCCAAAAAAATCAAACCCGAAGAGCTCATGGGTGGAACCTTCACCATCACCAACGGCGGTATCTACGGCTCGCTTAACTCCACTCCCATCCTCAACCCGCCGCAGGTAGGCATTCTGGGGATGCATGCCATCGTCGAACGTCCGGTGGCCAGAAACGGCACCGTGGTCATTCGCCCCATGATGAACCTGGCCCTTTCCTATGACCACCGCATTGTGGATGGGCGCGAGGCCGTAACCTTCCTCAAGCGCATCAAGGAGCTGATCGAGAACCCGGTGCGGCTGGCTCTGGAAGTGTAAGCGCGGGTGTGGCCATCGGAAAACATCTACAAACGGCAAAATGCGAGGTGGTATGCCCAAACATCAACTGGTTGTAATCGGAGCGGGGCCAGGCGGTTATGTCGCGGCTATCAAAGCTGCCCAGCTCGGCCTCGAGGTGGCCTGTGTCGAAAAGGAAGCGGCCCTGGGTGGAACCTGCTTACGGGTCGGTTGCATTCCTTCCAAAGCTCTTCTGGACGCCAGCGAAAAAATCCATGCTGCAGAGCTCAATCAGATTATCGGAGTAAAAATCGGCCACGCCGAGCTCGACCTGCCGGCCCTGATGAGCCACAAAGACAAAGTGGTCAAGGCCAACACAGGGGGCATCGACTACCTGTTCAAGAAAAACAAGGTGACGCGCTATTTGGGGCACGGGAGAATTGTGGCGCCCCATAAGGTAGTGGTGGAAGGGCCTGAGGGGGTGCAGGAACTCGAGGCCGAGCGCATCCTGATTGCCACCGGTTCCAAGGTGGCCCCACTCAGAGGGGTCGAACTCGATTACGAAATCGTAGGTACCTCTGACCAGGCCATCGCCTACCCCACGGTGCCCGAAACCCTGGTGGTCATCGGGGGCGGGGTGATTGGCCTCGAGCTGGGCTCGGTGTGGAACCGCCTGGGTTCTAAGGTTACGGTGCTGGAATACCTGCCCACCATTCTGGGCGGTATGGACAGCGAAATTGCCAGGGCCGCCGAGAAAATCTTCAAAAAACAAGGCCTGGACATCCGCACCGGAGTACGGGTAAAGGCAGCCTACGCCAGGAATGGAAAAGGCGTCGTAGAGTACGAAGGCGGCGAGCCCCTGGTGGCCGACCGGGTGCTGCTGGCCACAGGACGAGTACCCAATACCGATGGGCTGGGTCTCGAGAACGTCGGGCTTTCTACCGACGAGCGGGGCCGGATCCCGGTCAATGCCCATTACCAGACTGCCTTACCCCACATCTTCGCCATCGGCGACGTAATTGCGGGTCCTATGCTGGCTCACAAGGCCGAGGAAGAAGGCTACGCAGCCGCCGAATACATGGTGACGGGCTATGGACACGTGGATTACAACTCCATTCCCAATGTAGTCTATACCCATCCCGAGATTGCCTCGGTCGGCAGGAGTGAGGAGGAACTCAAGACAGCTGGAGTACCATACAAAAAAGGCTCGTTCCCCTTTTCGGCCAACGGTCGGGCCAGGGCCATGAACGACACCGAAGGCTTCGTCAAAATCCTGTCCCATGCAGAAACCGACCGCATTCTGGGGGTGCATATTATCGGCCCACGGGCCGGCGACCTCATTGCAGAAGCCGCGGTAGCGATGGCTTTCCATGCCTCGTCGGAGGATCTGGCCAGGGCTTCCCACGCCCACCCAACGCTGGCCGAGGCCCTCAAGGAAGCTGCCCTGGCAGCCTGGGATAAGCCGATTCATATTTGAATGCAAACGCGGGGTTCATGCCGGTGCTACCGGCTAAGCTGCGGAGGCCTGAGCCATCGGGGTTCTCCCTAACAGATTCGAAAAGTTCGGCACCGAACCAACCAAATCGGGTATGAATCAAGCCGAGTTGAAGCGAATTGTGGATGCCAACGACTGGCTCTGGGCAAAGTGGTGGCCAGCTTTGCTGGCTTTGTCCACGGATCAGGCTCACCTGGAAGTTGGAGGTTCGTTCCCGAGCGTGTTTGCGACCACAGCCCATATGGTCGGGGCCGAAGCGGTCTGGCTCGAGCGGCTCCTGGGCCACAGAGCCAGCTTCCCGCCAAGCCCGCCAGACCTCGAGGGCCTACACGAACTCTGGCAACAGCTCGCATCCAGAAGACAGGACTGGCTCAGGAACGCCGACCCGGAGACCAGGATTACCTATACCTTTACCGGCGGCACAGCTACCAACAGCGTCACCGAGATTGTGCTGCACCTGACCAGCCATACCCATTTCCACCGGGGCCAGCTGGCCAGCCAGTTCAGGTGGCTGGGCCTTACCCCCCCTTCGGCGCATTGGATCGGATTCTTCCGGCTTTGAAGGATGATCTTATTAAAATTTAGGGCATGAACTCCGATTCAGTTTCCAGCTCTCCTTCTTCGGGGTTCTTCTTCATGACCTCACGCAGCACAGCCGTAGCATAGGCCCCTTTGGGCAAAAAAAAGCTTATCCAGAGCCCTTCCGGGGCCTCTTCCACCTGCCACTCGCTCAAGGGAAAGCGAATCATGCGCCGATCGCCCCGTCGGGAGGCAAAATGCCCCCGCTCAAGCCCGTATTTCTGCAAAATCTGATCCTCGAGGGCGCGGGCTGCCCCCTCAGCTTCGCGGTATTTCTTGCCGTACAAAGCTCCAGTAGCACTTATCTCGAAACGTAGTGCACGGGGGTTTTCCAGGGCTGCGTCCTGCACCACAAACTCTCCGCCGGTATCGTGCTTCTTTGCTACGTCGCCCTCGATGACCTGGCCGAATAACCCCATTTCCAGGCGCATGGCCAGCCAGTCGTTGAATAAGAGGCTTTGCAGGCTCGAGACAAACAACTTCTTGAGCCAGGAAGGGCTGTGTAGCTTGCCTTTTTGAAGCAGTTCATACCCCCTGACAGGATTCATCCCACCAATTCCAAAGCGCTGAGGGCCATAGTAGTTGGGCACCCCCTGGCGTTCAAGCCCGCGCAGGATGGCCTCCACCCGCTCATTTAACAGCACGGAAGCCCTGGCGGGCTGTGCTTGCTGTTGAGTGGTACGCACCAGGATACGAAATCGGTTACCCCGCAGATGTCCCACCCGGAGCTTATGCCCATGGCGGCCCCGTTCCAGCACCCTCACCCCTTCCAGTTCGGCGAGGCTCTGCAGGCGCTCCTCATAGCGGGCCGGCACGCTGAACCACTGGCGGGTCAAAGCGTGCTTGTCCTTTAAGCCGGCTACTCCAATATGGGCCTCGTTGATGTGCAACCGATCACGTAGAAACTCGACCACTGCCCGGGTGGTCAGACCTTCCTTTTCAACCAGAACCAGCAGGTGCTCACCCTGGCCCGAGGGGGGGTAGGCAGGCACTTCAAAGACCTGGAAGTCCTTGTGTTGCTGCCGAATCACCCCTTCCAGCCCTGGCAACTCCGAGGTGAGGTAGGGATAGGTGTTGAAATTGAAGCGAAGATTGGGCAATGAAGCCATACCCTATAGCATATAGGGGTGGAGGCATTGGATTGTGCGCAGCTAGAAGCCCAGTTTGCCAACCACCTGACCCGCATGGTGCCTGAGGGCAGCCTGGTGGCGGCAGTATCGGGTGGTGGTGATTCGGTTGCATTACTGCTCTTGCTCACCTCAACCCCCCGCAAGGTAGTGGTCGCACACCTCGACCACTCCCTGCGGCCCGACTCAGCAGCCGACGCTCTTTGGGTTAAGGAGCTAGCCGAACGCCTGGGGTACCCTTTTGAGTCGGAAAAACTCGATACGGCCGAGATTGCAGGTGAACGCGGGGCCAATCTGGAGGCCACAGCCCGGGAGTTGCGCTATGGCTTTCTGGCCAAAGTAGCCAGGAAACACCAAGCCCAGGCCATCCTGACCGCCCACACCGAGGATGACCAGGCCGAAACGGTATTGTTGCAGCTTCTGCAGGGTACCGGACGGGGACTGGGGATGCGCCCCAAGCGGGGCAGGGTGGTACGACCACTCCTCGAGGTCAGCCGCCGCACCCTGCGGGCCTACCTGCGAAGTAAGAACCAGGGCTGGCTTGACGACATCACCAACGCCGATACCTCCATGGACCGCAATTTCCTTCGCCACGAGATTTTCCCCAGGCTCAAAGAACGCTTCCCCCAGACCAACGCTGCCCTCGCACGCTTTGCATCCATCTCCCAGGTAGATGACGAGGCCCTCGACCCACTGGCCGAACAACTTCTCCTGCGGGACGGGCGCTGGCCCTGTCCGGCTTACCGGGTTGCCCCGCTGGCACATGCCCCGGCTGGGCTCAGGCGGCGGGCCTTGCGGCAGCTGCTGGAGCAGATCAAGCTGAGGCCCGAGGCAAACTGGATCACTCAGCTCGAGCGGGCCTTGCAAGGTGAAGCCTTCACCCTCCCGGAGGGCTGGCAGGTTCGTCGCCGCGACGGTACGCTGTTCATAATTCCTCCGGTGGTCGAGGCGTTTCCGCCCTGGCGCGGCTCGAGGCTCCCCAGGCCCGGTGACCAAATTGAGCTGCCGAATGGCCAGGTACGGCTGGTGGATTTCTTTACCGAACACAGTGTTCCTCACGAGCTCAAGCAGGTCTGGCCGGTGCGGGCTGTGGGCGACACAGTACAGGAGGTTTGGAACCTCTGGCCTGAATCGGATGACTTAGAGCACATGCGTACCGCCCTCGAGCAGGCTCGAATGGCCCTGGACAGCGGCGAAGTACCTATTGGGGCCGTGGTCGTTTGGGACGGCGAAGAACTCGCCACTGCTCATAACCAGGTCGAGCAAAGCCGCGATGCCACCGCCCACGCGGAGCTGCTGGCATTGCAAAAGGCGCTGCTCAAAAAACAAGCCAAAGTACTGCCCGGAGCTGCCGTTTATGTCACTCTGGAACCCTGTCCGATGTGCTTTGGTGCACTGATGGAAGCTCAGGTTCGCAGGGTGGTTTACGCGGTGGAGAACCTCAAGGCAGGGGCTGTAACCGTCCATCGCATGAAACCACCCTTCGAGTGGGAAGGTGGCTGGCTCGAGCGTGAATCGGCCAAGTTGCTGAAGCAGTTCTTCGCGCAAAAGCGCGCTTCCGGGTAGTCTGCGCTTCTGCCAGCCCTGCGTTTTACACACCCCATCTTTTCCCAACCCGTGACTTTGCAACCAAGATGTGCTAAAGTCTCTATTCGGCTGTGCCAGGCCAGTCGGTTTCTCTAATGGAGGGGTGCCGGAGTGGTTGAACGGGCCGGTCTCGAAAACCGGTATAGGGGGTTCCCCCTATCGAGGGTTCGAATCCCTCCTCCTCCGCCAGAAACTGACCACAAAGCCCCGCTCTCGTTCCCCTTAGATCGCTACAAATAAGTCGCCCTCCGGTACAGGTTTCGACACAGCCCAAAGAGGCGTATTTTGAGCAGGCTCTCGTGGGCAACGCCCCGAACCCTTCTCTGTTTAGCCTTCACGGTTGGGAGCGCGGTTTGGGTATAACCTAAAAGCAATGGATACCGTTCTGCGTGAAGTCACCGCCGCAGAAGTGCGCATTTTACTCGATCAGTTGGGCGCCAGTGCCGAACAGATTAAGGAAGATCTGTTCAACCTGGAGTTCCCCAGCGGCCTTAGGGCCCACCTCATTACCTATGGCGAGCCCCATGTGACCAGCCTGCAACTGCGGGCCGGGTTCTCGGGCTTCGACCGCGTGGAGCCGCGTCACCTCCTCAACTGGAACCGCCGTTATCGTTTCACCAAAACTTATCTGGATGCCGACAACGACCCGGTCATTGAGAGCGATCTGCGCCTGGAAGGGGTCACACCCGAGGCAATTCACGCCTTTGTGCGCGATTTCGGCGACCAGGTCACGCTGTTTTTCTCCTACCTGCGCATGATTGACGCCAGCCTGGTGGAGTGAGGACCCTCAACCTGCCCAAACACCGAACCGGCCACCCACCAGCCCACGTTGTTTCAATGCCCGCCTGACACTTGCCAGCCCCTTCGATACAGCTTCCTGGAAGCCCTGTTGGCCCAGCAAATGAACAAGGCTCGCCAGTTCCCCAACGACCGTAAAACCACGTGTTTTTTGCTCGATGGACCATAGCTTTTGGGCGGCGCGCTCGGAAAGCTGCCAGGGCACTTTCAGATAGTGCTCAGGGCCGTGCCAGGGTTTGAGCTGGTCTTGATAGGTGGCCCTCTCCTGGCCACGAAGGGCCGGCACCACGCCAGGGGCACAGTAGCGGGCCGGGAGGTTGGTTAGCACACCGCGGCAGGCCAGGGGGCGATAGGGGTGCACCGAACAGGCCCCTTCCCGTGTAAGCAAGGGACATGGGTTCGCCCCCAAGAAAAAGGCTGTGGCAAAATCGGGTCGGTGTTTTTCGCGTGCGATGAGCTCGAGTCTTTTTCGGCCCGCTGCCTCAGCACGGGCTAGCACCTCTGGGTGGTGGGCCTCGAGCTGTTCCCGTAGATATTCGGCTTCAGCCAAACCCACCACCACCCAGGCATAACAACAAGCAAAACATCCCTGGCGGCAGCTCACCTCGAGGTTCCGCTGCCCGAGGTATTTTTCGGTGCGAGCGTCCTGACTCTGGTGGGCTAAAGTGACCGCTTGCCTCAAGGCCGGGTTCATCGCTTTCATCATACGGCAAATCCAATAGCAGTTGCGGATAAAAGCTGTTGAAAACAGGACTGTTCTATTCCTGATGGTTCACAAGTTCATAAATGGTACAATCCCTACTTGGATATGAACGTTATTGGTCGAATCACCGCCATGCCCAACCTGCCCGAGCCCCTGAAGGGGTTGCGCGAGGTGGCCTACAATCTCTGGTGGAGCTGGAATCCCGAGGCACAGCATCTCTTCGAGCAAATCAATCCTTCACAGTGGAAGCGCTTCCGGTCGAACCCTGTAAGGGCATTGCTGGAAGCCGAGCCCGAGCGTCTGATGGCCCTGGCCGAAAACGCTGGTTATGTGGGTGCAGTGGAAGCCACTGTGGCCAACTTTCGTCATTACCTGCAAAGCCGACCCCAGAAATCGCCGCGCATTGCTTATTTTTCCATGGAGTATGGCTTTCACGAGTCGTTGCCCATCTACTCGGGCGGTCTGGGCATTCTGGCTGGCGACCACATCAAGTCGGCCTCGGATCTGGGGCTTAGCCTCACCGGGATCGGCATGTTTTACCACGAAGGTTATTTCCGTCAGCAGCTCTCCCCCGAGGGGCAGCAACAGGAAGTCTACGAAGACTTGCTGCCCGAAGAACTGCCGCTGGAGATTGCAACCAAAGAGGGTAAGCCTCTCAAGGTAGGGGTGGAGTTCCCCGGACGCACCGTCTATGTGATGGCTTATAAGGCCCAGGTAGGAACGATTCCCGTCTATCTGATGAGCACCAACCTCCCCGAAAACCGCCTCGAGGACCGTGCCCTCACTGCCCGACTTTATGCCCCCGGACAGGAAATCCGCATCGAGCAAGAACTCATACTGGGAATTGGCGGGGTGCGCTTGCTGCGGGCCCTGGGCCTGAATCCCGAGGTCTGGCACATGAACGAAGGCCATGCGGCTTTTCTGGGCCTGGAGCGGATGCGCGAGATGGTCGCAGCAGGCCGCTCCTTTAGCGAAGCCCTGGAGGCCGCCTCGGCCAGCGCCCTCTTTACCACCCATACCCCTGTTCCTGCCGGACACGATACCTTTCCACTGGATCTGGTCGAACGCTACCTGGACGGCTGGTGGAGCAAACTGGGCATCAGCAAAGAAGAGTTTATTGCCCTGGGCCGCGAGGAAAAGAGCTATGGCCCGGTTTTTAGCATGTCCAACCTGGCCCTGCACACCTCTCGCGCAGCCGGTGGGGTTTCGGCCCTGCATGGAGAGGTCTCCCGTGAGATGTTCCAGCATCTGTGGAAGGGCCTGGAGCCCGAAGAGGTCCCCATCGGGCACATCACCAATGGCATTCATACCTTCACCTTCCTGCACCCCGATATGCACAGCCTCTACGAGCGCACCTTCCCCAAGACATGGGCCGAGCAGTTGCACGACCCAGGGCAATGGACGGTCGATAGGCTCGAGGAAGACGAACTATGGCGCATTCGCAACAAACTGCGCGCCAACCTGATCGAGGAGGTGCGATTGCGCCTGTTTGAGCAGCGCCGCCGCAACGGCGACCTGCCAGCCAGCCTGCGCTCGGCCGAAAAGGTGCTAGACCCCACCGTGCTAACCATCGGTTTTGCCCGCCGTTTTGCTACCTACAAGCGGGCCATCCTGATGTTCACCGACCCAGAGCGGCTGGTCTCCATTCTGAATGGCCCGCTGCCGGTGCAGTTCGTGTTTGCTGGTAAGGCCCACCCCAAGGATGAACCCGGTAAAGAGTTCATCAAGAAGCTGGCCGAGAAGATCAAAGCTTTGGGGCTGGAAGATAAGATGATTCTGCTCGAGAACTACGATATGAGCCTGGCCCGCAGCCTGGTGCAGGGGGTGGATGTCTGGCTCAACACCCCCCGCCGCCCCATGGAGGCCTCCGGCACCTCGGGGATGAAGGCCGCCCTGAACGGGGCTCTGAACTTCTCCATTCTGGATGGCTGGTGGGCCGAGGCCTTCAATACCACCAACGGCTGGGCGATTGGTGATGAGCGCACGTACGCCACCGAAGATGCCCAGGATCATGCCGACGCCCAGAGCTTTTACGACACCCTGCAGTACGAGATCATCCCGCTGTTCTACGCCCGGGGCGCAGTAGGCACGCCCAGCGGATGGCTGGCCATGGTGCGCGATAGCATCCGCACCTGCGGCCCCACCTTCTCGGCCCAGCGCATGGTTAACGACTACCACCGCAAGTTCTACACCCCCCTGGCTCAACGGGCCACCCACCTGATGGAGCAAAACGCAGCGGCCCTCAAAGAAGTAGCAGACTGGAAAACCCGGGTGCAGGGGGGGTGGAACAATGTCAAGCTGTGGGTTGAAGCGCCCCATGCCCAGGCCAACCAACCCTTGCAGTTGCGAGCCTTTGTTCAGGCCTATGGCATTCCAACCGAAACACTGCGGGTCGAGCTAGTAGTCCGCCGCAGCAGCGGCGACCTCGAGGTGATGGCTTTGAACCCTGCAGGCCAGGAACGTGACGCGTTGCTCTACACCGGCACCTATCAGCCGGCCCGCCCTGGCAGCTACGTTTACGGGGTGCGAGTCGTAGCGGTACACCCGGAGCTTTCCGACCCCCGCGAGACAGCTTTTGTGAAGTGGGCCGGAACGGTGGTCGAAGAACCCGTCAAGGCATAGTCTGTAGGCTTGGGTGCAGGCCAGCACCACATACCGGATCGAAAAAATTTCTACTCACACCGAAAACCGTTTGTGGTCTGGTCGCGCCCCGTGCAGCTCGACTTGAATCCTGGAGCACACCCCACCCCGCCCCTCCCTACGGTCGGCGAAACAGGCATCTACTTTCAGTCGGCGAAACAAGCGTCTCCCTTCCAAGGGGCGGTATCGCCCTCCGCTGCGCGGATAACTTCCAAGGGGCGGCGTGGGCGAGGCACAGCCGCCCGAGGGCACCGAACTAACCGAATCTGGTACGAGAACTGCTCTAGACCACAAGAGCCGAGTAGTTTTTTCATCCTTGGTTGCTAAGGTGATGGTATGAAGCCGGTTCGCTGGTTAGCTCTGATGGTGTTTGGCCTGCTTTTTGTGGGTGCGCAAGCACCCTTGACCCCCCAGGCGGCCCTCGAGCGCCTCTTTACCCAGCGCCCGGCCCAGGCCGAGTGGTTTGCCCCGGTTTTTTTGCAACAAGTACCGCTGGCCCAGGTGGAGCTTATCCTGCAGCAGCTAACGGGCGCGCTGGGTCGGTACGAGGGCGTAGAGCCCGACGGCCCCAACTTCCGGGTGAACTTCGAGCGGGGGGTGGTGCCAGCCCAGATTTCCCTCGATACTCAGGGCCGCATCCAAGGGCTTTTCTTCCGGCCTGCCCAGCCCAAAACCGCCCTAACCCCCGAGCAGATCCTGGCGGAGTACCGCAAGCTACCAGGCCAGGTCAGCGTGTTGGTGCTGGAGGGGGAGCGAGAACGCCTCAACCTGTACGCCGAGGCCGTGCTGGCGGTGGCTTCGACTTTTAAGCTAGCCGTGCTGGAGGCTTTGCGCCAGCAGGTGGAGACCGGACAGCGCCGCTGGGACCAGGTGGTGCCCCTACGCCCGGAGTGGAAAAGCCTGCCCAGCGGCACCATGCAAAACGAGCCGGATGGCACACCCATTAGCCTCGAGCGCTACGCTACCCAGATGATCGCCATCTCCGACAACACCGCTACCGACGCGCTCATCGCCATCGTGGGGCGGGCCGAGGTGGAAAAGCTGTCCCCCCGCAACCGGCCCTTTCTCACCACCCGCGAGGCCTTTGTGCTCAAGAACCCGGAGAACCGAGAGTGGCTCGAGCGCTACCGGGCCAACCCAGAAGGGCGGGCCGCTCTGCTGCCCCAACTGGCCCGCCTCCCCCTGCCCGAGGCCAGCGTGTTTGCCGGGGGGCCGGTGGCCCTGGATGTGGAGTGGTTTTTCAGCACCCGCGAACTGTGCCAGCTCATGGGCCGGGTACAATCCCTGCCCTTCATGTCGCTCAACCCTGGCCTGGCCAACCCCGCCGACTGGACCCGGGTGGCCTACAAGGGTGGCTCTGAGCCAGGGGTGCTCAACCTGACGACCTGGCTGGTGGCCAAAAACGGCCAACCGTACTGCGTATCGGCTACCTGGAACAACCCCCAGACCCGGCTGGACGAGAACCTCTTTTTCCTGCTGTACACCAGCCTGCTCCAGAGCCTGAAGTAGACTGGCCTCATGCGGCTTTCTCCCTTTCGTTTTGAAGAAAACGCCTTCTGGCTAGTCGACCAACGCAAACTGCCCTTCGAGGAGGTTTGGGTGCCCTGCCGTAGTGCGGCTGAGGTGGCCCAGGGCATCCGCGAGATGGTGGTGCGGGGGGCTCCGGCCATCGGGGTGACGGCGGCTTTTGGCATGGTGCTGGCCCACCTCTCGGGCGAGGACCCCGCCGAAGCCGACCGCCTGCTGCGCCAGAGCCGCCCCACCGCCGTTAACCTGTTTTATGCCCTAGAGCGCATGAAGCCCCACTGGGGCGACCTGGAAGCCAGCCTGGCCGAGGCCCGGGCCATCTGGGCCGAGGTAGAAGAGACCGAGCAGGCCATCAGCCGGCACGGGGCCCGAGTGCTGAGGGGCCAGGTGCTCACCCACTGCAATACCGGGCCGCTGGCCACCGGGGGCTACGGCACCGCCCTGGGGGCCATTGTGGAGGCCTACCGGCGGGGCAGGGTGCAGCACGTCTGGGTGGACGAGACCCGCCCCTACCTGCAAGGGGCCCGCCTTACCGCCTACGAGCTGCAAAAAGCCGGGGTGCCCGCCACCCTCATCACCGACAACATGGCCGCCTACCTGATGGGCAAGGGCCAGGTGGATGTGGTTATCCTGGGCACCGACCGCATGGCTATAAATGGCGACTTCGCCAACAAAATCGGCACCTACGGCCTGGCCGTGCTCTGCCACTACCACGGTATCCCCTTCTACCCCGCCCTACCCCTTTCTTCGGTGGACCCCGCTCTCAAAAGCGGTGGGGAGATTCCCATCGAAGAGCGTTCAGCCCATGAAATAACGGTTATTCGGGGTCAGCCCATCGCACCCGAGGGCTTTCCAGCCGCGCATCCGGGCTTCGATGTAACACCCCACCACCTGGTTACCGGCATCGTCACCGATAAGGGAGTGCTCTACCCACCTTTCGACGAAACACTGCGAGCCGCTCTGGCGGAAGGGTGAGGGCATGGCCTGGCTGCCGGGCTGGTGGGAACAACTGACCGGTGCGACCTGCCCCGGTTGCGCTGAGCCTTTGCGCGAGCCGATTCTTTGTGCAGGCTGCCGGGCCCTACTGGTGCCCCGGCATCTACCTCATTTCGTCTATCTGGGCGAATACAAGCGGTTCGGCAAGCTAGCCAAAGCCATCAAGTACCACGGCCAGCGCGAGCTGGCAGCTTTCCTGGGGCAACAAATAGCCTTAGGAGTCCGACAGGCAGGGTGGAACCTGGACGCTGTAACCGCAATCCCGACCCTGCTCTACCGAACGATAAAACGGGGCTACAACCAGGCCGAGCTACTGGCGCAGGCCGTTGCCAGAGAACTTCACCTTCCCTACTATGGAGTCCTCTCACGCACGGGCTGGGATTCATCGCAAACTGAAAAAACCCTGCTCCAGCGCATGCAACTCTCCGAGAGCACTTTTCGGCCTGTTGAGCAGGTCAGTGGGAAATGGCTCCTGGTAGACGATGTAGTAACGACCGGCACGACCTATGAACGCGCCCGTAAAGCCATGCTCGAGGCCGGAGCAGCCAGGGTCTATGGTGCGGCAATTGCGGTCAGGAGCCCACACCAACTATCGAAGTCGCTATAATTTGGAAGCACAGGACTCCACCCGGCTGGGGTTCCTGGTGGCGCCGTACCAGACCCCCACCTCTGCCAGAGCGTGGGGCGACTTCTTAGGAGGGGGAAAGGTGCTCAATAGACCACGCATCCGAAGGCTCGAGGAACTTCTCCCCTACATCCGCGAAGGCCGCTATCGCATTGGCCCTCATGTGGCCAAGCACATGCTGCAGGAGGGCTTTATCGAGCACGACGTTTTGCAGGCGGTGGAGTGGGGCCGCGAGATGGCGGTCTACCCCGAAGACCAGCGTATGCTGGTGCTGGGCTATATGGTCTTTCCCCCCAACCTTAAGCTGCCGCTGCACGTAGTGCTAGAGTACCGCGAGGCCCGCTGGGTGGACATAGTGACGGCCTTCATCCCCAAAAAGCCACACCAGGTATACTCCAGGGCCCGCATCGCGGCCATCCTCCGCTACGACGGCACCCTCGAGGAGGTGCGCTGGGTTCGACCCAGATTCCTTACGGCAGAGGACATACCGCGCTAAATTCCCAGCACCCTGCGGGCGGCAAGGGCGTCCTGGGCCAACTGGGCTTTCAAGGCTTCCAGGTTATCGAACTTCATCTCGCCGCGCAGCCTGGTGAGGAACTCCACATCCAGTTCCTGCCCGTACAGGTCGCCAGCAAAACCAAACAGGTGAACCTCGAAGCGCAGGGCTTGCCCAGAAACCGTAGGGCGATAGCCTACATTGGCCATGCCGCCAAACCGGCCCTGGGGGGCCTGTACCCGCACGACAAATACGCCCAGGGGCAGAATTTTGTGAGGAGCCACCTCAATATTGGCCGTAGGAAAGCCCAGCTGACGCCCCAGCTTGTCCCCCTCCTGCACAATGCCTCTGGCCATATAAGCCCTTCCCAGGAGTAGCTTGGCCTCGTCTACCTCGCCCTCACGTAGCAAGTCGCGGATACGGCTGGACTTGACCGGCCCTCCATTAAGCTCGAGCAGAGGCAAAATCTGGGTTGGAGCCACGGTGTTCAGGTCCTCCAGGCTTCCAGCCCGCCCTTGCCCAAAGCGAAAATCGGCCCCCACGTAAATGCGCTGGGCTTCCAGGGTGCGAAGGTCGCCCAGGAAGTCGTCCTTGCTGCGCCTGGAGAAAGCCTCGGTGAATGGTACGACCAGTGCAATCTCAACCCCCAAGCCCTGCAGAAGTTCGAGCTTCTCCGACAAATCGGTCAGGAAGCCCTCGCCTTTCATGAAGACCTTGCTGGGGGGATCAAAGGTGTAGACAAGCAGAGGGATGTGCTGGCTTTTGGCCTCGAGCTGGGCCTGATGTATCAGGTGCTGATGCCCCAGGTGTAGCCCATCAAAACTGCCCACGGCCACCACCTTGGGGCCAGCGGGTGCGTCGGATGGATCGTTGATAAGAAGCATGGCGAAAACGATTCTGACAGGTCTGGCTAGGCAAGTAACTCAGGGTTGCGCTTAGTGGAGCGGGCCAGCAGGCATGCTACCTGCACCGAGCCGTGAAAGCAGGCCTTCTACTCGGAGCTAGCGCCCCCGCCCCTGGAGGCTTGCTCTCTAAGATAAAACAAAATGCCTGCCATCGCCGAGGCCGAAATTTCCACTCTGCCTTCGCGGGCATCCTGCAAAATCTGCTGGGGGTCGTGCCATTCGATGGTAATGTCCTCGTCGTCGTCGGGCTTGGCATAAGCTACCCGCAGGTTGGTAGCGCGAAAAACATGCAGCTTCTCATCGCAAAAACCTGGGGATAGATAAAAGCCCGCCAGGTACTCGAGGTCACCCGTGAGCTGGGCTTCCTCGGCGAGTTCGCGGATGGCCGCGGCGTGGGGGGTTTCACCTTTGTCGATGAGGCCCGCCGGAATCTCCAGGGTATCGCTTCTAACAGCGGGACGATACTGCCGCACAAATAGCACCTTTCCGTCGCGCTCGACCAGAATCGCCACTGCGTGGGCGTGCTCCACAATCTCGTAGGGGCCTTCCAGGGCCAGGTTGAGAATACGACCTTTATAAAAGTACTGCCGTTCGGGCATGCAACCAAGCTAAGGGGTAAAGCAGGCTACGTCAAACCATGAGCGGCGAGGGGTTGCTGCCATTCGCCAGAGCCGACAGGTGGAGCCAAAGCGAAAAGGTACCATAAAGCAAGCCCAGGGCCGAGCGGATAAACTACAGGGGAGCCTTCGGAGTCCGACTATGACCCAGCTGACCCAGTACGTTGCAGGTTTCTTACTGACCCCAGACAAGACCCGTGTGGTTCTGATTCGTAAACACCACACCGACCCGGATGCGCGGCTGTTCAATGGGGTAGGTGGCAAAGTCGAGCCCGATGAGCTGCCCAAAACCGCCATCTCGAGGGTGTTCAAGGAGGAAACCGGCGTGAGCATCCCCCCTAAAGAATGGATGGCGCTGGCCCGACTGGAGGGGTACTCTTTTCAGATCTACTACTTTGTGGCGGTCTCGGAGCAGGCCCACGCAGTTCAGGCCAGGGAGCTCGACGAAGTGGGTATTTTTGCCGTGAACGAGCTTTTTGCCGGTCCCGTGGTGCCCAGTGTGCGCTGGCTGGTTCCCCTGGCTTTTGACAGCCGGGTGCGATTTCCAGTGATTTTCGATGGTACGCCATAGAGGCTTTGTACAGCTGGTAAAGGAGTCATACCAGATTCGGTTAGTTCGGCACCGAATGGTGGCGAACTAACCCGACCGAAGGGATACGCTTTCTTCGCGGAGATGCTTGTTTCGCCGACCGTAGGGAGGGGTGCGTAGCGACGGGTGGGGTGCGTAGCGAGACGCTTGTTTCGCCGACCGCAGGGAGATGCTTTCTTCGCCGAGCGTAGCGAGGGGTGGGGTGGGGTGGGGTGTGCTCTAGGATTCAAGTTGCGCCGCGCGCGGCGCAATCAGGCCTCTGGATCTTTTCAGATTGAATGACTATCTTTTTGAATCCGGTATCAATATGGTGAACTGGCCGAGAAGGCCAACCTGACGACCATACTCTCTGGCTCAGCAAGAATCGGTGGTCGGAAGTTGGGGTCAGTCAATGTTAAAGCCCTGCGCCAAAACCGAATTCCTTGCTCTGGCCCTGCTGAGCACTGCTCTGTGGCTTTCTTTGGCCAGGTGGTTTGGGAATCACTTCCAAAACCGATACACTATCGCTCGATGAGCGAGGACCAGCTGTTCGAACAGCTCAAGCGCGAGGTAGATTTGTTGGGGCGGGCTTTGGGTCAGGCCATCCGCACTCTTTCTGGCGAGCGTATATTTGCGCTCGAGGAACAAATCCGCGAACTGACAAAAACCCTGCGGCAAAACCCATCCGAGGACACCCGGCAGCTGCTCCTGGCCACGGTGGGGGGTCTCTCGCTGCCCGAGGCCGAAAGCATGATTCGGGCCTTCTCGAGCTATTTTCACCTGGTCAATCTGGCCGAAGAACGCCACAGGGTGCGGGTTAACCGCGAACGTGAGAGGAAGAGTACCCGCAGTGCTCCCAGGAGTGAGTCGTTTTTAGCCCTGGTGGGCCAGCTGAAGAACCAGGGCCTGTCGTACGAGCAGGTGGTGGAGGTGCTCTCCCGGCTGCGGCTGCACCTTACTTTTACCGCCCACCCCACCGAGACCCGCCGCCGTACCCAGCGGTATCACATCAGCGAAATTGAAAAACTGCTCGAGCAGGGTCGGGAGGCCGGGCTGGAGGCCAGGGTGATGCTCTTGTGGGGCACCTCCGAACTCCGCAAGTCCCGCCCCAGCGTGGAGGACGAGGTCAAAGGAGGCCTCTTCTACACAACCCATACCCTCTGGCAGGCCATCCCTCGGCTGGTCGATGGACTGGAAAGTGCGGTGGAGTTGCATTACGGTCAGCGCCCCGAGCTTCCGCCCCCACTGGTCTTTCGTAGCTGGATCGGAGGTGACCGCGACGGCAACCCCAACGTGGTGCCGGAGGTCACGGGCTGGGCACAGAGCTATGCCCGTGAAACCGCCCTGCGCAAGTTTGTGGAAGAGATCGACGGCCTGATTCGGGATTTATCTCTCAGCGAAGAGCGACTGGCTATCACGCGCGAACTTCGGCTGGCCCTGGAAGAGCAGGCCAGGCGGCTACCGCTGCCGGAGCGCTTTCACGGCGAACCATATCGGCAGTTTGGCATGGGGCTACGCTACAAGCTGCGCTCCTCGCTGGGCGAGCAGTCGGGCCCCGGGTATCACTCCACGGCAGAATTTGTGGGCGACCTGAGCAAAGCTGAGCGCAGCTTGAACCAGCTCGGACTGAGTGAGGTTGCCAGGGTTAGCGTGCGTCCCTTGCGCCTTATTGCCGAAGCTTTTGGCCTCGAGCTGGTGAACCTGGATTTGCGTGAGGAGTCGCGAGCACTCTCGGAAGCGGTAGCAGAACTGCTGAAAATTGCCGGGGTACACGAGCACTATGGCTCTTTAGAACCAGAGCAAAGGGAAACCCTGCTGACCCATGAACTTAGCACAGCCCGCCCCCTGGCACCGGTAGGCTATCGCCCTCAGACCAAAGCTTTGCAAACAGCACTGGAAGCCATGCGCAACTGGAAAGCACGGGGGGCTCACGTGGTCTCGATGACCCACCACCCCAGCGACCTGCTCGAGGTGATGCTGCTGGCTCGCGAGGTAGGGCTGTACCGCCCCGGACGGGCTTTGCCTTTTGATGTGGTGCCGCTTTTCGAAACCCTGGGCGACCTGCAAAATGCGCCCGAAGTGGTCGCGCAACTGCTGGATAATCCCGTTTTCAAAGCCCATGTGCAGGGGCGGGGCGGCCTCGAGGTCATGATTGGCTACTCCGACTCCAATAAGGACGCCGGTTTTCTGGCCGCCAACTGGGCACTCTACCGGGCTCAGGAAGCCATCACCGCCACCGCAAAGCGCCGGGGGATACAGGTTTACTATTTTCATGGGCGCGGCACCTCCACCGCCCGGGGTGGTGGCACGGCGGGGCGGGCCATTGCCAGCCTGCCACCGGGCACGGTGGGCAGCCGGATGCGGCTGACCGAGCAGGGCGAGGCCCTGGCCGACCGGTATGCCCATCCCGACCTGGCTTATCGCAACCTCGAGCAAATGCTCTACCACATGGCCCTGGCCTCAGCCCGTGATCTCTACAGCCAGGCCGAGCCGCCGCGCGAAGAGTGGATAGCCGCCATGGAACGGGCCGCCAAACGCTCCACAGAAGTCTACCGCGAACTTTTGCTGCGGCCCGGCTTTTTTGATTTCTATGAGCAGCTGACCCCTATCCGCGAGATTGGTACCCTCAACATTGCCAGCCGTCCAGTCTATCGCTCGGGTCGGGTACGCGAAATCAAGGACTTACGGGCCATTCCCTGGGTCATGTCCTGGACGCAAGTTCGCTTGCTGCTGCCGGGCTGGTATGGGCTGGCTGAGGGACTCGCTGAGATTGCCCCCGCCCTGCGACAGGAAATGTTTGCCCACTGGCCCTTCTTTGCTTCCACCCTCGATAGCGCTGCGCTGGCCCTGGCTAAAGCCGACCTGGGTATCACTCGCGAGTATCTGAGGCTGGTACAGCTCGAGATCGCCGAGCGTTTCTTTCCCTCGCTGGCCGCCTCCTTCGAGCAAACCAGAGCCATCCTGGAGGAAACATTCCAGAACACACTGCTCTTCAAACACCCGGTGCTGGCCCGCCAAACCGAGCTGCGAAACCCTTACGTGGACCCCATCTCGCTGGTGCAGGTCGAACTCCTCGAGCGCTACCGCCGTACCCCCCCCGAAGCTACCGAGCGCGCGGACTTGGAGCGGGCACTGATGCTCTCGTTGTTAGGCATCGCGGCTGGGCTGCGCAACGCTGGCTAGAGCGAGGCGGGAAAAGAATCCAGCATACGCAGCCGCACCGAGCTTTGTTTTCGCTCGAATGACCTCAGCCGAGCACAGGCTGAAGCGGATTTGCATAAATCGGTCAATCCGATAAGATGGGCCTCAATCGATCCTTTAGGAGGTTAGGGATGAACAGAAGTTGTATCGGCTTTTTGGCTTGGCTGGTGCTTTTGGGAAGCGCCTGGGCCCAACGCCCCGACACCATTGTGATTGCACAGGGCGTGGACGTGACGGTACTCGACCCCAACAATCAGCTCGAGACCCCTACGGCCAACGTGCTCTCAAACATCTTCGACACCCTCTATATGCGCATGCCCGACGGCTCGGCGCGGCCCTGGCTGGCTACCAGCGTGCGGGCGATTAACCCCACCACCTGGGAGATGACCATACGACAGGGGGTCAAGTTTCACAACGGCGAAGACCTGACCGCCGAAACGGTCAAGTGGAACTTCGATCGGGTCATTGACCCGCAAAGGCCCCTGCGTATCTCCAACTCCTGGGCCAACCTGGCCAGTGTACAGGTGGTCAATCCCACCACCCTGCGCTTTACCACCCGAAACCCCTTCCCGGTGTTTGTCACCCGGCTGACAGGCTTCTACATCCTGCCGCAAAAGTACGTCACCGAGAATGGCAACCGCTACTTGCAAGAGCCAGTAGGCACCGGCCCCTACAAGTTTGTACGCTGGGTGCGCGACCAGCAGTTTGAACTCGAGGCCAATCCCAACTACTGGGCGGGTGCTCCCAAGATTCGCCGGGTCATCTTCCGGCCCATCCCAGAAGCCAGCAGCCGTGTGGCCGAACTGGTCTCGGGCGGCGTGGACATCATCACCAACCTGGTGCCCGAGGCCGTGAATGCAGTACGGGCTTCGGGTGCCGCCGAAGTGCGAAGCGTGCCCAGCATTCGCAACATCTTCATCATGCTAAACACCAGTGGCAAACCCGATAGCCCGCTGGCCAACCCGAAAGTGCGCCTGGCGCTGAACTATGCGGTGGACAAGCGCACCATCGTTAGAAACGTGCTGGGCGGCTTTGGACAACCTACCGGCTGTTCGCTCAACAGCTACATTTTCGGCTACGATGCGCGAAGCTGTCAGCCCTACGAGTACAACCCCACCCGCGCCAAGCAACTGCTGGCCGAGGCCGGTTACCCCAATGGTTTCACCATGACCATGGGCTCCCCCAACGGGCGCTACCTCAACGACCGCCAGATTGCCGAGGCCCTGGTCGGCCAGCTGGCCCAGGTGGGGGTGCGGGTTGAGCTGCGGGTGCAGGAGTGGAGCACCTATGTAGGCCAGATACTCGAGCGCCGCATCCCCACCGACGCAGTGTTGCTGGGCTGGGGCAACAACGAGTTCGACGCCGATAACTCGCTATACAGCCTCTTTTACGGCGGCACCGTGCGCGGCGGCCCCCGTCAGGTAGCGTTCAGCTATATACGTTCGGTGCCGCTCGACAACGCCCTGCTACAAGCCCAGCGCACCACCGACCCTGAGCAGCGTAAGAAACTCTACCTCGACGCGCTGCGGGTTTTGCGGGCCGAATCTCCCTGGATCTTCCTGCACCAGCAAGAAGACCTGTACGGGGTGGCCAAACGGGTAGACTGGAAACCCCGCCCCGACGAGCGGCTGTTCGTCTCGGAAATGTCGCTCAAGTGACCATACGCTGAACAGGGCGTGGGGGAACAAAGCGAAGGGGAAAGTAAGCCTTGCTACCAGAGCGTATCCTGGCCCTGCCTCCCCTGCCCCCACTCTCCCCTGCGCTCTCACTCCAAATGCTCACCTACCTCGTCCGTCGTCTTGTGCTGGTGCTGGTTGTCGTCTGGGGAACTGCGACGCTGGCCTTCTTTCTGCTGTTTTTGTCGGGCGACCCGGTCAACCTGCTATTACCGCTGGATGCCAGCCCAGAGGTGCGAGAGCAGTTTCGCAGGGCCAATGGCTTCGACCGTCCGGTCTGGCAGCAGTACCTGAGCTACATGGGCCGGGCCGTTCAGGGCGACCTGGGTATCTCCCTGCGCAACCAGACCCCAGCCCTGGGACTGGTCCTTGAGCGGATGCCGGCCAGTATGGTGCTGGCCGGTGCAGCTTTGCTGTTCGCGGTTATTTTTGGTGTACTGGCGGGGGTCATCGCTGCGGTTCGGAAGGGAACCACGCTGGAATTTGTAGTGCTGTTTTTTGCTCTGCTGGGTCAGTCGTTACCGGTCTTCTGGCTGGCCCTGATGCTCATTCTGGCGTTTGGGCTCGAGCTGCGCTGGCTACCCATCTCAGGTTATGGGGTAGGGCCCCTTCCGGGCTTGCCGGCCCTTGCCAATCTGGTTCTTCCGGCCATTGCCGTAGGCACCTTCTCAATGGCAGCCATCACCCGTCTGACCAGGGGGGGCGTCCTGCGCGAGCTACGCAGCGACCATGTGCGGACCGCTCGAGCCAAAGGGTTGGGTGAACGGGTGATTATCTACAAGCACGCCCTGCGCAACGCGGCCATTCCCGTCGTTACGGTGATTGGGCTGCAACTGGGCAACCTGCTCTCGGGCGCAGTTATCACCGAAACTATTTTTGCCTGGCCGGGTGTGGGCCGGCTGGTGCTGACCGCCGTCACCCAGCAGGATTTCCCGGTGGTGCAGGCCGCCGTTATCGTATTTGCGGTGTTGCTTGCGGTTATCAACCTGGTGGTGGACTTGCTGTACGGGGTACTCGACCCCAGGGTGCGCTATGCGTAGAATCCTTCGCGCACCCTCGGCTGTCATCGGTATCGGTCTGATGGTTCTCTTTGTCCTGATGGCCATTTTTGCCCCGGTCATCAGCCCCCACAACCCCACCCAGCAAGACCTCCAGGCCATTACCAAGCCCCCAGGCACCGAGGGCCACCTGCTGGGCACCGACCGACTGGGGCGCGATATGCTCTCGCGCATCTACCACGGTACGAGGCTTTCTCTGGTTGTGGCTGTGGCCGGGGTACTGATTGGCGCAGCCATTGGGATTCCGCTGGGACTGCTTTCGGGCTACCTGGGGGGCCGCGTGGATGATTTGTTGATGCGCCTGGGCGACATCCAGCTTTCACTCCCATTTATCCTGCTGGTTATCGCAATTATTGCCGCTCTGGGGCCCAGCCTGACCAATACCATCGTGGTGCTGGGAGTGACCAGCTGGGTGTTGTATGCGCGGGTGGTGCGGGGTGAGGTGTTGTCGCTCAAGGAGCGTGAGTTTGTCCAGGCAGCCCATGCCCTGGGAGCCTCGAGTCGGCGCATCATGCTCAAGCACCTGCTGCCCAACGCAGCCGGGCCGCTGATTGTGGTGGCCACCCTGGAACTCGCGCGTCTGATTGTCACCGAGGCTGCACTCTCCTTCCTGGGGCTCTCCGGCGTACCGCCCGAAATCCCAAGCTGGGGGCAGATGTTGGCCGATGGACGCGAGGTGCTGTTTTTTGGGGGCTGGTGGGTCGCCACGTTCCCCGGTGTGGCCATTAGTTTGCTGGTGTTGGGCATCAATCTGTTTGGAGACGCCCTTGCCGAGGTGCTGGATCCCAGGAGCAGGTAGCCGGGGTTCTTATCCCCAGGCCCGCCGAGCCAGATCCAGCAAGCCCATATCGCTGCCCCAGGAACCCACCAGCTGCACACCGATGGGCCTTTCACCAGGCAGAGCAGCAGGAACCGTGACCACCGGCGCGCCCAGTACGCTGGCATAGCAGGTCAGGCTCAGGGTACGCTGGCGAAACTCGAGGGCCCGCTCGGTATCCTGCAGATAAGCCCGCTGGGGGGCCGAGCTTGGAGTGGCGGGCAACAACAGCAGCGTACCGGGCTCGAGCCAGGCACCCATTTCGCTGCGAAGGCGTACCTGCTCGCCGAGGGCACGCCCCAATCTCGCAGAGGTCAGGCTCGAGGCCATCTCCAACAACCGCCGCACATCCGCCCCCAGCCGGGGTTGCTTTTCTTCAACCCATTTCTGGTGAAAACCCCAGGCCTGAGCTCCTTGCAAAACCCGCTGAACTTCCCGTGCTTCTTGCAGCAATCCCAGCGACCGCTCCCTTATGGTATAGCCCAGGGAGTCGAGTTTTTGCGCTACCTGCTGCGTGGCCATCTGGGCCTCTGGGTCACAAAGCTCGAGGGCATCGTAGAGGATGACCACACGATCGAACCGAACGGTGGGCAGGGCTTCACTGAGCAGCACTCGAGCAAAGCGCTGCATCACCCCTGGTGCAGCTGCCAGTAGTCCCACCGTGTCGTAGCTGGGTGCAAGCGGAACCACCCCGCTCACGGGGATCAGGCCGTGGGTCGGGCGGTAAGCGTAAGTGCCACAAAGCGAGGCGGGAATCCGTACCGAGCCACCGGTGTCGCTGCCCAGGGCCACCGGTACCAGGCCCGCCGCTACTGCTACAGCCGAGCCCGAGGAAGAGCCACCGGGAATCGCACCGGCCACCCTGGGATTTTGCGGCGTTCCAAAGTGGGGATTGATGCCGGTCATGCCGTAGGCCAGCTCATGGGTATGGGTCTTGGCAACAAGCCTGGCACCAGCCTTTTTGAGGGCTGCTACCGCCCAGGCATCGTGGGTCGGGGCGCCCCAGCGTTCGGCAAAATCGGGGTTGCCTGCCGCAGTTGGTAACCCGGCCACATCGAACAAATCCTTGGCCGCAAAGTCAGTCCCGGCCAAGGGGCCATCGGGTACGTCAACCGGCTGGTTGACCCAGGCGACCACTGCCCCGTAGTCATCGTGCAAAAGGTTCACTCCGCTATCTTAATGGGGGCCTTGCGCTATGGTAGTGAGGTATGGTCGAGGTACAAAACCGCTTTGTTACTTTTCATCCCCCCGAAAAAGCTAAATACCTCGTAGGTGACTTCACCGATTGGGACAGAAGGCCCATCGCCATAGCAAAGCCCCTGACCCTCGAGTTTCCTGCGGGGGCCTACCTCGAGTACGCCTTCCTGGACGCTGAAGGCAAACCCTTCCCGGATCCCGACAACCCCCACAAGGCCCAGAACCCCTGGTGGACCTATCCCAGAGCCATCGAGCTGCCCGGCTTTCGCTACACCGCTCCCCACCTGCCCTCGCGTGCTGTGGAGGTCCATCGGCACCGGCTGGAATCGAGGGCCTTTGGCACCACCCGCCGCTACTACGTCTACAACCCTGCCCAGCCGGCTCAGGCCACCCTTTACGTTCACGATGGTGTGGCCTACTACCGCACCGCCAGGCTGGCCGAGGTGGCCCAGGGGCTCCTTGAACTCGGCGAAATAAAGCCGCTGCGAATCGTTTTTATCGAGCCCGAAAACCGCCGCAGCGAGTACTGGTTCAGTGCAGTCTACGAACAGCATGTGTTGAACGAAATCATTCCTGCGGTTGAAGCACACTATGGCCCCACACCGGAACAGGGGCTGATGGGTGCGAGCCTGGGAGGCCTGGTCTCGAGCTGGTTGGCCTGGCGCCACCCCGAACAGTTCCAGAAGGTTGCGACCCAGTCGGCCTGTCTGACCGCCTCACCGGAAGGAGGTAACTCTTTCACCGACCCTGAATGGCTCACCGAACAGTACCTGGCTGCAAAAACCCTCCCCCTGCGCTTCTACTGCGAAACCGGCCAGATCGAGTGGCTGCTGTCCCCCAACCGCCGCTTTGCCGCTATGCTTGCCGATAAGGGCTACCCCCACGCCTACCTCGAGCGCCCCTCCGGCCACAACTGGATGACCTGGCGGCAGGGGCTATCACCAGCACTGATGTACCTGTTCGGAATCGGAGTTTAGATGATAGGCTTGAGCTTGTGGAGTTTGGTTCGGCTTTTGCAGCCATTCTAATTATTGTGGCCCTCGAGGCCGTTTTATCTGTAGATAACGCCATGGTGCTGGCCGTGATGGTGCGGCCTTTGCCGGAACACCTGCGCTCCAGAGCCCTGCTCTATGGCATCATCGGTGCGTACGTATTGCGCGGTCTGGCCTTGCTGTTTGCCACCGTCATCATCCAGATCTGGTGGATCCAGCTACTGGGTGGTCTGTACCTGGTGTATCTGGCAGTTAATCATATTTTCCACCGTAAACCCCATAGCGACTCAGACCAGGCCAGCCTACAGCAAGCAGCAGCAGCCAGTTTCTGGCGCATTGTGATCATGATTAATGTGGTCGATCTGGCCTTTGCCGTGGACTCGGTGCTGGTGGTGGTGGCCTTCAGCCGGGAGTTCTGGGTGATCTTTACCGGGGTGGCTATTGGCATCCTGCTGATCCGGCTGGCTGCTGGCATCATGGTCACCATCATCGAGCGCTATCCTCGGCTCGAGACCGTGGCCTATGCGGTGGTGGGCTGGGCCGGACTCAAACTGCTGCTGGAAGGCTGGGGCCACGGCAGCGAGGTCTGGCTGCACCGCCCAGAGCTGGCCTTGCATCTACCGCAGGCTTTCTTTCTGGGCGTGACCTTCGCCATTCTGGTGCTGGGTAGCCTGTGGGCCTTTCGCCGTTCGTCCTGATGCCACATGTCCAAAGACTGGGATACCTTTTACCAGAACCAGCCCCCGCTCACACAGCCCGCTTTTGTGGTCGCGGCCTATGCCCACCAGCTTCCTGGGGGGCCTGTGCTCGACCTGGCCGGAGGCATGGGAAGAAACGCTTTTTACCTGGCAGAACGAGGGCATCCGGTGGTGCTCCTGGAGCGTAGCAGGGTCGCACTGGAGTTCGTCCGGGCCCAGGCCACCCGGCAGGGCCTCGATATCTGGGCCCTCGAGGCCGACCTGGAATCCCCACACCCCAACCTGCCCCCAGGCCCCTTTGCCGGCGTCCTGATGAGCTACTTTTTGCACCGACCCCTGCTGGAAAGCACGGCCCGCAGGCTCATGGCGGGTGGTCTGGTGCTCATCGAAGGATTCACCACCCTCGAGGCCAGGCGGCGCGGAAGCCAGGCCGCACACTACTGGCAGGAAGGCGAACTCCTGCACCCACCTCTTGGTCTACACCTGCGGGCCTGGGGTGAAGGGTGGTTGGAGGGCCACCACCGGACCTGGGCGGTATGGCAGGCTGAAATCTGGTAAGGTTTAGCCGATGCTATTTGTTCTGGCACCACTGGCCTATCTCCTGGGCGCCCTACCCCTCGGCTACTGGGCGATACGACGTCTCACCGGGCAGGATCCCCGCCTGGCCTCGGCCTATAACCTGGGTCTCGAGAACACCCTCAAGCGCCTGGGCACAGGCCCAGCCCTGCTGGCCTGGGGCCTGAGATCGGA
>FWPV01002313.1_pt1 | contig 47345 bp, 43 predicted proteins | sample 2228371 | NCBI WGS metagenome assembly FWPV01 (sample SAMEA103939776, study PRJEB20133) | metagenome | reverse complement strand
GGATTCGGCCTTTGGAATAGCGGGATTTGCTGTAGAGCGGCTTGTTTTGGGGTCTTGACTGCATACTGATTTCATTGCTACCAGACCACTAGTTCTGTTTTGCAGAGGTAGGGCTCTGGGCCTGCTCGAACTGCCCGAAGAGCACAATGGCGTGCGGCACCGGGCGGCTGGGCACACCATCCCACTGCCGACCCACCGCTACCAGCTGGTCGCGGTACACCAGCGAGGTCGAGTAGCCCGAGTCCAGCAACACCGCCTCCTCCACCCGGGCGGCAGCCGCAACCTGGGCCAGACGGGCCGTACTCACCGGCTGAAGTGATGCGCCCAGCACCGGCTCGCCCTGGGCGTAGCCAAAAAACACCCGGGGGCGCGGCTCCCAGTGGTCTGCGGGCGGGTTTATGAGCGGCCAGACGGCCTTACCCCCACGCACCATCCAGACCCCGCCCACGAAGAGGTCGGTATAGTCAGGCATGAAGCTCCGGATGGTTTGAGGTCGGTTCATGTCAAACTTGAGCGGTACGAAAACCATCCGCTCGCGGTTCCAGGCCACCAGGGGGCGCTCCACGATGCGGTACATCACATAGGGGTTGCGCTCGGGGATAAAAACCCGGCTGGGCGCAGCCACAATGGGCCCGACCATGGTGTTGTCCTGGGCTTTGAGGTAGGGGTCGGCAAAAAAAGTGCCGTTGATGCCCGCGACCGCCCCAGCCTGAACTACAAAATCACGCACACTCTCCCGGTAGGGCGAGAGCCGGCTCTCGGCCCGGCCGCCCCGAATCATGGCCCAGCGCACGCCCAGGTCGCGGCGATACTCCAGGCGCACCGGTGTCTCCTTCAAACGGCGCTCCACCAGGCCGATGCGTCCCTGGGGCCGGTCCTGCGGGTTGAGTGTGTACCAGGCCCTGGGAATCTGGGTGTGGATGTATCGCCCGATGGCCAGCATATCGGGCGAGTCACCCGGCAAGCGCCAGTCGATGGTAAAGCCCATCGCATAGCCGGCCTCTTTAGCCAGCTTGATGGTCATCGCATCGGCCTTGCCCTCGGGATAGGCAACATAGGCGATTGGGCGGCCCAGTTGCCGCTCGAGGGCCCACTTCGACTCCAAAAGCTCACGGCGTTGCTCGGCCTGCGAGAGCTGGGTCAGGTCGCGGTGCGAAGCCGTGTGCGAACCAATCGTCACCAAACCTTCCCGGTCCAGCTTGCGCAGGGTATCCCAGCTCATGCGGGCCCTGGCTCCGCCTCGCCCCACGAAGTGGGTATGGACAAACATGGCAGCAGGGATTCTTTCGCGCTTGAGGATGGGGTAGATGTAATCGTAAAAGCCCTGGTGGTTGTCATCGAAGGTCAGGGCTACGGGGTTTTTGGGGAGAGGCGCGTTCTGGGTCAGGTGGCGGCGCAGTTGCTCGAGGGAGATGAAATGAGCTCCCCTGGCCTTCAGCCAGCCTATCTGCTGCTCAAACTCCTGCGGGGTCACGTCCCACCAGACACTCTCTGGGGTGCGGCGGGGAAACACGTCGTGATAGTTCAGTACAATGGCCTCTCCCGAGGCTTTGGGGTTGAGGGGGCGGTAGGCAGCCTCCAGCAGTTGCATTTTCAATCGTCTGGTCGCAGTGTCCAGTTGAACTTTTTGAGGGCGAAATTTACGCTCCAAAAGGGCCGCTAGAGGTTCAACCCGCACCTCGCGCAGCCTTGCAAAATCCTGGCCCGGTTGCAAAAACCTATGCCACTGCCAGGCCGACCAGCCCATCCCACCCAACAAACCCAGCACACCCAATGCAAGCAAAAATCGTCTCATAAAACCCAGCTACACTCCAAACCAAGTACAGTCTGCCACAAGCCTTTGCACAGGCTGTACAAATAGGCTGTGCGATTGTTTTACCTCATTCTGGTCAGCAGAGCGTGACCCGTCGGGCAACCAGCCGCGGGCTGGGTCGAATTTATCGTGCCGCTTCTGCTTTGCGCTGGGCCTCTTCCAGGGCCTGGCGAGCCGGCACACTGCCCTTGAGTGCTTTTTCCAGGGCCTCCTCGAGGAAGTTGCGCCACACTGCAAATTGCGGCACGCGCGGGCGCGGCTGGGCCACCGCCACCTGCTCGAAAGCTACCCGGCGGTAGGGGTTCTCGCGGTAGAAGGCCTCCAGCAGGGGCGTGGCCGACTTACGCAGCGGTACGTAGTAGCTGGCTTCCACCCAGGTTTTGATGTTCTGGGGCTCCATCAGGAAGCGCCAGAACTCGAAGGCCCCCCGCTGCTGCTCAGGGCTGGCCCCCCGCAGCACCACCAGTTGCGCCCCGCCCAGAGGCACCCTGCCATTCGGCTCGCGCGGGATCGGCGCCACCCCCAGTTTGAAGGCAAAAGAGGCGTTTTCGGCTGCTGGCCAGTTGGCAATCGAGGCAAAGACCATCATGCCCTTGGTACGGATGAAGTCGGTCTGGGCGAAGAAGCTCTCCGAAAGGTTGCGCACACTGGTACTGCCTTCGCGCCCCAGGCGTTGCAGGTACTCGAGGGCCTCCACCACCTCGCGCGAGGTAAAGTTGGGCCGGCCATCGGCGGTAACCAGATTGCCACCCCTGCTGGTGACCTGGGCTTCGAAGGTCCACGACTCCGTCAGCGCAATAAAGCCCTTAGAGGTGCGGCTGGTGAGGCCCCTGGCAGCCTGCTCAAACTCCCGCCAGTTGGTGGGAACCTTTAGCCCCCTGGCCCGCAACTGGTTCTCGTTGAAAAAGAGCACCGGGGTCGAGGTATTGAAGGGCAGGCCATAGCGACGGTTGTTAATCAGGCCATAGTCCCAGGCCGCCTCGAACAGATCATCGGTAAAGGCCTTGGGCAAGGCATTCGCCAGTTCGTCCAGAGGCAGCACCACCCCTTCGGCCACCAGGCGCGGGAAAAACAGAATCTCGGCCTGAAATAGTACCGGTGCACCCCCCGCCCGCAGGGCAGCTAAAAGCCGGGTCTCCCCCTCGCGGTAGTCGCCAATCAGGCGCGGCGTCACCCGGTAGTTACGCTGTGAGGCATTAAAGGCATTGGCGAACTGCGCAATCACCCGCTCAGCGGGGCCATCCATGCTGTGCCAGAACGAGATTTCAGTCTGTGCCGAGGCCAGTCCAGTCAGCAAAACCAAAGACGCAAGCAGGCGCTTCACACGTTCCTCCTGTGAGTAGCTCTATTCTACGTGTAAAAAGAAAACCATTCAGCCATCAGCGGCAGGTCAGGAACTTGCAAGGAAAACCAGAAGTCGCACAAACTTAATATAAAGCCGAAAACCCCGGCTTCCACCGGGGTCAACCTGCCAATGCACTCAGCGTCGCTCGACGCTGTTGGCCCGGCGCTGGGCCTCTTCCAACACCTGACGGGGGTTGGCGTTGCCCTTGAGAGCCCTCTCGAGGGCATCCTCCAAAAAGCTGTACCAGACTGTAAACTCAGGGTCTTGCAGCCAGACATCCGCGTGCTCCACCTGACTAAAGGCCACCCGGCGGCGGGGATCCTCGCGGTAGAAGTCTTCCAGCAAAGGCTGGGCCGCACGGCGCATAGGCATGTAGTAAGTTGCCCGAACCCACTTGGCGATGTTGGCTGGTTCCATCAAGTAGCGCCAGAAAGCAACCACCCCTCGGGACTGTTGCTCGCTGGCCCCTCGTAGCACCACCAGCGTACCTCCGGCCAGCGGCACTTTGCCGCCCTCCGAACGCGGCACCGCAGCCACGCCCAATTTGAAGGGAATGGGCGCACGGTTTTCGATGAGGGGCCACATGGTGATAGGGGCAATGCCCATGAAGGTCTTGGTGCGCAAAAAGTCGGCTACCGAGAACTGGGCCTCGGCGATGTTGCGGCTCTGGGCAATGTTTCTGCGCACCAGGTCTTGCAGGTACTGAAGGCTCTCCACTGCCTTGGCGTTGGTGAAGTCGGGTCGGCCCTGCGCATTGACAATGGCCCCACCCCGGCTCATCACCAGTACATTGAAACTGTAAATGTCGCTGGAAACCGTGTACCCTTTGGCAGCGCGGGTGGTCAGGCGCTGGGCTGCGGTGGCCACATCCTCCCAGGTACGCGGGGCTCCTAAACCACGCGAGCTAAACTGATCCGCGTTGTAGAAAAACACCGGGATGGACAGGCCGATCGGAAGGCCATAGGTACGGCCCCGCAACCTGCCGGTCTCCAAAAAACTGGGATAGAAATCACCTGGCAAACTGCCGAGATACTCGTCCAGGGGCAAGGCTACATTGTCCTGCACCATCCGGCCCAAAAAAGAAATCTCGGCATGGAAAAGCGCAGGTGCACCGCCTGAGCGCAATGCCGCCAGCAACTTGAGACCCCCCTCGCGGTAATCGCCCACGAAGCTGGGCACGATGCGGTACTCCCGCTGCGAGGCATTGAAATCTCGGATCATACCTTCCAGCACTTCCTGACCCGGAGGCCCGGCGGTGTGCCAGAAAGGGATATCTACAGGACGCTGGGCCAGGGCTAACCCCAGCCCAACCACAGCAAACATCAACAGGCGCATGGATTCAATCATCCTCCACAGTTTGCGTCTGCAAACCCTTTCCAGTTTGCCACACCCTGTATGAGAAAAAAGTTTGGTGAGCTCAAGCCGGCAAAGGGCATCCACAACCCAGGAACGATTCAGCCTTTGAGACCTTCTTCAAATGTTTCAACAATCCGCCGCTCGTAAAGCAGATAGATGATAATGAGGGGCAGGGTCGCGGCCAAGGCTGCCGCCGAAAGCGGCCCCCAGTCGGCGGGGTTCTGGCGCTGCAAATCGGTAATCCAGGTCTGCACCGTCTTGAGTTCCTTGCTGCCTGCCACGATGCGCGGATAAAGCACCAGGTTCCAGTGGGCGGCAAAGGCCAGCACCCCAGCGGCAATCAGCTGTGGGCGCAGTAGCGGCAGCAAAATACGCGTTAGCAAGACCCGATGCCCAGCCCCGTCGAGGCGGGCCGCTTCCAGCAGTTCTTCAGGCACAGTGCGCATCCCCTGGAAAAGCAGGAAGACGATGAAGGGGCTGGCGGCGAAGGGCAGGACCAGGGCCCAGAGGGTATCCAGGAGTCGCAGGTTGACCAGAAGGCCGTACAGCGGCACCAGCAAAAGCTCTACCGGAATAGCCAGCAGCACCAGAAAAAAGGGCAGAATCCGGGCCCCTTCCTTGATGGCGTAGGCCGCCAGGAAGCCGGTCGTGAGCTGTAGCAAGGTTACGCTGCCCGTGAGTAGCACCGAGAACAAAAGCCGGCCCCAGAAACCTTCCCAGAAACCGCCCCGGCTCAGCACCTCGAAGTTGGCCAGACTAAAGCCCAGCGAGCTGAAAATCTCGCCGCTAAAGACCACCTCAGGCGGGATGAAGGCCGCATAGGCCATCCAGATAAAGGGCAGGGCCACCAGCAGGGCCACCGTCCAGACCAAAAGATGCCCCAACCAGCGCATCAGCGTTCCTCCCGCAAAAGCCGGGCCTGGGCCAGGGCAAAGGCCAAAGTCAGGATGAGAATGACCACCGTGAGGGCAGCCGCGTAGCCCAGGCGGCCCACCTCAAAGCCGGTCTTGTAGAGGTAGTAGCCCAGCACCTCGGTGCCCCCGAAAGGCCCCCCCCGGGTAAGCAGAAAAACCGCAGTATAGCCCTGCAGGGTAAGCACGGTACCGATCACCACCAGAAAGGTGATAGCCGGACGCAGCAAGGGCAGGGTGATGTAGCGGAAGGCCTGGGCCGGGGTGGCCCCATCCACCGCGGCGGCCTCGAGCAGGGTTCGGGGAATGGCCTTGAGCCGGGCCGAGACCACCAGCACCCCATAGCCAATATGCCGCCAAATGGTAAAGAGCATGATCAAAATTAGGGCCCAGAAGGGATTCTGATCCCAGCGGGGCACTGCAAACACCGAAGCCAGTGCGCCGTACTCGGGGGAAAACAGGGTGTACCAGGCCACCGCAGCCCCACCCAGCGTCACCAGGCCCGGCAAGAAGAGCAGGGCCTTGATGGGGCGCTCGTAGGGCTGGCCGTCCAGGGCCAGCGCCAGCAAAATAGAGAGAATAACGAAGGGCACCAGGGTCATCACCCCAAAGATTAGGGTGATGCGCAGGCTGCTGTAGAAATCGGGGTCGCGCAGAATCTTCTGGTAGTTCTCGAGGCCAATGACCTTGGGATCCGACAACCCCGACCAGTCCCAGGTCGAGAAACGCAGCACATCCAAAAAGGGGTACAGCAAAAACAGCCCCAGCAGCGCCACTGCTGGGAGCGCGAACCAGTGCGCATTATTCCGACCCATGCCCCGTCCTTGCTGGCTTGCCAAAGCCAAACAGCATCAGGGTACTATACCAGATGCCTGCAGATGTGTTTGAGACACGGTTTTTGAACCAGGCTCAACAAGCCTGCTTGCGAAGGCGGCGGATTATCAGGGTGGGCTGCCCTGGGATTTCTGGCCTACAACGGTGGGGTAAATCGCCCATCAATCGCGGTCCAGCCCCCATCCACAAACAGAATGGTGCCGGTAATGTACGAAGCCGCCGGCGAGGCCAGGAAAGCCACTGCGGCCCCCACCTCCTCTGGCTTACCCCAGCGCCTCAGGATGTTGCGCTCGGCGTAGGCGTTGTACCAGTCGGGCTTGCTCTTGATGGGAGCGGTCAAGGGGGTGTCAATTACGCCGGGGCCAATCGCATTGGCCCGCACCCCTCTGGGCCCTAGCTCAACGGCCAGGCCCCGAATAAGTTGTACCGTTCCGGCCTTGGTCATGGCATAGACCGACTGCCCCGGTTCCACCACCAGCGAGCGGATGGAGGAAAAAGCAATCAGTGAGCCCGAACCCTGCTCGGCCATGGCCCGCCCTGCTTCGGTGAGCACATGGAAAGTGCCCTTGAGGTTGACGTTCACCACCCGGTCAAATTCCTCGCCAGTGTAGTTCAGAATGGGCTTGCGCACGTTGATGCTGGGGGTTGTCACGGCCACATCGAGTCGCCCGTGGCGCTTCAAAATCCCTTTGATAAGCCCGACCACCCCCTCAGCATCGGTGATGTTAACCTCATCAGCTTCGGCTTTTCCACCGTTGGCTTCAATTTTACCGGCTGTCTCGGCGGCGAGTTCGGCCTTCATGTCCGCTACCACCACCGTCGCTCCTTGGGCGGCCAGAGCCTCGCAGGAGGCTTGCCCAATCCCCGAACCTCCACCCACCACCAGCGCCACTTTGCCGTCGAGTCGAAACATATCTGCGTAGTTCATGGATACCTCTGTTGTCTGTTGCCGGTAGCGAATAGCTTTTTCGAGCCATTGGCATTCGGCTATTGGCTTCTTTTTCTCGGATCGAGATAATCCCGCAACCCATCACCCAGCAAGTTGAAACCCAGCACCGCCAGACCGATGGCCAGGCCGGGGAAAATGACCGGATAAGGCGTAAGCTCCTGATAGCTCTGGGCCTCCCGCAGCATCCGTCCCCAACTGGGATTGGGGGGCTGTGTACCCAGACCCAGATACGAGAGTGCAGCCTCGGCCAGGATTGCAACGGCAAAAGCCAGGCTGGCCTGCACCACCAATGGCCCGATAATGTTGGGAAAAATGTGCCGTAGCATGATGCGCCCGTTGCCCATACCCAGTGCTTTTGCCGCTTCAATGTAGGGCAGGGCCTTAACTGAAAGCACACTGGCTCTTGCCACACGGGCAAAAGCCGGAACTGCTGCCAGACCAATGGCTGCCATCGAGGTGGTCACGCCGGGATTGAAGATGGCGGCAAAAAGCAGCGCAATCAGCAGGGCTGGGAGGGCATAGAGGGTTTCCAGCAGCACCGACAAAGTTTGATCGAGCCAACCGCCCAGATACCCCGCCAGTACCCCCAGAAAAAGCCCTACCGAGAGCCCAATACCAACCGCAATCAGCCCTACATAAAGCGCGTTCTGAGCGCCCGCCAGCACCCGGGCCAGGGTATCGCGCCCCAAAATATCGGTGCCCAGAGGGTGCCCTTCGGTCAAAATGGGGGCCAGGCGGATGGGCGTGGTGGCGTTGGGATTGGTTGGGTTCAGCGCACTCGCTACCACCATGAGCAAAATCAGCAAAATCAAGAAAGCGCCCACCTTGAGTGAAACAGGCAGTTGAGCCCACCAGGAGCGCCCTTTCGTAGACCCCTTAGGCTTAGCAACCAGGCTACGCATAGCTCACCCTCGGATCAAGCAAGCCGTATAGCAAGTCCACCAGCAGGTTCATCAAGACGATAAAGGCTGCAATCACCAGCACCACGCCCTGAACCAGGGGGTAGTCGCGGGCGCTGATGGCGGTGAGCGAGAGTGAGCCCAGACCGGGGATGCCAAAAACCGTTTCGACCACCACCGTTGCGATCAGGAGCTGGGCGAACTCGAGGCCCAGCACCGTGACCACCGGCAGCGAGGCATTGCGCAAAGCATGCTTGTACACCACCATTCGCTCCGACAAGCCCTTGGAACGGGCGGTACGCACGTAGTCCTGCGACAGAACCTCGAGCACGCTCCCGCGCACCAGCCGCACCAGAAACGATGCGCTGGCCAGCCCCACCGTCAGCACCGGCAACACCAGGGCGGCCAGGGCCCGCTCGGGGTTTTCCCAACCACCAATGGGAAAACTGGTGGGCAGAGGCAGCTTGAGCCAGACGATGAAAATGTATATGAACATGAGTCCGACCCAGAACGAAGGCAGCACAATCCCCACCAGTGAGGCCATCGAAACCCCCAGGTCCACCCCGCTTCCCGCCCTGCGGGCTGCCAGAATTCCCAGCGGCACGGCAATCAGGGTTGCCAGCAACAACGAGGCCACCACGATCGGCAAGGTGATGCCCAGGCGCGCAACGATCAGTTGCGAGATAGAGGTTTCGTAGCGGATGGACTGTCCCAGGTCGCCCCGGAGTACCCCTCCCAGCCAGTTCAAGTAGCGCTCGAAGGGCGGCTTGTCTAGCCCCAAACGGGCCTCGAGGGCCTCGAGGTCGGCAGGCGTGGCATCAATACCCAGGATGGCCTGGGCCGGATTGCCAGGAATGAGCAACAAGGCCCCAAACACCAGCAGGGTTGCCAGCCACAAGGTGACTAGAGCAAAACCAAGGCGACGAACAGTATATGTAAACATAGTCAAGGCTAGAGGGCCGAGGGCCCAAAGCAAGTAGCGCCCCGGACACTCGACCCTCGGCGAGATGAGCGAGCTACTGCCGCACCCACACCTCGGCCACGCTGATAGCGGGGGTCAAGAAACCATCTGGCCAGTTCTGGATGCGGGCACGGTACGCCCCCAGTGCTGGCAAGCTCATCGTCCAGACCCCTGCCGCATCCTCGGCCAGAAGGCGCTGGGCCGCGGCCAGGGCCTCACAAGCCCGGGTCTGGTTGGGCGCCCGCAGGTACTGGATGAAAAGCTGCTGGAAGCGGGGGCTGTTGTAGCGCCAGTAGTAGCGAGGGTTGGCATAGTTGCCGATGTCGTTGGCCTCCACATGCCCGATGATGGTCATGGCGTAATCGGCCTGGGTGAAGACCCGTTGAATCCAGGTATTGAAATCGGTGACCTGGATGGTCACTTGCAGCGGCCCAAGCTTGTTGAGCTGCGCCACCATGGCCTCGCCGATACGGCGCTCGTAGGGAAACTCAGCGGCCAGGTTGAAGGTAAAGCGCAGAGGGTTCTGGTTGGTGAAGCCAGCCTCGGCCAAAAGACGGCGGGCCTCGTCGGGGTTGTAGGCATTAAAGTTGGACAGATCCACATAGCAGGCTTCGCCCGGCGAGCGCATGGAGCCAATCTTGGTGCCGTAGCCCAGCATGGCCCCCTGAATCAGCTCGTCCTTGTTGGTGGCCAGGGTAATGGCCCGGCGTACCCGCACATCGTTGAAGGGCGGGCGGCTGTTGTTGAAACCGGCTACAGCCTCGGCAGTGGCAGAGCCCGAGAACACCTTGAAGTTACTATCGCGCGAGAGCACCACTGCGTTCTCGGGCAACAGGCTATAGGCGATCACATCCAGGTCGCCGGCCCGCAGGCCTGCGAGCTGGGCATCTCCATCGCCCAGGAAGCGGAAGTTAACCCGATCCAGGTAGGGCAAACCCTGCACATAGTAGTTGGGGTTGCGCTCCAAACGCACCGCTACCCCCCGCTCCCACCCAGCAAAACGGAAGGGGCCGGTGCCGATGGGCTGGGTACGCTGCTCGGTTAGGGGGCGCTGGCTCGGGCCAATCAGGGACTCGGGCCGCGAAAGGATGAAGAGGAAGTCGTTGTTGGGCTGGCGCAGGCTAAAGACGACCGTGGAGGGATTGGGCGCAGTGATGCTGGCGATGTCGCGGTAGAGGTCAGGGCGCAGGTGGCCCGAAGCCCGGGTATCGGGGTTGCGGGCCCGGTTGAACTTGGCCAGCACATCCTGGGCTGTGAAGTCGGAGCCGTCGTGAAACTTCACTCCCTGGCGCAGGGTGAAGGTATAGGTCAGGCCCGAGTTGGAGACCACCCAGCGCGAGGCCAGCGAGGGCACAATCTCGCCCTTGGGATTGCGCTTGACCAGCCCTTGCAGCACGTTGTCGTAAACCACCCGCGAGATATCGGCACCCGCTACCTGGGTGGGATCCCAGGCCGCCGGCTCGGTCTGGATGGCGATGGTAATCGCACCACCCCGTTGCTGGGCCAGTGCCAGGCCCAGGCCGAGCCCCAAGAGTGCCAGCAGTCCAACCACGTATTTCTTCATTACGCTGCCTCCTTGACGCTGAGCCTGCTGAAAAAGGACGCTACGAACAACCACCCTGCGCTGGGAAAATCGGAGCGAGAGCCCGTCTCCAGCAACCTGACTCAGCTTTGCTAACAATCTATCGTGATTGTCAGATTTTAGCTAGCTGAGCATCAGAACACAGGTGGCCGCGTAGAGCCTGGCGGCTGCGGCCAGTTCTTCGATTTCGAGGTACTCGTCGGCCTGGTGCGGGATGGTCTTGCCCCCTGGCCCTATCGTCACGATGGGCAAACCGGCCCAGGCCCACAAAAAAGTGCCGTCGGTGGCCCCTGGCACGCCACCGTAGTGTATGGGCATCTCCAGTAGCCTCAGGCCCTGCTCCACCGCTTGCACCAGGGCCGTCTCGCGCGAGGTCTCGGTCGCAGGCCGGTCTTCGAAAACCTCCAGGGTAGCGCTCACCCCGGCCTCGAGGCTTTCTTCCAGAACCTGCCGCAATCGGGCCTCTACAGCCCGGTGATCCTGGCCGGGATTGGTGCGGATATCCAGCCCAACCTTCACCTGATCGGGAATCACATTGAACTGCCCTTCCCCCGCCCCAGCCTGGAAAACAGTGGGGGTTATCCAGGGTTTGCCTAAATGGGGATGAACACTTTCAGCCTGCAATAGGGCTTGCAGCTTACCGAGTTCAACTGTAAACCTGGCAGCAGAAGGAATCGGGTTGGCCCCGGCGTAGGGCATGGCCCCATGGGCCATTTTCCCCCGAAAACGCACCCAGACCCGCATGGCTCCCTTTTGCCACAAGCACACCTGGTTCTCTTCCGGCTCGCAGATGATGGCCCCAGCGAAGCCTTCGGCATAGCCGGCCTGGACGAAGGCCTTTATGCCAATCATCAGGCCCTCTTCGTCGCAGGGAATGCACAACCGCAAGGTTTTGCGGGGCTCGCCCAGTACCTGCCGCACAGCCTGCGCCGCCACGATGGCTGCAGCCAGCCCACCCTTCATGTCGCAGGCCCCGCGCCCGTAGATTTTGCCCTCCACAATCCGGGCCTCGTAGGGGGGCACTGTCCACTGGTCTGGATTGCCGTGCGTCACCACATCGGTATGGCCCTCCAGAATCAGCCCGCCGGAGCCCTGCCCCAGGTCGGCAATCAGGTTGGGGCGGCCCGGTGCTACCTCTTGCACGGTGGTGGCAAAACCGCGGGCACGCAAATAGGGCTCGAGAAAATCCACCACCGGCGCTTCCCCCGGCCCAGGGAAATAGCTGGGGATGCGCACCAGTTCCTGGGTCAGGCGAACCAGCTCATCGGTGTCTACGGCCTCGGCCGCTTGGAGGGCAAGGTGGGTTTTGTTCATGTTTCTTCCTGAAAGAGTAAGGTCTTAGCGCCTATTGTTCGTACAGATCGCGGTAGGACACCAGCCCTCCCACCGAGTAAGCATGCAGCACGCCATGCACCAGGGCTCGAGCAAATACATCGGCGGCCACCGCACCCAAGCGGCTGAGTTCGGCTGGGCCTTCAATATCCACTTCACCGGTAGAAAGGCAAAAGATCACGTCTCCATCGAACATGGTGTGGGCTGGGAACACCGCCCTGGCGATGCCGTCGTGGGCCATCTGGGCTACCTTTTGGGCCTGGGCCTTGGTCAGTCGGGCATTGGTCGCCACACAGCCGATCACCGTATTGCGAACAAAAGAAGTGCTGAAGATATCGGTGTAGTCGGGCGCTACCGGGAATCTGGGTGGATGCTTAAGTCTGAACTCGCCGTTTTGTTCCAGGAACCGGGCATAGATCTCCCCTGTTACCGGGTCGTGGGCCCGCCCGTGGGCATTGGCCGCCACGATGGCCCCCACCATCACCCCACCCGGCATGGCCAGGCTGGCGGTTCCGGTTCCCCCTTTCAGGCCGCCATTTCGGGCTCCAGTGCCCACCCCTACCACGCCTTGCTCGACCGGGCCGCTCTTCAGGTTCTGGGCCGCCCGGTAACCGTAGTCGGCGCTGGGGCGCACGGCAGAGCTGCCCACCAGCAGGTCGAAAATCACTGCGGCGGGCACGATGGGAACCAGGGCCTGGGTGGTCTGGTCGCCCACCGGGTAGCCTTTTCCGTGTTCCTCGAGCCAGCGCATGACCCCGGTAGCAGCCTCGAGGCCATAGGCACTCCCACCCGAAAGCACAATGGCCTGCACCTTCTCGACCAGATTAACCGGGTTCAGCAGGTCGGTCTCGCGGGTACCCGGCGCACTGCCGCGCACATCCACCCCCGCCACCGCTCCGTTCTCGGGAAAGATCACGGTGACTCCGGTGAGGTGCTCGAGGTCGGTATAGTGGCCTATCTGGATACCAGGAACATCGGTGATTGAGTTAAGAGGGCCAGGTTGCATGAACGCTCACAGCATAACAAAATCCCGCCCAGAGGTCTGGGCGGGCCTAAGCAACCGATGTCAAGCGGTCTTGGGCTTTTGCACGAAGCGCAGCACAAAGTAAACGACCGCTGCCACGATCAACACTGGAACCAGCACCCGCAGGAGCGCCCAAACGAAGCCGGCCAGTCCCTTCAGGATGGCGCCCAGAAAAGTAAAGAGCCAGCCCCCCACCCACAGCACCACCAGCACCGCCACGGCAATCAAGAGGCCCAACACCACCCACTCGAGGATATCCTGCAACGAACGCTCGTTCATGGAATTCAGGATAGCACAACGCTCTGAGAGTTCATCCTTCTTTTGGAGGAGCTGCTTGCACTCAAGAGCAGCCTTTCAAACACGCCTCTGACTCTCTGGCAGATGGCGAACCCAGCCGACGGTTCTTGCAACCGCTCCAATCAGTTCCCGCCCTACACCCAGTTCACTGCACACTCCCTTACCATGTAGGTAGTGGAACGTTATCGCCTTAGCGAAGGACTGGTCGTAGGGCGCAGACCACTCCCGGCAGGGGATGTGATCCTCTCGTTTGTCGGGCCGGAAGGGGCCGCACAAGCCATTGCCCGCAAAGCCCTGCGGCCCACTGGGCGCAGCGGCAGGCTTTCGCTGTTTCATCACCTCAAATACCAGGTCTACCAGAAGCCCGGCAACGATCTGCCCACCCTCACCCAGGTTGAGCTGGTTGGACGGCTCGAGGGCCTCGAGGCCCCCGACCGCTTTCCTTCCGCCAGTTTTCTGGCCGAACTGGCCTTTCGCATCGCTTCACCGGAAGTAGCCGGTAAAATCTGGCCTTTGCTTACTTCGGGCCTCAAAGGTGTTGCCAAACACCCCAACCCCCGTATTGCCCTGCTCTGGGCAGGCTGGCGGGTGCTCAAGGCCGCCGGTCTGGCCCCCAATCTCGGCCGTGAGGCGCTGTATTTGCTGGATGGCGACCGGGTGGAGCGCGGGGGGGTGTACCTGGGTCTGGACGGGCTGGAGGCCCTGGCAGCCATCCTGCATCTACCCGGCAGTGAGGCCATCGCAGTGCTGGAAGAGGGAGCAGCGCTGGATCGCTTACAGCGGGCCCTGCTGGCTCATGTGCGCTATGCCGTGGGAGATCTGGGTTCTGCTCGGCTTCTGGCTCCTTTTCATGCATGAAGGTGAAAATGTTTCAGTGGATGTGGGCCTCTATCCTGGCGGGTTTGCTGGTGGTTTCCCTGCAGCCCAAACCTGCGCTGCCCAGCGGCCAGAGCATCCAGGTGCTACTCTCCTACCGGGTGGGGGCGGGTTCATTCGAGGCACAGTACCTCTTCCCTGGCCTGCTGCTGGCTCCCCAGGGAGGCAGGGTGCAGGTTTTGAGCGGCCCCAGCCGAAACGACCTTTGGCCTGTTGTTACAGTACCCGCCGAGCAGACCCTGGCCTTCGACCTTCAAAACAGCAGCCTGGTCGTTACCTCTGGAGGGACATCGTGGGCTCTCGAGGCCTTCGTGCAACTCAGGTCGGCTGAGCCAGGCACACCGGTGCTGTTTCGCTTGCTGTCCACCCCCCGAACCAACCCGCCCGAGTACCCCGGTGAGTTGTGGCTGCAGAAGCAGGGCAACGGTCTACTGGTAATCAACAAAGTAGATTTTCAGGATTACCTCAAGCGAGTGCTGCCCAGCGAGATGCCCACCCATTTCCATCCAGAAGCCCTCAAAGCCCAGGCCGTAGCAGCCCGAACCTACGCCTATGCCAGGCAGCAGACCCAGAGCTTCTGGAAACAGTTTGGCGCCGATGTGGACGACTCGGTAAGCGAGCAGGTCTACAATCCAAGCACCCACCCCACCACCGACCGGGCGGTAGAGGCAACCCACAACCAGATTCTGACCTTTCAGGGAGCCCCCATCCAGAGCTTTTTCTTTTCCACCAGCCCGGGCGCCACGGTAAGCATCGAGGAGGTCTGGATGGATCGGCCCGCAACGCCCTATTTGCAAGGACGTTCCCAGACCAATTCCATGACCGTCTCGATTGGCAACGAGGCCGAAGCGCTGAGTTTTTTTCAAAGCTGGGAACCGGAAGGCTTTTTCGATGCCAGCTCACCCTTCTGGCGCTGGAAACTGAGCCTGAGCCGCGAGGAGCTAGAAGCCCTGCTGAGCCGCACCCTGCCCGAAAGGGCCCGTGTATCATCTCAGTTTGTCGAGACCCCCGAAGGCCCCCTCTCCCCGGATGCGCCGGGGTTTGTACTGGGAACCCTGCAACACATCCGTGCGCTCAAGCGAACCTCGAGCGGTTACGTGACCGGCCTGGAAATACAAACCTCTACCGGTCGTTTTGTGGTACGGCGTGAGTCGAACATCCGCAACTTGCTGCGCCCCAATAAAGCCTTTACCGGCGGGGGTGATGTGGTGCTGGAGCGCTGGCAGGGCGGGCCCCGCCTGAATTTCCCGGCCCTGCCCAGCGCAGCTTTTGCCATGCAAGAAGAACGTGATACCCAGGGCAAGCTTCGGCGCATTACCTTTTGGGGTGGCGGCTTTGGGCACGGGGTCGGGATGAGCCAGTACGGGGCCCAGGAGTTGGCCCGCCGAGGCTGGAACTACCAGCAAATCTTGGGGCATTTCTACCCCGGAACCACCGTTGTCCCCATGCCCCTACCCCGCTAGAAAGGAAAGGGGCTATCAGACCAGACTGAGTTACGCTGCCCTTCGGGAAAAATTGCCCGACAGAGGTCATCCAAGTACCACAGGGTGATAGCGCCTCCTCAAACCAGATTCGGTTAGTTCGGCACCGTATGGTGGCTCAGCCTCGCCTACGCCGCACCATGGCGTGGCGCAAGGGCGACCGGCCAACAGGATACGCTTTCTTCGCCGAGGCGCTATTTTCGCCGACCGGAGGGATATGCTTGCTTCGCCGAGATGCTTGTTACGCCGACCGAAGGGAGACGCTTTCTTCGCCGACCGAAGGGAGGGGTGCGTAGCGAGACGCTTGTTTCGCCGACTGAAAGGAGGGGTGGGGTGGGGTGTGCTCTGGTATTCAGATTGCGCCCCACACGGCCTAAGCCAGCCTCTTTAAATCTCTGGATCGAAAGTCCATCTATTTGAATCCCGTATTGCTCTCGGCAGTGGACGGATTTTTTTCGAAAACCGCCCTCAGGGTGCAAAAACCCCCACTCGACTGTGGGGGATCGGAGAACCGACCTTCCTTAAGTGGCTTTTCCAGTAAATGGCGTGGTTTCCGCCTTTGTCCCAAACAGCACCCCCAGTCGGGGCAGCACAAGGTAGTCAAGCCCTATGTAGCCTGCTGTACGCCAGGCCAGAACCAGCCAGGTAGCCACAATAAACATCCAGGGGTTAGCGCTTACGGTACCGGCTAGCAAAAAGGCTGCGTTCAAGAAACCACCGAAAAAGGCAGCCAATCCGGTGAACAGCCCCAGCATCAAAGCAATCCCTACCAGGATTTCCCCAAACGTGACCAGGTAGCTGAAAAGGCTGGCATTGGGCAAAACCATGTTCTGCAAAAACCAAGCATACCAGCCGGTCACATCGGGATGGTCGCCGCCGGTTTTGGTAAGGGCTCGCTCGACAAAACCGGTCACTGCGACGCCCGACTTGGCCCCTACCCAAACCCCGGCTGGGTTGGTCAGCTTGGCCCAGCCCGCTTCGAACCAGTACCAGCCCAGGTAAAGCCGTAAAACCAGCCATAGGGGCGACAGGCGCGTGTCTGCAAACAAGAATCGTGCGATGGAGGGCTCAGGAATTACCTTTCCTGCATAGACTTGACGGTTCGTCATTTTCTCCTCCTTACTTCGAAGTTTAAAGTACCAGCACCTCGGAGCAGGTCACAGGGTTGTTTGTCCTTATGGTCTCCCCTTTTCCCATGCCACTAAATTCGTACTCTTACAAATATCTGACGAAAAAACAGTCTGCTGCTTCAAATGCGTTATATAATTACATTTATGGCACAGCCCAGACCCAAGCATGCCTGGATGCGCGAAACCTACCAAAAGTCGCTGGCCAAGATGCCCGAGCGCAAGGTCGCCCACAAGACCCTCTCGGACATTGCCCCAGAGCCGCTTTACACCCCCGAAGACCTGAAGGATTTCAACTACCACGAAAAGCTGGGCCACCCGGGTGAGTACCCCTACACCCGCGGCGTGTACGGCTCAATGTACCGCAGCCGCCTGTGGACCATGCGGATGTTTGCGGGCTTCGGCACCGCCGAGCAGACCAACGAGCGCTTCAAAAAGCTCCTGGCTGCCGGGCAGAGCGGGCTTTCGACGGCCTTCGACCTACCCACCCTGATGGGCTACGACTCCGACCACCCCCTCTCCAGAGGTGAGGTGGGCAAGTGTGGGGTAGCAGTGAGCAGCCTGGCCGACATGGAGATTCTGTTTGACGGGATCAACCTGGAAGAAGTCACTACCTCCATGACCATCAACTCGCCCGCCAACGCCATCTGGGCTATGTATCTGGCAGCGGCCAAGAAGAAGGGCTACGACTGGAATAAACTGGGCGGCACCATCCAGAACGACATCCTCAAAGAGTTCATCGCCCAGAAAGAGTTTATCTTCCCGCCCGAACCCTCTACCCAACTGGTGATTGACACTTTCGAGTGGGGGCCTCGCAACGTACCCAGGTGGAACTTTATCTCGGTCTCGGGCTACCACATCCGCGAGGCGGGCTCGACCGCGGTGCAGGAACTGGCTTATACCCTGGCCGACGGCTTCGAGTATGTGGAGTGGGCGCTCAAGCGCGGGCTGGACATTGACGAGTTTGCCCCCCGCATCAGCTTCTTCTTCAATGCCCATAACGACTTCTTCGAGGAAATCTGTAAGTTCCGGGCGGCTCGGCGCATCTGGGCCAAGGAAATGCGCCATCGTTACGGCGCAAAGAAAGAACAGAGCTGGATGCTGCGCACCCACGCCCAGACCGCTGGGGTCTCCCTCACTGCGCAGCAGCCGCTCATCAACATTTCGCGCGTAGCAATCCAGGCCCTGGCCGCCGTGCTGGGTGGCACCAACAGCCTGCACACCGATGCCCACGACGAAGCCCTGGCCCTGCCCACCGAAGAGAGCGCCAAGATCGCCCTGCGTACCCAGCAGATCATCGCCTACGAGACCGGCGTAACCCATACCGCCGACCCGCTGGCAGGCAGCTACTACGTGGAGTGGCTCACCGACCAGATGGAGGCCCAGGCCATGGCCATCATCGAGGAAATCCGGCGCATAGGTGGGGTGGTGCGCGCGATTGAAGAGGGCTACTTCCTGCGCGAAATTGCCGACGCTTCCTATCGCTTCCAGCAAGAAGTGGAACGCGGGGAGCGCATCATCGTGGGGGTGAATGCTTTCCAGGACGAAGGGCTGAACGTTCCCATCCAGCTGATTGACCCAGCAGTGGAGCAGGTACAAAACCAGCGGCTGGCCCAGGTACGGCGCGAGCGCGACCCCGAGGCGGTACGGCAGGCCCTGGCCAGTCTACGCCAGGCCGCCAAGGAAGGTCGCAACACCATGCCCTACTTTGTGGAGTGCGCGCTGGCCTACTGCACCCTGGGCGAGATGATGGACGAGCTACGCGCAGTCTACGGGGTGTATGAGGAACCCGTGCTGGTTTGAGCAAAGGCAAAGGCGGCAGTTTCGCGTGAGGGCTGGGACTGGCTCCGCCGATTGTGGTGGACGGTTAGACTTGGGCCATGTCCTTGTTCGTCTACCGCAAACCCAGGTTGCTGCTGCCGTATGCCCTGTATGTGCCCGGGGGGAAAGCCCCCAGGGGTGGCTGGCCTCTGATTTTGTTTCTGCACGGCTCCGGTGAGCGGGGCCGCGATGGCAAAAAGCAGTGCACGGTAGGGATTGGTTCTGCCATACAGGAAAAACCCGAGAACTGGCCTGCTGTGGTGCTGCTGCCCCAGTGCCCCAAGGAAGAGCAGTGGGTGGGCGAACCATTGGAGCAAGCCTACCAACTGCTGGCCGAAGTGGAGCGCACCTACCAAACCAACCCCCGCCGGGTCTATCTGACCGGCCTTTCTATGGGTGGCTATGGCAGTTGGAACCTGGGGTGCCTCTATCCCCAGCGCTTTGCTGCTATTGCACCTATCTGCGGAGCGGGCGACCCCTTCAGGGTCTGGCAGCGCTTGGGCCGCGTGCCCATCTGGAATTTCCACGGCGCTGCTGATGAGGTTGTGCCGGTGAGTTTTTCCAGGGCTCTGGCCGATGCCCTGGCCAAAGCAGGCAATCCCCATGCCCGCTTCACCGAGTACCCTACCGAAAGGCACGATGTGTGGAACCGGGTCTACCGCGAGGCCGAGTTCATCCGCTGGTTGTTTGCACAAAAGCAGACGACCAGATAGGGGATTGCCCCTCTGGTGCACTGGCAGCACCCGTCCTGAAAGGGATCGTCCTCTCTACAAGTGGCGAGCCCGGTTCGGCAATAGGCTCTCCAAGACGGCTGCACTCTTTCCAAGAACCGCTCTAAGCCGTTTGCAGGATAGGAATCTCCGAAATAAAGGTAATGGGCAGCTTGCTGGTGCCCTGATGAAAGGCCGCCAGCCGGGCCACCACATTGGCCCCTGCCCGTTTGGCCACCTTCTCCAGGGCCATCATGGTGCCCCCCGAGGAGACCACATCAAAGACCAGGGCCACGTTCTGACCCAGCAGTTTCTCGGCCATGCGGCTATCCAGCCAGAGGGTCTCGGTCACACCAAGGGTAAGGGACTCCACCTCCTGAATGATGGGGTCGGTCATGTAGGGACGTCGCTTGCGGCGCACCACCACATAGGGCTTGCCGCAAAGGGCGCTCATGGTGTGGGCCAGCACAATGGGGCTGGTCTCGAGGGTCAGCAGGTAATCGGTCTCGGGAGGCAGCTGCTTGACCAGGGCCTCTGCTGCGGCCTGTACCAGTTCTACGTCCCCCATCAACTCAACCAGGGGGATGTGTACGCCGGGCAAGGTTTCAACTACAGGCACGTGTCGGGTGATTTTTCCGATAGTGATAGGGTAAGTTTCCATAGGTCTCCCTTGTTGCACCAAGGACACAGCTTATTCGAACACCATGAGTATACGTGTGAATAGCCGTGCGCAGAGGTTATCTGAGCCCAGATACAGGCTCAGTCGGGCTTGAACAGAGGTAAATGCCCCAACGCAATCACATCTTCGCGGGGGGAACCCTCGGTAAAAACCGCCATGACAGCACCCACCACACCACCCACATCGGTAATGAGATCGGAAAGACCCTTCAAGGTGCTGCCGGTGGAAACTACGTCGTCTACAATGGCCACCTTTTTGCCCTTGAGCAATGGGACGTCGGTGCCATCCAACACCAGTAGCTGGGGTTTGCCCGTGGTGATGGAGATCACCGTGCGCGAAACCGGGTTTATCATGTAGGGTTTTTCGGTTTTGCGGGCCACCACATAGGGTTTGCCGGTCAGGCGCGAAAGCGCATGGGCCAGTGGCACGGCTTTGACCTCTGGCGTGACCAGGGTGTCGATCTCGGGGGGCATCTGCTTGGCCAGGGCTGCTGCCGCCTCTTCGACCACCTCGGTATCACCCAGCATGTTGAACAGAGCCACCGAGACTTCGGGGCCTACCTGAACCACCGGCAACTCACGATGAACTCCCGCAATGTCTACAGGATGCGTTTTCACGCCCATAGTCTATCGGGTTCTCCGAACCCCGGACAGAGGGCAGCTATGCCCTGCCGCCCCAGCTTCTCAGCACAGGGCCTTCAGGCTCGCCTCAGTCTGGGCTCGTATACTCAGGGCATGGTGCCTGCACGCATCGAAGGCATGGGGGTCGACCCCGGAAACGGTAACTTGATTGTGATGCTCAAGGCCGAGAACAACCTGTTTCTGCCTGTGGTCATCGGGGCTCTGGAAACGCAGAACATCATGGTGCATCTTTCTGGGGAGAAGCCACCTCGACCCCTGGGGCCGGATCTGTTTTACAACACCCTGGATCTGCTGGGCGTGAAGGTGCTGCGCCTGGAGATTGTGGAGCTGAAGGACGGCACTTTTTACGGGCGGCTGGTGCTCGAGCAGCGCGGCTTGGAGTACGAGATCGACTGCCGCCCCTCCGACGGCATGGCCCTGGCGATTCGGGCCAACGCCCCCATTCTGATTGCCGAGGATGTGCTCAAGGCAGCCGGCATCAACGAGTCGCAGATCAACCGCCAGGGTGAGACTCCCAAGGCATAGCCCGCGGTGGCGTCGGGTTTGTATGCGAAGAGTTTCCTGGTTACTGGTCTTCTGTCTTTTCCTGCATGCTTATGCCCAGCGGTTGGCCGTGATAGGGGATTGGGGTGCGGAAAGCCCACATCGCCCGCTCGTGGCCGAGGCCATGCGCACCCAACACCAACAACTCCCCCTCGAGGCCTTGCTCACCGTGGGCGATAACTTTTACCCCGCGGGAGAGCCCATCCTGCGCTACATCGCCGACCTGCCCCCGGTGCCTATCTACCCGGCTTTTGGCAACCACGACGGGCCAGCCCTGGGCAAGCAGCTCGAGCTATTCCAGGTCAGCAGGCCCTACTACACCGTGCGGCTGGGGAACCTCGAGGTCTTCGTGGTCTATTCGGAAGACTTTAGCCAGGCCCAGCGGCGCTGGCTGGAAGCGGCCCTAAAAGCCTCCCAGGCCCCCTGGAAAATCGTTGCCCTGCACCGCCCGCTCTATTCCTCAGGGCTGCACGGCGGTGCCCGCAGCCTGCGACAGGCCTTAGAACCCCTGCTTATCCGGCAGCGCGTGGCCCTGGTACTGGCCGGCCATGAGCACAGCTACGAGCGGCTCGAGGCTCACGGCATCGTCCACATCGTAACCGGTGGGGGCGGGGCATGGTTGCGCGGCTTCTTGAGGGCACAGCCCCAGAGCAAGGTACGGCTTGTAAGCCCCAACTACCTCATCCTGGAAGCCACCCAAGAGCGATTGCGCATAACCGCATACAATGAGAAAAACGTGGTCATAGACCGGGTGGAACTGAAAAAACCTTCCGGCGAATAGCCCTCCTCAGGCATCCGAGCGGAGGTGCACGTGCACGTGAAAAACCTCCTGCCCGCCTTTCTCGCCCACATGAATACGCAGGAAGTAGCCCTCCAAACCCATCTGCTTGGCAATCTTGTTGGCGGTGAGCATCAGCCTGCCCAGCTTGAGGGCCCCTTCCTCGGTCTGGGGGTAGTCGGCCAGGGTGGGGATGTACTCCTTGGGACAGACCAGGATGTGCACCTTGGAGCGGGGGCGGATGTCCTTGAAGGCGATGAATTCTTCGTCCTCATAGACGATGTCCGCCGGCAGTTCACGGCGGATGATCTTGCCAAAGACCGTGGGGTTCTCCATGGGGCTTAATCTACCAGGAAGCCTCGAGGGCGATCCCCCTTACAGAAGGCCCCCTAGGCCTCGGTTAAACTCAAAGCATGTCAGAGCTTTTCCACAACAGCCTGCGAACCAGGAGGGGGCACTGATGGGCCGCAGCCTTCCCGCCAGGGCCCTCTGGACCGGGGTTTTTCTGGTTCTGGTCTCTACCCTGGCGGTGATGGGCTCGAGCCTCACCCCCACCGCCCTCATACCCGGGGCCCTGGGGCTGGGCATAGCCCTCCTGGGCCTCTGGGCCGACAAAGCCCCGAAGCAAAAAACCCTGGCCATGAACATCGCCCTGGGGTTGGCGGTGCTGGGCATCCTGGGCTCGCTGCGCGGGGTGCCCGACTTCATCACCCTGCTGGGCGGGGGCACGGTGGCCCGCCCGGTGGCGGCCATGGCCCAGTTCGCCACGGTCTTCATCTGCTTGGGCTTCGCCATCCGCTGGCTGGTGGAGCGCCTAAACCAGCGGCAGTAGCCGCCGGGCCGGTTCTTCCTTGATGGCCTCGAGCCCGCCCTGCAGGGTGTAGCGCTCGATGGCCTCCACCCTTACCCAGACGGTCTGGCCGATGCGGGCCGGCCCGCTGAATTCCACCTCGTAGTAGTCGGGGGTATGGCCATAGGCTTTGCCCTGGCGGAAGCTCTCCACCAGCACCTCGACCCTGCCGCCCAAGAGGGGGCGCACCCGGGCCTCGGCCAGGCGGGCCGCCAGGGCCTGGAGTTCCTGGTTGCGGCGCTTGCGCACCTCGAGGGGCACCTGCGGCAGCGAGGCCGCGCGGGTCTTGGGACGGGGGGTGTAGGTGAAAACGTGTACCCGGCTGGGGCGCACCTCCTCTAAAAAGGCCAGGGTCTCCTGGTGCTCCGCCTCGGTCTCGGTGGGCAGGCCGGCGATAACATCGGTGGTGAGGGCAAAGCCGGGGATGGAGCGGTAGGCCTGCTCAACCAGCTCGCGGTAGTAGGCCTTGTTGTAGCGGCGGCCCATCAGGGCCAGAAGCCGCTCGGAGCCGGTCTGCAGGCTCAGGTGCAGGTGGGGGCGCACCTGGGGAGCGTAGCGCCCCATCACCTCGAGTAGCTCCGGGCCGGTATCCTCGGGTTCGATGGAGGAAAGGCGCACCTTGGCCCCCATCCGGGCCAGCGCCTCCACCAGGCCGGCAATGCCCCTGGGGTGGCCCCGGTACGAACCCAGGCGCACCCCGGTTAGCACAATCTCCTGCACCCCGACCTCTAAGAGCCCCTTGGCCTCCTGCAACGCATCGTGGTGCTCGCGGTGGCGCTCACGCCCGCGCAGGCGGGGGATGATGCAGTAGGCACAACCAGCGTTGCAGCCATCCTGCACCTTCACAAAAGCCCGCACGTAGTTGTTCAAAAGCCCTCGCTCACCCGCGCCCCAGAACTCGTTGGGAGGGGTGGTGAGGGGGTCGGCCGGCAGGCCGAAGTGCTGCAAAATCAGGCCCGGCAGTTCGGCCTTGCGCTGGTTGGGCACCACCGCATCGGCGCCCAGCTCGGCCAGCTGCTCGGGGGCCAGCTCGGCGTAGCAGCCGGTGACCACGATAAAGGCCCTGGGGTTGGCCCGGCGGGCCCGGCGTACCTCCTTGCGGGCGTCGGCCTCGGCGGTGGTGGTCACGGCGCAGGTGTTGATCACCACCAGGTCGGCCCCGGCCTCGAGGGGCACCACCACCGGGTTAAGGGGCTTCAACAGGCCCACCAGGGCATCCGACTCCACCTGGTTGACCTTGCAGCCCAGGGTTTTGACCGCCAACCGCACGCCTTCCACCAGGGGCATTGTGGGGCAAGCCCCCCCTGGGGTCAAGTATCGGTTAAGACCAGATGCTCCACATCCTCGTCGAGTTCGTCTGCTTCGACTTCTATAACCCCATCCCCATCCACTTTTATAATGGTGGCCTCGAGGTCATCGGGGGCAAACTCACCGGTCCTGGTGCTGCTGCTGATGCGGTTCAGTTGCTGCTCAATCCGTTCGATCAACTCCGGTGTGACCTCACGCACCCAAACGGGCAGTTGTATAAGTTCCTGTACATGGACGCGGTAAACCGCATCGAGATGGCCAATGGCCTCGAGCACCTCCTCCGCCGAGACCAGGTTTCGGCCCACCGTATTGCAGAAAGGCAATCCTGAGCGCATTTTATCGGCATCTACGATGCTGGTCAGATAAAGGTCGAAGCCGCCCTGATGGCGGTGAATCCAGAGCTTGAGGTACTCGGACGCAGTGGTCATGGCACCTGCCAAAAGCTCCTGGACTTGCAGGGTGTGGATGGCTTCGACCAGCGGTCTCATACCTTCAACTGTAGGGGATAAGGGTTCGACCAGGCGGTAATTTGCAGCCAAGAAATAGCCCTCTGCGTTACGCGGGATAAGATAACGGGGTGCTGACCCTCGAGGACATCCAGGCCGCTGCCCGGCGCATCGCCCCGTATATCCACCGCACCCCGGTGTTCACCAGCCAGGGGCTGGATCGGCTTTTGGGACGCCAGCTTTTTTTCAAGGCCGAACACCTGCAAAAAACCGGCAGCTTCAAGGCCCGGGGAGCGCTCAACGCCGCCCTCCAGCTACAAAACCCCAGGGGCCTCATTGCGGTCTCCTCGGGGAACCACGCCCAGGGGGTGGCCTACGCCGCGCGGGTGCTGGGGGTTCCGGCCCTGGTGGTCATGCCGGAAGATGCCTCTCCTGCAAAGAAGAGCGCCACCCGGGCCTACGGGGCCGAGGTCTTCGACCAGGGGGTCACGGTGGAAAACCGCGAAGCGGTGGTACGCCAACTGGCCCAGGAAACCGGCTACGCCCTCATCCACCCCTTCGACGACCTAAAGGTCATGGCTGGGCAAGGCACCCAGGCCCTGGAGTTGCTGGAGCAGGTACCCCATCTGGAGGCGGTGCTGGTTTCGGTGGGTGGGGGTGGGTTAATTTCGGGCATCGCCACGGTGATCAAAACCTTGCGGCCCGAGTGCGAAGTGATCGGGGTGGAACCGGAAGAGGCCAACGACGCCCAACAGAGCCTCCAGGTGGGGGTGCGCATCAAGCTGATGCAGGCTCCCAAGACCGTTGCAGACGGTGTTCGCACGCTGGTGATTGGCGAGAAAACCTTCCCGGTGATGCAGCAATATGTAGACCGCATCGTAACGGTGCCGGACGAGGTGACCCTACAGGCCCAGCGCCTGATGATGGAGCGGCTCAAGCAGGTGGTGGAGCCCACCGCCGGGCTGGCCTTGGGGCCGGTGCTGATGGACTACGACCTGCCCCAGCGCCTGGCGGTTATCGTTTGCGGGGGCAACTGGATGCCTTAGAGCGGTTCTTGGCTAGAGCCTGCTCATTGGTGAGAGCTGCTAAGTGTGCAGGATTCGTTTTTTACCACCGGGCGCGACAGCAAAAAAGCATCACGGGGGGACTTTTATCGCAGCTACAGGGGCGTAGCCTAAGGGCATGGACATCATCAGACCACCCGTGCCTAGCGACCTCGAGGTCGCCCGACAAGCCCAACCCAGACCCATCGAAGAGGTAGCCGCCAGCCTGGGCATTCCGCCCCAGGCGGTTTTTCACTATGGCCCCTACATGGCCAAGATTACCGGGACTCCCCCCCAGCCCAGGGGAAAACTGATTCTGGTCACGGCCATGACCCCTACGCCCGCCGGAGAGGGCAAGACCACCATCGCCATTGGCCTGACCCAGGCCCTGGGGCGGCTGGGCAAAAAAGTGGCCGTAGCCCTGCGCGAGCCCTCGCTGGGGCCGGTGTTCGGCCTTAAGGGGGGCGCCACCGGCGGGGGCTATGCCCAGGTGCTGCCCATGGAGGAAATCAACCTGCACTTTACCGGTGATTTCCACGCTATCACCAGCGCGGTCAACCTGCTTTCGGCCCTGGTAGATAACCACCTGCACCAGGGCAATGCACTGGGGCTGGATGGGCGGCGCATCGAGGTCAAGCGGGCGGTGGATATGAACGACCGGGCCTTGCGGCAGGTGATCGTGGGCCTGGGCGGCCCCAGCCAGGGGGTGCCCCGCGAAACCGGCTTCGAGATTACCGTGGCCAGCGAGGTCATGGCCATCATGAGCCTGGCCAGCAACCTGACCGACCTGCAAGAACGCCTGGGGCGCATTCGCATCGGCTATAGCCAGGCTGGGCAGCCTGTCTACGTCCGCGACCTGGGGGCCGAAGGGGCCATGACGGTGCTGCTCAAGCAGGCGCTCTACCCCAACCTGGTGCAAACCCTGGAGCACCAACCCGCCTTTGTGCACATGGGGCCTTTTGGCAACATCGCCCACGGCACCAACTCGGTGGCGGCGACCCGCATGGCCCTGGGCTATGCCGACTATGTGGTGACCGAGGCCGGGTTTGGTTCCGACCTGGGGGCCGAGAAATTCTTCAACCTGGTCTGCCGCACGGCAGGCTTTGCTCCCCAGGCGGTGGTGCTGGTGGCCAGCATGCGGGCCCTGCGCTTCCACGGGGGGCAGGACGAGTACCGCCAGCCCAATCCCGAGGCAGTGCGCCGGGGGCTGCCCAATCTGGCCAAGCACATCGAGAATGTACGGCTTTTTGGCTATGAGCCGGTGCTGGCCCTTAACCGCTTCCCCACCGACTCCCCACAGGAGCTCGAGCTCATCCGGGCCTTCGCCGAGGCGCAGGGGGTGCGGGTCTCCTTCGCCGAGGTACACGCCCAGGGGGGCGCGGGGGGCCTCGAGCTGGCCCAGATGGTGTTGGAAGCCCTGGAAAACCCCGGCCAACCCCGGTTGACCTACGAGCTCGAGCAACCCCTGGAGGAAAAAATTGCCCAAATAGCCCATCGGGTCTACGGCGCAGCCCAGGTCGAATACACCGAGGAAGCCCGCAAAGCCCTCAGGCGGCTGGACAAAGAGGGCTGGGGTAGACTCCCGGTTATTATCGCCAAAACCGCCCTTTCCCTCTCCGACAATGCCCGGTTGCGCGGGCGCCCCCAGGGCTTTCACGTCCGTGTTACCGACCTTAAGCCCAAGTGTGGGGCCGGCTTTGTGGTGGCCTACATGGGCGAGATCATGACCATGCCCGGTCTGCCCAAAGAACCCGCCGCACTCCGGATTGGACTAGACGAAGAAGGGCGGGTACAGGGCTTGTTCTAGCGCAGCAAGCGTTCCAGGATGCCCTGCGCTACCTGGGCGGCCTGGGCCATCAGCACCGGGTCGGCAAAGGTATCGGTCGGGCGGTGGTAGTTGGGATCGAGGCCGCGGAAGAAGAAAAGCACCGGCACCCCAGCCTGGGCAAAGGGCACATGGTCGCTGCCACCCCCCGGGGCGCTGCCGCAGGCCAGCTGCAGCGCGTTGCAGTCGGCTAAAGCCCGCAACGCCGGGCTACCCCCGATGCCCAAGGTACCGTTCACATCCACCCCGACCATATCCAGGTTGAGCATGGCCCGGAGGCCCTGCACCCGTTCGGGGTTTTGCTCCACAAAGCGCCTCGAGCCCCACAGACCATCCTCTTCGCCATCGAAGAAGATGAACCAGATATGCTCGGAAAGCGGACTGTTGGCCATCTGCCGGGCCAGCTCGAGCACCGCAACCGTACCGGAGGCGTTGTCGTTGGCCCCAGGGCTCCCCGGCACCGAGTCGTAGTGGGCCCCCACGATGGCCAGGGGGTTGGCGCTATTCCGTTTGGCGATCACGTTGCGCCCTTGTACCTCTTCGGTGACGATGCGCACGTCCAGCACGGCGCGCTCGCCGGCCTGGTTCAATAGCCCACCCCCATCGCTCAGCGAGAGGGTTGCCCCAGGAATGGGACTGCTACCACCAAAGGTAAAGCGGGTGCCGCTGGCCTCCTCGGTCAGCAGGATGATGCCTAAAGCGCCCCGCTCGGCAGCCAGACGGGCTTTTTCCAGACCTGGAATGCCGCCGCGGCGCACCACCGCGATATGGCCTTCAAGGTTCAGGCTGGCGAAATCAGCGGCCAGGCCCGCTCCCGGCACCACCGCCAAGGGCCCTTCCACCCGCCGGCCCGGGCTACCGGCCACGCTTTGCACCGGGAGAACCCTACTCCCCACCTGAAGGCTTGTGCCCTGGTCGCGGGTGCGGCTGTAGGTGAAGGGAAAAAACTCCACGGTGTAGCCCGCTTTGCGCAGCTCCGCCGCCAGGTACTCCGCCGCCGCCTGCGCTGCCGGGGTGCCCGCCACCCGCGGCCCCTGGGCCAGCAGGGCCTGCAGGTCGGCCTGCATCCGCTCGGTGGAAAAGGCCTGCCCCAGGGCCAGCAGCCCCAAAACCACCAGGCCCAGCAGCGCTCGAGAAAACAGGTCTCTTTGCATGTCCCAATCTTGCCACCAGGCCCATGAGTTGGATGGGCTCCAGACTACCAGGGCTAAACCGCAGGCGAGGGGGCTTCCCTAAGGCCCTTCAACCCTGTCGCGCGTTCCACAGCTTGCGGGTGGTGATGATCTGGCCGGCGTGGTGCTGGGCGTGGGCGGCGATGTGGTCGAGGAGGTAGATGGCCTTCACCTGGTACTGGCCTAGCTGGACCACCCGCTCGAGGTCGGCCGGCTGAAGGGCCCGCAGGCTGGCCTTGACCTGGGCCATCCTCTCGGCAAACTCGGCCAGCACCTCCGCAGGCTCGCGTCCGCTGGGGGCCATCTCCTCGGCGGGGCGGATGCGCAGGGCCTCGGGCACCTCCTGGCCGGTGCCCCGCAAGAGCAGGCGGTACGACGAACCCCCAATATGCCGCACCAGGCCCCCGATGGGGTTGGTCTCGGGCGCCGGCACCCACCAAAACCCCTCCGGGCCCAGGTCGGCAGCCCACCGCTCCACGGTCTTTTCCACCTCCTCGAGGTTGCGCAACCAGACCGAGACCGGCAGAGAAACCCCCTCCACATCCCCCCGTAAAAAGGGCGGTACATACACGGGCTTTTCCATGGGTTCGATTCTACCGCAGCGGCGCGGGCCTACCCATAGCGCCGGCTGGCCCGCACCGCGGTGCCTGAAACGGTCACCATCAGCATATTGCCCTGACCTACGGTTTCATAGTCCACATCGATGCCTACCACCGCATCGGCCCCCAGGGCCACGGCGGCCTGCTCGAGCTCGCCCAGGGCAATCTGCCGGGCCTTGCGCAGCTCGGCCTCATAAGCCCCACTCCGCCCCCCTACAATGTCCCGCACGGCGGCGAAGAGGTCTTTGAAGATGTTGGCCCCCAGGATAGCTTCCCCGAAGACCACGTCCAGGTACTCGGTGATCTGGTAGCCCTCGAGCTGGCTCGAGGTGGTGAGAATAACGCGGCGCGGCATAGGCTGGATTATAAAGCTAGTTGGGATTCATGTATAATCCGCGGTAGGATGAAAGTCTCCCTCTTCATCACCTGCCTGGCCGACCAGTTCTTCGCCGAGGCAGGGGTGGCCGCGGTGCGGCTGCTGCGCCACCTGGGCTGCGAGGTGGACTGCCCACCGGGCCAGACCTGCTGCGGCCAGCCCGCCTACAACGCCGGCTACTGGGCCGAGGCCAAAACGGTGGCCGAACACACCCTGGGGGTGCTCGAGGCTGCGGAGTACGTGGTGCTGCCCTCGGGCTCCTGTACCACCATGCTGCGGGCCTTCTACCCCGAGCTCTACCGCGACCAGCCCCGCCTGTTTGCCCGGGCCGAGGCCCTGAGCCGTAAAACCTACGAGCTGGCCGAGTTCATCGTGCGGGTGCTGGGGGTGCGCCAGCTAGGGCAGGGCCTCGCCGGGCGGCGCGTCGCCTATCATCACGGCTGCCACGCTTTGCGCGAGCTGGGCCTCCGGCAAGAGCCCCTGGTCCTTTTGCAAAGCGCCGGGGCCGAGATTGTAGACTGGCCCGCTGCCGAGGAGTGCTGCGGCTTTGGTGGGCTGTTCTCGGTCAAGTTGCCGGAGGTATCGTTGGGCATGGCCGACCGCAAGCTCGACACCCTGCCCCCCGCCGGCCAGGTCGACTGCCTCACCAGCACCGATGGCGGCTGCCTGCTCCACCTGGCGGGCCGCATCCAGAAGCGCCAGCTTAGCCTTCCCATAAAGCCCCTGGCCTCGCTTCTGTGGGAGGCCGTCCAATGAAACTCAGCGCCAACCAGTACCCTAAGGAAGCGGCCCGGGTGCTGCGCGAGGAGCCCCAGGTGCGCGAGGCGGTAACCGGAGCCACCCTCAACTTCGACGGCAAGCGGCGCCAGGCCTACGCCGAGATCGAGGCCGAAGCCTGGCGGCGGTGGGCCGAGGGGGTCAAAAACCATGTCTTGATGAACCTGGACCGCTACCTCGAGGAAGCCGAGGCCAACCTTCGGCGAAACGGGGTAGTGGTGCACTGGGCCGAGGATGCCAGTGCAGCCCAGCGCATCGTGGCCCAGATTGCCCGGGCCGGCCAGGTTCGCACCGTAGTCAAGGCCAAGACCATGGTCTCGGAGGAGCTGGGCCTCAACCCCCTGCTGGAAAGCCTGGGCCTCGAGGTGCTGGAGACCGACCTGGGCGAGTACATCATCCAGCTCTTGGGCCAGCCCCCCTCGCACATCGTGGGGCCGGCCATCCACCTGAACTTAGAGCAGATCCGCCGCCTCTTCCACCAGCGCTTCCAGACCCCCCTCGAGGCCAGCCCCGAGGCCCTGGCCGCGGTGGCCCGCCAGCGTCTCAGGGAGGGGTTTTTGCGGGCCGAGATGGGCATCTCCGGGGCCAACTTCGTGGTGGCCGAGACCGGCACCCTGGCCCTCATCGAAAACGAGGGGAATATCCGGCTTGCCACCTCGGCCCCGCGCATCCACGTGGCCCTGGTGGGCATCGAGAAGCTTCTGCCGCGCTTCTCCGACCTCTCGGTCTTCCTCTCGCTCACCGCCCGGGCCGCCACCGGACAACGGCTGGGTACCTTCGTCTCGCTCATCCAGGGGCCCCGTCGGCCCGGCGAACCCGACGGCCCGGAAGAGGTGCACGTGGTCTTCGTAGACAACGGGCGCAGCAGCGTACTGGCCGACCTCGAGGCCTGGGAGACCCTGCGCTGCGTGCGCTGCGCGGCCTGCCTCAATGCCTGCCCGGTCTACCGCCAGACCGGGGGCCATGCCTACGGCTATGTCTACAGCGGCCCCATCGGGGCGGTGCTCAGCCCCGGGCTGGTGGGCCTGGAAGAAACCAAACCCCTACCCTACGCCTCCTCCTTGTGCGGGGCCTGTTTCCAGGCCTGCCCGGTGCGCATCCCCATCCCCAAGCTGCTGCTTTCCTGGCGCCAGCGGGCGGTGGCCGAAGGCCTCACCCCCAAAGCCGAGGCCGCGGCCATCCGCGGCTATGCTATGGCCATGACCCGGCCCTGGGCCTACCGCCTGGCCACCCGGGCCTTGCGCCTTCTGCCGGAAAAAGCCCTGGACAACACCCTACTGCCGGTGCTCAGGGCCTGGACCGCTGGCCGGGCCGGGCTTTCGCCCAGCCCCAAGAGCTTCCAGCAGCTATGGGAGGCAGGCGAGGTCTAGGGTGGTTCGGGCCAAGATTTGCGGTATTACCTGCCTCGAGGACGCCCTCCTGGCCGAGCGGCTGGGGGCCTGGGCCCTGGGCTTCGTCCTGGCCCCGGGCACCCGGCGCTACCTGGCCCCCGAGGCAGTGGCCCCCATCGCCCAGGCCCTGGGGCCTCTGGTGGTGCGGGTAGGGGTGTTCGTGGACACCCCCCCCGAGACGGTGCTGGCCCAGATGCAAGCCGCCCGGCTCCAGGTGGCCCAGCTCCACGGCCAGGAACCCCCCGAGTGGGCCGAAGAGGTTCGCCGCTTTTACCCGGTAATCAAAGCCTTCAAGCTCCAGGGCCCGGCCCAACCCCACTGGCTTGCCTACCCCGCCGATGCCCTTTTGCTGGACGGGGCCCAGCCGGGCAGTGGACAGGGCTACCCCCTGGAGTGGCTCGCTCCGCTGCGCTCCCATCCCCGGCTGATCGTGGCGGGGGGCCTGAACCCGGAAAACCTGTCGGCAGTCCTGGGCCTGCGGCCTTACGCCGTAGACGTGAGCAGTGGGGTGGAAGCCGCCCCACGGCGCAAAGACCCCGACAGGCTCGAGCGCTTCCTGGCTCAGGTGGCCCGCTTCAACGGCTCTAGCCGAAACCAGTAGACGTAGCGGCGCTCGGCCTCCTCCAGACGGTAGGCCACGCTTGCCACCCGGTATAGCCCCAGGTCGCGCCAGCAGTTGGGGCCCTCTCGCAAGTAGACCCTGAGCGGGGTCTGGGCCGCAAGGGCCTCGAGCAAAACCCGGTTGCCCTGGGTGGGCTGCTGGTGGCCGCAAAGCCCCTCACCTGGATAAAGAATCGAGCCGTCGGGCAAAAAGCGGTTCTTGTACCCCGACTCCCCCCGGTCAACCAACAGGCTGGTCCTGCCAATGCCGCGTAGGGTTTTGTGTTGCGCAAGCACCTCTTTCCAGGTCAACATGCTTGACACCCATCAGGCCAGCCGCTATTATCCTATGTGCTCGTTCGGACCATTCCGGCGCAGCGCAACAACTTGCTCCGGTGGTGTAGTTGGTCAACATACCCGCCTGTCACGTGGGAGATCGCGGGTTCAAGTCCCGTCCGGAGCGCCAAAAATGCCGCCATGTAACGGTTCTTGCGCCGTACGCGGCGTCGCGCCAAGGTAGCTCAGTCGGTAGAGCATGCGACTGAAAATCGCAGTGTCGGCGGTTCGATTCCGCCCCTTGGCACCAACAGAAACCTGTACAGCAGAGTATCCACGCAAATAACCGGGGGATGGCAACACTCCCGGCGAAACCATGCGAGGTTCCCGCCGGCTTCTACCTGGCGGGTCGCCCGCTTAGCTCTGGCGATTCCTCGAGGAGGCCCCAGCCCAGGGGATTGCAGGCGGCTTTGTACCGTTTGCTAGGGGGCTCCACCACTACCAAGCTGGTTGAATAGGACAAAGCCCAGCAGACCAAACCACAGCAATAGCAGAATCACACTACCCCAGCGCTGCCAGAGACCGGGTTTCTTCGGCGGCTCGGCAATCTGGGTGGTGAGCACTTCGGGGTCGGTGCCGCTTTGTAGATGTACTGGCTGACCGTCGTTGGCATCCAGCGGGAGCGCATAGGGTTTCGGGTTTTCGGCAACCTGGCTGCCAATCGTAACCACCACCGCGCTGATGTTGTCGGGGCCGCCCCAGTCGTTGGCCAGCTTGATCAGTTTGGCAACGGCCGGCTCAGGAGGGTTGGTGAGGATCATCTCTGAGAGCACCTTGTCTTCCAGTACTCCGCTTAGCCCGTCTGAACAAAGCAAAAAAACATCGCCGGGTTTGACCTTGAGACCCACCAGGTCTACCCGCGCGTTGGGGAATGAGCCAAGGGCATTGGTAATCACGTTGCGCCAGCGGTGGTTGCGGGCTTCTTCTTCGGTTAGAAGGCCCTGGCGTACCCGGTCGGCTACCCAGGAGTGATCCTGGGTCAACTGCATCAGCTCACCGTCGCGCAGAAGATAGGCCCTCGAGTCGCCCACATGGGCAATCAGGGCATAGGGCATGTCCAGCCAAAGGGCCGTACAGGTGGTGCCCATCCCGCGCGATTCCGGCTTTTGTCCGGCCAGATAGATGGCCTCGTTGGCGGCCTCGTAGGCTTCTAGCAGCCCCTGGGGTGAGGGTTCGCTGCGCTTGAGCACCTCCACAATCTGGCTAACCGCCATCTGCGAGGCCACCTCGCCGGTTCGGTGCCCTCCCATCCCGTCGGCCACTACAAAAATGCCACCATAGGGGGTAACGAGCTGGCTCACCGCATCCTCGTTGAGGGCCCGCTTACGGCCCGGGTCGGTCAAGGCCGCAGCAAACACCATCGGGAGGCTGTCGTAACCAGGCATACAAGGGGCATTATAGGCTACACCAGGGCAACACTAGGCCAAAAATCACATCCCCATTCGTTACCTTGGCTCCCTCTGGTTTTTTCGGCAAGTAAAAAACGAGCCACCAGGAGACCTGCTTACCAAGGCGATACGCCATCACACCACAGAGCAGAGCGGCAGGCTTGCCTGCGTTAGGTCTGGGCGAGTTTGGCCCCATACTGGCTGTTGCCTGCAACATACCCCGGCAGCCAAGTGTTTTCGAGTTTCTGATTGACGTCGAGCTTCGGCATGTCCTGCATCTTGCCATGGTGCGGCTGAGCCACCCAAGGGTGCCGAACTAACCGCATCTGGTATAACTTTCGGCCATAGCCGGCTTCTTCCTAAAGAACCGCTTTCGTCGGCAACTCTCGAGGCAGCGCATCAAGGCTTCCTGCCTTATGCTAAACAAGCCATGTTCAAGGATGTTTTCGGCACCGAACCCACCATATCCGTCTCGGCCCCTGGCCGTGTAAACCTGCTGGGCGAGCACACCGACTACAACGGAGGCTTTGTCTTTCCCACGCCCCTACCCTACCAAACCAGCATTGAGGCCGCCGAGGCCGAGGGCATCGAAGCCTACGCCGAAAACTTTCGTGAGCACAAAAGCCGGGGCCTGGGCGAAGCCAGGCGCGGTGACTGGCTCGATTACATTGCAGGTTGCCTGTGGGTGCTGCATCAGCAGGGGTATGCCGTGCCAGGCATCCGGGCCTATGTGCGTAGCCAGGTTCCCATGAGCGGCGGGCTTTCCAGCTCGGCAGCGCTGGAAGTAGCCACGCTGCGGGCTTTGCGCGAGCTTTACCAGCTTCCCCTGAACGATGTGCAGATCGCTCAGCTGGCGCAACAGGCCGAGGTAAGGTATGTCGGGGTGCGCTGCGGCATCATGGATCAGATGGCCTCCTCGGTAGGGCGGCTGGGGTTTGGGCTGTTTCTCGATACGAGAGACCTCACCACCCGGCTTGTACCGCTGCCTTCAGGGTATAAGGTGGCTGTGGTGGACTCAGGGGTGCCGCGCCGCCTGGCCGAGTCAGGCTATAACACCCGTCGAAGTGAGTGTGAGCAAGCCTGTGCATTGCTGGGGGTATCATCGCTTCGCGAGCTTTCCCCCGCCGACTTACCCCGCATAAACGCCTTGGCGGAGCCCCTGAACCGCCGTGCCCGCCACGTGGTAACCGAAAATCAGCGCGTACTCGACGGGGTGCAGGCGCTCGAGCAGGGCGACATCCAGCGCTTTGGCAAACTGATGGTAGCCTCGCACGTATCCCTGCGCGACAACTACGAGGTTTCCATTCCCGAGCTCGATCGGCTGGTGGAGGCCGAGCTTCGCCACGGGGCCATCGGCGCACGTCTAACCGGAGCCGGTTTCGGCGGCTCCACGGTGGCGCTGGTGGAAGAGACCCGGTACGAAGAGTTCAAAACAGGCGTTTTGCAAGATTACCCCAGGGCCCAGTTTCTGTAGGGTAGGCCGCATGGTAAAGGCCCTCCAGGCACAGCTCTTACAGCCAAAATTCCACTGGAGTACGCTCGAGTTTCGCGCCATACCCAGCGGCCAGGGGCGACCGACCGAAGTTATCCCTTTATGGGAGGGCGATACCGCCCCTTGGAAGTTATCCGCGTAGCGGAGGGCGATACCGCCCCTTGGAAGAGATACGCTTGTTTCGCCGTGATGCTTGTTTCGCCGACCGTATGGAGACGCTTGTTTCGCCGACCGTAGGGTGGGGTGGGGTGCTCAGCGACGGGTGGGGTGAGCTCCCGGATTCAAGATGCGCCGCACGCGGCGCAATCAGGCCTCTTTAAATCTTGGGATTGAAAGGCTATCTTTTTGAATCCGGTATGACCTGCAAGCATCCCACAACGCTCAAAAAGCGTAAGGGTTCTTTCCGAAAACCGCTATAGTAAGCCATGAACCGCTCCGATTTTTCTTTCCTCCACCGCTTGCGCGTACGGTGGGCCGAAACCGACCCACAGAACATTGTGTTCAACGGGAATTATCTGACCTACTTCGACGTAGGCATCACCGAATACTGGCGGGCCATTGGCATCCCGTACCCCAGCACAGTTGAGCGCTTTGGAGTGGATTTATTCGTGGTCAAGGCCACCGTGGAGTACCACGCGCCCGCGCATTACGACGACGAACTCGACATTGGCGTGCGGGTTGGACGCATCGGCAATAGCAGCATGCAGTTTGTGCTGGGCATCTTTCGGGGCGAGGAGCACCTGATCAGCGGCGAGGTGATTTATGTGGCCGCCCATGCCCAAACGCGACAGCCTCAGAGCGTTCCCCAAGGGCTGCGCGAACTCCTGGGTCACTGAGTGCGTTTTCAGCACAATAGCCCACAGAGTGCCGTACCGAAGCAGAGAAACCCGCTTTACAACACACAAAAAGCTACCCGGTTCGTGGGTAGTGCTCTAAGGCTTTTCACTCCACCCCCTCGGCTTTCAACTCCTCGGCCAGCGACTCCCAGCCCTTGCGTCCCATCAGGGCGTAGGTGTACTCCTTGCCCAGCTCCACCCCCGGCTGGTCGAAAGCGTTGATGTTCCAGAGCTCTCCCAAAAAGGCAGTTTGCCACATCAAGTGTTGCAGCAACCAGCCCAGGTGATAGGCATCGAGTTTTTCCAACGTGAGGGTGTAGTTGGGCTGTCCAGCCTTGGCCAGAGCATGGGCGGTGGCCTTGGCCTCCGCATCCAGCAGATCGAAGAAACTCTTGCCGAAGAGGTACTCGAGCCCCTCGAGGCCCTTAACCGCCGGGATTTCCAGATTTTCGCTGGGGGTGAGCAGCCGTACAAAGGTGGTGAGCTTGTCGTGCGGGCCTTCGCGGAAGAGCTGCACCTGTGCGTGTTGGTCGGTCGTACCAATAGCCCGCACAGCGGTAGTGCCGGTGCGCACCACGATGCCCATACGATCCCGCATCTTGCCTAGCGACTCGTCGTGGAGTTGCACGAACCAGTCCGGCAGGTAGCGCAGGCGGCTGGAGTAAGGCATAAACACCACAATGTTCATACCCTTCTGACTAAACATATGGTTGATCAGGGCGGTCTGGGCTGGAAGGTTTTTGTCCAGGGTACCCCGGGCCTGTTCGTTAGACTTTCGCGCCCCAGCCAGGAGGCTTTCCAGGTCTACTTCCACAAAAGCCAGCGGCAAAGTACCCACCGGACAGGTCACGCTGAAGCGACCTCCCACCGAGGGCGGCACCTCGAAGGTCGTAAGACCCTCGGCCTGGGCATAAGGGCGCAGGAGACCTTTAGCAGGGTCGGTGGTCACCACCACGTGTTTTTTCCACTCGACTCCAGCAAGCTCGAGCCATTGCCTGAATACCAGAAAGGCCGCCATGGTCTCGGCGGTGGAGCCTGACTTGGAAATTACATTGACCAGGGTCTTGTTGGGATCCAGACTGCGCAGCAATCCAATGATGGGCTCGGGCTCCACATTATCCACAAAATGCAGGCGTACCGATCCATTCCCCAGGGCAGTACCCACCGCCTGGGCTCCCAGTGCAGAGCCGCCTATGCCCAGTACCACCAGGTCTTCAACCCAGGTGTTGGCCTGGCGGTAGCGCAACACCCGGCGCACAGTCTCGGTATCCTCGGGCACATCAATCCATCCCAGAAAGGCCTCCGGGTTGGACTTGCGGTGCCATAGCGCATCGCGGGCGGCCTCCAGGCTCTGCGCATGGGCCGCTACCGCCGCAGCCCAGTCGATCCCCTGCTGGCCGATACGCTCGGAAAGTAGGTTGTTGACATCCAGACGAATCATAGGGTTACACCGGATTCATAAAGATAATCATCATAACCAGAGGCTATCTTTTTGAATCCTAGAGCACTCCTTTCAGTCGGGTTAGTTCGCCGCCGTTCGGCGACGAACTTACCGAATCTGGTATTAGTCTATCAGCCCGCAGCAGGGCCGCTGTGGCCAAGCCCTGTTTATCCCGTTGCATGCAGCCCATCTTTAGCTGGAATCAAACTCATGGCCCGCTCGGCCAGCGCGGTAATGGTCAGGCTGGGGTTGACGCCCACGTTGGCTGGAATGGCCGACCCATCCAGCACATACAACCCCGGATAGCCAAACACTTCGTGGCGGGTGTCAATCACCCCATCAAAGCCATCCTTACCCATGGGGCAGCCCCCCAGAATATGTGCCGTAACCGACATTCCAAGCAGGCTTTCCAGAAAGGAGTTATGGGGTATTCCACCTGTCGCCTGGGCAAAAGCACGGGTAGCCTGGTTGGCCTCTGCAATGTAGGTAGGGGCTGTTTTGCCCCCAATAGCTACCGACTGTAGCCCTTTTTGAAACGGCGAAAATAAGCTCCGCCCATAGCGAAAGCTTAGCTGGTTATCGAGCTGCTGCATGGTTGCCAGGATGGTGATGCGTTTGTGCCAATCCTGCACCGCCAGCGAGGCCATCGAGCGATGCGGACGAAACACAAATTCGCGCAGTGCATACAAAGCACGGATCAGTGGATTTGCCCCATCCACCAGCGGTCCATTGAAAAGCTTCAGATACCAGTAGCTGGGTGGGATACGGTTCTGCGTAATGTGGGTATGGGAATTCGGGTAAAAATGTGAGGAAATCGCAGGGCCCTGGCTCAGGTCAGGGCTGTCTGCGGGCGACAATACAGCCGTGATGGCTTCGCTGTTGGTTCGCACGACCCTGCCCAGGGTGGACGAAATATGTGGCAGCGTACGGTAGTGGTCACGATTGGAAAACAAAAGCTCCAGAGTACCCAGAACACCTGCCGACAACACCACTTTCTTTGCTCTGAGGGGTAGATGTTTCTGACGGGTGAGGGGATTGTGGCTGGTGAGTTCATAGCCCCCTTCCAGCAGGGGTTGGATACGGGTTACCTTACGCTCCGGCAGGAGGTGCGCTCCAAGTTTCTCGGCCAGGTAGAGGTAGTTCTTGTCGAGGCTGTTTTTGGCATTATGCGGACAGCCTGCCAGACAGGCCCCGCAACGGATACAGCCCGTGCGTTCAGGGCCCTTTCCATCGAAATAGGGGTCTGGTACGGTAACACCGGGCTCCCCCTGGTAAATGCCCAGCGGAACGCCTGCAAAAGTTGGCGCCGCTCCCATGGCTCGAGCAGTTTGCTGCAGGTAAAAATCCTGTGCGTGCATCTGGGTGTATACAGCACGGCCCAGCATCCGGGCCGCAGTAGCGTAGTGGGGCTTCAATTCGGCTTCCCAATCAACACCCAGATGATTCCAGGCAGGGTCTTTGAAAAAAGATGGCGGAGGCTCGAGCAACACTGCTGCGTAGACCAGGCTGCCGCCGCCCACCCCCACCCCACCAATGATGGTGACATGACGAAAAAAGCGCTGTACGAAGAACCCCTTGAGTCCCAGGGATGGTAGCCAGAACAGATCTTTGACCGAACAACCGGCCCTGGCCAGGTCGGCATCGCTCACCCGCCGGCCCTGCTCCAGTACCCCGACGCGGTAGCCTTTTTCGCTCAGTCGCAAGGCGGCCACGCTACCGCCAAAGCCGCTCCCAACCACCAGCACGTCGTAGTCGTAGTTCATGGTTCAAGATGGAGTAAAAAAGGCAGCGGAAACCGGTACAACGGACCGATTTTGAAAAAGGTCAGCCCCAGCAGGGTTTGCTCGTCGAGTTGGCGCAGTTCATCCACCACATGGGGCCAGGGCCAGGGGTTCACCCCGGGGTAGGTCACGGCCTGGCACGGCTGCGTATCCACTAGAGAGGGGGCCAGCGCCACCTGAACCGGAAAGCGCCGGATGACGGCGTCCCCACGCTGCAAAAGGTTGATGCCTGTACCATCGACGGCGAAATCCTTGCCACACCACCCCCCCAAACCCAGCAGCCAGAGCCCTTTGGGTGCGATGAAGCGCAGCCAGGCAGGGCCCACAAACTCGGCTGTGTACCTTCCCTCTACTGCCACAGGAGCCGGTAACGCAGCAAATAGGCTCCTGAACGCCCCCAGCGACCGCTGGTTCAAGTCGGCGGCTTGTGGACTGGCCTGCATGGTTGATTACATTCTAGGTATCTCCACTTCCAAAATCCACACTCACGATCCGGAGCTAGAGCAGTTCCCAACAAATACGCTACAGGTTTTGAGCCACGCCGTGGCAAGCCCTCCTATGAATCACACCGAACCAAAACCGTATCTATGCTGGCCGCACTCTGCAAGACCATGATGTTTGCTCTCAATTCGGAATGGGCCATCCTGGAATAGCCGCGAATTCTTACATTTGATCATTTTGTATCTATTCCATGATGGCCTCGAGATTGGTCATGTCATGGCAAAGTGCTAGACTTAGTGAAGTGTCTTACGGGGCCAGCCAAAGGCTAAGTCCTCCATCGATATGACCAAACCTTCCCACGAACCGGCCCATGAACCGGCAACCCATCTATCACCCGCAGAGCATTCGGCGGTAGAGGCACTGTGGCATGATCTGGAGCCGCATCTACATTATCTGCCTGCCCAGGCCAGGTCACAGGTACACGCTGCCCTCGAGTTCGCCTACCTGGCCCACGAAGGCCAGAAGCGCAAGAGCGGGGAGCCTTACATCATTCACCCGGTCGCGGTAGCCCAGATCCTGGCCGAGCTGGGTCTGGACGCCGAGACGCTCATGGCCGGACTCTTGCACGACACCATCGAGGATACCCCGGTTCGTCCCGAGGAAATCGAGGAGCGCTTTGGTCCGGCGGTGCGGAAAATTGTGGAGGGCGAGACCAAGGTCTCCAAGCTCTACAAGCTGGCCCACGCCGCCTCGGAAGATAAACCCGCCGAGGAAAGGCACGCCGAAGACCTGCGCCAGATGTTTATCGCCATGGCTGAGGATGTACGCATTATCATCGTCAAGCTGGCCGACCGGCTGCACAACCTGCGTACCCTGGAGTTCATGCCCCCCCACAAGCAACAGCGCATCGCCCGCGAGACTCTGGAAATTTACGCCCCTCTGGCGCATCGGCTGGGGATCGGGCAGGTCAAGCTCGAGCTCGAAGACCTCTCCTTCCGCTACCTTGACCCCGAGAACTACCAGGCCCTCGAGGCCCGCCTCAAAAGCCACCGGGCCGAGCGCGAGGCTGCGGTCAGGGCTGCTAAGGAAAAACTCGAGCAAGCCCTGGGGCGCGACTTCATCCTCAAGCAGTCCATCCAGAAAATCGAGGTCACCGGACGCACCAAGCACCTGTTTTCCATCTGGAAGAAGATGGAGCGGGAGGGCAAGGCCATCGAGCAAATTTACGATTTGCTGGCCCTGCGGGTGATTCTGGAACCACGCCAGGGTAAAGACCCCGAAGAAAACGCCCTGCGCGAGAAGCAGGTCTGCTATCACGTGCTGGGGCTGGTACACGCCCTCTGGCAGCCAATCCCCGGCCGGGTCAAGGACTATATCGCAGTGCCCAAGCCCAACGGTTACCAGTCGCTGCACACCACCGTCATCGCAGTAAATGGCCTGCCGCTGGAAGTGCAGATTCGCACCAGGGAAATGCACCAGGTGGCCGAGTTCGGAATTGCCGCCCACTGGCTCTACAAGGAGGGCGTCACCGACCCCGAAGGCCTCAAACGACGGGTGGGCTGGCTCAAAAGCATTCAGGACTGGCAACAGGAGTACAGCAGCTCACGTGATTTTGTAGAGGCTGTTACCAAAGAACTGCTGGGCGGGCGTGTATTTGTCTTCACTCCCAGGGGCAAGATCATCAACCTGCCCAAAGGCTCCACCCCGGTCGATTTTGCCTATCACATCCACACCGAGGTAGGGCACCACATGGTAGGCGCCAAAGTCAACGGGCGCATCGTACCCCTCAGCTACGAGCTGCAAAACGGTGAGATCATCGAAATTCTCACCGCCAAGACCGCACACCCTTCCAAAGACTGGATGGAGTACGCCAAAACCCGCTCGGCCAAGCAAAAAGTGCGGATGTTCTTCCGCACCTTCGAACGGGCCGAGACCCTGGAAAAGGGCTTTAGGATGCTGGAAAAATACTTCAAGCGACGGGGGTTACCCAAACCCCTGGAGAGCCAGCTCGAGGACGTGGGTCGCAAGCTCATCAAAAGCCCCTCGCCAGAGGATCTGTATGCAGCCATAGCAGGCGGGCGGGTTGCACCCCAGCAGGTCGCCCGCATTCTGGCTCCGAAAACAGAACCGGCCGCCCCCAAAACCAGGCCGGTCAAGAACGAGCTGGGCATACGGCTGGAGTCCAACCTTAGTGTCCCCATCAAGCTTGCCAGTTGCTGCGCGCCCGCCAAGGGCGATGCCATCCTGGGCTACGTTACTCGAGGCCGGGGGGTCAGTATTCACAAAGCCGGCTGCCCCAACATGCGCCGCCTTATGGAACAGGACTCCGGAAGGGTGGTGCTGGCCTACTGGGAAGGCCTGGGCCGGGTAATGCAGATAGAAGTCCTGGCGGATGACCGGGCCGGTCTACTGCGCGACGTCATGGATGCCATCGCCTCGATGGGCAAGAGCGCTATGGGCGTGAACTCCAACCCCACATCGCCGCTTTCTTCACTCTTCCGCATCAGCACCAGGGTAGACCTGACCGAGGGCGAGCAAAAGGTACTGGACGAACGCTTGCGCAGTGTGCCCAACGTGCGTACCGTAAACTGGTCGCAGGTGTTGTAGATTTTTCGCCCCATTAATACCAGCTTCGGTCGGTGGCCTCTGCACCCGGCCATGGTGCAGCGTGGGCGAGGCGAAGCCGCCCAAGGGTGCCGAACTAACCGAATCTGGTACTGGTGATTGAGTTTTTGAATCCGGTATTGGGAAGCGAGGGCTTGAGAAGAGAGGCTAAATTCCTCGAGTTTTTTCAGGAAGTCGGGGTATTGTGATTATTGGAAGGCAGTTCGCGATACATAGGCCCATTCAGGAGGTGCATATGCGCTGGCACAATCTATACCGCCGCTGGGTGCTACAAAGGCACTTCCGATTTGCTAAAGAGCACCTGGGCAACTATTTTTTCGATGCCCTCACAGCCTATGCGTTGGGCCTTGGCAAGCTCAACATTCCCGAGGCCAGGGAGGCCGCCTGGGCTTTGTGCGAGTTGCGCAAAGACCCTATTCCCGGCTTTAGCGGGCAACTCGAGGACATCTTCTTCACCATAGACTTTCACCTGCGCGAACGCTACGGCCACGAAATCGCAGGTGCCCTGCGGCGCGGCCTCTCCCGCAACGACCTCGACCTGACCGTGTTTCGGGCTTACGCCTGTGAACGGCTGCTGCGGGTTTTGACGGCTTTGTCCGACCTGCGGCGAGAGCTATTGAGCCTGGGTCAGACCCATCGCCAGACCCTCCTCACCGCCTATACCCACCACCGCCCGGCCCAGCCCACCACCCTGGGGCACTACCTTACGGGCGTGGAGAATCTGATCTCGCGCGACTACCAGCGCCTGCGTTCGGCCTTCCTAACCACCGACAAGTGCCCTCTGGGGGCTTCTACCCTGGCCGGCAGCCCCTATCCGGTCGATCGCCGAGCCCTGGCCCAGTGGCTGGGGTTTGGGGGAACCCTGGAGCACACCTATGATGCCATTGCGGCAGGCGACTGGGCCCTGGAGATTGCCTATGCCCTGGCCGGCATGGGTGCCAGTCTATCGCGCCTGGTCGCAGACCTGCTTTTCTGGGCCGAGCAAGGGGGATTCCTGGTGGCCGAAAAAATCAGCCAGGGCTCTTCGATCATGCCGCAAAAGGTCAATCCAGTGGTGCTGGAGCATGTGCGGGGCTTTCTGGCCGAGCTGATGGGCGGCCCCACCACCCTGGGTCACCTCAACTACAGCACCCCTTTTGGCGACGTAAACGACCACGGGCCAGGAGTACTCGAGCCCCTGCACGGACTTTTCTATGCCGCCGAGGGTGCGGTCGCGCTGCTCAGGGTGGCTCTGCAAGAGAGCCGCTTTGTGCCGGAGGTGCTGGCCCAGGGCCTGAGTGACCGCAGTGTGCTGGCCTCGGAGCTGGTCGATGTGCTGGTGTCCGGCCGACATCTCTCTTTGGCAGAGGCCTACCCCAAAGTGCAGGGTATGCTGCGCGAACTCAGCAGCAAAGGCCGCACTGTAGCACAGCTGGGCCTGGACGACCTGCAAAGCCACCTGGGATTTGGCGATCCGGAGCTGTTGCGGGCTTTGGAACCCGAGCGCTTCCTGGCACGGCGCAAAGTGCTGGGTGGAACCGCACCCGAGGCCCAGGCCGTGTACCTGGATTATGCCCTCAACCGGCTGAAGCTCGAGCGCCTGGAACTCAAGGAGCTCAAGAGCCGCCGTCGCAAGGCCCTGCGGACTCTGGCCCAGGAGCCCCTCAGCCTGTTGGGTGAACCCCCCAACAAGACGCCAGCCCACCTATCCAGGGCTTGAGGACTGGATTGCCTCTCGAGGTTGGCTGTGGGTGTATCAACAATGATGGTAGCGTCCGCGGCTTAAGCTACAATCTTTTTAGCGTGATAGTTCCTGATAGAAACGCTCTGTATTGCCCTGTACCAGGGAGGTCTTTCTGCTGCATATGCGGGGAACGACCCTGCAGAATCGTCTGAATCGAACAGGAGGCGTATGCTCGAGACCCGTCTGCAACCCCACCGCGAATACCTGCTGGCCAACATGCCCGGCCAGAAAATGTTTCTGGCCCTCAAGGTGCGCCCGGATGCCAGCGCGTCTGGAGCCCGCCCCCAGCTTGCCATTGCTTTTGTGGTGGATACCTCAGGCTCGATGCGGGAGGTGGTGACCGAACCCACCCAACGCACCGGACAAAGTGTTCGGGTAGATGGCAAGGAGTACGAGGTCGTGCGCGGGGCCAAGAGCAAGATGGATCTGGTGGTGGAGGCCCTGCAAAACCTGCTGAACAGCCGCCAGCTAAAGCCCACCGACCGCCTGGCCCTGATCAAGTTTGACGACCACGCTGGGGTGGTACAGCCCTTTACCGATGCTGCTCACAAAGCCCGTCTGATTGCAGCCGTGGAGCAGCTCCCGCAGTTCTCCGGTGGAACCCACATGGGTGCCGGCATGCTGGAAGGCATGAAGCAACTGCAAAAAGAATCGGGGAGCCGCCGCATGATTCTGCTGACCGACGGACAGGCTTTCGACGAGCCACTGGTCGAGCAGGCTGCCGAGCAGCTGGCCGAGGCCCAGATCCCCGTGACCGCCATTGGCGTGGGCGACGACTGGAACGACGACCTCCTCACCGCCATCACCGACCGCACCCAGGGCAAGCCCTTCCACATCGTGCCGGACACCGAGCATCCGCTACCCCCAAGCCTCAAGGCCACCGAGCTGCCCAAGGCCATTCTGGGCGAGTTGGAAAGTGCTGCCAACGAGGTTGTCACCAGCATTGGCTTGTCGGTGAAGACCGTGCGGGATGTGACCCTCGAGCGGGTTACGCGGGTCTACCCCACCCAGGCCGAGGTAGACCTCAAGGCAGGGCCTTACCCCCTGGGCAACGCCGCCAGGGGCGACTGGACAGTGTTTATCCTCGAGTTCACCCTGCCCGCCCGCCCAGCCTCCCGCATCCGCCTGGCCCAGATGGGTCTGACCTACGAGGTGCCCGGACAGGGTTACCGGGGCGAGGTGCCCCCCATGGATGTGGTGGTAGAGTTCACCACCGATGAGACCCTGGCCGCCCGCATCGACCCCGAGGTCATGCAGTGGGTACAGCAACGCAACCTCGAGATGCTTATCAAACAGGCCACCGTGGAGGCCCGCAGCGACCCCAACAAGGCCGCCAAAACGCTGGAACTGGCCCGTAACATGACCGTCAAGCTGGGCAACACGGCCATGACCCGCGCCCTCGATCAGGCCGTGGGTGAGCTAAAAAGCAGCAAGACCATCAGCATCGGTACGGCTAAAACCATCAAAATTGGAGCCAAGACCCAGGTGCTCAAGCAAGGGCCCGAGGCCGCGCCCGGTGGGGGTGATCTTCCTTCCGACGAAGAAATTCGCAAGATGACCGGCGCCTGATTGGGGCAAGGAGGAGAGCAAGCGATGGCCGAAGGGTTACCAGAATTCCGTTGCCAAAACCGATGGGTTCCTCAGTAACCATGAATTCGGCAAAGCGGTCACTGGCCACCTGGATGAAAAGGCCCGTCCCCTTTTCGCCTCCCCTGCTTGAACATGGAACGTTGTCCCTACTGCGCTAGTCCGGTGCCCGTCAATGCCGCCATCTGTCCGGCCTGCGGCATGAGCATTGCCCTGCCGGGCGAACAACACCTGCCCGTCGGAACCCGGCTCAAAGGAGGACGCTACACCCTGGGCAAGGTGCTGGGGCAGGGTGGGTTTGGGATTACCTACCTGGGAGCCGACACCCAGGAAAACCGTCCTGTTGCTATCAAGGAACTGTTCCCGGAGGGGTCGTCACGCCGCACCAACTCGCGCAATGTGGTGCCACCCACCAGCCTGCTGGGGAACGGTTTTGCCGAGACCATGGAGAAGTTCGAAGACGAGGCCCGGGTGATGGCCCGGTTCAACCATCCGGGCATCGTGCGGGTCTTTGATATTTTCGAGGAAAACGGTACTGCATACCTGGTGATGGAGTTTTTGAAAGGCCAGACCCTGGGCAAGCGGATCGAGAAGCAAGGCAAACTACCTGCCCGCGAGGTGCAGGATATTGCGCTCAAGCTGTTGGATGCGCTGGAAGTGGTGCACGGGGTGGGAATGCTGCACCGCGATATAAAGCCCGACAATGTGTTCTTGCACCAGGATGGCCGGGTGGTGCTGATTGATTTCGGTTCGGCAAGACAGTTCGCCCAGGGAAAAACCCTGCAACACACCCGGCTGGTTACGCCGGGCTACGCACCATTGGAGCAGTACGGCACCCAGGGGAAATTTGGCCCCTACACCGACCTTTATGCGCTGGGGGCCACGCTATACCACGCACTGATGGGCGTCGTACCCCCCGCTGCCACCGACCGGGTGCAAACCAATCAGCCTCTCAGGCTACCCCGTGAAACCCCCGATGGCCTCGAGCATGCTGTCAACCGGGCTCTGGAAATCCGGGTAGACAAGCGCCCCCAGAGCGTGGCTGAATTCCGCGCGATTTTGCTGGGCCAGCGGCAACCTACCCCCGCACCCCGGCCCACCCCTCCTGCACCTGCTACCGGTAGCCTCTCGATCCGGGTCAGCCCGCCCCAGACCACCGTGCGGCTGCAAGGCCCCAACAACTTCCAGCAGGTGGTCCAGGGCGACACCGACCTGAAGGGACTCCCGCTGGGCTCCTATACCCTTTATGCCGAGGCCAGGGGTTTTCAGCCGCAGCAGGTCAGGGTACAGCTGCGGGCCGGAAGCATCCTCGAGGCCCGCTTCAACCAGGCCAGAGCAACGGGCACGTT